>Ga0058703_1000092_pt1 | contig 16694 bp, 9 predicted proteins | sample AgamicMgMae_FD_83782 | JGI IMG/M metagenome (GOLD analysis project Ga0058703, IMG submission 83782) | Agave microbial communities from Guanajuato, Mexico - Mg.Ma.e | ecosystem: Host-associated > Plants > Phyllosphere > Phylloplane/Leaf | place: Guanajuato, Mexico | collected 2012-06-04
AGTCACACCTACACACCGCCATCATGATTGCCTCTCTTGCACTCAAGCACCGCCAGAACAAGTCTCAACGACAACGGATTATCGTCTTCACTTGCTCCCCACTGTCGGACGCCACAGAATCACAAGCATCTCTGGTGAAGCTAGCAAAGAGAATGAAGAAGAACAACGTCAATATCGATATCATCGCTTTGGGGGAGTTGGGAGACGAGACGACATCGAAGCTCCAGGCATTCAACGAGGCAGTCAAGGGAGGTGACGGCTCACATCTGGAGATTGTACACCCGGGACCAAATCTTCTTTCGGATATTGTCGTTGCCAGTCCGATACTAGCAGGCGAGGGTGGTGGTCCAAGAGGCGGTGGCGGTGATGCAGAGGGTGAAGGCGCAGGCGGCGCACAAGGAGGTGGAGACTACGAGTTCGGCGTCGATCCATCCATGGACCCAGAGTTGGCTCTTGCGCTGAGAATGAGTATGGAGGAAGAGAATGCTAGACAAGAGCGCGAGAGGGCGCAGCAGGGGCAAGCAGAGGGCAAGACACAGTTGGAGAGCGTGCCCGAGGAGGGCAAGCAGGGCGAAGGCGAGAGTCAGCCATTACTGAATCAGAATGGTGAAGCGAGCGGTAGCGGAAGTGCGGGCAAGGACAAAAAGGACGATGACGACAAGATGGACACCGCATGAAGCAGGACCTCAACCTACAGACGATGTACGATTGATTGAGAGGGTGCAACACCAAGCGACGATTCACTAGAGCATTCATGGCACGATCCCGCCGTAGTATATAGGCCCATTTGCCTAACCTCTCAATCTCTAGAAAGACGATGATTACAGGCGAGCTCAGGTAGTGAGTGACAAATGCATTAAACCCCTATTTCAACCACATACTGGTATCAAACCCTGACTCTCGATGCGCCATTCACCGCCCTATGCAACTTATATCGCAATGAAAGACTGCTACATTTCTCTATCCGTGATTCCAGGATTTTGACGCCGCTTCATCCATTCGCCGTACAATTTCTAATCAATAAACCCATCAGGCTTAGGCTGCTCCATGCGCAAAAACTCGCCATTGAAAGCATTAACAAGCCAATCACTAAGTTCTGCAAACAAATTAGCCAACGATCCTCAAACAGCACGCAGAAAGTCGATGGGTACTCACTCTGATAAACAACGCGGTACGCGCCGTGGAAGTAAATCCCATGATCACTGTCAGGGAAGAAATGAACATCATAGTTCGTGACAGCAGCCATGTCGAGCCGATCCAGCAGCGCGAGGGTGTTTTGCATGTGCACGTTATCGTCCGCGACACCGTGCATGACGAGAAAACGCACGTTCTGCGCCAGCGCGGTCGCGTTGCTGACGGTCGCGTTATCGTAGCCACTTGGGTTGTGCTGTGGCATGTGCATGTAGCGCTCTGTGTAGATACTGTCGTAGTAGCGCCAGTCGGTCACGGGGGCCACGGCCATGCCGTATTTGAATGTTTGGCCGGCGTCTTGCTCGAGCACTTTTAGTGTCATGAAGCCACCGTATGACCAGCCCCAGATAGCGATGCGATCGGCGTCGACGTAGGATTTGCTGGCGTAGTGCTTGGCTGCGGCGATCTGGTCGTGGGCTTCCCAATGTCCGATGTTGCCGCGGATGATGCAGCGAGTTTTGCGGCCGAGGAAGCCGGTACCGCGACCGTCAAGGGTCACGACGATGTAGCCTAAGCTACTGGCGATGTACGATTGGAAGTTGACACTGAATTTGCGGTCGACTTCTTGGAAACCTGGGCCGTTGTAGAGGTAGAAGAGGACCGGGTAGGTCTTCTTGGGTTCGAAGTGGGGCGGACGGCGCTCGACGATGTTGAGGTCGAAGCCGTCGACATTGATGGTTGAGTAGATCTCGATAGGCAGCTCGGTTTTGGTCGCGAGAGCATTGAGTTCCTTGTTCTCTTCGATGACGATGGAGGTTTCTTCCGAGGATGAAGGTGTGTTCATAACTTTTTGCCAGGGAATGCCTGGGCCTTTGTAGGACAGGAGAGCGAAGCTGCCGGCTTTTGAGAAGGAAGCGGAGTAGTAGGCTGCGCTGCTTGTGTCGGTCATCGCACGCAGCTCGCTACCGTCGAGCTTGACGCTGTAGATGTGACGCTGAATCGACGATTCTTTGGTCGAGGTGAAGTAGACAAGGTTGTTCTTCAAATCGACCACCGACGGTGCGTCGACGACTTCCCAACGACCCGAAGTCAGCATGACTGGAGAAGAACTGTTCATAGGGCTAAAGTACGCCAGGTGGTCATAGCCGTTGTCAATGACAGTGTCGACGTAACCATCGTGGGGACGACCATTTGAAGGGTCAGCCGGAATATAAGTCGTGCTCTCGGATACCTCGAACCATCCACCGTCGATTGCGTTGACGTCTGTCTCCCTTACAGTACGTCCTTGGCGAGCATGAGCGTCAACCAGAACGACCTTTTCGATATCGCTCTCACGATTTGTCTCCTTGATAAGAACTTGGCCAGTTTTACCAGCCCAGACCACCTCGGTAATGAGACGATCATCGTCTGGAAAATCACCATCGATCTTGACGGTGAAGATCTCTTTGCTTGCAATATCGTAGAACTGAAGGTTGATAATCGACATTGGTGCTCCAGCTTTGGGGTACTTGATCTCGCGAACCTCTGGGTAGTTTTCCTCGCCGTCTTTTGGTCTTTTACCGCTAGGGCGAGAGAAGAAGTATTGGACAGGATAGGTGGGTACTGCAGACTCATCTGTGCGCAGGAAAGCAACATATCTTCCGTCGCCAGACCACCAAGTAGCACTGGCACCGTGGAAGACTTCTTCCTCGTAAACCCAATCCGGAACGCCGTAAAATAGATCTGGACCACCGTCAAGCGTGATGCGGCTGACTGTGTCTTCTCCTAAGCGTCTCAAGTACATATTGTTGTCGCGAGTAAAAACAATGGCATCGCTTTGAGGAGACCACGAGGCGAGCTGCACTCTACCGTAGACATTTCCAGGATCAAGTGCCTCACCAGTCTGTGTTTCGACATTGAATATCCAGTATCTGCCAGTGTCCGAATGTCTCCAGTTTGATTGACGATCCGACTGTACAAGCACGTACTTGTGATCTGGACTTGGCCAGACATGACTTGGTTCGACACGTTCTTGACCAACGTTGAAGTAGCCGTTCTTCATGAGAGTCTTGCTAGTCTCCTTGAGTTGTGTCGGCTTCTCCATGTACCTAACATCTTCCACGACGAGCCAGTCTCGGCCATTCTCGCCGCCTTGTTGTAACAGCAATCCATCCTCTCCATCTGGTCCATCAATCCATGAGATACCATGCTGCTTCGCGTACCATTCCCCTCTGAGGATCTGGTTCAATGTGACCTTCTTTCCATGCCCTATGGTCTCCGTCTTATCTGGGTTATGAGGGCGACTCGACATGGGCTTATGTGATCCGCTGTTTATGAAGAGGAATAGCGCTGCGACCCATCCTACAATTGCTACGGCCGCGAAGATCCACAATGCCTTCCTGGCTCTTCTGTCCGCTGGTTTTGTTTGCTGTTGCCATACTGGGCCGTCCTCGACGTCGAATTCCTGATCCGGTCCGTCGCGGTAAAGTCCTTCCTTGGTCTCCTTCATTGATGCGCCGCTCGATAAGTGGTCAAGGATGAGTGATGTGGTTGATTCTGTTGAAGCCGATGCTCTGGGAGTCTCTTCGGTATCGTTTGTACGCTCGATGTTTCCGGTCAATGGCAATGACTCCTCAGTATGTGCATGCTCGCCTCGAGCCATGATACGGTGATAACGTGAGGTGGGAGTTTGAGTGATCGATTCGGGTTGGACGGTAGAGGAGCGATACGGTCGCAACGCTCGCAGTATCACGCCAAGTGGAATGTGTATAACGATCGCGGTGCTCCAAAGTGTCAAGTAATCATTCAATCAATGTATAAATAGAATAGTGAAGCAGTAATCTGTAAGATCGACAATTGAAGCGATTCAAGATTGGTTGACCCCGGATCGGCTTTGTTCCCCTGCATGACGCAGTGAGTTTCCGGAAGGCTGCCAGAATTCTATTGACAACCAAATGCGGTATGTACTTTACAGGCACGCGACATTGAGAAATCGTGCATGTCATATCGTTATGGCATTTCTATTTCGTGCTATTGTGCTCTTCTGGACAGTCGTCATGCATTCACCATGCGACATGGGTATCTTGTAAAGAAGTATGCAGTATGCAAAACTTTTGGCTATCAGCCACGCTCCTTTGCTGAACCTGTATGCTGGACAGAAACTTGAGGCCTATCTCATGCGTGACCCGTTCTGCCAGTCCGCTAGGAGCACAAGACATTTTTTTTTCATACGAATAAATGAATGATCGTCACATTCATCCACGACTCGTGCTCATGCTCAAGATTCAAGCAGGGGCCTAAACAGGTCAGTATGAAGAAAGATGAGCAGTGCGAAATGTGCATACCCGAGGTAGTCCTCCTTGATCGTAGCAATGGCAAACATCTGACCAACTTCACCTCTGATACCACGGATCTTGACCCGAATATGCGTTCCACGCTCGATGACTTGGTCTGCGTTGTCGGTGAATTGAGGAGGTGTGGCATTGCCATCGAACTTGATGTCTGATGGAATCATCTTTGGTATGTCAACATCCATGCTCTCATATCTGCATGATGTTGTCTTGTGGAAAGCGCAAACTTACTGCTTTGGAGACAAACACATTTAGAGGTCCAATATCGACAAAGAATCCATTGGGTACCACGCTGCTGACCATACCATCGCAAACTTCTCCTTTGAACGGCCTCCATACCACAGCCTTGAAGCTGATTGTGAACTCGCCGTAAGAACTGCCAGGTAGAACGCGCGGCTCAGAAACATCCAGCACATTCACCACACAGACGATATAAAAGTTGCCCGTGTTTGTTCCCTCGACATCTTGATATAGTGTGTCCGTGACATATTTGTGTGTGTCCTTGTCAAAGTATGAAGGATGCAGGTTCACTACCCGTTCCATGTCGTGAAGGAAGAACATTGTGGTCGTCTAAGGGTCGCACAATGGCGCAACGAATAGGTTCAATCGCTCAGGTGACTTCCGCAGTCGATTAAGATACGCTCGGTACTGTCCAAGAGTCGGTCGAATGCGCGATCTGGTATATCGATGTTCAAGCGCGCACGCCAATTTGGGGTAGTCGAGAGTCGAGGCGTGAATCTGCAAAGTCCGATGAGAGGAGCAGGAGACTATAAGTTAGGTTGAATGGATGCTGCAAGGAAGCCTCTCGCTCTGGCAAGAGGTCGACGAAAGAGAGAAGATGAGGTTGTTTGACCGTCACATGCGCGAAAGCTGCCTAGGGCACTCTGATATCCGGACATAAATCTTGGCGATACCATGAATTAAGCGAGGTGGTCAAAAGGCAAAGGTGTCGCGGTAACTTACCGCAATCGCAGCGCAATCCGGACATCATTCTGCCTCGGCCAGCCGCATCAACCGTGAAACGCCGTCAAGATCTCACCATCTTTCGTGTTTCGCTGCTGTCACAAGCCAGCCTCGTCTTCGCGTGGGGTGGGCAGTACAAATTAGCGGTTGCAGTATATCTTTACCTACATGTCGGAGTGATAAATCCAGCTTCTACCTTACTTCGTCCTTTGCAAACCTGATCTAGAAGCAATTCCTGAGATGGCACTCAATTTGGAGAAGCAACTCCAATTCGTACGTATTTGGAACGCATTTCCAGGGATATAATGCTGATGATTTGCAGTATGGAGCATACCACCATGATCCTGTCAGTTTGAAACCATGGTTTAGATTCCTAATCGATCTAATTGCTCCCAGGTCAATATAGCGATTCACGTAACCTGCGTGCCAATGATTCTTTTGACCGCTTTCCTATTCGTACGTCCTCCGTACGTCGAGAAAACATAAGTATACTAATGAACAAAGGGCACGAGTTCTCCTTCGCTACCGGTTCCCGATGCTCTGCAAGTTCCATATCTCCCTGCCAATGTAGGAACGATTGCATGCTTCATCTACACCAGTTTCTACATATTACTGGAACCCGTCGCTGGAGCAATGCTGGCGCCGATACTTGTTGGAAGTACTGCCGCTTCGAACTATCTTACCTCTACTTACGGAGCGCAAGCCTATCACTGGGCTATCGCTATTCATCTCTTCAGCTGGATCGCGCAGTTCGTCGGACATGGAGTCTTTGAGGGTCGCGCACCAGCTCTGCTCGATAACTTGGTTCAGGCTATCTTTCTCGCTCCTTTCTTCGTATGGATGGAGATTCTCTTCATGCTTGGCTACAGACCTGAACTGAAATCGAGAATCGACAAGGCCATCCAGAAGCAGGTCTCGGATTTCAGAGCCTCGAGGAACAAGAAGGCTGTCAATGGTCACGCCAATGGGGCAGTAAACTAATGGATCTGCGAAAACGATGAAGCACATCAATTTGCCACCGATTCTTGATTTCAGTCCTTTAGCCTGTGATATCCAAAGCAAAGCGTTTAGCAGCGAGTCGAGCTGGTTGTGAAATGGCAGAGTAAATACAATATCGAACTTGATTTTTGATGAGGAACATTCAATCTCAGCTTCAAAATTCTCTCATAACGATCATTACTTAATTATCCAGAAAGAATTATGATGAATAATTTCAAACATACATTATCTTTATTTGAGGCTCAATTGGAACCACGTGACTTTCCGAACAACAGCTAGACGAAAATGGGACGAGCACGGACATGGAAAGCAAAGCTCGTCGCCTTGCTGTCCCGACATCTCTCGAAAGCTCCTCAACTCACTCTCCACTCACCATCATCCTCTCTAAAGGCAGTGGACCAGTTGTCCTCGAGTCTCTAATATCACAAAAATGTTTCGCACTGCCTTGCGCACAAGCACGAGGGCGGTTGCCGCCGCCTCGGTCAGCTCCAGAGTCGGAGTGGTTAGTTTCACCTACTTGCCCTCAACATTCAAGCCATCAATCGCCATCAAACCATCCTTTCATCACTTCAATGGCTTCGTCAAAACCTCAATGGACACTAATACGATGATTCTCACAGAACCGTGTCGCCCCAGTCGCCATCAAGTCCGTTCGCAGCTATGCCGACAAGGCCTCTCCAACTGAGGTTTCTTCCATCCTTGAGCAGCGCATCCGTGGTGTTCAGGAGGAAGCTTCTCTCGCCGAGACTGGTCGCGTTCTTTCCGTTGGGTACGAATATCAGAAATCAAAAAGAGAAATGGAGACAAAATGGACGGTTGGCTGACTTTTCGGTTCACAGTGACGGTATTGCCCGTGTCCACGGTATGAGCAACGTCCAGGCTGAGGAGCTCGTCGAGTACGTTTCAAAATCAACAAGTCACAGACAATCGATATTGATGGTCAACTAGGTTCGCCTCTGGTGTCAAGGGAATGTGCATGAACTTGGAAGCCGGCCAAGTCGGTGTATGTATTGGATTTTGCAACACATTTACGCCCAAAAACTTACACCACATAGGTTGTGCTTTTCGGTTCTGACCGTCTCGTCAAGGAGGGTGAGACCGTCAAGCGTACCGGAGAGATTGTCGATGTCCCAGTCGGTGAAGCCATGCTTGGTCGTGTCGTCGATGCCCTCGGTCAGCCAATCGACGGCAAGGGTCCAATCAAGACCACCGAGAAGCGTCGTGCTCAGCTCAAGGCTCCCGGTATTCTTCCTCGCCAGTCCGTCCGTGAGCCAGTCCAGACCGGTCTCAAGTCCGTCGATGCAATGGTTCCAGTCGGCCGTGGTCAGCGTGAGTTGATCATTGGTGACCGTCAAACCGGAAAGACCGCCGTCGCCCTCGATGCCATGCTCAACCAGAAGCGTTTCAACGATGGTGGCAACGAGAAGCAGAAGCTTTACTGTGTCTACGTCGCCGTCGGTCAGAAGCGTTCCACCGTCGCCCAGCTCGTCCAGACTCTTGAGGAGAACGACGCCATGAAGTACTCCATCGTCGTTGCCGCTACCGCCTCCGAGGCTGCTCCTCTTCAGTACATTGCTCCATTCACTGGTACCTCTATCGCCGAGTGGTTCAGAGACAACGGCAAGCACGCCCTGATCGTGTTCGACGACTTGTCAAAGCAAGCTGTGAGTGCACCCGGACCCTTCAGGAGCCTTCAAACGTATCAGTATCACTAATATCCATCCGCACAGGTCGCTTACCGTCAAATGTCTCTGCTTCTCCGTCGTCCACCAGGACGTGAGGCCTACCCAGGTGACGTTTTCTACCTCCACTCTCGTCTCCTCGAGCGTGCCGCCAAGATGAACGACAAGCTCGGTGGTGGTTCCCTTACCGCTCTCCCAATCATTGAGACCCAGGGTGGTGATGTCTCTGCTTACATTCCAACCAACGTCATTTCCATCACCGACGGTCAAATCTTCTTGGAAGCCGAACTCTTCTACAAGGGTGTTCGTCCAGCCATCAACGTCGGTCTTTCTGTCTCCCGTGTCGGTTCCGCCGCTCAGCTCAAGGCCATGAAGCAAGTCGCTGGTTCCCTCAAGCTTTTCTTGGCCCAATACCGTGAGGTTGCCGCCTTCGCCCAGTTCGGTTCCGACTTGGATGCCGCCACCAAGCAGACCTTGAACCGTGGTGAGAGACTTACCGAGCTTCTCAAGCAGAAGCAGTACTCCCCAATGGCCGTCAACGAGATGGTTCCTCTCATCTTCGCCGGTGTCAACGGTCACCTTGACCAAGTACCAGTTGCCAAGATTCTCAGATGGGAGTCTGAGTTCCTTTCCCACTTGAAGTCCGACCAGCAGGACCTGCTCAACCAGATCACCAAGGATGGTGCTCTCAGCAAGGACCTCGAGGCCAAGCTTAGGGATGTTGTCAAGAACTTTACCTCAAACTTCTCTTAGGTTATGGTTCTAGACAGGTGATTGCAGATGTAGAATTGGAGCGTGTATAGTAAAAAGGGAAAGAAGCATTTTCTTTATGCTATTAAAACATTTCATCTATCACATGCCTGTGCATTGTGAATGTGAATCCAATCGTCTTTAATTACCAGCCTGCTCACGGAATGCCAGACATCCGTGTGGTGTTATAGTTTTATTCTAAGATCAACTACGTACGGTATCACAATAGTATAGCAAACAGTCACTTTGACATCTGTATGAAAAGCCTCGTTCTACAACCATCAATACACAACAATACCCGATATATAAGTAGCACGAGTAATGAGATAGTGTCCCACAGAACTATTCTCGGTATTGATGGTGAAGAAGGTTCTGATGGCGAATACTTGTTCTACATGCGTGATGTACTTTTAATACCTACTCCTTCAGCCTTCCTTGGCTTCGATGCACAGCCCTCCTCCGCAACGAGACATCTTGCCTAACGGTCGATATTAGTCAAGCGCGCGCGCCAATGAAGTCGTTCATTGCAGAGTCGATGCGCAGATTTCAGATTCTTCTAAGATCGCGACTGGAACATTATCGACATTGGCGGCGCACATATTGAGGACATCATATGAACATCGCTTTGGGCATTCATACAACCACTCGACGTCGCTGCTGGGTTTCAGTACGTCAGAGTTGAACGATCACATTAGATCGGTGGAAGAAGTAAAGAGCGAGGATTTCACCTAAGGAGTCCAAGATTGACTATAAAGGATCTGTTGAGGAAGAAGTCATTCATCGAGTCACCCAGTAACCCTTTATCACCTGCCCGAGCGGCTGCGTCTGGAAATGTAGCGCCAGCGAGATCAGAGGAGGAACCACCCGAGTTCAAGTTCTACAGGACAACTACGACAGATCAAGAGGAGATCCAGCCACCGACATATCCAGGTGATAGGGAGGCGGATCAACATCGTAGAAATGGACATGCACAAACGCTGAACACACTCAAGGAGGAAAAGACCACTCCGGAGAAACACCGTCGGCCATCGATTTTTAAGCGTTCTGCTAGCAACTCATCGCAGAGATCGATTAAAGAGAAGGATAAGGTAGAGCCAGCGCAGACAATAATTGAGTCTCAGCCTCTCGAGTTAGATCCTTCCGCTTCACCGCCAGCCCGACCGCCGAATCAGCGCAAAGTTTCCGAACGCTTCTCGCAAAGACTACGGGGACTATCACGCTCTTCGTCGCGTGCCTCGGCAGACGGACTATCAGCAAACTTGCCTGAAGATCTCGGTGCAGCACCCGACGCCATTCCAGCCCCCGCAGTACCACACGTCAAGAAACGAGCCGACGAGGTCGACGCGACTGAGAAAGAGGAGAAAGTGAAACGCGAAGCTCAATGGGAAGAGCGCGCCACAAAGCTCGCTCTGCGCTCACAGCCCTCTTCGTCCTCGATGCATGCGCAAGAGTCATCGCCTCTCCCTGTACTGCCTGCGCTTCAATTCCAGACCACGCCCACCTCCCCCATGAGGGCCACCGCACCTGAGGGCCCAATGACTGTTCCTGCTCAGAACGCCGATATGACCACACCTTCGGAAGAGAAGCTGCACCTCGCGATCCACCTGCATGAAACCGGCGACCTCGAAAAGTCCACTGCTCTCTTTGCTACTCTGGCTGACGGACAAAGTCCCTCATCAACGCTCGCTCAGGTGCTATACGGACTCGCGCTGCGTCACGGTTGGGGGATTACGCCTAATGCGCCATTGGCACTCCACTACCTTCGAATGGCGGCTAGCTCGGCTGCAGAAATCGAGTCTGCAGCCCTCTCCACCTCTCGCGCGGGTGGTTCGGCGAAAGGCGAGCTGGTACTCGCCATCTTTGAGCTAGCGAATTGCTACCGCTACGGATGGGGGGTAGATAAAGACCCTGTAGCCGCGCGGGCATACTACGAAACCGCTGCCAATCTCGGCGATGTAGATGCTTGTGAGGAGGTTGCGTGGTGCTATACGGAGGGCTTCGGCGGCGAGAAGGACAAATGGGTCGCGGCGCAGTACCTGAGGCTGGCGGAGGAGAGGGGACGGAAGATTGTGGGCGGGTCCTGGATATGGAAGGACAAGTACGATCCTGATCGTGGCGAAGGCAAGAAGAAAGGGAAGAAGGACAAGAAGAAATGAACAATTCTGTGTAAATTGGTTGGTTCTTGGAAGATTCACCTCGGGTTTGGCATTGTCGTTTGAGCGAGGCGTAAGGTCGGATAGGGCATATCAGATTGGTAGATGGGCAAGGCACGCGCGAGTCGCTCGCTCACATGTTCAGCAGAACAAATCATTATGATCACAGATGTTTCTATACATATCCCCTGGTACCAAGGGTAGTTGCATCTCCAGACCCCTAAAGGGCACGTGATGCCCATACCCCGTCGGCGAATTCAGGCTGTCTTCGCAGCTTCCCCACACTTGAGCCGTCGAGTCTCCAACTTTCGAGTCTCCAACTCTTAGCTGCGCAACACCAGCAAAAGTCATTGAGCATCCGCGCTCACACTTCAGAGGTCCGTGAGTTGATTATTCCTGTACGAAATTGCAGCCATGGGTGTCATTGGATCACTCTTCAAATACAGCGCCTTTACAGGACTGGCCGGAGGAGCTGGAATCGTGTGGGCTGGTCGTCACTCAAAGGTGTTCCCTCTACCTACAACCGATTATCTGTTCAATACCACTTGGTACGCAAGAGTAGGTGACTTTCGATGTTTCCCGTAATCTCTTCTCATGTTCAGCGACTAAAGCCGCCAGTACAATGCCGAGAACAACGCAGCGACCAGCGACGTCTGCGTACGGACTGTGCCATTGAAAGACATTAGGCCCGATCTGTTGGAAAAGGAGGGAAAGCTCGTCGAGAAGTTCTGCGCCGGTGTCTGGGGAGGTCTTGGTAGGTCTTTTCAATCTTAACAAGACACTTGCGCTGACAGATCATTTTCTAGGCTACGCATACCAAAGACGCTATCTGGAAAAGAAGTATCGTGGACCAGAAACCGCCGGTCAGCTCTGGGATCGCAAGGACCTCAAGGAATCCAACTACGCAGTCGGTACGCAAATCACGGATCACTTCGAAGTCATCAGCCATACCGATGACAGCATCATTGTTCGCTGCGGTGATTCTCCAAGGAACATTGAACCACGACCAAGCGACGGGCTCTTCGAGATGAGGGCGGATATAAAGAAGAGCGAGGGTGTTGCCGAATTTCAGCTCAAGAGTGTGTTCTACCAGGGACTCGGAAAGTCAGAAGGCCCACCTATGCCATGGCATGTCGAGATGTTGCATAGATGGTACGCCAAGCTGTGGATGGAGACCTCCGTGAGGACTCTGACCAGATGAGCAGCGTCTGATCACTAGAAATCTAGACTGTCTTGATTCCTGTAAAATGTTTAGCATGTGTGCGTTCCCCGCTCCAGGTTTATGCCTCAAGCGGAGGGCCTCAGGTTGGCCCTGACAATCAAGTCAATTAATACCTCATTCGTTACATCGACCTTTCACTCTTACTTGCTTCATAGAAGTGCACTGTGAATTGATTATTTCGAAGTCATTTTATATCCAGTGTTGTCATCTTGCCTAAAACGGCAATGTGGTTGCTTCTTGGAGAATGACGTGCCAAGCATCGGGATATATCAACCTGCAACCTCGATTTCTCGACCCACTCACCACATCATGTCGCGCTGAAAGGACGAAAGGCCTCATGTCAACACACAAAAGACCAGCTTCGATACGATGGGCCAGCCACGGGCCAGACGACGTGCCGTGGTTGTCATCTCCTCGGACGAAGAAGACGGCTACGATGATACAGATGATCTCTTGAAAGAAGAGATAGTTGAAGAAACGAAACCCCCGACAAGGGCATCGACAAGAGCGAAAGCGAAACCACCCAAGCCGGTCAAAGCTGAATCAACACCACCGCCCGATGGGTCCCAATCAAGTCAGCGATCATCATCCAAAGCATCCAAGCCGGATTCCAAGAAGAGCAAGGGCACAATATTCTCCTTTTTCAACGCAGCGACGCAGAAACAGCAGACCTCACAAGAACCTACCGGCTCACAAAAGGTCGTCAGAGCAGTGCCGACACCCTCCACAGAGGATATCGATGATGCGATCGATGAGGATGATACGACCATTGAACTCACTGGAGGATCGAAAACTTCCATGACGCATCGGAAAAGGAAGTTTGGTATTGAGCAGTTTGCCGTCGGTGAAACTTCCTCCATACAGACGAGCTCGCAAAAATTCCGCAAGACCGCTGATGGCGCAAAAGTGGTAGCACGGCCACAGGTAGAAGACAAACGACCATGGACGGAGCAGTATGGGCCTGTGGATCTGTTGGAGCTCGCAGTACATAAGAAGAAGGTATCTGATGTCCGCGCGCTTCTCGAGGAGGCCGTCTCGGTGCGAGCCAGGCCGAGAGTTATTGTACTCAAAGGCGCGGCAGGAACAGGCAAGACTACGACGATCCAGCTGTTGGCCAAGGATTTGGGTATCGAGATCAAGGAATGGAGGAATCCTGGAAGTGTCGAATTCGGTTCTGAGAACTCAACATCGGCATCTGCTCAATTCGAAGACTTTATACTTCGAAGCGGCAAGTACAATGGCCTCGATCTGGTTTCGGGAGGTATGACCGGTGTGGACTTGTCACGGACGCCGAACCAAGAGGCCAAAACGTCGGTCAGTCGCGCGCACATTATGCTCATAGAAGAATTTCCGAATACATTTGCAAAGAGTTCGGGCGTTTTGCAGTCCTTCAGATCGACAATTCAGCAGTACCTTGCAATGCCCCGATATTCACAGCAAACGATCGCTCCAATCGTCATGCTCATTTCCGAGACGTTACTATCTACAAGTACTGCTGCATCGGATAGTTTTACAACACACCGCCTTTTGGGGCCCGCCATCCTTACACACCCTCTGACGGCAGAGATCGAGTTTAACTCGGTTGCTACCACCTTTTTGACGAAAGCGCTTGAGCTGGTCGTCATCAAAGAGGCTCGCAAGTCTGGTCGTCGAAAGACACCAGGCCCGCAAGTTCTCAAACAGCTTGCCGAAACAGGCGATGTTAGATCTGCCATCTCGTCGCTTGAGTTTTTGTGCCTGAGAGGAGATGACGATGACGCGTGGACGGCAAAAGTCGCGTTCTCAAAGCCAAAGGGAAAAGCTGCAAAGAATGAAATGCCTCTGACCATGCAGGAAAAGGAAGCTCTCAAGTTGATCAGCAACCGCGAGAGCACTCTGGGTATCTTTCATTCTGTTGGTAAGGTTGTGTATAACAAGCGAACAGATCCGTCAACCCATGGCGTTCCCCAACCGCCATCTCACTTACCGCAGCATCGACGACCAAAGCTTCCGGAAACGGATGCTGATGCCCTTATTGTTGAACTTGGCACAGATACACCAACATTTGTTGCTGCATTGCATGAGAACTTCGCCCTCTCTTGCACAACCACAATGGCGGATTACACGATGGACTCCCTGAATGGCTGTTTGGAGTCTCTAAGTGACGCCGACATGCTGGCTCCCGACCGCTTTGGACAAGGGAGCAGGAACTACACCGGCAGTACGGCAGACAGCCTGAGACAAGACGAAATCTCGTTCCAAGTCGCCGTCCGAGGTCTGCTCTTCAATCTCCCTTATCCAGTCAAGCGCGATATGGGACCCGCAGGCAAGAAAGGCGATGCCTTCAGGATGTTCTACCCGACCAGTCTAAAGACCTGGAAAAGACAAGAAGAGATCGAAGGAATGCTCGATTTGGTTGGCGCAGAATACGCGGCGACTCTAGGCGCAAATGCCGTGGCCACAGGCGCGAAGAAAGAAGGCGTTGAAGGCTGGCGACGTAACGCAGATACAGGACTTCCGACACCAGCGGATGACGACACGCGTGAGGAGCAAGATACAGTCACCAAGCCTCTCCTTCTGACATCGTCTGCAAAACAGGAAATGCTTCTCGAGCGGCTTCCGTTCATGGCGCAGATTTTACCTTCCACAGCGTCGTCTCCCTTTCATGAGCGAGTCCGCACCATCACATCATTCGATGGTCACAGTGTCAGCGCGAACGAGGACGAGACTGAGGACGAGACTGAAGACCGGGACTCTCCAGATGCGAACCAGAGCGAGTGGACCGATCGACCCGACGCCGATGGGGACGCGAAGCCGCCGAGACGCAAGGACCGAGGGCAAGGCAGATCGAAACTGGAGACCGAGGGCGGTGGGTTGAATATCCCCGTCGAGCACGCTGTCGAGAGGTTGGTGCTAAGCGACGATGACATTGAGGACTAGATGTCTTCGATATGAGAATTGGCGCCTGAATTTGGACGAACATAAGATGGAGGAGCGTGATGTGTGATTACGAGTAGACGGAGAGAGGATATACCCACGACTGCATGCTTAGATATGATCAGTGGTTGTACATACGATGTAATTTACCAACTGCCAGAACCGATTGCGTACAGCGTGAACGATGCGTATAGATGATTCGCTCGAGTGATGCTCCGATCCCCTGCTTAGTAACGTAGCCTAATCCATCAGTTATTCGTCATCTATACGCACGAACTCTATCCGAACCATACTTTATCTTGGATCTTCAAAACACACATCTCAACTATCATACAGACATATATCAACATGGACAAGAAAGCAACAATCCAACAATATGACATTCCCGAGAGAAAAGGCCATGAAGCCATCTTTGACGCCTCCTATCTGGACGACATTCAGACATATATCAGCAAATGGCAGTCCCAGCGGATCATCCTCGTAGTCAGCAAAGGCCTCTACACCTCATACGACCACGTGCAGAGGCTAGAAAAAGTACTAGGCGACCGACTCGCAGGCAAAAAACTCGGAGTCGGATCCCACTCACCCTACAAAGACGTGATCGAAATCGCACATCTCCTACAAGAGCACAATGCCGACTGCTTAATCTCACTGGGATCCGGCTCATACAACGATGCCAGCAAGATCGCCGTCTACCTCCAGACAAGCATGCCAACTCACTTCAGCGCCAACGACATGGAAGCTTCAATCGACCAAACCCGGGGCTTCGGATACCTCACCCCAGCGACCGCAAAACTGATCCTAGTCCCCACCTCTCTCAGCGCAGGCGAATGGAACGGGACGGGCTCATGTACCAACTCCCGTGGTAAGAAACAACACTACGGTCTACAGAACCACTGCGACGGCGGCGCAGACCTCATCGTCTGCGATCCAGAACTCGCCAGCACAGCCCCGGAAAAGCTCTGGTTATCGTCCGGCGTGCGCTGTATAGACCACTGCGTCGAGACCGTGACTAATACGCAGTGCACTTCCGAAGCAGAGCACGACGCACTAGACGGACTGGCGTGGATGCTCAGGGGACTGGCCGAGTATCACGACGGTAAAGATGGCGAGGGAAATCGACAAGCGATGCTGCGCGGTATTTCAGAGTGTCAGCGCGGCTCGAGACAGGCTATCAAGGGCCTCATTGTGCATCGCAATACGTTTGGGCCGAGTCATGCTATTGGACACCAGCTGGGTAGTGCGGCGGGCGTGATGCATGGGATCACGAGCTGTGTCATACTTCCTGCTGTATTGGAGTATACGCAGCCGAGGACCGAGGAGGCGCAGCGGAAGGTATTGGATGTGTTTAATTCGACGCTGGAGTGGGAGGAGCGTAGCGCTTCTGCTGCTTTGGTCAGGTTCGTCAAGATGCTGGGGTTGCCTACTAGTCTGGCTGAAGTCGGCGTTCGCGACAGTGCTGTAATCGAGCAGATTGCAGAGAAGACTATGACTGACGTGTGGGGCGGCGGGAAGGCCTCCTTGAACAAGGAAGATATCCTGGAGATAT
>Ga0058703_1000098_pt1 | contig 16381 bp, 16 predicted proteins | sample AgamicMgMae_FD_83782 | JGI IMG/M metagenome (GOLD analysis project Ga0058703, IMG submission 83782) | Agave microbial communities from Guanajuato, Mexico - Mg.Ma.e | ecosystem: Host-associated > Plants > Phyllosphere > Phylloplane/Leaf | place: Guanajuato, Mexico | collected 2012-06-04
GTACAGAGGATAGCTTTTGGAAGATCTACCATAGTGTCTGTGGCGTCGTCTGGTCCGTAACCACGACTACGCTGGTCCTCGGAACGGTGTCAATTGCAGGTTACAATCGGTCAGGCCCTCTCCTGTTCCTAATTGATCGGTACACCATCAGAGCGCTCCACGAGCGCCTCCAGGCGCCATGGCTTTCCTCTTCGGCCGCAGTCGTCAACGATCCGCCGGCGACCTCGTCAAAGCGAGCAAAGACCTCCTCCAAAAGCTGATCAAAGAAGACGGCCAGGCCCCACCTTCGAAGACGGAAGAAGACCTGGCCCGCAACCTCTCGCAGATGAAAGTGACGCTCCAAGGCACGCCCGAGCTCGAAGCGACGCCGGAGCAGGTCTACCAGCTCGTCAACCACATCCTCGCCGAATCCCTCCTGCCCTTGCTCGTGGACGGCATCCACCGCCTGCCCTTCGAAGCCCGCAAGGACGCGCAGACAATCATCTCGAACGTCTTCCGGTTTAGGAACCCGGGGTCGACGTCGCCCGAGCCGGACGCGTTGAAGGAGGTGCTGAGGCGGCAGCCGGAGATCGTCATCGCGCTGTGCAATGGGTACGAGCGGCGGGAGAGCGCGAGCCCGTGCGGCGGGATCCTGAAAGAGGCGCTGAAGTGGGACGCCGTGACGGCGGTCATTCTGTACGACGAGCCGGCGGGCGTGGATGGCAAGACGATCGACATCTACAACGACGTGGACGTGTCGAAGAGGTCGTCCGGACGAGGGGTGTTTTGGAAGTTTTTCGATTGGATCGACAAGTCGAGTTTCGAGGTCAGCGCCGACGCTTTCGACTGCTTCCGGCTGCTCCTCACGAAGCACAAGCAGTTGGTGTCGCAGTACATGAGCACCAACTTCGACATGTTCTTCGAGCGGTACAACTCGACGTTGATCAAGTCGGACAGCTACGTGACGAAGCGGCAGTCGATCAAGCTGCTGGGAGAGGTGCTGCTGGACCGGCAGTTCTACGAGGTCATGACGCGATACGTCGATTCCGGCGAGAACCTCAAGCTCATCATGTGGCAGCTCAAGGACGACAGGCGGATGGTGCAGTACGAGGCCTTCCACGTCTTCAAGGTACATATCCTCTGAGCAGATTGCAGAATGATGGACTCGTTTGTTGACTTCGCCACACAGATCTTCGCCGCCAACCCCAACAAGTCGTACGAGGTGCAGAAGTTCCTCATCATGAACAAACAGCGACTGCTGAAGTTCTTGCCCAAGTTCTTGGATGACCGGACGGACGACGAGCAGTTCAACGACGAGAAGGCATGGCTCGTCAAAGCCATTGGGAACTTGCCGGACAACACGAGCGCTCTGGGCCCGCCGACGCAAGTGAGCAATAACAGCACGCCGGTGCAGATGAGCAGTGCCCAAGTGCGGTCATGATGTGATGATGGTGCTCGGGTTTGGGCGTTACGGGGGAGGGGTCCGGGGGAGCGCTTTCTCGCGCGTTGCGCTTGCTGGGTTGTTTGTTTACGCTTCGAGCGGTGGCGTTTTTGTTGTGATGAATGGGGATGCATACCGCTGCCGGGTGGGTTGGTCGCATTCTTCTCTTAGCGTTGGGGGAGGAGGAAGCGCAGACTGATGCATGTGAGTAATAACATTGCCGAAAGGTGATTGTATCCCAGGACTAGTGGACTAGCGACGGACATGCGATCACGATTGCCTGTTGTGTACTGTCCGTCCAGTGCTTGTTCGGGCGTCGAGCGGGTTGGGTTCCTTCGGACGCCGATGCCAAGCAATGTCATCCTTTGGGTCTTTCGAAGGGCGATCGGACCGCAGACGTCTTTCGGCCTCAGCTCCATGCTGTCGATGCGTCGTGACTCGTGGTCCATGCCACGTGTCATCGACGTGGACATGGTCCATGACTCCATGGGTGCCCCGGCATAATGTTAGACAACAGAAAGGTACAGTACCTAGTAGTTGCCAATGTACATGTACCTGATGAAGGAGTACATTTTTATGATGGCGGATAGACCGAGGCCGAATATCGACCGACGATTCGCCTTTCGCCTAGTGATCGATCCTTGTCTCGTCATTTATTACCACACGCACGTTTTCAATCATCAGAGGAGAGGGTTGAGAGTTGAGAGAGTTGAGAGTCTTGAGACCGAGAGAGTACGGCCCACGCCGAGCGAACCGGCTTCACATCCAGCACCGATCGTTCTCTGGAAGGCATTGAAGGAACGTCGCGTATCACTGATCAGACGAACATCAAACAACTTACTGTCCTTGGCACCAGGCATTGGTACTCGGAGTTGTACTTCGTTCAATACCTAGTCGATATGACCGGGTGTCCGACAACCAGTTACCAGACGTACGGTCACGCACGCACTCTTTGGTACATGCCGTGAGCCAGCGCGAGATATGGACTTTCGGCCTTCTTTCGCCGATTGGCAACGACTGGATATCCCTGCTCCGACTGGTACTTTCGTTTGTCGGGCCTCGTCACGCTGGGCCCTTACCACGGTTCCCTAGACGTTTGCGAGAGAGCTTGTAGGCTCGCAGCAGATAAGAAAAGAAAAACGTCGGCAAAATGTCAAAATGGATGATGAAGCGTCGGCCGGACTATCTGTTTATGAATTTCTGACAGGTAGCGGTATAATAACAACATCCGGGGCTGCGACTTGATCGGGCCACATCGCTCGTAACATAAGCCAGGGGGTGTCGAGATTGATCATTATCGCCGGCGAGTGCTGCATCCATAGTCTGAAGAATGGGTGGGTGTACTCGTACTCGTTTGTGTTCGTTGCCGCCACACGGCCAAGCCTTGCTTTGTACTCTTCGAACTTTCTACTGTTGTACAGTTGATACTGCATGTGTAGGAGTTTTTTTCCATCGGTTGGTCTGTCGGGTTCGCAAATGACATGTGAGGGCATGAAATGTGATAATGGAAGATAGATAGAGCGTACAGGTATACTTATCTAGTACGTGTACCTGGAAGTTTGTACATCAAACTAGAAAAAGGGTCCCCACGCAACGGCAAGCGCGATACGTCATCGTGCTGTCTGCACACCCTACACCTACATATGTACCTTACCATGTACATACTCGTTCCAGCCAAAACGGGCACGCACCACTTGGCTCTGATTACACCCACGACTACCCATCCCACACTCCACCCAACCCAACGAGGCCCTTCCTAATCACCACAGCGGCCCATGCGTCTTCCCAACTCGCTCATCCGCGCGTCCTCTCCGACGTGGATGACGGGAAGCGCCTGGCGAGGAGCGTGGATTGAGGCTCTGGCCGTCGCGTCATGAAGTCCTCCTCGAGCTCATCGCAGCAGAAGAAATCCCAGGAGGATGCCGAGAACGAAGAGAACGAACCGACTCCGACGCACGCGCGACCTAGACCGGCCCTGAAGGAGCAGCATTCCTCGTCCAGACCGGCGTTGGTGCGCTCGCCCCCAGGTCGGCTTTCAGAGATCTCGCATAGCCCGGAGCTAGAAGCGAGTGCAGTGGGGACCGACATCAAACGTCGCGATGACAACAGTACGAGCGTGCAGCGGACGACTTCAGACGGTGGCAATGGCAAGGGGAAAGTGCAGGCAGCAGCCTCTCCCATCGAGGAAGAGAGGCTGGCGAAACTGAAGGAAGCGGTTAACGCCAAGCTTGTACTACAGCAACGCAAGCGCGGGAGTTACGGCGGCAGTAGCGCGACAGCGCAACGCGTCTCGCCCATCCGGGAAGAAGAGGCTTCCCAGATCTCGCCGTCGCTGAACGCCGCATTCGCTAGTCCGGCCGAGATGACCACCCGACCGCTGTCGACGGTCTCGACAGAGTCCACCGAATCCGCCAAGACCGTGCGCGCAAGCGTCCCTGCGACGCCCGCTGAAGGTCGACCGTTGCGCACGCCTTCTTACCCCTTTCCGTATGTGCCTGGCACGCCGAGGACATGGTCGTCCAGCTTCCATCAACCTTTTACCGCACTGTCGCCGACCGCAACCGCTCAGCCAGCCAGTGACCAAGATACCCCCGGGAGAAGAAGCTTGGGCATGCTCTCTGGCGAAAGCACTCCTGCCGCCGGCGTCAGTGACTTTATGCCACCTGGAACCATTACGGCGGGACCGGAAGACCCACGGTTCCCAACCCCAAACTTGTACGACATGGTGCTGCAGCTCAATACCGAGCCCGGTTTGGAACAATGGTGGGCGACCGTGACGAACCTTATGCACGACAACTTCAAGGCCGAGCGCGTCACTCTGGTAATGCCGCTCGATCCTACAGACATGGAGAATGTGCCCTGGGGCCAAAAAGCCACGTTTAGCATGAATGGTCGCGAGGAATTTGTGCCGCATGGCACGGTGATGGAACAGACGTCACAGGCCGCGAGACCAGATCTAGTCCTCAGACAGCCATCTACAGACACCGGCCGAGATTTCCAGATGCAGAAACTGCATCCTGAAAGGCTACGTCCACGTCTCGAATCGCGGCACTCTTTTGCCGGGCATGGTCGAGATGTGCAAACGAGCAGTCCTGAGTTGCAGGCGAAACCGGACAAAAACACAAGGCCTTTGGGTCCGCAACGCACTGTCACGCACGCCTCTGGGTTGCCATGTGGACATGGACCGAGCCGACAGGTCTTGCAGAGATCTCCGACATCAAGCATTATTCGGCACACATCCGTCACTGACCCTGACTTCAGTAGTATCGCTGGTGGCATTGACGCCGGGCCTTATGCAGATGTGTTCCCCACCTTGCGTGCGCTCGACAGTGAAGTCTACCCCCTGATTGAGCCTGGTGGTGTGATCCGAGTTTTGGAACGAGGCCGAGTCGTCACGGTCACTAGGGACTATGTTTCGGAAAGCTCAGATTCGGGTACAGGGAGCGGGTCAAACGAGTCGGGAGGTGACCCCGTGACCGCAGAAGCGGCTCCCACACGCGCTTCAAATTCCGCAGCCTCCAACGTCTTTGGCAATTACCGAAGTGCCTTTGCCTCTGAAAATGTCTTCCAGCAGCGTCGGGAATACGAGGAGTACGAACAGCACCCCACTTCGCCATGGTCGCAGTCGCCGGCTCCCTCTCCTGCCATCCAGACGGATGAAGAGACGAACCCGTTCTTCGCCTCCGAAGAGCAGCAAGTTGAAGAGTCTTTCAACCCTGCAGCCACGACACCGAAGGACTATTCGCAGTTCGGTCAAGTCGAGGCGATAGGCATCGACCGCGCCAATACGGTTATTCACATACCCCTCGTCCATCCTACCTTGTCGCAACCAATGCAATCGCTCAGAATGCAGTCTCCTAAGACTCAAGCAGGGATACCTCAAAGGAGCAACACTCTGGATATGGAACGGAAGGCACCGATCGCCATCCTGTCGGTGCTCAGCCCAGCCGTGCCATACCCGCAAAACTTGACGCGCTCGCTTAAACTTCTTGGTCCACACATGGCAACGTCCTTCGCGAACGCTCAGCAATTCTCCTCCACCCATCTGCAAACGGTCAGTATTCGCCACCGTCGGACTGCCTCCGGTCATCGTGCTAGTGACGCTCCCATGACGATACAGCCGGCGTCGTTCGAGGATATCGTCAATGCAGAGCTCGAAGAGCCCCCGGGATCCGTGTCGGGTAGTGTCACGAGTCCGTCGGATTACTCCGGTCGCTCGAAGCACAGCCCCACTGGATCAATCATTGGCACGCCGGGCTGGGATCCTGCCACCCACGGTTGGGCGGCAGGGAGGTCGGTTGCCGGCACACCCGCCGTCACGGGTAGCGAAATGGTCGACAATTACTTTGAAGCTAAGAAGCAACGGGTATCGCAAAAAGTTGGGAGTAACGTCAGCGCCCATACCACGCCCGCTAGACCCAGTAAGCAACAGAGCACTCATGAGATTAGAGGTAGCGCTCGCAAGCCTTCACCAGAGAGGGACGAGGAGACCCGGACGTCTCGCAGTGAGCAAAGGAGCAAAGCCGGCAGGTCGATCAAGGGAGAGAAGTCACCCCTGCATCATCTGTCTGTCCACGAACGAAGTCCCACCCCCAACACCGAATCGCTGTCTCCTCGGAGACCTGGCATACGCCATTCGGTCTCTCAATTTGCCGATGTCAATGCGGCCAGAAAGCATTCCCTGCTGCATTCTTACGGCGCCGATTTCGAATCATCATTTGGGTCCTTGCCTGCGGCTGCAGGACTAGATCTAGGCATGTCCGGCTTGGGTGGGCACGCTCGCAAGACTTCCTTTCCTGAAGACATGCCGCCTCCTTCAGAGCGCCTGCTTCGCACCATCATTGACTCTGTACCTGTGCAAATCTTCACTGCGAAACCCGACACGGGTCAGCTGTCGTGGGTGAATTCGAAGTTTCTCATCTACAGAGGTCAAGAGCCTCGACAAGTGCTCCTTGATCCTTGGCAATCAATTCACCCCGACGATCGGTCAGACTTCATGGCGAGCTGGCACCGCTCGTTGCGGACGGCGCAGCAATTGCAGCAAAAGGTACGCCTAGCAAGGTTCGATGGTAGTTTTCGCTGGTTCTATGTTAGGGCCGCACCACTCAAAGACAAGCGTCAACGGATAGTGCATTGGATTGGCACCATGATGGACTTTCACGAACAACATCTGGCAGAGTCAAACGCAGCCCGGCAACAAGAGACTGCTGCGTCGGAAGCCAAGTACAGAGCCCTTGCCAATTCGAGTCCCCAGATTGTTTTCGCCGTGAACAAGAACAAGGGCGTGACGTTCTGTAATTCGCAGTGGTTGCATTACTCTGGTCAAACAGAGTCGCAGGCTCTGGGTGTCGGGTTCATGGACCACGTGCACCCTGATGATCTGGTAAAGTGTAGACTACCATCGTTTGACGACGAAGACGCAACCGCGCCTCCAACAAACGTGCCGACATCAATACCTCCAGAGATCAAGCGCATGAAGTCCATGTCTGCTGCTTCATCATCCGGGTCTTCCGAGACTGAAAGAGGCGTCAACAGCTCGGACTCTTCCCCGATCGTGCAGATGCCGCAACGCAAGCTCTCCGAACTGGCAAGCACCGGCATCCTCAAGGTCGCGCGTGACGCCGATGGCCGGCCTTCCTATTCGACCGAAGTCCGATTGAAGTCCAAAGAAGGCGACTTCCGATGGCATCTCGTTCGAGTGTTGCTGGCGGAGCCACTTGTTCAAAGCGTCAGCGAAGAGGAAACATGGTATGGCACCTGTACCGACATCAACGATCACAAGACCCTCGAGCGCGACTTGAAAGAGACGATGGATGAAAAATCACGGTTCTTGAGTAACATGTCCCATGAGATCCGCACACCGCTGAATGGTATCACGGGCATGGTCAACTTTCTCATCGACAGCAGCCTCAGCTCTGAGCAGATGGAGCATGTCAACATCATCAGAGCAAGTACGGAAGGTCTACGCGGCTTGATCAATGACATCTTGGATCTCTCCAAGGCTGAGGCGGGCATGATCCAGTTGAGCATGGACTGGCTTTACGTGAGGGCTTTGATTGAGGAGGTCAACGACCTCACATCAGCCATGGCGATCGATAAAGGTCTTGAGCTCAATTACCTGGTCGAAGAGAACGTACCACAACAGGTCAAGGGTGACAGATTCCGTCTACGCCAGATCCTCCTCAACGTTATCGGCAATGCTATCAAGTTCACGCAGAAGGGCGAGGTGTTTATTAGGTGCAGCACCACCAAAAAGGCAGACGAGCCGTTGGCGGCGAACGAGATGTACATCAAGTTCGATGTCGTCGACACTGGCAGTGGCTTCACCGACAAGGAGGCTGACGTGCTCTTCAAGCGCTTCAGCCAAATCGATGGAAGCAGTACTCGTCAGCACGGCGGTACTGGACTTGGCTTGGTTATCTCTAGACAGCTCGCTCAACTGCACGGGGGTGATATGAGCGCTAAGGGTGTGCCTGGGAAAGGCTCGACTTTCACCTTCTACGTCAAAACGGCGTTGCCATCGAGGTTCGACCAGCCGCCACTGCCTCCGCCAACCCCTGGTGCCAGTACCTTACCTATATTACCAATGTCGCCAGCTCCCGGCCAAATACCGACGTCAGCGTTAGCGCGGCCCGAAAAGAGCTCTTCGGTGCCTCTTCCTGCGGAAGCTCAAGCGAGGAAATCGCCAAAGTTTCTGTCCGAGACGACACAATCTCCGTCACCCTTTATGACCCCGGACCCGGCACAGGCTCACCCTCGGCGTCTTCGGCGAGCTCGGATCCTTCGGTGCGATCCCGGCACACGAGTAGCCTTCGATCGGAACGGTCTTCTGCCTCGTCTTATGCGCCTGAAACCGCCTTCGCCAGCTCTCCGATGAAGCTGGCTATGCCGCCGGGCCACCGATCTGGTGAGAGTGGCACTCCTAGCTCCGAGTCTTCCGCAGAGTCCACGCAGTCTAGTAACACCATCCGGCCTCCGGGCACACCTGCCGAGGTGACCTTGACCTCACCTGGTGGCACTCACGCCCCGCCTATGTATTCGATCCTGGTCATTTGCCCTTTGAAGTACAGTCGCGAGGCGACCGTGCAGCACATCGACAAGACGTTGCCGAACAACGTCCCGCATCAAATCACGGCCCGGGAGCATCTTGTCGAGTGCCAAGAGATGCTCGGCGGAGACGACCCGGTCATCTTCACTCACATCGTCATCGTGCTCCAAGACGTCGACGAGATCATCGCACTGTTGGACCAGGTGTTGACATCCTCCACGCATTACGCTACAAGCATCGTGGTCATCACGGACCTGGCGCAGCGTCGGAAGATCATGGAGCGGGCACCGAAGCACAATTACGAACGGCTGAGCGAAGAACGGCGCCTACGCTTCATCTTCAAGCCGCTCAAGCCGTCTCGCTTCGCGTTCATCTTCGACCCGCAGAAGGAGCGGGAGATGAGCACGGACCGCAACCAGGATAGCGCGCAGCAAGTGGCTGTCAATCAGAAGCAGGTGTTTGAGGAGCTCGCCAAGAGGCTCGGCAATAAAGACAAGCGGGTATTGCTCGTCGAGGACAACCGGGTCAACCAGATGGTAAGTCACGAACTTGGCGATAAGAGTTACATTATGCTAACCGGTCGATTCTTCCAAGGTCATCCTCAAATTCCTCGCCAAAGTCTCGATCAAAGTGGAAACCGCCCTCGACGGCGTCCAATGCACGGACAAAGTCTTCGCCCACCCCCCGGACCACTACTCCATCATCCTCTGCGACCTGCACATGCCGAACAAAGACGGCTACCAAACCTGCAAGGACATCCGCCAGTGGGAGCGCGACGCGCACCGGCGCCGCCACCCGCGCCTGCCCATCATCGCCCTCTCGGCCAACGTCCTCGGCGACGTCTACCAGAAGTGCGTCGACGCCGGCTTCAACTCGTACATGACGAAACCCGTGGATTTCAAGGAGTTGAGCGGGGTGCTCATGACGTTCATGGATCCTGTGGATCCGAGTAAACCGCCGGGGTTGATGAAGATCAAGAAGAGGCATCATGGCGTGCATGCGAGGTAGGCGGTGCGAGGGAGAAGAAAGAGGGCGGTAAAGCCGTGAAGGAGGTGGTGGTGGTGATAACCGTCTTGTCTACCCCCCTCGGGGCGATTGCAAGTTCAATTCTATTGCCGAGTTCATGGTGGTTCGTTGATATCTCCATATTACGCGTGGTGTTGTTTCTTTGTTGCAGTATCGAGCTCGAAAAAAAAAAGGCGTGGCGTCACTCTTCTGATTTGACTGACATTGGCGTATGCTGAGGATACGGTACCTTAGCTGCTTCTTCCTGTTTCTTTAACTGAATATCCTTAGCGTGTTTCATGGCATGGCGAGGTGAAAGCGAGGCGCTGATAGAGAGAAAAAAAGGTTGTCTTTCTATTGGCGGTTTGTCCTTCATTTGTTTGTACTATAGAATATGGTGTGTAGACTTATGGATGGCTTCGAAATCTCACGAACTTTTGATGTTTTCTTTGTTCAGCTTACAATTCATGGGTGTTGGGGGCAGCTCGAATGAGAGTATGATTGTCACGCATGATGTGGATTTACTAAGAGATGGGGCTTGTTTCTACAGAGCGCATGAAGCTGGAAGATGGAAGAAACATTAGCCATACCAACTTCTCCATCTAGAGTGGTAGGTACCGGCCATTGTGCCAGGGGTCCAGACTTTGAAGTAGATGAGAACCACGGCAAACCCGAGTACGTATTATAACCGTAATCAGGCATCAAAGTCTCGGCGAGACATATACAGTATCTAGCTGTCCCACAGAAAGAAATAAACCGCTTTTCGGTCAACGTCTTTCGCACTCCCCTGCCGAGCCAAAGAACATCACGCTCCCACCTTCTCGGCCGTCGCCATCAAACTCCCGATGAACGTCACGATCAACCTGCTCCGCAGATTCGTAATGTCCTCGGGCACGAGCCAGATGGTCGCGCCCATCTTGCGCGCGATGCTGATGGCGAGCTTGGCGTTCTGGTAGCGCTCGTCGTCGGTGCGGCCGGCGGCGACAAGGTCGTAGTCGACGTAGCTGCTCTTCATGCCGGACAGCACGTCCAGCAACGGGACGGCCGTCGCGAGCGATTGGTCCTTGAAGCTGCGGATCTGGTGTTTGCTGCCGGCGCCCTTTTGGGACGTGCCGTTGGCCCAGGAGACCATGTCCGAGTCGCTGATCTCGCGCTTGCCCATGCGTTGGGCCAGCGAGGTCAGGGTGTTGGTGATGTCGCGGCGCATCAGCTGCCAGACCATGCCCAGGGTCAGGGTGCGCTGGCCGTCGGTGATGTCGGCGCCCTGGATGCCGACGAGCGAGAAGCGGTTTTGCTTGCCGATTTCCACGGCGTAGTTTGTGTTCTCCACCGCCTTGAAGCGGGACATGCCGGACTTGATGGTCAGGTAGGCCTCGTCGGGGTCCTGGGATGCGGATGTGACGGCGTTAGCTGGAGGCTTGTTACCGTGTCGCCAGTTCACGGAGCCGGGGATGACTTTGTCGTAGGCTTGCAGTAAGATCCAGCCGTCTTTGAGGTCGTCGAAGAAAGAGACGACCGTCGGTTGGACCTCGAGTGAGTTGAGCCACAAAGTGAAGACGCGAGCCTCGCGCTCTCCCTCGGCGTCAAAGTCTTCGATCTCTGCCTTTTCTTCTTCCGTGATCGGATCGAGACCGGGATGGTTGTTGAACAGGTTGGCGACGAAGGCAAGATTGAGCTTGGGGTTGCCAGCGACAAGTGATGTCGGTGTCAGAAACTTTCGGCAGGGCGGGTCGAGCTTGTCGGAGTTTTGCAGGACTTGCTCGGCTCGCTGCTGCAGGTCAGGCGTTTGGAGAGGGCTTCGCGAGCAGATGTTGGGTGCGAGCTGGTTCAGCAGCACAGTATAGTTCTCGCCGTCCTTGACATCGTTCGAGAAGTTTTGCACCCTGCACATGTCGTTAGTAACTTCTTCGATGTGTACCAGCGAGATGGAGAACGTACTTCCTGTGCCACTTCGCGTTCTTCAGATGGTAGTTGAACCACCGCAGCAGAATCTGCTCCGGCGGTAACCGCAGAAATTGCTCGAGCGTCTCTCCATCCTCCAAAAGTCGATACAGCTCGGGGTGTAGCTTGATGTCAATCTTGCCTAGTAGTCCTCGCCTGATGACCTGCCAAATCAAACCCAAGATCAGGTGTTCGCGAACCTCGATGATGTCTCCGCTGCCAATGTTGACCACACTACATCCGATACCTTTCGCCGACTCGATCACGATGTTGTTGTTCTCCGTCATGTGGAAAGCGTTCAGTTGCTTGATCTTCTTGCCTTGTCGGTTCAGCACGCGCTCATCGATGGTGTCGGGCACGCTGTCATTGATGAGCTTCGCTAACACGAGGCCGTCTTTGCAGGAGTCGAACATCTCGAACGTGTCCAGTGGGAAAGGCAAAAGGTGGCCGATATCCGGGTCTCCCGCCAATACGGCGTTGATGTGGGACGTGAACGCTGTACGCTCGTCCTCATTGATGGTGTGCTGAGTACCTCCGGTCTTTCCTCCTACCGTAATCCTGCCGCCACCACTAGCCGCACCTCCGCCAACGCTGCCTTTGCTCGCGTGCTGGGGCTTCTGTGGTACTCCGGGTGATCCACCATCTTGAGCTGCAGCATTGCTAACGCCTCGCGCCCGCTGGGGGCCGGTGCCCATATGTTGCTGAGCCGGACTGCTCTGTCGCAAGCGCGCAATGAGATCCACATAGTCGTCTAACTCCACGCGCCGCGAGCTATCGAGCTCGACCTCCTTTAGGGCCTGTCGAACCACATCGTACGGCTGTCGCTCGGTGTTTTGCGCCGATTTGATCGCTGTCGCCTCGTCGACGTAGCCTCGGTCTTCAACGTCAAGTTTGCGGAAGGCATCGCTCAGACCGAAGATGTCTGCCTGCTGGAATTGGGGGTATTTCCTGTTCCCGCCTTAGCACACAGGTCGTTCCCAATATGTTTATCCTCGTGTTTCAGGATAGGCCTTACTTCTGTAGCTTGAGGACGTTCATGTTGGTCGGATCGTCACTGTGTGGATGTGGTGACAGGGAGGGTGAGCATCGAGTGTCTTATGCGAATATGGCAGCCTAAGGTACGCGGCCAACAGACGACTACTACATGGACAAGTGTTGCGCGTCTTGGTTCCTCTTGCGACAAGAAGGCGGGAGGAATAATAAGATGACGCTATTGTGGCGGGGCAGGGCAAGTGCTGTGGCGCAGCAGGAGGCAGAGCTGCTGCCCGAATCAACACCTCGAACGACAGTCCCAAACATACACATTCGAACCGTATCCGTTTGCACGACATGTATCATGGGATGTGACGATACCGAGCAGTGAATTTTTGGATATGACCTCCACTGTGCTTGTGCACCGTTCTGGGTCCCGATAGACCTATCTTCCACCACGTTTAGTCAATAACGGAGAGTCATCTTTCCCGGTCATGCAGGTATCTCATCTTCTCCCACCACAAGACATAACCAACGTGAACGAACGAGTGCGAAACCATGCCTCAGCTCTCTTTCGCGACCGTGGACGTCTTCACGACCACACGCTTTGCCGGCAACCCGCTCGCCATCGTCCGCATCCCCAAAGGCCATGAAGTCCGTATGGAACAAATGCAAACCATAGCCCGGGAGTTCAATCTCTCGGAAACTGTCTTCCTACACGAACACGACCACGACGACAGCCGCCCCCCGGAATGGCGCGTAAGGATCTTCATGACAGACGCCGAGCTGCCCTTCGCCGGACACCCGACGATAGGCACGGCATGCTACACCCTTAGCACGCTGGCTCACCATCACGCCAGTAGAGGCAGACTGGTTTGCAATGCCGGACCCGTCGAGTTAGAGTACGAGCACGGCGTGGCAACGGCGTCAATTCCTCACAATGTCCACATTCACCGGCAATCGCCCTTTACGGAGGAGCAGGTTTATCGGCTCCAGCCTTCGCTGAAGCAGACCGGTAAGCTCAAGGCGATCGATGTTGTCAGTCCGGTCAAAGGCATGAACTTCGTTTGTGTCGAGCTTCCGGACTTGCGAGCTCTGTCCGTTGTAGAGACGCCCGGCATGAAGCCTCAGCCTCGGCTCGATGAAGGTTGGGATACTGGCTTTGCAGGCTCTTACTTTTACGTCGTTGACTCCACGAGTGTCCAAAGTGGATCGTCTGTGAAGGTCAGGACACGGATGATCGAAGGCGCCCTCGAGGATCCCGCTACCGGCAGCGCCGCGTGTGCCTTGAGCGCTTTGCTGGCGATGAAGGATGCGCGACGGTCGGTGCACTTTGAGATCACGCAAGGTGTCGAGATGGGTCGGCAGAGTGAGATTGGGGTTACGATTACGCTGCAACCCGGGTTGAAGGATGTGGAAAAGATTGAGTTGAGTGGGTCTGCGGTGAAGGTTATGGAGGGTTTGATTGACTACGATTGAGTGATGAACTGTACTTCCAGACCATCGTACTTCGGCAAGAGGCGTAGTCAAGTTGCAGAGGTGAAGCCCACGGACCCTGCCGACCAGACAGCCTGTGTCCGCCAATGTTAAGCCGATGAAGTCAAGTTCCGGTCCGAGACCGGGTATGGGCTGTTTTGAGGCGAGGCGAGGACGAGGTGTCCTGACTATCGAGGTTCAGGTAGTAGATTGAAAGCGGAGACGACGAAGCTTCAGTGTTGTCCTAGATCAAGGGATGATGGGCTGCGTCCATACGTTACAAGTGAGGTCTCATCATCCTGTTTGATGACTTTGGCTCTTGGTACCGAAGCTTTCTTTGAACGCGAGGCGGTTGACCAGAGCATGTCAGGGCTTCGTAAGACCTGCGTAAAATTCACCAGGCGTCGCCATTTCTTTCCGCTTCGTACTGGTCGATTTTACCACTTACGCCGCTCGTGCTGGTCCCTTCGACCGAACGACATGTTCTGCTCCGACTTGGGGAGCAATGACTTCATTGTGCGAGCTCACCAGCACCCTGTAGCTCTGCGCTGATCCGTGTGTTCGCGAGCGGCAGTACGGTGCACCAACGAACAGAACCGTTTGAAGGCCTGTTAGGATAGACGTCTTCAGTCATGCTTGTACTGTAGTCACGCCAACGTTGGGTGAATGTCGCTCATGGATACCATGTAGGCAGTGTAAAGGAGATGGGGTTTTATCAGGTTGTGGCGGCCTGTGGCTGAAAGTCGGGGCCAAAGTTCTGCCACACGCTCCATTACATTCCACCTCACCTCACCTCACTTCACTGCGCTCAGGTCGTCTACCTTAGCAAGACCTCTTTGCGAGCTCACTCTATATCACGGTGCCTAAAGGGGGCCAGCCTATCCTCATCTCGAAGTTCACACCCATGCCGAAGGAGCCTCCATTGTGACAAGGAATGCACAGTGGCTGTGGCCCTGCCCAACAGCCGCTTCTTGCTCGCAGCACAGTGCACGGGAGACCGGAGATCTCTGGGATATCCCACCTTTTGCGGGCATGTTGCGGTGATCCCTGACCGGTCCGCTCACTGGAAAGGAAGCAGGAAAAAGCATGTATCACTCATCGCTGCACGAGCTCTGAGACAATATCAAGTGAGCCGCGCATGCCAGTTCAACACACTGTCGTTATTGGCACCTCAATAATAACTTGTGGAGGCCTACGGCACTTGATACATAACCTCACTCACGGCAGTACATGCTATTGATGAGATTCTCAATTGTGGTAAGCGCCGCGACGACGAGACTACGAAGTGAGGTTACGCTTCTCGGTCTTGTCATACGCCCCAGACATGTGAGGTATGGTCTCTTTGCGCGAAGTCATTGTCGATGTCAATTGATAGTATCAATTGCGATGCATTGTCTTGCTTGCAAAAATCTCACCTCACCCCACTCTGCCATCTTTTCATTGTCGTCTCACGACAATGGCAATGCTCTTCTACGACAAACTGTTTAATTTCGTTGCTCATCCTCGCTTTGTTGTTCTCACGATGCATACATCCACTCCAACTGTGCTGGTCACATCAATACTTTTCTTACTTCCCAAGTCACCTCCATCTCAAATCTCCTGCCTCTCATGGCAGTCACACGCAGCGGCAAGGCCAGCAAGGCCAGCAAGATTGTCAAGCCGTCCCCATCTCGGCCGAAGAAGCAGAGCCCTCCGAAGGGCGATCCGGCTGCACAACGGCTCTTGCGTCAACTCGAGATTGACGGCAATGCCGCCTTGAAAGGTGAGGCTGCGCCGGTGAGAACCGGCAAGGTGTACAAGGTCGCCGGCGCCAGGTGGCAAGATGTTGAAAGGTATGTCATCCATCTCCAAGCTGTTGCTGATGGGTCCGAGGTCTATCGTCGGCGTCAGCATGCTAGCAGCCGCCGAGAGAGCAGAGAGGCTTATGGCTAACCTTGATACAGCCCGGCCGCGCAGCCACCAGTCTCTCGCAGAACGGCAAAGAAGCGCAAGCTGCCGGCCGAGCCTGCTACCGACGAGGATCGTGCTTTCCTGGAGAGAGCACAGAAACAGTTGAAGCACAGCAAGGCAGCGTGGCTGCCCTTGCTACAACGTCTCGAGCAGTACGCATCTCTTTCGCCCTTTGTGTGACTGTACGTGAGCTGATTCGTCGTATGCCACACGGAGATGGCCAGGACTGCCACATCCTGTCCGCTGTCGATGCGCGCGGCCTTCTCGCCGGCGATGACCAACTGGACGCTCCTGTGTTTGTCGCCAATGGATCAAATACCGCCTGCATCCTCGAGCCGGGGTCGCAGAAACGGCCAGTCGAGCAGGTCCTCGACTGGTTCGTGGACAGCTCTGAGTGGTTTGAAGGCCGCCACAGCCGCACAAAGCGTCCGACTCTGGCAGAGGTACGCAGGCGCTTCGCGCACAACGGCGCCGTCAAATCTCCTTGGAACTTGCCAGATATGGCATACCCCTTCCCAGAGCCCGGCCGACCCCACTTCGTCTCGTCCCGCCAATGCAACTTCCTGCAC
>Ga0058703_1000101_pt1 | contig 16198 bp, 7 predicted proteins | sample AgamicMgMae_FD_83782 | JGI IMG/M metagenome (GOLD analysis project Ga0058703, IMG submission 83782) | Agave microbial communities from Guanajuato, Mexico - Mg.Ma.e | ecosystem: Host-associated > Plants > Phyllosphere > Phylloplane/Leaf | place: Guanajuato, Mexico | collected 2012-06-04
GACTCGTCAACCCGCCCTTCCGCAGAAGCGGACAGATCGACTCCCGCCAACTGCGAGCGACGGAAGTGAGCGCCCGCGCCATCCAGGCCGTGCATCGTCACGCCACTCGGAGCACCCATCGAGTGGGAGTCACCCGAGGCCAGCACGACAGCGGTGGAAGCGTCCTCGCAGCCGCGAGGGTCGCAGGCCGGTTTCTCTTCCGGATGTCTGGTCCAGCCACCTTCGGCCCGATCCTCCTGCTTCTGAGGCCAGAGGACGTCTCCTACTATCTAGTGTTACTGTCAGCGGCAGTCGTTGGCAAACAGGGAGTGAGTGGACATACCACGGCGCGGATCATCATGCTGAACACAACGAGCCAGGCTAGGACTAAAAGACACGCCATGACGCAGCCGAGGATTCGGATGGATTTGTTGTTCAGGGCTTCGGCGACGGCGAAGGTGGCGGTTGTGAGTGCTAAGCACGAGTCAGCCGAGTGATATCAATGGAGGCCTTGATAAGAAGAGACATACCGGAGTTAGGAAAAATGTATGAATAAAAGGTCATCGAGAACCGACTCTTGCCGTGGCGAACGGTGGACCAATGCGCCCCGACGGACACGAGGAAGAACCAAAACGCCAGTCCCCAGAGCCAGAGACCCATCCAGTTGGCGACGATCGTCGAGACCTTGCCAGCAAGCTCGCCGCCACCCATGAAGTCAGCCGGAACGACGCGCGGCAGGCTCTGACCCATGATGATCACACCAGAGATCGTGAAGCCAGAGGGACCGATACTGACAAACATGCTGGGTCTGAGACCTAGTACTGAGTGTCAGCGCCCCGGCGTCATGACAGATTGCCACAGGTGTCGTATTACTTTCTTGTGGGAGTTTCTGGGTCATCAGCCGGTAGATGAAGGCTGCATAGATCATCAGCGAGACCTGTATAGAGTACGATGTCAGCGAGGACGCGTCGGAAAACAGTAGCACGGGATTGGAACTCGCCATGAAGCCGATCCCTTGAAACACGAAGCCACCGACGATAATGTCGAGCGCGCGAGCACCATCCGTCTTCTGCGCCAGTACACCAGCGTGAGGACCGATCACCAGCAACGGATAGGCTGGGAAGATCCAGATGGGTGTCATTTGCGCGATGGTGAACGTCTGGGTTGACCACCTGTCCGACTGTCAGAATCGTGTCACGGTGTAAGAAGGGAGCAACGTAGGAAGACAGACATTACGAGGTAGATGCCGCAACTAAAGAGCACCGCCAACGCAGCGTAGCACCAGAACAGGATCTGCATGGTTTCGAGAAGCCAAGCGCCCGTCTTATTATCCGACGTGCCGTACTCGGTGATGTTAATGAGGATAGTGCCGAGGGAGATGAGCCAGGCCGGGACGAATAGGCTCTCGGTCGGGTGCAGGATGGAGTCGAGGAAGGTGGCGGGATAGTAGTGGAATCGATAGGAGATCATGACGATGTTGAAGACGAAGAGCACGATATTGAGGAGGAAGAAGATGCAGCCGATGGTGTAGATGCCCTTGAAGCGGTACGGGACATCGTACAGGACGTTCGCCACGCCGCCCGTGGCCATCTGTCATTCACGCTCCGCGTCAGCCAGGCCACAGAGCAGCCCTCCGGTAGTCTATGTTACATGTGGTCGGTACGTACGGTCATGGTGAACCAGCTCCAGGTGAAGTGTCTTATCCTTTCCTTGAACCTGAGCCGGTGGATATGAAGGTGCGAACACCGGTGCAGCTTGTCCGTCCTCGCATCGTGGCCGACGTTAGGTACTGCGTTCTCACTCCGTGGATTTCCTGCATTCAAAGGCGTCCGTGATGTTGCTGGGGAAGGATATGAAGCCGCCCGCTGCCTCGTTTGTGGCTTGGGCGAATGCACCATGGTTCCTGTTCAAGTGATATTGTTGTACATAGACGTTCGTTCCAGAACGGTCGCTGAAAGGTGTTGGTGAAATGTAGTCTCCCTTGTTCAAGGTGCTGGTGCCTCTTGCCTTTGAACAGAGTCGGCAGAGGCCCTTGCCAGTAAACAGTTCATCGAGCGAAGTCTTCCACGGAGTCCTCATGTGAGGCCCAGAGCTTCGAGCTCACGTGAGCGGACGTTTGATGCAGAAGTCACCACACATGACTGGTGAATGAGTGTCGTGGAGGCCGCGGGCAGATGTCTGATCTCCGGTTACTGGCAAAGGTACTCGGATGAGCTTGCCGGGCATCATGTGATTGACTGGCAAACGTTACAGCAACTGGAAAGTGAAACTCGTATCGTTCTCCTTATTGGTACAACATTGGCTAAATGCGCCGACAAAGGCGATATTGTTACATATCTCGTAAACGGAAGAACGTCGAAGCCAGACATCCTCAGGATCAGAAACCCCGAGGTTGTACCGATCCGTTTGCCCCATGGGCCACGAAACGCCTCGCTCAAAAGGAACACGACACGACCAAGAAAACACAGCAACACCCCCCCATCAGTAGAAAGATCACCAAAATGAGCACCATCCTATGTAGTGCTGACACAGGTTCTCCAGGTTCGTCGCCTCGCTCAGCAATTTCTCCACCTGCTCGTCCACGCAAAGCTCGTTCTCCTTCTTGAAGTCCCGACCCGTCAACTTCTCCTTCACGCGACTGAGCACCTGCAGCGCTCGCGCGTTCTGCACTTCTCTCTCCACGGGGTCGACGTTGCCGTTCGTCTGCCCGGCGCTGAGCCTGTTGCGCGGTCGGTACGAGCTGCCCGGTCGTTCGGAGGGCGCGTTTGGATCGGCGCCCATGACGGACGGGCGACGACCCTCGTTCGGCAATGCTGCGGCCATGATGGATGCGCGACGTTCGGACGGGAATGACGGCTCAGGCGGAGATTCGCGGTTGCCGAGACGCCAGGTCAGCAGCGGATCGTGGATGAAGGCTTCCAGCACAGCCATCAGTGATTCCTTGTTGCCCCGTAGCAGCCTCATGACGTGCTCACACGTCGTCCGGTAGCTTCCTTCGATGTTACTAACTTCCATTGCAAAGGTAAGCATTCTCGTCAGACGGAATGGCACGCGTTCGGGGTATTTTTCGCGATGCATGGCCACTTCAAAGCAATCGCCGAAGTCGATGTGCACGATCTTGCCCGTCACGCGGTCAAGCATCAGGTTGGAGGGATGACGATCACCGAGGCCAAGGATGTATCCGACCATCGACATCACCCCAAGTGATCGGGTGTAGTTTGTGCGACGGTCGAGCCAGGCCTCGGAGCTCTTGCTCTTTAGCCAGAGTACGCGGTACAAATCTTGTCCTGTGGTGTTGTCGAGGGCATATCCAAAGACCTCCACCTTTTGCATGAGCGTCAAATTGTCATAGTCGGGCGCCATCTGCAGAATGATACGATGTTCGATGTTGAGTAGGATCTTGCGACTCTCACGATACTCTCGGATCAAGACGTGCAAGGTATCGCTGTTCGGCACCCAGCCCAGCAAACCGGACTGTGTCGACAACGGAATCGCAGCGTACCGCTGAATGTTGAGGTGGCGCTTAAGACACTCAGGATCAGTGGCAAGGAGCGTGTTGACGAGACCGAAGAGCTGCATAACGCGCTCATCCTGCCTGATGTCCTCATGGCCCTTTAGAAGGTAGTCGTACTTGTTGCCGTCGTCACCGCGCAGAGCCAGCTTGCGAGGTCGTTGCTTGGATGAGATGACCGTCGCGACCGGGTCGAAGGATTGAATGTGGACCACTGGCTTACCGCTCTGGTACGTGCCGGGCACGGCCAACTTGAGCCCGTGAGCATTTTTAAGCTCCGGCGAGACGTACTGCAGTTCCAGGCTCATGAGTTGCGGCAGCTGCCTCGCGATGCGCTTGAAAACCCCGTAGTACAGATCCCAAGCCTGGTTCAGATCCCCAATCTCTTGATTGCTCTTGTACGCTTCGCACCAATCTTTCGCCTCTGCCAGGTCGCGGCCGAAGCTCTGGATGAAGGACATTTCGCGCAGCGTGTCTGGACCTTTCCGAAGCATCTCGTGCAAGGGCTCGAGGGTGGCCAGCATGCCTTGGATGTTGTGATCGCCGAAATAGAGACGAGAGGCTTCCTCGAGACCTTCATGCCACTGTTCGTGCCACAGCACAGCGATCCGGATTAGCTCATGGCTCACCAAGCCGGCCTGTTCGACCAACTCGGGACTGTGCTGACGCATGGCTTCCATGATGCGAGTAGCAAACCGTGAGCGATTGCCGGCATCGGATTTGATGGACACAGTCAGAGGGTAGACAAGGGCTTGCGGGTGGGCGCGCCCAACGTCGACCAGGAGGTTATGGATGGCATCGCGCACAATCTTGTTCGGCTGATTGATCCTGGCAATGAGCTGCGGGATGACCTCCAGCCAGGTGTCGATGCTGACGCTCGTGATGCCCTGCGTCACGCTATGGGTGACCTCTTGGTGCTTGCCGTGCGCGAACCACAGCGTCAGCAACCGAAGGATGTCCTGGAGAGAGCTTGACGAAGAGAGTGCGATGGACTTGAAGAAGCCCCTGATCGCTGGCACAACGTGTTCGCTGATGATCTCGCGAGGCACATCCGGCGAGTCTCTATCGGCATTCGAGGCCATGTAATTGACGACTTCAAAGTTGGCGAGCGCCCATGCATGCCAGGCTTTGTACCAGGTCTCGTTGTACCGTGTGGCAGAGTAGTAAGATTGCAGCACGTCTTGCACCCGTTCCGATCCCCAGTCGCCGTCGTGCTGCTTGGTCTGCCAGTCGCCTTGCTTGAGGTAACAGCGGGCCAACAGTACCCTCCACTCATCAAGTTCGGCTTTCTCCTTGGGTGAAGCCTGGATCGCAACCGAGCCGAACGGCGCATGTACGCCGTGCATGCCATTGACGCCGTTCATGCCGTTCATCATGCTGTGTGCGCCGCTCGAGCTTCCAGCAGAGATCGATACGCTCTTGTCCTCGAAATCTTTCCGCAGCCTCACCGTGAAGTCCTTGAGTGCACCGAGTGCCTCCTCGAAGTGGTCGTTGCTCCACATGAATTTGTAGGCCGCATACTGCACGGGGTACGGCGCGTCATGGATTTTGCTCATGCTCTCCGGGGACGAGATACTGCCCTGGCCTCCGAGAAGCGAGTTCAGACTCTTCTCCGCCAGACCTGTACGCTGCGCCTTTCTGCAAATCGAGGCGAACTTGATGTACATCTCGATATTCTCCTGAGGCGTGATGACAAGGGCGCGTACTTTGAGCATGCGTTGCCAGACTTCGGCGTTCCGCTGACAGCCCTTGAGACGCTTGGTCCAAGTTTCACGCATCCGCATCTGCTTCTCGGCATCGTTGGCGTGCTGCTTGTAGGTGATGATCTCTTCCAGCTCGGCGAGCATTTGGACGCGTACAATCACACTGTACGCTCGCGTGTAGGACTCGCCGAGCAGTGCACTCAGCTCAGTGTCCAGCCCGTCTCTCGCCTTTGTGATATGCGCGTACGCCTCGTCGAACTGGTTGCGATGTATTGACAGGATGGCACCGAAGAAGGAGCGGTCAGGAGACGCCGGCTTCATGACGGAGAGATAGTTGTCCATGATCTCCCATTGACCCATGCCCCAAGCAGCAGCAGCTGCGAGTGGTGCGATGCTTTTGCGGACCTCAGAGGAGGCGTTCATCCACTTGTCTTGCGCGATCGTGGAGAGCGTATCCCACTCCCCGAGCGCATGCAAACACCGCATCTTGCCCATAATGACCTCGAAGCCAGCATGCTCACCTTCCTCCTTCTCGCGTTTCTGATACGCGACCAGCGCCTCTTCCCAGCGCTGCAGCTTCTCGAACCAGGTCTCTTTCAGGTCAACGTCGTTATAGCCTTGTGCTTTGCGCAGGATACCGAATGCGGCATCCGTCTGCTGCAGCTGATTGTTGATGCTGATCAGCGCTTCCACCGCGCTTGCATTTTGCTCTGCATTGAACTCGAGTTCCTTGTAATGCAGCGCCTTCGCGAACGCATGACACTTGCCAGCATACATGCCAAGAGTCCGCACATCTATCGGCAATGCCTTGTCATCGTGTTCCATAAACTCGGCCAGGTTCAGCAAGATCTGCAAGATCTCGGGTGGTATATTCGGTGACGTGAGCGCGACTTCGATGGAGCGAACCAGTTCCTCCTGGTACTGATCGTACAGTTCCGTCCAGCAACTGACGAAGGCCGAGTTGAAGAGACTTCTCGCTAGTGGTGGGTAAATGCTTGCCAATGGCGTACAGGCCCTCAAAGCTTGTTGCGGCGACTCCTTCAGCAGCTCCACAGAGAAACGACGCATCCATTCCTGCCAATCTTCCTTGGTGGACTTTTGGCTAGCCTCCCATGCGTTTTTCAGGTGCTGTTGGTTGACGGCGAGTTTCTTGGAGGCTATTTCAGTTGGATATTGATCGTCGTCCTCGTCGCCATAACGCTCATCTGGACTCAAATCCTGCGGAAGGGGCTCGTGCTTCTTCAGCTTGTTCACGATGAGTGTGTAGGCGGCATATTGTATCCGTTGTTGTGCAATGACCTTGTCGATGGTAGGAACAAAGTGAAGGTAGTCCGGTCCGAGCTGGAAAACCAGCGCACATAAAGTCTCCATGGCCGTGTGCTTCAGCGTACTGTCTCCTGATACTAAGACTCTTGAGAGCGGATGAATGATCTTTGCTGCGAATTCCGAGATGTTCACTTGCTTGCTCATCCGACCGATAGTTTCAATGGCTGCCTTGCGCACATCACGCGGTCTCTGACGATCGTTGTCGAACATGCGGACGATGACCGGGATGATGAGATGCATATACTCCTCCGCGCTCGACCCGAAGACCAGGAATGCATGTAACACCCGTTGACATGCAGCCCTGCCGGCATCGGACCGTGAATCGGTGTCAAGCACACTGAGCATGAGAGGGAGCACGTTGGCCAAATAGATCTTGAACTCGCCCTCCAAGCTCTTGGCGATGCTCTCGATCAGGCCCAGCATTGTAGCTTGCAGCTGTGTGCTCACATACCAATGTTGTGCGACTGCCTCCAAGATGACGTGGAGATGTGGTCGGATGTGCTGACGTACGATCCTTACAAGCATGCTGAGCTGGTTGAAATAACCCTCCAGTCTTCCACCGTCCGCTCGTGTCTCTCTGAGAACGCCGACAATGCCTGGCACCACCGTGGGAAGAAAGGGCACGCATTTCATTCCCATTGTGGCGTATATGTTCATCACAGCGTCGACGACAGCAGAGTGATATTGTTTGAGCGTATCTTCCTTGAGCATGCCCATCAGCGTGTTGATGACGACGGTCGGGTAGTACTCTTCATTGCTTGGTGTGACACCCTTCATGATGAGCGTCACGTCGGACTCAGCTTCAGCCTCTGCCCTGAGATTGGACTCTGGCGACTCCTCAATGACTTGCTGGTGCTTGTACGGATCTAAGGCGCCGAGTATGCCCATAAGGCGGATGGTCTCACGGCGTAGCTCACCTGGCTCCTCATTTCTGACAATGTTGACCAGGATGGTGAGGAGCTCGGGATGATCGATATAAGGGTCAATCACGTAGCCACTGTTGCTTGCCAACTGACCAAGCGTGCAGAGCGCTGCCGATCGTTTCTTGTTCGACGAGACGTCTTGCAAGCCGTGTATGATGATACGCATCAAATCCGGGATGTACTTCAACATCTCCTCTCCACCCACAGTCGCGAGGTCACCGAGCGCTCTAAGTGTGGTCGACGCGACGTCGATGTTTGCATCTTCTGCCTTGGGTAGTAACACAGTCACCATCGGGTCGACGTAGGGCTTAATAAGCTTGCTGCTTGCGCCCACGAGGTGGCTGATAAGCTGCGCCGACTCGCGCTTGTTGTTGGGGTTATTCGAGTACTCGATCTCAGTCAAGAGCTGAATGAGTACCTTGCGCAGTGACGGGAACACGTAGGCAGGGTTGACGGAGGTCAAACGACCGATGATCGTCATAGCAGCCTCCCGGATGGGAAACTTTTCATCGTTGAGCGCGAGAAACAGCGTTCGCACATTTTCCGCTTTCGCCAGGTGACGATCGAAACGAGCATCTAACGACACCAGCACCGTCTGGCGGATATCAGGCTGCGGATCGGCAACGCCGACAGTGAGTAGCTTCTCAATGACGTCCGAGACGACTTGGATAGCGTGATGACTGGTCTGATGCACAATCGGATCCCGTACAAACAGCTGGCAACAAGTCAAGGCCGCCGCTTTTCGAATGATGGGGTCGTCGTCTTCGACGTACCGAATGGCAACGTCTCTGACAAACTGATTGAGCACATGCCCGCTAAAGTCGAATGATCCGAGCGTATGCAGCGCCAGAGCAATCTCGTGCTCTTTGTGGTCTAGATGCTGTGGATCACGCTGATCGCGGACCTCTTTGGAATAGATCGGTGGAAGTCCTTGCCCATGGGTGGGATGCCCAAGCGTTTGGAACTGCCGACCGCACAGTGTCCGACTGAGCAGATCCAACAGCATCACCTGAATCGTCCCCTTCGTAGGTGGGATGTAATGCGCCATATCCACAAGTGCTTGAGTCAGAGCGTCGGAGAGGCCGCAAGCAAATATAGGATCGAGCAACGCCTCCATATATTTGCTCATGGTCTGACCCACAGCGATCGAGATCATGCTGATACACTCAAAGATGGGGGCTTCATCGGTATGTTTGCTCCTGTTCTTCACAGACAAGGCCTCCCTGATGTGCAGAAGGATGGTGTCGAGGTAGGGTGCGATCTGCGAGCCCACCGCATGCGCAATCTTGCCGATCGCGACAAATGCCATGTTGCGCTGCTTTGGTTCTTTGAGTAACGTCTGTAGGTGCTGCATCGATCTTGCGAGGTAGTTATGGCAGAACTCCTTCGGGGCGTAACCCGCCAAGATCGGTATAATCTCGACAACAGTGCGCCTGATGGTCGGATCGCGATGCTCACGATACTGTTGTTGCAGCACTCTTTCACAAGCGTCCTTGTACTTCGATCCATGCATGAACATACCACCCTGGACCAGCAACTCCTTGCAGGCCAATAGGGAGCCGTGGATGCACTCGATCGTGGCTCTTCTGAATCCGTCTTGAGCAGCCTCAAAAGTCCTTGTCAGACACGTTTGGCGGGTTTGCGGGTCACGAGCGGAGAGAATCTTGAAGCACTGAGCGACCACTTCTGCGGACGTCTCCCTAATAACGACCTTTTGATCTCTCAGACCTTCCCAAATGTTAACCAGGACGCCGGGAACCACGTTGTACAGTAGCGTAGCGTTATGCCGTGCCAGCTCTCTCAGGATCAACACAGCTGCGAATCGCCGGTTCTCGTTACGTTCGGACGTGAGCCATTCCAGCGCGTGCTTAACCTCAGCATCCACAAGCTCAGCCGTCAAAGCGCCCCCAGGCCCTGCCAATCTGCCAAGGCACTTTGCAGCAACGACCATGGCGCTCGTATCGTTGCCCTCTAACGTTCTCTTTAGGTAGTTACTGAACTTTGTCACCTTCAGCGCAGCATCGTCGCCTTTGAAGTCTATGAGTGAGCTGAGAACGTAGAGGCCTCCCGTTCGCTCGTGTGTGTCTGTGCCGTTCAGGATGAGCTGGGACATTCGCGACTGCAGGTCTGCGTAATAGCGGTTGAACTCGGCGGGAGGGAGCTCGCGGAAGGCCGAGTTGACCTGGTCTCCCAGCCTGGCCGCAGCATCCTGGCGTACAGTATCGCTGCGGCCCTTGACGTCCTGGAAGATGGTCTCGAGGTTGTCCTTGTACGCTTGCGCCATTTCCGCGATTGAAGGCGTATGCCGAGAGCCCAATCTCTTCTCACCGTGCCGCTCCGCTTCCGGTATGCTCCTTCATGTCTAGGCTGTTCCGCTGGACATCTCAAAACGCTTCCACTTGCGCACTCCACGTTCGATCAATGTCCCACTGCCACTGCCTGGTCAATCGTAGTACTCGATGCTCGTCGCTCCGAGGTTGCGCGGGGTTTAGACCGTTTGGCAGTGATTAGCGCGGCTCGGCAGTGATCTACCCGTGCGTCCCGACCCGTCCGTCCCATGTCTCGCATCCCGCTCACGCCACGGTCATGCAGGAAGTTGCAGTGTGAAGTAGTGAGCACATGCATGTACACCCAACCACGACTCAGCAGTCAAGTCAGGAACTACACCCTCGCCTGTCACAGCGAGGATCCACCTAACCTGACAGTCTGGAAGGGGTGAGATCGGCTAGACGTTATGGATGACAGCGAAGACATAAAGGAGTTCCCCGACGTTGGTCACAAGCTTGCCGCGCCGAAGAAGATATCCGCTTTTGAAAAGGAAAGACAAGCCCAGGAAGCAAAGCAAAAGCGAGCCGAAGCAGAAAACGCAGCAGCACTGAGAGCATTCGAAGACTCCTTCGGCCACGAGGACGATGACGACGATGCTGCCTCGGTCTATGCTGGCGATTGGGGGCCTCCGCGTGGGCCTCGTGGGGCTGGGATGGGCCACGGAGGAAGATACGGAGGGCTGCCAACAGGACCGCGGAGTGGCCCGGGGAGCCTAGGGCCATTGCCAGGCCCGCCTCCGCCCAGTTTGAAAAGGAAGCGAGCGCTAGACGAAATGCGCGAGGCGCAAGAGGCACGACGAGAGGCCAGCCTGATTTCGCCGGAACACTCGAACGAGATAGAGCCTCGATTGGGGGAGCGAGGCTTTCGGCAGGAGGACGAGCAGGAGGCTGACACGCCGAAGCCCACAGTACAGTTGTCTTCGCTGCCGCCACGAATGACAACTGGGCAGGTCAGAGGGCTTTTCGATGGCCATCTGACGGTGTATTCGGTGCGCTTGCTGCGTTACACAGGAACCAGGCTGGCAGGAAAGCATTCATTGTCCGCTATTGTGACGCTCGCTGCGGAGTCGTCTATTATCCAGATCGATACCGCGGTTACTTCCCTGAAGGACAAGTATTTGGGGTGCGGATACTACTTATCAATCTCGCGCCATCTATCCTCGACCGCGTTGCACCCAAACGTGGCTGCAACCGCCCGAGCAACGTCGACCGAGCCGTTCGGCGCAGAACGGCCCAAAGAACCAGAAGGGCGACCCTCGATGCGCAATGCGCCGCCGCCCTCGGACTTGAATAGACACTTTGCTCCGCCAGATCAGTACGATCCTCGTGCTCGGTCTTCCCAACGTTTTCCACCTCAAGTTGCTGCAAACGTCGAAGTGCGTGCGCCGATGGACATCAGCATGATGCGCGCGATCCATACGCTCGTCGAGACCTTGATCTGCGAACCCAGCCCGTTCCGCGTACTCGAAACCGAGGCAGTGCTTATGGCCCAGCCGAAGGTGCAGCAGGATGAGCGGTTCGCGTTCCTTTTCGACACTAAAAGCCCAGCTGCCATCTATTACCGTTACTTGCTTTGGGCTCCCGACGATCCGGAACAGGAGATCCGCGAGCAGAAACGGCGCGCCAAAGGGTTGGAACGTATTCACTACGACAATTTCATTGAATGGACTCCGCCATACGGCCAGGTGCCGTTTCCGGATTTGAGGAGTTTGGCGCAGGTGGTCGACGACATCGATTACAACAGCAGCGACGAAGAAAGCGACGACGACGATGGAGACCGACCAACGAACACGGTGCTCGAAGGCGACACCACTCGAGGCCCGAACGAGAGTCGTCGTTTCGGCCCGCTGAAGCGCGCTCGACTGGTTCACCACCTTTCCCGCCTGCCCATCGCAATCACGAGACTGCGCAAAGGCGACGTGGCGCGCATAACGAATTTCGCCATCAACCACGCCGGCCAAGGCGCGGAAGAAATCGTGGACATCATGCTCCTTAACGTCTCGGATCCGTTTTCTTACAGCCTTGCGGCGAAGTACGAGGACTCCGATGGTGACGCGATCGATGAAGACGAGGACAGCTATGAGCCGGACGACAGTCTCCCATCCTTCGAGACACCAGCCGAGCACGGCGCTGGGAAGCGCGAAGCAGCGGCAGACGACCCCTCCAATACCAGACTCATTGCGCTGTATGTCATCTCGGACCTCCTCTCCGCGTCCTCGACCGCAGGCGCACGTAATGCCTGGAAGTACCGCACGCTCTTCGAGACGGGATTCCGTGCCTGCAAGACGTTCGAGCGTCTGGGTCGCATGGACAAGGAATTTGCGTGGGGTCGATTGAAGTCCGAGCAGTGGAAGAGGAAAGTGGGCGTGGTGTTCGGGATTTGGGAAGGGTGGAGCGTGTTTCCCAGCGAGGTACACGAGGAATTGAAGAAGGCGTTCTACGAGCCACCGCTGAGTGAGGAGGAGAAAGCAGAGGAGAAGGAGAAGATGCTTGAAGAGAGAAAGGTGGAGGAGGAGAAAAAGCTGAGGAGATTCAAGACTGTTGGCGGTGCGGCGGTTGTAGGCCAGAGGGACCATGAGTCATCAGTCGTGGGAAATGGCAGCACAGTAGAGAACCGAGAGGGCGCAAACGGCAAGCCGATCGATGACGATAACGACGATAAGATGAACGGCACGCCAATGGAAGGAGTGACCGCAACGCCGATGGCGGACACCCCTACCAGCGCACCGACGTCGGGCGAGCTGCATGGCAAACATATGCCACAAGACGTTGAAGGAGCGCCGGGGGGAGAAGTCGACGACACGAGCGAAACGAAACCATCAACCGCGCAAACAGCGCCCCAATCTCTCGGACCTAAGAGGCGCATGAGGGCTGAGGACATGTTTGCCAGTGACGAGGAGTGATTGGCCGGATTCTTCGCGTACGTACGACCGAATTAGCTCTCAAGCCTGATCATGTCTTCACATAGCCTGAAGCTTGGGCCTGAGACGCGTTGTTCAGTGCGATGGATTTCGAAGCTGTATTACTTTGCTTCTAGGTCAGGGGCCAATCCATGAAGAGGTTACGGCATGTGACACCTAGGACGACATTCAGGTAATGCGACCAGCAGCGTCTAACCGGATAGCTCGATATGGACGCCTTGGCTGAAGTCCAGTCGAGAGCGATTCGAAAGACGTGCACGTCGTTCCTGGTGATGTTTGTTGGTTCACGACGTTGAGTGAGGAATACTCAGCCAGAACGTATCGTCATCAGAAGTATAAGCAGCCTGGTAGATCAACCTACCTCTTCTGCATCCTCCTCCTCCACCAATCCGTCTCCCATCTCCTCGTCGTCGTCATCATCGGCCCACTCATCATCCTCTAGATCCGCCTCCAGATCCTCATCCTCATCCTCGTCTTCACCTCCCTGCCCCCTCGCCCGTCTCGCGGCCATTTTCCGTTCAACATTCGCTTTCTGCTCTTGCCTCCGAGCCTCCTTCTCCCGTCTCCGTGCATCATGCACGCGATCCATCTCCTTTAGCTCCTCCTTCGATTTGTGGAAGTACTCATGCCACATCACCTTCCCTCCGCACACGCCCTCCTCCACTTTCGTGAGTCTCAGCCGAAGTCTTGGGCCGAGCTCATGGAGCTTGATACCCTTTCTCTCCACTCTGGCTCGCGGGTCGCGACGGTCGGACGGTTTCTTCTCATTCCGCCGTTGAATCCGTTGCGCCGTGGGTGCGAGGACTTCGACTTCGGCGTCGGTCTCCGGTTCCGATTCCGAGGCGGAGGTGAAGCCGTCTGCGGCGTGAGGATCGAGAAGGTAATCTGCTACATCGTCTAGCTTTCCGAGGTTGGGCAGGCCGGCTCTTTTGCGTTTCTGGCCAGCATGAGTGAGTTTCTCTGCGGCGTCGAGTTTCCGGAGAGGTTTCGGGACCGACTTAGCCGTACGGGTTTCAATACCGTAGTGCCGGAGATTCAGGACGTAGCTTGCTTTGTCCGTGTCGAGGTTGGGGTCTTGCGGTACGCGGTCGAGGAGCATGATGCGTTTGATTCCTTTGAGGGGTGTATTGGTCGGATTGATGGGAGGAAAGAGGGACTGAAACACAGTGGTCGCGAGGGATTCGAGATGTCTCGGTATTTGGGGTGCCTGGCGCTTTGGCTGCTCGCCGTTTGATTGACCGTCCGGTGACTGCTGTGTGGAAAAGTTGTTCATGACCAAGAGTGGTGCGGTCGTATGTTCGGCCCCGCCGCTCTTGGGCCGCTTGATGCTCTTGTGTACATCTTTGCAGAGACTGTACTTCTCTACACGGAAGTGAAACGTCGGTCCTCGTGGTGTCAGTGCAAGGCGTAGATTGGTATTGCCGTTGTCACTCCGACTGAACAAGAGTAAATGCGAGACACCCAAGGGACCAGCCATGGTGGTGTAGTCGCGTAGCTTGTTTGACCTCCGCTCCTTCAGCCTCGACGCCGTCAATGGCTCCATCATGCCCCTCACGTCCTTGACCAGCTGGGTGACGCTGGGCCCGACCTCGCTGGCGCCAATACGGATGACCATGCTTTTGGGCGAGCGGTCGCCCGGCTTTGAGGGCGCATTGCCAGGTATCGCGGCTTTGACGCCAGCGTGTGTGCGCTTCTTCACTCGTCGCTTTGCCATGGTGATATATGTCTGATAACGATACTTGTACGTGTAAAGTACCTCGAGATCTTCATATAGGCGTTCTGAAAATGCCGCCAAGATTCCGCCCAACTCGTTGCGCCTGCCAATCAGAGCGCTGCATCTCCGCAAGATCACCGAGGTTTTTCGGTCTCGATATCCATTATCATGCCTGTCTCTTATCACATCCCACCTTCGTGATAGCAACAACATGGCAATCGAAGTTAAGAAGAGGAAGCATGCGAGTGACGATGGAAATCCTGCTGTGCCGAAAAAGCGAAAGAGTGTGGACTGGGACGAGCCTGCGCCCACAGTGGCAGACAGCAGAAATGTGTCAAGAGAAGGACGAAAAGTTGAAGATGAAGACGAGGATGATGTGCTTCATGATGAGGAATCGGAGACGCCTGCTGGGCAAGGACAAACCGAAGAAGCATCGCCGAAGACCTTCGCAGAACTCGGCGTGATCGACTCGTTATGCGACGCTTGCACATCTTTAGGCTACAAGGCACCCACCGCAATCCAGACAGAATCCATACCGATCGCTTTGGGCGGACGAGACATCATCGGCCTGGCAGAGACGGGCAGTGGCAAGACGGCTGCCTTTGCTCTTCCCATCCTACAAGCGCTACTCGACAAGCCTCAGCCCATGTTTGGACTGGTGCTCGCACCCACCCGAGAGTTGGCGTACCAGATTAGCCAACAGTTCGAGGCGCTCGGCAGCCTCATCAACGTCCGCTGTGCCGTACTCGTCGGTGGCATGGACATGGTGCCCCAGGCCATCGCCATCGCCAAGAAACCTCACATCGTCGTCGCCACCCCGGGGCGCCTGCTCGACCACCTCCAGAATACCAAAGGCTTCTCCCTCCGCCAGCTGAAGTACCTGGTCATGGACGAAGCCGATCGCCTTCTGGACCTCGACTTCGGCCCCATCCTCGACAAAGTCCTGCAGATCCTGCCTCGCGATCGTCGCACCCTCCTCTACAGCGCCACTATGAACACCAAGCTCGACCACCTCACCCGCGCCGCCCTGCAAAACCCCGTCCGCGTCAGCATCTCCACGTCCTCATATCAAACCGTGAAGAACCTCCTGCAACAATACATCTTCATCCCTCACAAATTCAAAGACCTCTACCTCGTCGCCATCCTCACCGAGTTCACCGGCCAAACCTGCATCCTCTTCACCCGCACCGTCAACGAAACCCAACGCCTCGCCTTCCTGCTCCGTGCCCTCGGCCGCTCCGCCATCCCTCTGCACGGCCAGATGACCCAGTCCTCCCGCCTCGGGGCCCTGAACAAGTTCCGCGACGGCACCCGCTCGATCCTCGTCGCCACGGACGTCGCCGCCCGCGGTCTCAACATCCCCTCCGTCGATCTCGTCCTCAACTTCGACCTACCCCCAGACTCTAAAACGTACGTCCATCGCGTCGGCCGCACGGCGCGTGCGGGCAAGTCTGGTGTCGCGATCAGCGTCGTTTCGCAGTACGATATCGAAATTTTCCAGCGGATCGAGAAGGCGTTGGGAAGGAAATTGGAGGAGCATCCGACGGAGCGGGAACAAGTCATGGTCTTTGCGAAGACGGTGGGCGAGGCGCAGAGGGTGGCGGTCACGGAGATGAAGAATGTGCATGAGAAGAGGGGTGGTGCAGGGAGGGGGAAGGGGATCAGTGGGGGGAGAGCAAAGAAGGGTGGTGGGGGGAGAAGAGATGCTATGGATGCGGAAGAGGGTTGAGTTTTGCCGCGAATGGCGAGACTTTGGCCTAGAAGGTAATGAATTGATGTGATCTATGGATACCC
>Ga0058703_1000104_pt1 | contig 16022 bp, 13 predicted proteins | sample AgamicMgMae_FD_83782 | JGI IMG/M metagenome (GOLD analysis project Ga0058703, IMG submission 83782) | Agave microbial communities from Guanajuato, Mexico - Mg.Ma.e | ecosystem: Host-associated > Plants > Phyllosphere > Phylloplane/Leaf | place: Guanajuato, Mexico | collected 2012-06-04
GTAATGAACAATACACGAGAACACCATGGCGCCGAAAAAAGCCGCGAACCCAGTTTGTAGCTTGTCCTGGGCCACTAGGTTGTCGTGGCATTATAATCACAAGAAAGCGGGTGAGCCGTCGTCGTTCGTCGACTCATAGCTTCTGTTTGACCGACTCTCGAGGAAGGTGTCTACCATGAAGCGTTTCGGCCGTAACGGCACGTTTTCCACATTGCGCAATGCACCAAAAGATGGTTGTTCTCGTGGCGATGTTGATTGCCGAGTCAAACGACTTTTCGGTCGCGGCGGTGATGGGGAAGGAGACATTGGCAGATATGGCCCCTTTTGAATTCGGCGTAGGAATTTTTCATCCAGCGGATATTCGGCTAGTGAAAAGTGTGGCTTTCCAGGATTCCTCCCTGCCATCAATATCGTGTCCCTAGTCTCCTGATCGTGCAGCGTGGCCGTATCGACACTGGTCTCTATGGGCTGCACCGGCGTCCGTGATGGGTTTCTAAGAGGTGCTTGTGGACGCGCTTTTGAGACGTTTGACGAAAGCCGGGGCGCTAACACCGGCAGATCAAGGAATTCAACAGCTTCTGGCTTGACATGCGCTCTGTGGAGAACGGGATGACTTCCAGTGAAGTCGGAAATGGTCTCAGCGACGGCGTGGCGCGAAGGGAGGTGTTTCGTTTGGACCGAAGATTTTCTTGAATTTGCTGCAGAAGGTCCTCGAGCGCTTGTATGTCGGCGGTCGAGCCACGGAAATCTATCATTCATGACTGGATTTGAATTGGCACGGAATGTTGTGTGATGACCATCACTCGCGAGTCGCTGAGGAACACTACATTCCGGCCCATCATGAACGACCGCAGTTGTACCAACCCCAGCAACCATGTTCTGGCCGTATGAGTCCTGTTGTGAGTTCAACAAAGGCAGTGTAGGAGACAGGCAGTCCGTTCCAGGGCGATGATCCCAGTCTGGAGTGTCATTGGACGTATCATGTGATGGAGCAGTCTCGCCATGATATGTTTGTTGCCGACCGACAATTTTGGTTGTTGGCCAAGTAGTACCGGAATCTGTCACTCCTCCGGGGTAATTAACGTAGCCTTCGGGGAGGACGTTCGTTACAGACTCAATGCCAGAGATTTCATTAGAGACCCAGGCCCGCCAATCATTGCTCGTGTTGGGCTTTGTAGTCTCACCATTTCCACATGGCCGGCCCACTGTCCAACTTGCTACTGGTTGACTTGCCGCAACGACAGCTGTTCCACAGTCTAGGTCATTAACGAACGTGGATTGGTCTATCTGTTTAGTTGGACGCCTTCTTGACATCATGGGAGAGTACACACTCGGTGACACTACCGAGGATCTGGAAGCCATTAAAGTTGTTGCAAATTGAACAGATGTAGGCCCGGCGGGAAGTAAGCGAACTGTTGACGACTGGCCGTGTACATCCGTTGTCGTTGTGTGATCAACCTGAGGCTCAGACGAGCAATACGAGGGCGACCGCTCGGGTGGGACACTAGCTACCTGCGAATTCATGAGGGTAGATCCTTTCATCTTCTTCAGGAGTGCGGAATGTAGTCTTTTAGTATCGACTGGATTCCGGGTCTCCGCATTTTGATCGGGTCGACGCGGGATGATACGACCTACCCGTCGCTCGCTAAAACACGTATCCGTACTTCGACGAGGAAATGAAAAATTGCGATTCTGTACAGTCGTACCCGCAGAACTCGATAATTCGAAGTCGCGCTGAGAAATCGCCTTACCGCTCGAATTCGCCCAACTCGTCATGCGCGACTCCGCCAATTTGGAATGTGTCAGATCGATTTCGTAGGGATTGGCCGTTGCACGGTCCTTATCGGCATTGGCAGGGGCGTGACTTGCGGAGCGCGGCGATGGAGAGAATAATCGACCATACGTGTAGTCCACGTGCTGAGCGCTATCGAAATCTGCCAAGTTGTTCAGGTCTGCCACAATGCCACTGCCATAATGGGGTCGGTTGGCGTTCAGCTGTTGATATCGAAGAGGTGAATGAATACCTGTTCCAGGACTTCGCTTGAACGCGTTCTCAACCCTGGTTCGGACGGATGCCGTAATTGCTTTTGCTCGGTTGCGTAGACCACTCTTGTTCTGTCGGGAACTATATGCGTCGATGTAATTGCTTGCTTCTCGGTCAATTTCTTCTAAACGAACGGGCGGGCGAATCTCAATGTGTGATTTCGAGCCACGCAATTTTGATGGAAGTGCGAGGATGGACTTTAGTGTCCTAAGACCTGTGCTACTACGGGACCCGGAGCCGGCATGGTTGGAATTGGAAGGTTGACCGCTGCTACCCAGGTCAATGTCGGTGAAGGATGATACAGGCTCCTGCACATCCTGGTAATAGGCCGTGTTTGTGTTGGTACAAATTTGCCTGCGTCTACCATACGTATACTGCAGAGGCGCATCTTGCGAGGCTGGCGTGCGTGGCGTATAAGCTGATTTGGATTTCCGGAGTGTGCGGTTAGACGGACCGGTAGAAAGTGAGAGACGATCACTCTGCCGGGTCGAAGCCCGGGTATGCGGATCCTTATTTGCGGGCACATGACTCATTGGACTGTTTTCCTGCGGCAAGCGCGTTTCGAAACTGAGCTTCCCACTCTTCGGTAGCACGTTCGGCGTCTTCTTCGTGGCTTGGTTCTGCTGTCTGGCATGTAGTCTTCCTTCGGAATTTTTCTGAGCCAGATACCGTCCTTGAGCCGTATGAGGGCGCCGAGTGGTCGGTTTCTTAGGGGAAGTAGCAGGTTTCACGTTGTGGAGATACTGCTCTAAGCTGCCTCGCGCATGCGCATCATGCTTTGCTTTGTCGAACGCGCATGACGCTGCGGTGATAGCAGTCTTGAATGCCGCAAGAGGATCTTCTGGAAACGTTGGCGCGAGTGACCGCCGAGCAGCGACAACTGGGATAGACTTCGCTCGTCGCAGGCGGGCCGCTTCCTCAGTGTTTCCGCGAGCCAGCATTATATTCCAAGGCTTGGCGAAGTGATGCGACGTCGAAAGGAAGTGATATCAGTCGTCCGTAAGAAGTGCGAAAATGGGTGCTGCTCGTGTATGAGATGCTGCAGATATTTGTTGAGGGATTGATGTTGGGCGCAAAGGTGAAGCACCTGTCGAAAGCGAGCCTGTCGATCGTGATAGGCGGAAGCAAAACTTACCTTCGAACAATTGGTATAGTGAAGCTGTGAGTGGCGCCTTCCAAATCTGAATCCTTGCAACGGTGGACCGTGCCCTTCCCTCAATTCGAGGTTCCGAATATGGTTCCACCGTGCGATCCACGATCGATCGTTCTCACTACCACTGCATATCGAGTAATGAGTGTAAAGAGGCGGTAATGCTGCCACTCCAATCTGAGGTCTCCCAAAAAACACATCGTGAACATCCCAACCTCGTCCCTACCTCGCGGTTTTCCCACACCAGATGTTCTTGTAGCCGCGCCCGCTGTCCATCAGTTAGGATCGGAATGACATAAATTCCTGAACCTACCTAGGTGGAGTCGCAGTGGGCAACGTGACTGTCAAGTCATCAGTCTATCCACCTTCTTAAGTCCTTTTCTACAATCTTGCCGAATGCCATGACGCTCGTTAGTTTCCACACGTGACTGATATGATCACTCGAAATTTTGTCTGTAAATAGACGGCCTGAACTCTCTCGGATATGGGAGACAGCTACGACGGAGATCAGTTCCGAATATGTCGAAAATTCATTTCTAGCGATATCCACTTACTATATATTGGTGTCTGCACATAATATTCGTCATGTGAAAGATTGTCGAAGATATCTTAAAGTCGAAACAATGTGGGAGTGATGACCACTGTGGACGAGAAAAGTCCAGACTTGTAGTGGAAAAGGAAAAGGTAAAGAGAGCCTGACCCGGACGAACAATGATAGCGGTGTCTAATGTGCCACCATAAAAAGAGTATTCGTTATTAGGCAAGTGATCATGACCGCCAACCCATAACACGCCAAAGTCAATGCGCTTCTTCGTAGTGCTTTCCGCCTGGTGACGCCCAGGAAACCCAAGCCTCTGCGTCGGCGAGTGTCTTCACCCTGCTCGACGACATCCTCGTCGGCAGCCTCTTCCTCGTCGTCGTCCTCCTTTAACAACCGCTGGTGCTGCGCAGAGTCTGGACTGCTGATCTTCCAAAAGAAGAGCCCTGGCAAGATGAAGCTGATACTCGTGCTGCCGGTGCTGCCGACATAGGCAAGCACTTTCTCAAGGGACGCAACTGTCATGGCGACGAAGTAGCTGAGGATGACAATCACTGTAGTGATAGCGGCGAAACGGCTTTCAGACATGTCTCCATCAGGCCGCGGAGCGCCATGACTCGGGCTGTGGCTGCTGGAGTTACCTAGAAGTGGAGCTGTGCGTGAGTCCGACGAGCGGTGTCCGAGAGTAGGACGCCACTTGAGAACGGCATTCACAGATGCACGGCAAGGATGAACTTGTAAGGGATAGGAAAACATGACGAGGACAACAATGGCAGCTTTGCCAATAGTCGACGCAATCGAGGGCAGATCTGCAACCACCAATCAGTTGAAACTCCACTGGGCAGGGGACGGGGAAACATACACATGCCAACAATGTTGCCGCTAACGTTATCACCAAAGGAAAGGTAGCCTGTGATGGCGACAACAACGTAAATAGTTGCCGCAGCACCGATGCTTGTGGTGACCACCCCTGTAGCCATTGCTTGAGATTTGTCTTTCATTTCGTTGAGAATGGCAAACATCTATACGTTGAGCATATTTAGCAATCTGAGTGCTAGGAAAGTCATGTCTTAGGAAAAGACCAACATTTTGATGGCACGTAAATGCAAAGACAATGACCGGCAAGCTAGATAGAAATGCCGCGGGTCCCTGCCAGGTAAGTGGTCTAATGGCTCCTCTTTCCGACGCAGTATCGTTTCGAGCGAAATGTGAGATAACGAGAACGACAAGATATCCGATGGACATGAGGGCAACGACACTGGTATACTTGAGTGAGTCGAGTCTGCGTAAGAACGAGAACGGGATGACGACCAGCCTGTAAAGTGTTAGTCTTGGACCCCTTTGTTGTTCTAAGGGTACTAACATGAAGGCAGTGATCCAGAAGTGCCGGTCCGTGAGATAGGTATTCTCGTCCACATCAACCTGAAACCCTTGTATCACCCCTGGCATGAGATCGCCAATGATAATGAGATAGCTGACGGCAACTCCGAAGCATTTGATAGCGATGGCAGCATCAAAAATGACTGCAGCTCTGGGATATGAGATCTGGGATAGCGCGAAGAAGGACGATGCGCCGGCGTCGAGGTACCGCGCACATCTCGTTTGTAGATAGAGACCAAAGCCGGCGGTCAAGCCAGCCCACAAGATGACGAAGACGCCGAGAAGGATGCCCATATGCGACATGGCCAGAGGCATGGCGAGGACGCCGGCGCCAACAACTATATTGACAGGTGAGTGATGCGCGCAACTCGCTCGACGTGGGATGCGCACTGGTATTGACGAGGTTGATGACGCTGCTGAGCCAGCTGCCTTGGCCAGCGTTGCCATGATCTTTGCTGCCGATGCCATGGTCCTTGCCGCCGCGGTGCTGTGAGCGACTATCATAATAGAGGCTGCAGGTCAGCAAGAGTCCTCGATATTAGTCATGCATGACTCGCGGTAACGGACCTGCGGTGTTGAGACATCCCCCCGGTGCCTGGCGAAAGGCTCATTTTTGTTTGTTGTATCACTGACAGCCCGCGAGCTGCGGTGATCGCACAGGCAACAGCGATTATCGTGGCATGAGACGATACCAGGCAATGCTGCGTAACAGCTAGCAGAGACCTTGGTCGCCGTTGTTAGGCACTCGGGAAAGTTGCCTCTACTGACAAACACCGGGTTGTGGCTGAAATCCGCGACGCTGCGCTGTCGGGTTTCGGTAAAGTCGTACGTCGTTCTTTAAGCCCGTCGTTCTAAGCTCAAGAAGTTGAGCTTCCCGTCTGTAAGGTAGCCTCGCGTTCTGCAACACGGAAATACTCGCACTGGTACATCTGGATTTTATCTTATACAGTGTCTTACCAACACAACTCTAGATATCATAGGATGACCTAAATTGGACTTGGATCACATGCCCACGACGTGTTAAATTCAGGCTTCAAAGCCACGCTGTTGTTTAGTTTGCGTGATCGACGCTGTGCTAATTGGTGATGAAATAGCAACTTACAGTCGCGCAGCATTACAGATTGTGGACAACAGTCGTGTTAGGCAATGGCAAAATTGGCAATCCAAACTTTGTCGTTGCTTGAGGAGAAGCTCGATCATCTAGAATTTCTTGTTCATGGCATCGTCCACGAAAGCGGAACGACCGCAGATCCACATCAAGCGGACGCCTTAAAGGACAGACTCGACAGATTGGAGGTGGACTTGAAAACGATCGTTCAGCAGTCACCCGTGGCTATGGAACTTCTCTTGCTCCGTAAGCACCCTGCGCTGCCAGCATAACCTTCGAGCTTGCTGATCAGCGTACAGAGACACAGCTACCGGAGCTCTTCGCTCCATCGTCGCTCAAGCTCACGAGTGAAGGCGATTCGTTACGTGCGGAAAAACTCGCCATCGTTTCCGCTTCCGCTTTGACCTATACGAGCACGCTGTCGCAACTGCACATGCTCGAGCCGCTGCCAATCCCAGAAACTACGACCATTCTACCGCTGTGCATGCTAACGGACCAACTCTCACGGGCGGAGACGGTGCATGCGACGCATGCCAAAATAGTGGAAGAGCTGATGGTCCAGAGTGCTCAGGTACTGGCGAGATGGTACGAGGGAGCTGTGATGCACGAGGGCGAAGCGTGGATGGCGTGCGAAGAGAGACTGATGCGCATTGAGCGCTGGGTGAGGCGGGAAGAATCAGCCAAGGCGAGACTACACGCCGGATAGATTGTGACTCTCGAAATCGTAATCGTTCCTTCGGTGGCCGAGCTACTCCAATATCCTGGATGTGCAGAGAGGCTCGGAACAATTAACGAAATGCTATCTACATGGCCATGAACACTTCTATGGTTCAGTATCAAAGCGGTTGCCTTGTTCTCTCCGATGAGGACCGCAGATCACCTGCAAGCAGATCTTCTCGAATTCACTGCTGAACCACACCAGTGCCGACTGGGCAGTTCGCCAAGTTTGCCTGCCAGGCAATCTTGGCATACGCTGGCAGATACGAATTGGTCGTGAAGCTCTGTGGGAGATAGTAGCTCACTTGGGACGTGGTGTAGTTCATGCCGACCTGGGCCAAAGCACTAAGGATGTATGGGGCGATGAAATCCAGGAAGATTAAATCCACCGTCGCAGGCGTGCTCCCGTCGACAGGAAATGACGCGTTCGCCTGCAGATCATTAGGTTGGGCGAAGTATGGGATCTTGCTGTGCGGCGTGTCGTCTCCACCGGTGCCGAAGTCATCCGTCGTTGTGTACCCGGGCGTGAGTGCCGTCGACTGGCGACGGATCAGGCGGCCGCCCGCCTTGGCGGCGCCGGCGCTGCGAGAGCGGAGAAGATCGCGCGTCACAGGCGGATCGATACAGGAGTCGGCGTCGAGCAGTATCATGGGCTCGAAGCCGAAATCGGCTGTGCTTAAGTCGCGCTTCTTTTGATAAGGACCTGCGTTGAGGATGCCAAGGACTTGCTAGAGGACGCATCAGTGATGATAACATTTGGACAATTCTGGTTTTGGCAGATTGCAGGGATTGTATCATGATGTAAAGGAAGGAAGATGCCAAAAAGATTGCAAACCCAACTTACCGAGGCGGCGGAATATGGCACGTTTGGAAGATATTGAAAGGCATCGGCGAAAGGACTGACGATGAAAGAATCATCGTACGTGAAGAGGCCTTGTGGAAGGTCGAAGCGCACGCTGCCGGTGTTGATAATTATCAGACGGGGAATGGTGGAACGAGTCGAGTTAATAACGGTGGTAGCGAGTGCTTGTTCGAGAAGTGTAAACAGGTTAGTAGGGCTACCAAACGGAGCACAGCTTTGACACCAAGACTGCGGGGCGCATCCGTATGGTGCTGTAAGATTGAGCACTTGACGATCTGCCGTGATCTGATTCGTCTCTGAAACTCCAAAGGCAGTATTGAATGGGGTGGTGATCTCCGAAGGCCCAGCTCGACCATATTGTTGAACTTGGCTGCCATTGGCGTGGTATTCGAATGTCAGCCTATGTTGAAATTGTCAGTTCTTGATGACTACTTCCAATCAATAGAGCAGGACGTACCTATTCCAGTCCAAGTAGCGGCGTGCATATACCAACGAAGGGAGTGGTTTCTCCACACCATACCCCGCTGGTGGCCCGAAGCCGCCAGGAGTGCCGGGAATCCCGCTTGGATCATATTTCGGCCATTGCCAGATCGAGGTCGTCGCCGTGGTGGTTGCAGTCTTGCTGGCTGAGCTGGTGGTGGTGACATTGGCCGCAACTTTCATCGCAGGCATATTGGGATTTGTAACGTTGCTTGGTAGGACGGCGCCCTGGTGGTTTGTCGAGTTTACACCAGACATGGCAAGCCAACCAAGCGTTTCGCAGTAACGGCCTTTTGAGAACGGTTAGCATGGTTTCCTGCAAGTCGTAGATGTCATTGCGGCCTATACCGGACTCAAGACCAGTGGCTTTGTCGTCGTAAACGACAAAGTCGCGAATATGCGTATGGCCGCCGAAGACTTGGATCGGAGTGTTTGGTCGAAGGTTGCGAATTGCGTTGACTACGGTCCCTAGCGTGCTGGTGCTGACAGTCGGACGCACAGGGTTGTGGCCGAGCACAACAAACATGTCAATCGGCTCGGTGAAATTGACAGCGTTCAAGAACCAGGTCTGGTTAACCATGGTAGCAGCTTTGATCACTTTTGACACATTCGAGTTTCCAGTGAAGTCAAACAGGACACCAAAAGACATGATCTAATCATTGTGAGTACCCGCAGTCCTGGATTTGCCAGTAGCTGACTTACACGAAGACCATGAGCCGTAGTGAAGTAACGATATTGATGTCCTATGTATTCGAATTGATTCGTAGCTGGGTTGATGATCTGGACATTGCTAGTGAGATACCTATCGCCATAAACTTTCGAGAAGTTGTTGAACGTCTCATAAGCGACCTCGGTCACGTAAAGTTCGTGGTTACCGATGGTCAAAAGATCGTAGTCAATTGCTTCGAAGACTTGGTTGGAGACAAGACCATTGGGTGAAGTTGCATCACTCAGTCCAGCTCCGTCGTGGAGATCACCTGCAGGAGTGGCGCATGAGTGTACGTTATCCTAGATCAGAGAATGAATGTGAGGTCACCAGTGTCAACGACCAAGAGGTCGACGCCAAGGGCGGCTGCTTTGTCTCGCATATCTAGGAAGGAATAAGCAATAGTATAGTACACAATAGGGCATGCTCAAGTTGGAGGCAACGAACGTTTAGTGAAGGACACGAAGTCCCCCCAATCGGCGCCACTGGGATCCATTAGCATCAGGCGTGCGCCTTAGCGAATCAGCCGATGACTCACTAGTTGCGTTCTTTCAAATGCCCTTCCAACCATCCATGAGTGTCTGTCGTATGACTACATGAGATTGTTTAGTACTAATATTCGTCCAACAGCAGCCGACAGCTCATGTTGGCACAAAACAAGCCTAGGATACTCACAGAAAGTTAATCTGACCCCACTCGAGGGGCGCCTTTGGAGATGTGACGGCACCCTCAGCATCTGGCTGCATACGACGCACATTTCGAGTCAGGACGACATCGGTGCTTGGCTGTCCATAGCAGCTATCACATGCAAAGACAGGCGTTGTTGCCGCGAACAGGCTGAAGATCACGGGGACGAGCATGGCGCAATCAGGATGGGTAGCGGAAGTATGGCTTGGAGATGCGCGTGGGCCGGCGGCATTGGTCTTGTCAAATATATATTCTTCTCTAGTCGCCTGTCAAAATCATTGGTCGACAGACTTCGCTTCTGCCCTTCGACTAGTCGGTCGATGATCGGACATGCTTGGACGTGGATCAATCAATGAGTGATACCGAATCGACGCACGTGCGCGCGCAGTAGGCGTTGACGTGAGGAGAAGCATGAGGTGAGGGGTGCCTTGTCTGATTGGTGCGGAACTCTTCCTGAGGCATAACCTTAGCGTCGGCCCTTCGCCGTCTCCACGATGCTATTATAATCTTTATCTTGCCCTAGCGATGGCAGTGTTGAAAGTAATGCAGTTCCAAGCATGAAGCTGGTGAAACATGCTCCTAGGAGATCTGCCGTTCAACGTGCATGAGGAATAGCACTTTATATATGCATCCAAACGTGCCAGAGTCTGGCCATCAGTGTCCGCGGCAGCTAAGGTCGGGTAGACAGGCCAGACATCCTAGCCAGTACTCGTACTGTACCCAGAAGAGTTTGTCCGCAGCAGCCGCTTGACCAAGCAACGTCCAATACTCACCATGGCCGGCAAAGGACAAGCCTCGTGGGCGAATTTCGAGGACTCTCCTAGGCTCAGAGCAGCATTCATCTCATGTGTATATGATTATTCCACAGAACTGCACCTTACTAGCATGACTCCTGCTGACCATCAGAGTGACGTCAAGGTCAACCAATGCTCGAAGTCGGCTCGGCTCCATGCCGTGCTTTGGCGAAAGGTGGGCTTGCTGGTGGCAGACCCCGCACCTCGCTTCTGTGCCAAAGATTACTCGTAGGGTAAAAAGACCTCACGTTCTTCCTTTCGTGCTGTTCTTCAATCATCATAATCCGCTCAAAACTCGCTCAAACAACTCGCACAACGTCGGAACAGATCATTGACAACCAGTAAATTCAATCTTCTACCGCAAACATGGTCAAAGCCGGTATGCTTATCCATGTGCCCACGTTCCCCCACGATTCAACGGTTTTAGCACCATGGCTGTCCTCGTCCGGCAGATGGAAGAAGTCTTCCGATGGTCCTCACCCTATCGTTTCTTCATCAACCATCACAGTCCTCAACCTTGTATCATCTGCATTCGGCGCTCGCACACTGACCGCCTTTGTTCCCGCCATGTCTAGTTGCCGTCCTTCGTGGTGATGCCAAGGTCTCCGGAACAGTCACATTCGAGCAGCAGTCGGAGAATGGCGAGACGACCATCACCTACGACATCACCGGCAACGATGCCAACGCCGAGCGTGGCATGCACGTCCATGCCTATGGCGACAACACAAACGGCTGCACCTCTGCCGGCCCTCACTTTAACCCCCACGGCAAGACCCACGGAAACCAGACTGATACCGAACGCCACGTCGGTGATTTGGGAAACTTCAAGACCGATGGACAGGGCAACGGCAAGGGCACAATCTCGGACAAGTTTATAAAGCTCATCGGCGCCGAGAGTGTCATTGGCGTAAGCTTCTCGTCCTCTCATGGCTTCGCGAACCGCCGCGTACTGACTTGCTCGTTTCAGCGGACTGTCGTCGTGCATGCCGGCACCGACGACCTTGGCAAGGGTGGCAATGAGGAGTCCAAGAAGACTGGAAACGCTGGCGCGCGTCCTGCTTGTGGTATGTTGTAACACATCGTAGGATGTCCTATATGTGCGGCACTAATACCACCGATCCAGGTGTCATCGGCATTGCTGCATAGATTCCTTGGTCAGAGCTTGTAGACGTCGAAGCCTGGGCTTTCCATACGCTCTCTATATAGCTGTGGTTTCATTTCTCGAGGTTGTAAGTGTGGCTAGCGAGTCCTTGTTGGTTCTGGACGGTGGCAAACATCGTTTTGACCACAGCAACTTGACGTCCCTCATCGAGAGAGTCCTTCAAAATATGGGACAATCGTAATGTGCCTTACCTTACCTTTCATTGACATTCAAAGACGCACAAACTCGCTCCAACGTTACGGAATTACCCCGCATTTATTTATTCATTGGAACATTGGAAGGAAAGTTGACCGTACCTTATGTTCCGAGTCGCTCACTGTACTCGTACCCTGTATAAGGTAGCAACCGTGCAGTACATTTGCGTCCCACTACCAATCTCTAGAGCGCCTTGGGACTTTATTCCAGTTCAGCCAACACGCAGTCTTTAAGAGAAGACTAGCCCACTGACTTGGTGCTACGAGGCGAAAGGCAAAGCGTGACTTCCACTACCCAGGTTTCTTCTAAGCATTTCACGATATCTTGTTAGCAATATGTCGATTCAACAGGCCAAGGTGAAGAGTGTGCTCTCTGGCGATACCGTTGTGCTCACGGCTGTGGGTAATCCTCGAAACGAGCGCTTGCTCAGTTTGGCATATGTTACGGCACCAAGACTTCGGCGAGAGGGCGACGAGGTATGTGACCAGGTGGCGATGTGGACATCATCGCCAAATCGCGACTGACTCGGATATCTAGCTTCACGCGGTCGAATCTCGTGACTTCATTCGACGTCTTCTCGTCGGCAAAGTCATCCAGTTCCGTGTGCTCTACAGCGTGTCTACAAGTGCTAAGCGCGACTTTGGCACTATTACACTGCAAGACGGACACCAACTTCCGGATGTGGCAGTCGCCGCTGGCCACCTAAGAGTCCGCGATGAGGCTGGGAGAAAAGAGGAGTCGGAAGAACTGACGTCCATGATCGACAGACTTCGTGCCTATGAAGCACAAGCCAAGGCGGAGAGCAGAGGTGTGTGGGACGATGAAGCCGACAAAATCAAGACATTATACGAGCTATCGAGCGTTCAGAACTTCTTTGAACAACACAAAGGTCAACCGCTTGATGGTAAGCCGAGATTTCACTCCCCCTTGTATATGCTTGCTCATGCATTACACAGGTGTCGTTGAGAAGGTGCTTACCGGAGACCGCTTGATTGTTCGCCTGCAAGAGACTCCCACCAACCACGTGCAGACACTCCTTCTAATCGCCGGCATTCGCGCACCTAATACGAAGCGTGTCAACAATTCTGAGGGTACCGAGCATCCAGCGGAACCTCTCGGGGAAGAAGCACATGAGTTTGTTGAGACTCGCCTGCTTCAAAGGAAGGTCACAGTCACCCCGGTCGGTATCAGCCCGCAAGGCGCGCTCGTTGGCTCTGTTAACCATCCCAATGGGGAGATTTCCGTCTTCCTCCTCAAGGCTGGCCTCGCTCGATGCATGGACCAACACTCTACACTATTAGGTCAGAATATGGCATTGCTGCGCGAAGCGGAAAAGTACGCAAAAGACAACCGCGTCGGCATCTTCACAGGTGCCACGGCCCCCAGATCCAGCGGCAAAGAAAACGATGCCATTGTGACTCGCATTCAGTCCGCCGACACGCTCTATCTCCGCTTTCCGGATAACTCCGAACGACGAGTGAACCTATCGAGTGTACGACAGCCGAAACCATCCGACCCCAAGCAAAGTCCGTTCGGCGCGGAGGCCAAGGAATTCATGCGCAAGCGTCTGATCGGGAAGCACGTGAAGGTGTCGATTGACGGCAAGCGTCCTGCTAGCGAAGGCTTTGACGAACGTGAAATGGGCACTATTACACAAGGCGGCAAGAACATCGGGTTGGCGCTCGTGGAAAATGGGTACGCGTCGGTCTTGCGTCACCGGATGGACGACATGGACCGCAGTCCCGTCTACGACGAGCTCCTTGCTGCTGAGGAAACCGCACAGGGCGCCGGCCGGGGCATGTGGTCCGGGAAGCCGCGAGACGCAACGCAATACGTCGACTACTCCGAGTCGCTCGATAAAGCAAAGCGTCTACTCACGCTGCTGTCCCGTCAGAAGCGTGTCCCCGCAGTCGTTGACTTCGTACGAGGCGGCTCGCGTTTCGTCCTGCTCATTCCGCGTGAGAACGCCAAGCTGACTTTCGTGCTCTCCGGCGTCAATGTGCCCAAGTCGGCACGTTCGGCAACTGACCAGGCCGAGCCATTCGGACAGGACGCGCACGACTTGGCGAATCGTCGTGTTGCGCAGCGCGATGTTGAGGTCGATGTTGAGGATACGGACAAGGTAGGTGGCTTCATTGGAAAGATGTACGTGAATGGCGAAAACTTTGCACGGACGTTACTAGAGCATGGCTTTGCAAGCGTGCGTGGGTACAGCGCGGAGAAGAGCGGGAATGCCGCAGAACTCTTGGCGGCGGAGAAGAGGGCGAAGGAGGAACGGAAAGGGTTGTGGGTGGATTGGGATCCATCAGCAGAAGCAGTTGACGAGCAGGATGTCGAGATTGCAGAAGAGGCACCCATTGCCAATGGTGCATCCAATGGCGTGCACGCACAGATGGCACCGTCGAAAGACTACCGCGACGTAGTCGTCACGCACATCGATGCCACGACCTGCCGTCTTAAGGTTCAGCAAATCAGTAACGCCACTACCGGTGCGCTAACAGCGCTCATGTCCTCCCTGCGCCAATTGCACCTCTCCGGCTCGGCACCCTCGGCGCTGACCGCTGCGCCCAAGACCGGCGACATGGTGGCGGCTCGATTCTCCGCCGACGGCGAGTGGTACCGAGCACGCGTGCGGCGCAACGACCACACGGCCAAGACGTCGGAGATACTGTTCGTCGATTACGGAAATGCAGAGACAACGGCATGGACATCTTTGCGCCCGATCGACACGAGCGCAGGAAGCCGATTTGGTGCGCAGGCGCTGCGGCCGCAGGCCCTGGACGCGGCGCTATCGTTCGTGCAATTTCCGGCCTCGATTGAATATGTCGCCGATGCAGCAACGTACTTGTCTCGTCGCCTGGTGGAGAGCGGGGCACAGATGGTGGCACGCGTCGACTTTGTGGACGCCAGGGAGAATGGTCTGTTATGGGTGACGCTCTTTGATGCACGGAGCGCGGGCGAGGAAGAAGGGAGTGTAAATGCAGAGGTCGTAGCGGAGGGCATGGGAATGATCGGCAGGAAGCTGCGGAGATGGGAAGCGGGCCGGATAGATGTTGTCAATAGCTTGAAAGCGAGAGAGCAAGAGGCTAAGAGTGAGAGAAGAGGTATGTGGGAATACGGCGAGCTGGACGACGAGTAGACGTCAGCCGAGCTTGGGTGGTATAGAAACTACGATTTATATATGCGGCGATTGGGGCAACTTCCTGAAATTGACCGCTCATACAAGCTCTCGAGCATCAAGACTTGTGTGGAGATTGACCGTCCTCACTCATGTCGATACTCCAGTAAGATGCAGCGCCATTGCTGTTGCTATCGCCTTAACGAAAGCAGGACGCCGTCAATAATATTCTAGTCATGTATGGAAAAGTTGCATACTTGGATTCTTCTTACGCATCATTCAGAGCGAGACTGTAGATGATAGATGACTCCCGTAGGTCCGTAGGAAGATGGTTATAAGCTTACTATCTTACCTTGGTTTAGGTACCTAGTTGGAATGAATGTATCTGGAGGCAGGGTGGTGATGATGTTTACGGGAGTCGGATCACTGAGGTGCAGGTGGACACAAATATCCAGATCCGTGGATCCAGGTTTACCTTAGATGCTCTTTCGCATGCACTTGCCCCGCTTGTGAGTACGCTCCTTCTATCGTAGCGCACGTCCTAGTGCACCTGCCGTTCGTGTGAACTTGAAATCGCCGCAACATCGTAGGAAGCAATCATCACCACCGCCCTCATCTATCGTCACGACTTTGTCGTTTGTTCCACTTATTCCACATTTTCCCTGTTCCAACACTAAGCTCACAACCGCCCTATCCCAAGTTAGCGCCCACACACGGTCGGCGCTTTCGAAGGGGGAAAGGGAGATTGCGCAACCGCTGCGGACAAGCGCCTAACAGTAACAACTATCATGTCTTGAATGGTAATTCTGCATTCAATTTCTGGCACATCACAGTCGTCGATTTTGCCATTGGGATCCTCCCTCCTGCCAGTCGGCTTCGGCAACACGAAGACATCACCTCCGGACGCTTCCATACATATGTCGCCCTTCAACTCAAACACTTCGCCCTTAACAATCAACAAAATGGAAATCGACGGACAAAAACATGTTGGTCGCCGGAGGTCTCGAATGAGCTTCAGCTACATCTTCGGCGACCCTTTTCAGCTCGCCATGATCTCCATCTCTATTGTAAGGATGCCGAA
>Ga0058703_1000106_pt1 | contig 15975 bp, 13 predicted proteins | sample AgamicMgMae_FD_83782 | JGI IMG/M metagenome (GOLD analysis project Ga0058703, IMG submission 83782) | Agave microbial communities from Guanajuato, Mexico - Mg.Ma.e | ecosystem: Host-associated > Plants > Phyllosphere > Phylloplane/Leaf | place: Guanajuato, Mexico | collected 2012-06-04
GATATACGTGATCTAGAACTACAAGTCCAGTACCAGTCCTACAAAAACAACCTTCAGCAGCTGGCGCAGAAGATTGGTGATGTCGAGCAGGAAGCAGAAGAGCACAAGTGCGCGCCATCCTATTCTGTACAAGCTAAGTAGCTCGACTGTGACATGAGGCTGATTTGAAGACGATAGATTGGTCCTAGAGACACTAACGCCGTTGGGGGGTGAACGCAAATGCTTCCGGATGATCAATGGTGTTTTGGTTGAAACCACGGTCAAGGAAGTGACGCCTGTGCTCAACACCAATTGCGACGGCTTGAAAAAGGTGCTGGAGGAGCTTGTAAGACAGTACACGGGATTGCAGAACGAGATGGAAAGATGGAAGAAGAAGAATAACATTCAGGTCGTCCAGCAATGAGGACAGCGGTGATATCGAGAACGAGACTGCATCAAAAGATGAGACTCGCAGCAGCGACATCGGTGGATTCGTACATCTAATAGCACCAGATGCGGTACGCTGAAAGGAAGCCAACAACGTCTCATGGTTACATCCAACAATTGGATTTTGGAGAGCACTACGTGTGATCAAGTTAGCACCTTCCGATTCCCTGAGCTGCAGCTCGTTTGAAGGTCTCGGCGGCGGCAGTCTCCAATTCGGGAGAGAATCTCTTGTGAGTGTCACTTGAACGAACTGCGAACCCGAAACACGGGCATTCAAACTGGGACGGCGCACAAGGCCGCATGATGGTCGGAAAGCTAAGTTGCCAGGTATTGGATGATCTCGAAGGAAGGTCTTGCAAGAATTTCTTACAAATGTGGTTGTGAGGTGGCATCCGCGGAGATTCTGGGTGGGCAACAAGTTCGAAACACAATGAAGGCGTGGATGTCTGCTCTTGTTTCCGCTGCCAGTTGAGGCGTTGTTACGATAGAACGACTCGTAGAATCTATTGTAATTCTAGAGTCACGATATGCTCAATTAAGGTTTCGTGGTGGGGTTCGCCAATGCCAATGCGCGTTATCAAGAGGCCCCTAGTTCTGAGAAATTTTTATGCGCCCACAAGGTGCACCGGACGATGTCGCTCGTCTCAGCATGAGACTACTCGTACAGATGACTCACCGATAGTCGACTCGCACGGTCGAGGCAAGACACTGCTCACGGTCTGCTCATAATCACAGCGTCTAAAACATTGAGGCCTCTTGGCCTAAGGTAGTCACTTCTTTCTGACATTCCACCACTGATATCGATCAAGCTTATCAGCTCTGCAGATCGAAAACGCACGCTGCAATCGTTCCAGTTCCCACACAACTTCTGGCACGACCTGTGGTGCAGTCGTGTGCTCTTTTGCTCGCTCTGAGGAGCAATGGCAACACCGGCGCGTGTGCTAGGTCGGGCGCAGCATATAGCACTCCATGGTCGTCGGAGGCTAGCGGCGCAACCCGCGCGCTCTCTTGTCGCACTTGCCCGGCCATATCCTGCTCACCAATCCCTCAAACACATTCTTGGCAATAACGCCCGGCGTGGATTTTCCACCAGTGCCGCCGGCAGCAACCAGACCGAAACGGCGCCCAACGCCAAAGCATATCTCGAAAGTGGCTTCATCGCTGGCGGAAGGGATCTTGTCGACGTTTCGAAAGTTCTCGTGATTGGAAGCGGTGGACTTAGCATCGGTCAAGCTGGAGAGTTTGATTATTCCGGTACACAGACAGTTTCAGGACTCCGTGATTGATCTCGCTCTGACGCTCAGCTAGGATCCCAAGCGCTCAAGGCGCTGAAGGAGGCGGGCGTCAAGTCTGTCCTTGTCAATCCCAACATTGCCACTATTCAAACCGCACACGTCCTTGCCGATGAAGTCTACTATCTCCCTGTCACCCCGGAATATGTCACCTATGTCATCGAAAGAGAACGTCCCGACGGCATCTTTCTCACTTTTGGAGGGCAAACAGCTCTCAATCTTGGTGTGCGAATGGATAAAATGGGCATCTTTGAACGTTATGGTGTCAAGGTTCTCGGCACGAGCATCAAGACTCTTGAGACGAGTGAAGATCGCGACCTGTTCGCAAAGGCTTTGAAAGAAATCGATATTCCCATTGCCGAGTCCATCGCAGTCGCTACCGTCGATGCGGCCTTGGACGCTGCGGAGAAGATTGGCTACCCGATCATCGTTCGCGCAGCCTACGCACTCGGCGGTCTGGGTTCAGGTTTTGCCAACAATCCCGATGAGCTGCGAAACCTGTCTGCACGCTCTTTGACACTATCCCCGCAGATCCTCGTTGAGAAATCGCTCAGGGGCTGGAAGGAGGCGGAGTATGAGGTCGTGCGTGATGCAAGTGACAACTGCATCACGGTCTGCAACATGGAAAATTTTGATCCTTTGGGCGTTCATACTGGCGACTCCATCGTTGTCTCCCCTAGTCAAACTTTTAGCGACGAAGAGTACCACATGCTCCGCACTGCTGCCATTAAGATCGTCCGTCATCTGGGAGTCGTTGGAGAGTGCAACGTACAGTACGCACTGCAGCCCGATGGCCTCGACTACCGTGTTATCGAGGTCAATGCCCGCCTGTCTCGATCCTCTGCGCTGGCTTCGAAGGCTACTGGATACCCTCTGGCATACACTGCAGCGAAGATCGGGCTCGGTCACACTCTTCCTGAGCTTCCCAATGCCGTCACTCGCACGACTACCGCCAATTTCGAGCCGTCGTTGGACTACGTCGTGACCAAAATCCCTAGATGGGATCTAAGCAAATTTCAGAACGTCAAGCGTGATATTGGTAGTGCCATGAAATCTGTTGGGGAAGTTATGGCCATCGGTAGGACTTTCGAAGAATCGTTCCAGAAAGCCATTCGCATGGTAGATCCCAAGTACGTTGGGTTCCAAGGAGATCACTTCGAAGACCTCGACGACGTTCTCCGCAACCCGACGGATCGCCGATGGCTTGCTGTGGGTCAAGCAATGATCCACGAGGGCTACTCGGTGGACAAGGTCAACGACCTTACCAAGATCGATAAGTGGTTCCTGTACAAGTTGCAGAACATTGTGAATTGCATGCAAGAGATGGAGGACATTGGTAGTCTGTACGGTCTCACCAAGGATCTTATTGGCCGTGCGAAGAAGATGGGCTTTTCCGACAAGCAGATTGCCAACTGTGTCGGAGCATCAGAGGACGAAGTTCGCGCAAGGAGGAAAGCTTTTGGCATAAAACCTTTTGTGAAGAAGATTGACACGCTTGCCGCCGAATTCCCAGCCGACACTAATTACCTGTATACGACATACAATGCCACTTCTCACGACGTGGACTTCAACGACCATGGCATCATTATCCTTGGAAGCGGCGTGTATCGAATTGGTAGCTCCGTAGAATTTGACTGGTGTGCCGTCAATGCTACACTGTCATTGAAGGATCTCGGCAAGAAGACAATCATGATCAATGTGAGTTCGATTCATCCAAATTCATTCCCTGTGTCTCATATTGCGTGCGACCGCTTCTACGAAGCATACACTAATGATGGCGATCAAGTTCAATCCGGAAACCACTTCCACCGACCATGATATTCCCGATCGACTGTACTTCGACGAGCTCAGCTACGAACGTGTAATGGACATCTACGAGCTCGAGAACTCTGCTGGCGTCGTCGTCTCTGTTGGCGGTCAGCTTCCGCAAAACATCGCTCTCCGCCTACAGGAGGCAGGTAAAGCTAAGGTACTCGGTACCGACCCTAACGACATCGACAAGGCCGAAGATCGCCACAAGTTTTCTTCCATCCTCGACTCCATTGGGGTAGACCAGCCGGCGTGGAAGGAGCTCACTTCATACGATGACGCTCGGAAATTCGCAGACTCTGTCGGCTACCCCGTGCTCGTACGCCCGTCTTACGTTCTCTCCGGCGCCGCCATGACCGTCATTCATGGAGAAGATCAGCTCAAAGACAAGCTCATGGCTGCCAGTAGCGTTTCGCCTGATCACCCGGTCGTGATTACGCAGTTCATATCGGGCGCCGAGGAGATCGATGTCGACGCAGTCGCCTCAAACGGCAAGCTACTCGTGCACGCCGTCTCGGAGCACGTCGAGCAAGCCGGCGTGCACTCGGGCGACGCGACGCTTGTCCTGCCGCCTGTCAACCTTGATAAGCGCACAATTGAGCGTTGCAAGGAGATTGCCGTCAAGGTTGCCGAGGCGTGGCGTATCACCGGCCCGTTCAACATGCAGATCATCAAGGCCGCCTCCGAGTCGGGCGGCGAACCCGCGCTCAAGGTCATCGAGTGCAACCTGCGCGCGTCCCGGTCCTTCCCCTTTGTCAGCAAGGTCCTTGGTACCAATTTCATTGATGTCGCCACGCGCGCCCTCGTCGGTAAGGACGTGCCCACGCCGGTTGATCTGATGGCTGTCGAGCGCGACTACCTCGCCACCAAGGTGCCTCAGTTCTCATGGACCCGTCTCGCCGGCGCAGATCCTTACCTCGGCGTCGAGATGAGCAGCACCGGGGAGATGGCGTGCTTCGGTAAAGACCTCGTCGAAGCATACTGGGCCAGCATGCAAAGCACCATGAACTTTCGCCTGCCAGAACCTGGCGAGGGCCTCCTCTTCGGCGGCGACACGACGCAGCCACACCTCGCACAGATTGCGGCATACCTTGCACCGCTCGGGTACAAGTTCTATGCCGCCAACGCGGCAGTCAAGCAGTATCTCGAGGAGGCAGGTAGCGAGCGGGCGGATGGCAACGTAAAGGTCGAGGTTATCGAGTTCCCAGTCGAAGACAAGCGTGCCTTGCGCGAGGTCTTCCAGAAGTACGACATTCGCGGCGTTTTCAACCTGGCGAAGATGCGGGCGAGCAGTCTGACTGACGAGGACTATGGTACGTTGAATGAATGATACTTGTCGCGTGAGTTCCCTAACAACGTGGCTACTAGTCTCACGACGCAACGCAGTGGATTTCGGGCTGCCTCTCTTCATGGAGCCTCGGGTGAGTTTGCCTCGCTCTTGTCAGATCGCTTCATTCTCTTCCTGACACTGTCTCCTTCCAGACTGCCGTGCTCTTCGCCAAGTGCATGGCCGAAAAGATTCCCACGAAGAAGGAGGGTGTTATCCCAAGCGAGGTGAAGAGGTGGAGTGAGTTCATTGGAGGCAAGCCGTTATGAGTACTGCGTCATGCTGCACGTAAAGACGACATGGGTAGGTATGCCTAGGATGGATCACTATGGCGATGCGATGGTGCACAATTGCAGACCGTCAGTAGATGCTGCGCGATGATGAGAGGGAGAGGGGTGCAGAGTTGTAATAGCATGAAAGTCCGACATGTATGAAGCCCACTATAGATGGAAGGAATGGATACAAACAGCAATCTACATGCAATGCTCTGATGTCGTCATCCCTTTGGCCATTTGACTGTGTATACCGAGGACGATTTATGGATGTTGACGCGAAAGTCCGCGGAAGTCCAAAATACGAATGTATGCATTTCGTTATACGCTATGGAAATACTGACTGACATGCCTCCGTCCCGATTTACCCAAACTCCAGAAGTCCGAACGATTCCAGATATCGAAACAACCCTAGAGCTACCCAAACCGGTCCAAACTCTAACCACTGCACATGACGCACGCCTCTTTATTCTCGATACTACACTGCAGAACCTTCTCGGCGTAGATATCTCCCTCACGATCGATGCTCACATTTTCAGAGTCTTCTTCCTGCGATTTCCTCTTGGCTGACGCCGGTTCAGGCAATTCTTCGTCCTTGTTCTCGGGAGTGATTGTGCCAGTTGGTTCTGTGGCAAGCAGCTGTGGACTTTTGCCTTCATCAACGTCCGCTTCGAAAGTGGGTGGAAGTGTCAACGGCTTCTTGGACGAAGGTATGGCAACCGCGGTGGCTGCAATTTCCTTCATGACATCGTGTGATGACGGTGGCGGGGTGGACGAGGGAGTGGGAACACCGTTACGTGATTCAGTCGAGGCACCCTTCGACATGTACATTGGCTTTGGTACTCCAGGAGACGGGCTTGCACTTAAGCCGCTTGCAGGGGCGGTGGTGCGTTTCCTCGTAGCAAGAGCCCGAGCGACGTTCGTATCCGCAACTTTGAGAGCTTCTTGGTCGACAGTGAATTGGATAGGCGCAGAAGCCGCCATGGTCCGCAAATAATACATGCCGGTCTTGAGACCCAATTTCCATCCGGCAAAGTGCATGCTCGTGATCTTCCCCATCGTTGGCTCTTTCATGTGGATGTTGAGCGACTGAGACTGGTCAATGAATGCACCACGATCCGCAGCCATTTGAATGATGGTCCGTTGAGAGATCTCCCAGACCGTCTTGTACAAAGCCTTGATCTCATCAGGAATATTAGGGATGCGCTGAATGGACCCGCCATCGGAGATGATGCGGTTCTTCATGTTATCCGACCAGAGACCCATGCTGACAAGGTCCTTCAACAACCATGGGTTGACGACCTGGAACTCGCCCGCAAGAACACGACGGGAGTAGATATTGGAAGTGTACGGTTCGAAGCATTCGTTGAAGCCGAGGATTTGACTTGTGCTGGCAGTCGGCATGGGAGCGACGAGAAGACTATTGCGTACACCGTGCTTGGCGATATCAGCCTTGAGACTGTCCCAATCCCAGAGGTCGGTAGGCTCGCGGTTCCACATGTCATACTGTAGAATGCCCTGGGAGACTGGTGAGCCTTCGTAGCTGCTGTAAGGACCTTCTTCCTGTGCTATCTTGCATGATGCAGTGAGGGCGGCGTGGTAGATAGTCTCGAAGACCTGGATATTAAGTAGCTTGGCTTCAGGTGACTCAAAGGGGTAACGGAGAGCCAAAAAGGCATCCGCGAGTCCCTGGACGCCGAGACCAATAGGTCGATGTCTCAAATTGCTGTTGCGGGCCTCCTCGACGGGATAGTAATTGACATCAATGGTTCGATTGAGGTTGCGAACAATGACCTGTGTCACCTTATGAAGCAGCTGGAAGTCGTACGCGCCCGCGTTCATGTCGATGTATGTAGGCAGAGCAATTGAGGCCAAGTTACATACAGCAACCTCGTCGGGGGCAGTGTACTCTATGATTTCTGTGCACAGATTCGAGCTGCGAATAGTACCGAGGTTCTTTTGGTTGCTCTTCCGATTGCAAGCATCCTTGTACAGCATGTATGGGTTGCCAGTCTCTGTCTGAGCTTCAAGAATGGAATACCACAATTTCTGAGCTCTAATAGTCTCGCGGCCACGGCCTTCCTTCTCGTATCTAGAGATTGTCAGGCGGGAGAGTAACAGGTCATGTATGGGATAGGAACAAACTTTTCGTAGAGCTCCTCGAACTCGTCACCGTATACATCGGCAAGACCCGGCGCCTCATTTGGGCAAAACAGAGTCCAAAAGCCATTCTCTTCAACGCGCTTCATGAAGAGATCTGGCACCCAGAGAGCGTAGAAAAGATCCCGCGCACGAATCTCCTCTTTACCATGATTCTTGCGAAGGTCGAGAAAGGCAAACACATCCGCATGCCAGGGCTCCAGATAGCATGCGAAAGCACCAGGACGTTTGTTGCCGCCCTGGTCGACGTAACGGGCAGTGTTGTTGAAAACACGAAGCATGGGTACGAGACCGTTTGAGGTTCCGTTGGTGCCACTGATGTAGGATCCTGTAGCTCGGATACGGTGAGCATTGAAGCCGACACCGCCAGCCGTCTTGGATATCATGGCGCAGATCTTCAGTGTATCGTAGATGCCGTCAATGCTGTCAGCCTTCATGTCGATAAGGAAGCAAGAGGCTAGTTGTGGATTTGGAGTTCCAGCATTGAAGAGTGTCGGCGACGCATGGGTAAAATACTTGTTCGACATGAGGTTGTACGTCTCAATAGCGCGCTCGATGTCCTCTCCATGAATGCCAACAGCAACACGCATCAACATGTGCTGGGGGCGCTCGGCGACCTTGCCACTGATTTTGAGAAGGTAGGAGCGCTCTAACGTCTTGAAGCCAAAGTACTGGTAGTTAAAATCACGATCGTAGACGATGGCGGAATTAAGTTCCTCGCTGTGTCTCATAATGGTAGCATATGTCTCCTCGGATACCATAGGAGCCGGGCGATTGTTCTTTGGGTTGATGTATTGGTAGAGGTCAGTCATGACGGCAGAAAATTGTTTCTTCGTCTGCTTGTGAAGATTGGAGACTGCAATACGGGCTGCCAGGATGGCATAGTCGGGATGGGTAACGGTCATGTATGCTGCAGTCTCTGCGGCCTGAGCACGAAGTGACGTCAGCGGATATGGCAGGCGATGGCATGTTGGAAGAAGGAGAGCTATATCAGCGACTTACAAGGTTGTCCAGCTCGATCGTGGAGACGCCCTGATAGACTCCAGAGATAACTTTCTGTGTGATGGCTGCTGCATCGATGTGATCGGGGTCGAGACCGTAGCAAAGACGCGACACACGCGCTGTAATCTTGTCAAACTGCACGCGTTCTTTGCGGCCATCTAGTGATGAAGCGTCAGTGTCAGAAGTCGAGCCACACGGGTGACTCAAATTGCCGAGGACGATGTAGGGCTCCGGGTTGTAGTACCTCGCTTGAAGACGAACATATTGAACGCGTCAAGGCCACGAGCTGCAGAGGACTTGAGTCGCGCGTCTGGGGTCTCACGTCCCAATGAGTATGCAGCAAGAAAGTTCAGATAGAGTGGCAAGATTTAGAAGAGGCTTGATAAGAACGAACAGTAGTCAATGAGCGGATTGGATTGGGATGGTAGTTCAGCTTGCAGGCTGCAGGGGAAAGGCTCGCAGCGGCTGATGTTACAAATAGGAGGGAGAGGAAGAAAGAGAGCGAGCGAGGGGATGGGAAGTTTTAAACAGCAAATGGGCCCGACGCGTGCTGCGTGTAAGAAGCGCGTCGCGTTCGTTCCTTCCAGTTGACCTGAAGTAACCGAGATGGATGAGGCGGTTAGTCTAAGCTCGAAACAGTTAGCGCAATCTGTGCAAGCAGGTGGTGGCTGTTTCCCTTCCCCACATTCCAATGTCTTGCATCATCGCTCTTGACATCCATCAGCGGCACCTTAGAACACCTTACCGTCGCTACTTGTACCTCCTTCATCTTCTTTGCATCGCGCTATACTCACATTCCTTTCTCAAAGACCCTTCCCTGAACCAAGGCCGGACGACTCTTTGATAGTCGTTAATCCTTGTCATGCTACCATCAGAATATCGTTCAGCAGAAACTACGGCTTCTCCAATCTGACACATTGCCCCACCCGCCCTCATCGGATCCTACGAACCAGTCACAACTCTTACGGATTCTTGTTTCCCCCCGGGCCATCATCATGGCGTCCGATGATCTTTATGAAACTTGTCTCCCTCTGCTCCAGGACCCGACTCTAGAAGAGGAAGACAAAACCGATAAGCTTGAAGAGCTCGTTCGTCATCGAACCACTCTCACCGGCAAAGCGCTGGAGAATGTGCTTCTTGATATCCTGTGGAAGCACAAGAACGCCGGTTCCTTGCTTTCTTCTCCAACTATACGACACACAGTCGTGCGACGCAGTTCGCCGGCCCCCTGGCAAGCCTCGAAAAGTGGAACACCAACCGTACCATCGTCGCGCAGCTCCGCTGTCAGCCCTGTGTCCACTCCCCTGCTTGCAGCACGTCCGCCGCTTCGCAGCATGAAATCTTCCGCCAATTCCCCATTCACATCTCCTCGCCCTTCACCACGACTCACTTACGCAAGCCCTCAGTTGGTCTATAATCGATTGAATCCACTCGAATTCGACGCCAATTGTGGCAGTAGCGACACCGCTGTAGACCAGACTATGGACAATTTCGATTGGTTAATCAACGATGATACTACTGATAACGCACAGCTCAGCTATCCGGCCGATTCGTCCAACACAGATTCCACTACGGACTGGGGACTACAAGCTTCTGTTGAGATGAGCCCGTATGACATCCTTCGCCATGTATTGCACGGAGAGAAATCAGATCGAGAAATTGAGGCAATCTTGGAAGCGAATGCCTACGATTTGAGCGCAGCCCTTGCATCACTCACACGAAGTGGTATTGCCAATCCCGACCAAATTGGTCTTCGACAGTCTGAACAAAACAAAACCATTCTCGTTGGAAAGTCCATGGTTTCGGAGTCAAGACCGTTGACGCCTACCGACCTGGCCAAGAGTGGCATTGTCTGCAAATACTGGCTCTCTACTGGCGAATGTCTCCGAGCAGACTGTCGCTTCAGTCATGATCTCGTCAACCATCTATGCAAGTGAGTGAGATCTTCATGATGAGCCGATAGCACACATCTGATTCGTTTCATCAAGATACTGGCTTGCCGGTACCTGTCTAGCGGGTGATTCATGCATCTTCTCTCACGACCCCTCCAAGTTGATGAGTAACATCTCCCTGGAGCAAGCACCACATGATACTTCCAATGATTTGTCATTCGTTCAGCCTACTTTCCAACTCCAGGACTACAGCACATTTCCAACTCTGAATTCTACGCCAGCAGAAATCAGTCGCGGCGGCTCACAAACTTCTCTGCGGGACCTTTACCACGCGAACAGCTCAACGGCTCCTCCTCCAGGCTTCACAATCCGTGCTGGCTTGGCGCCTGAATTCGTGCCAAGATCGTTTCCACAATCCGTACATCAAGTGCCTGTCAAAATATCGAGGATAGTCGTCGAAGACAATGAAGCCTTCCCCAGTCTAGGGTCCGTTGCTGGTAAAGGTCCAAGGAAACACCATGGAAAGCGTGGGCATGGTCATAGCAACAAAGATAGAGAATCAACGTCCTTGGCTGATGTTGTGCGATCCGCGCCTGTGCCTGATCACAGTCCACCACTAGATTCAAAAGTGAAGAGGGACGTTTCAGGAAGCCGGGAAAGTCACTCGGCCATACATTCTATACCTGCGCCCGAACGGATCCCGTGGCTTGAAACCGGGGACCGCGCGAATACAGCTTACTTGAAAGCTCGGCAGGACGCTATCAAGCATGGTGGTGCGAGAAACAAGTTTTTACAAAGGTATGTTCGTGCGACTTTCATGGGTCAATGGCTGATGCTTCTCAAAGTGCTGCGCAAGCGTGGAATCGAAATGATGTCCGAGCCGCAAAAGCCCTTAGCCTTAGGGGCCAGTCGGAGAATGATCTCATGAGAGGAGCGCACCGAGAAGCAGCACGCTGCCTTTTTGAGGAGCGAAACAACAGTACAGCTACGAATAGTGAGGTATATGTTGACCTTCACGGCCTTCACCCCGCCGAGGCTATATCATATCTCGCGAGCGCGCTTGGTAAGCAAGGTTCTCAAAGCGCGTTACATCGAGACTCCTCCCATTACTTATATGCTATTGTTGGCACGGGCCACCATTCAAAGAATGGCAGGGATAAGGTAGGCAAGGCGATCCGGCTCTATCTTGGCCAATGCCGATATGTGTTCCGTGAGTTCAGTGTGCCTGGCGATCGTCTGGCAAATGGTGGGATTCTTGGGATTGACATATCATCCGGCACTTCGTCGGGTTCCCAGGAAGTCGATGACACATCCGCTAACATTGAACGCGGCTCGCCCATGCAGCATGGGAAGATTCGTATCCTCAAAGCTGGTGACATCAAAGGTATCAGTCTCTAGACTCATCTAGCTTATAACAATCGAGCACATCGCAGGCATTTAAGAAAGCTGGGATCATCAATCTCTCGTTCTTCGGTCATTCGCCCTCGTCATGCGAGTTTTAAATTGTCTTGGTGTTTCAACTGTCGCTGTTGATGGCTCGCGCTCAGTCCACCCTGTGAGTGCGCCTATTCGGGAGAAGAACGAGGCTTCTTCTGCAACTCCGCCCCAGATGCCCTTTGCCTCCTTCTTCGCAAGGCGTTCGGCAGCCCGATAGTCCTCCTCCCGCCCGTCATACTCTGCTCCCTTTTTGGCTTCGTACACTGTTGCCCATCCCGCACGAATCATGTCCAACCCGACATCCGCACTACGAGTGATTCGCCAGCCCCCTCTGGCGGCGACAGTCCCAACGAGGCGGTCATATTGATCTCTCCTAAGCGCATGCACTCGAACCGACCGGCCTTCGAGCCTTTGCGTAAGCCATGCCAACGCTTCTTTGCCACCCGGCTGGCCCGGGTTGCCAAAGTGTGCAAGTTCCGGCGCATCAATGCCGGCAATGCGCACATGCAGTGTCTGATTCGTCAGGCCTTTCTTCTCCAAGGGAACCTGGCGTAGCCATCCCCAGCCGGCGGGAATGCCGCCTGGGGTATGATAGAGACGAAAATTGTCCGCATCCCCTACAGAACTAACACGGCCAAGGAGAGTGCGGCGAGGATGCCGTAGTAGTGATGCTGGGAGATGAGCGATCGTAGGTATGCGTGTGAGGTAAGTGCTATAGAAGTAGGCACCGCCCAGGACGAGGGACGTCAAGCAGGCGGTTGAGAAAAGAGTCGTGAGATTGAGGTAGGATGAAGTGCCAGCTGCTAGTTGAGATTGTCCGCCAGCAAGATCTGCTCCATGTGTCAGGGAGGGAGGTGTGCTGTCAGTCCCTCCTTCTTGTAGCGAAGACGGTGTCTGCCAGAACCAAGGCATTCTGAAGACTTTTGCAGGCCCCCCCTGTGCGCCGCACTCCTAGGTGTCATATAGGTGTAGTGGCATGTGTAATAATGGTAGTGCTTCCTCGCGTTATGAGGATGAAATGAGGGGGTGTTGTTTCATGAGAGTCAGGGTCGCGCCCAGACACCATTGACCAGCAAGCAGGAGCGAACATCTCGGTCGATGCCACGCAGGAATATGACAATACAGCGATGCGCGGCATGATGTGCAAGGTCATTCATTGAACACGTATGCAACAAGTGAATGAAGCAGCGGCTTCCACTAGCCTGGACTCCGGTGTGCTCGTTCGCTCCTTGACCATCAATGAAACATAAGTCTGACTTGATATACAGACACGTACAACCCCGTCGAACATCTCAACGCCATCTTCCCTCGGCCCTGCTCGCTAAACGCAGCACCAACGATTGTGCGAGCTCTTCGGGCACACCAGAACGATCTCGATAAGGAAATTGCCAGTCATGTGCACAAACAGGCGGATTCGCGCGACGACAGTCTACGACGAATACAGGCCGCACAAGGACAAGTGGCAGAGCTGCTCAAGAGGATCGATGGAGTGCAAGAGCGAGCACTTACGACGGAACAAGCCATCACCGCCATGACTGCCGACATCAAGCGGCTGGATGGCACGAAGAAGAATCTCACGCTCTCAATGACGGCGCTGAAACGACTACAAATGTTGACCACGGCATATGAACAATTACGAGAATTAAGCACTACAAAACAGTACCGCGAGTGCGCGCAGCTCTTGCAAGCGGTCATTCAGCTCATGGCCCACTTCAAGAGCTATAGATCGATTGATCAGATTGCTACTCTGAGCCGTGGCGTCTCAGATCTGCAGCGAGAACTGCTCGAGCAAGTATGTGAGGATTTTGAGGCTGCTTTCACGAAAGGTGAGGTGGCACAACGTCGTAATATGCTTGCAGAAGCATGCCTAGTGCTTGATGCTATTGGGGAAAATGCTCGATCTCGATTGATAACCTGGTATTGCAATACTTCTTTGCGTGAATACCGTCAGATTTTCCGCGGGAATGACGAGGTCAGATTGACTGCAACGTTCGGGATACTCGCATGCTCACCAAAGACACAGGCTGGCTCGCTAGATAACATCTCTCGCCGTTACGCATGGTTTAATCGGATGCTGAAAACGTACGATATTGAGCACGCAGCTATCTTTCCTGTGCATTGGCGTGTCAATGAGCTTCTTGCAAACTCGTTCTGCGAAGGCACTCGGGACGATTACAAAAATATACTCCAGCGGTCAGCGCGGAGAGCAGATGGCCAGACACTTGACGTCAACTTGCTGCTGTCATGCTTGCAACAAACCCTGGACTTTGAGCAAGCCATAGAGAGGCGGTTCACCAATGATGTAAGACTCAATCCTGAGACTCTCTGAGAGGGATTGTTGACACGCACTAGCCACGAGCGTCAATTGACACCATGACGTCGAACGACGAAAAGCCTTACGTCTTCAAACAGGCAATCTCTGAGGCGTTTGAGCCATATCTCAGTCTGTGGGTTGAAGCACAGGACGAACAATTATCTACTCTCCTGCCAAGATACAAGCAAGCATCTCTTCGCAACCTTGATGAGGACTTTTCTCCCCAGTCCGTCATCTCCTCCTCGACCGAGCTCTTCCAATTCTACCGCCTCACACTCGCTCAGTGCGCAAAGCTCTCCACCGGCATCCGGCTCCAGGAACTTTCGCGAGTATTTGCCAAGTATCTCGACCAATACAGCCAACAGGTTCTGTTCTTCTCTCTTGGCGAGCGGTTCGGTCCCGCCGGACCCGTGCTCGAGGACATCATCCTCATCCTCAACACTGCAGACTACTGCTTCACCACGACAGCCGGTTTGGAAGAGAAGATTAAGCAGCGCATCGACCCGTCCCTCGCCTCCTCCATTGATCTGCAATCACAAGCTGACGCCTTTATGGGTATCGCGGGCGCGGCTGTGCGCGGCCTAGTGAAAAAGGTAGACGCTGCGTGTGAATCCGCTTGGCGCGAGATGCGCAACACGGCATGGGCGCGCCTCGACGCTGTGGGCGATCAGAGTGGCTACATGGGCGAGCTCACACGCGCCGTGCGCCTGCAGGTTCAGGTCACACTCGCGCTGCTGCCCAAGCACCAGTACGCGCGCGCCTTTTGTGATCATGTTGTCGACGCGCTGACCGCGTCCCTACCTGCCGCCGTCGCGGCCGTCAAGCCGATTTCCGAAGCCGGGGCCGAACAGCTCCTCCTCGATACGCACGCGCTCAAGCAGTGCCTACTCGACCTCCCCAGCCTTGCGCCTGGCGCCGCTTCAGCGCCCCCCACAGCGCACGTCAAACGCGTCGCCGTCGCCACCGCGCGCATCGACGCGCTGCTCAAGACGCTGCAGGTGCGCGCAGTGCCGCCCGAAGGCCTTGTGCAGGCCTACCTCATCCACGTTGCAGATAGCAGCGAGGCCAATTTCCGGCGCGTGCTCGACCTGAAAGGCATTTCGCGCCCGAAGGATCAAGCTCCGATCGTTGAGGTATTCCAAGCCTTTCGCGCCGCTCGTGGCCAACACGAGCCCTCCCTGCCCGCCGCCTCTGTCGTGCTCGCTCCACTCCACATGCCTGCGCCTGGCGGCACGGCGGCTCAGGCGGCCACCAGTTTTGGATCGTCGTTGCTGAGTGCCGCACGGGATAGCGTCGACAGAATCAGCAGCAGTGCCACGCCCGTCCCGAGCGGCACTGTGACGCCGACGGCAGGAACGCCGCGAACCATGGCGGGGGCCGTCGCTTCGAGGGAGGGATCGCCAGCTCCAGGAGCCGGGGCGCATGGCGGCGAGACACTCGACGGTGCGGCGAGCGTGCGCAACGTGAGTGAGAATCTAAGGAGCTTCGGCAAATTCTTCAGGAGGGACTTGGGTGGCTTTGGGAGGTTTGGAACCGCCGGTGGAGCGGGTTCGCCGGTGCCATAGAAGGGTGGTAAGGACGGCAAGTGAACTTGCTCACGTCAAAATAGCATGTAATTCTGCTGATTGATACCGCCATGCCAACTGCCAGTCTGTCCTTCGCATATTCGCACTCATACACGGCTATTCCCCTGGCGGACCCAAGTTTAGTCGTGATGGTTTCGTTGCTCCGATGCCGTCATTTGCTGGGTCTTGCACTTGTGCTTTCTACTGCACTCGTGCGGGTCCCTTTCCGTCTCGGCGTAACCTCATATCCAATACGTGCCTACCCATTTTTCCTTTCCAGTTAAGGGCAGCTGTCATGACTAGATCGTAAAGCATCGTCGTCCGCATCCGTATCTGGTAGTAGGCACGCCTGTTATGCTTAGCACGGCCCACTTGTTCAATACGTGTCGCTGCCTAATGGAAACGATAGTCGGCCTGAGAATCCAGCGCGTTAGGCATCCGGGTTAGCGATGCCTTTGCCACGCGGCTAGGGGCGATGC
>Ga0058703_1000109_pt1 | contig 15836 bp, 16 predicted proteins | sample AgamicMgMae_FD_83782 | JGI IMG/M metagenome (GOLD analysis project Ga0058703, IMG submission 83782) | Agave microbial communities from Guanajuato, Mexico - Mg.Ma.e | ecosystem: Host-associated > Plants > Phyllosphere > Phylloplane/Leaf | place: Guanajuato, Mexico | collected 2012-06-04
CACTCTAGATAGACCTTTGAAGATTGCTCTGTTCATATATGTACCAGCCATTCAATTCATCTTCCTTCTTAACATATATCTTCCAATGCATGCGATTCCGAATGAAATGGAGCAAACCCGGCAAATCCCGCCCAGCTTCTCCAACCAAAAGTTCCAGCTCCGACTGACTCTACTACACACCGCACCGCACCATCACACTTGTCCACAATAACCACGACCCGCGACTCACCAATTCCTCCACTCGAATCCACAATGGCCGAAACCGCAGAAATGGACCTCGACACGCGCGACGAATCGCCCAACACCGCCCGCGACAGCACCGCCAACAACAACGGCAACGGCAATTCGGCCTCGGACACACGCACATCGACCGGCGCCGCGGCAGTCCGTAGTATCGAGGGCTGGATCATAATCGCGACAAACGTACACGAAGAAGCCAGCGAAGAGGATCTGCAGGACGTCTTTGGCGAGTACGGCGAGATCAAGAATATGCACATGAATTTGGATCGGAGGAGTGGGTACGTCAAGGTGAGTGCGATCTTCCATCATGTATTCGAGGGACAAGTACTGTGTCGGGAGCAAGAGCAGAAATAGATACCTTTCACTCGAGCAGGAGGAGCAGCGCTGACAATTACTGTACAGGGCTACGTCCTGATCGAATTCCCCACCCTCACGGAAGCGCGCGCTGCGATCGAAGGCGCGCATGGAACGAAATTACTTGATCAGACTATCAGTGTTGATTTTGCATTCGTGCGTCCGCCGCCGCAGAAGGGCGGTAACAATAGGGCGCAGGGAACGGGTGCTAGGGGGAACCAGAAGGGACGGCAGAGGAGTAGGAGTCCGGGTGAGAAGGCGCCGAGGGAAGAAGAGGAGGGCGCTGTGGAGGCCGGTAGTGCTGTTGAGTGATGAGTGCCTTGGAAAGAGCTTCTGGCCAAGCGTGATATCGAGGACGAGGAGAGGAGCAAGGGGCGCGAAGAGCGCAGAAGAGGTATTATCGCGGGTTGCGCTGATGCGCCCGTGCCGGTCTTCAAGGCCGTTACCCGAGATTTGAGACGTACAGGTATGTATGCTCGTCACTGCCTGAGGCTGGAAAGATATTGACTTTTTGGCAGAATGAAAACTTGCATATCACACACGACTGACAAAAGCACTGTATGGGTCTTTCGAAATGCTGATGGGCTGCTGCTTTATCTATGACCGTCCTAATCACGACATGTCGGTATCTTATAGATACAGGATAGGTGACAAAGGTGCGAGAGCGAAACGCCATATATCAGCCTAGGAAGATCAAAACACTGAGCGAACAACAACCAGTCCTGACGACTCTTCCCATTAAAATACAAAGGCCACCTCTGGTCTCGTCTCGACTCATGTGTCCGCCAGAGCTAACAAGCAATAACTACCCCTCCAATCCCTCCAATCCTCAGCAGCCGTATCCACACACTCACAAACGACTAAAGAGCTTTGGCTCAGTTAGTGTGGGTCCCCGAGTCCTGCCTTTGCCTCAAAATGCAACACCCGATTAGTTTCGGCGAGCGAACGACTACACAACAACACTTCTCGTGGAGAAATCAACGCCGGCTCCATGGGTTCGAATCCCGATCTCGACAGAATACAACGGCGATTAAACGCGATAAAACACGACAAAGACGATCATTTAACGCCGCCAATACCCGAAACGCGAACCAGCCGGCTTGTCCGGTGAGTTTGGTTACCTCCGCGCGATCGGGGGGTTTGTTTTGCTCGAGAGGTGGCTAGCTAGGTGATGAGTGACGTGCTTTTTGCAGGGGCTGGGTGAAGTGAAGTGAGGTGCTGTAATCGTTTCCACTATGAGTTGCCACGCTAGCAGTGTTATGCACCGAAATGGTTGAGATTCCGTCCAAACCCGCTCTTCTTCCAAGCCAATTCCTCCATAGCAAACCATGTATCACATAATTCCCAGCTTCCCAAACGCATCAATCACCTCGCGATCAACGTTGACCAACCACTCATTCTGAAACGCCTGTTCACCACCGGCATTCTGTATTGCCAACTTCAAGTATCCCTGCACCCAACCCGGCAATCCAATCCTATGCACCGGATCCGCAAAACTCAGCTCTCTCCTCCTAATATCCTCTGGCGCCTCCTGAGCGCCTTCTTCGACCTGTCTTAGCTGCTCCGAGTTCTCAAAGACAAGCGAATCCACCATGGGGCCAAGCATCTCCCCATTAGCGTCGATTCTGAGCTCCGTGACGACGTCCGTCCACATTGTCATGACGAGTTGAAGGTTCTGCAGGATGGTAGCGTTATTGCTTTCCAGGAGCTTAGTGATAGCCAAGGCCATGAGTTTGCGTCGGCCAGGGTCGCCGATGTTTTCGAGGTGTGAGAACCATTCTTCGAGAAGCCATTTTAAGGTGTCTTCAAGTGGTGATGATGAAGCGGCAGTTATGGCGGAGAGGAACATGCTTGGAGAAGCAAGGACCAGGCGTGCTAGGACAGAGTAATAGTCTGTCTCGACGACGCCGTCTACTGCTGCTACTTCCCTGTTTGGACCGGTTGTGCAATGCGCTGTCCAGGCGCTGTGAAGACCTTCGAGCTGTTGTGGGAGAAGACGGGTCTCGATGAGGTCGGATGTGATCTGATGGACGGCTGCTTCACCGCCGAGAGATTGTGCGCTCTGAATCATGATCTCGATAATGTTATTGAGCAGGCCGCTGAATTCTGGCTTGACGGTTGCATAGAGAGAGGAGAAAGAAGTGAGAAGCTGCTTGCGCACAGAGTCTGACAAGGCATGCTCAGGAGCCAGCAGGACGTACGATGTTGTGATTTCGAGCGATTTCCTCAAGCTCTCTGATCCCAGCTCAAAAATCGGGAAAAGATATGTGGTCAACGATAGTACCTCGGGTGATGCCGGCCGCTCTGCTTGTGTCAATATGGCATGCCATAAATCTAATGCATCCTCTAGTAGGTAGAGTTGCGACTCTGAGTCCGGCTCAACAGCTCCTTGAATGATTGGTATGAGCATTGGATGGAATGGTGCTGATTGTGCTTTCAGCGCATTCACCAAGCGTGACAGAATGGCAAGGATGGCTTGTTTCATAAGGTGTTCTTCTGCAGACTGTTCCCATAAAGGTGGTAGTAATTCAACAATCCTGTTTGCGAAAGGGGCTACGTTATGCTCCAGTCGCTCAACCAGGACGCTAATGGTGTTGAGAAGTGCCATCTTGGTCTCAGTCGATTCTACCTCTTCAATGAGTTTCATGAGCCTCGTCATGACTGATTCGGCATATGGCATGAAGTGGCTGGCGTCAAAATCCTAATCATCTGCCACTTTTTGGAAATGACGTCCTGCGGTGATGCGCACGACAAGGTCGTTGAGGGGATCGTTGGGGTTGAGTAAGTGATCGAATATGTGACAGACCAGAGGTCGATTCTCCGCCGCAACCTTGATGGTGATCCATTGCCCAATCAAAATCGCAGCACGACGTCGAAGGATGTTATAGCCAGGAGTTTGTTTTTGTATTTCACTCGCGAGTGTGGTAGTGAGGAAGTTGTCAAAGTCGAGTTGTTGATACACGACAGCGGCCGATAGACCAATGGCAGAGTATACCGAGTCCTTGAAGAGTATGTCTTCGTTGTTGGTTGCTGGTATTGATTAGTATGGTACTCAAGTTGGGCTGGAGATGGCTGTACTTACTCGCCACGTTGGCAAAGACTTGCAGCAGAGGTCCAACAAGTATGTCTTTGTAGTTGAGTGCTACATCAAGAAACAGCTTCTCTGCGCATGGTCTTATACTGAATTCGAAGCCTTCACTTTCGCTCTCCTCCTTGCTTTCCCACTCTTCCGGGTCTTCTGTCCATTCATGGAGTTCTGCCTCTCGGATGACGAAGAACTTGGTGACGGTGACATTCATGATGTCTTCCACAAAGGAACGACTGAGTAGGTTCTCTCTCACAGCAGTCTCGGCCTGTCCCTTTTCTTCCTTTTCTTGTGGATGACGATATCTGAACGTTTGTGCGGGACTGAAGACCATCTTGATGCAAGCCCTGATCAAGAGGAGACCTTTGAGACTGAGCTTCTCGAGGACCGGTCTGTCGTCGGAACCGTCGCCGCCGTCCTTGGTACCATTAGAGACGACTGCTTGTTTCGAGCCAAAACTCTTGGCATATTGCTTAATCAATCCCCAGTAAGCGCGGACGAGGTCTAGAGAATTTGGCAGAAGAACAAAAGCAGCAGGATGTGTCTTGGCCATCTCGAGGTGTAACTTCGAAAGTTGTAGAAGATGCTTCTCTACCAGCAGTGTGAATTCAGAAGCCAGGCCAAGCTGCGCCTGTCTGCTGATCAGTGTGATGAATGAATCTACTTGATTGAAAGTGAGACTCCAGAAATCGTGCACCTCCGAGTTACGGTTCGGGAAATCATAGCCAGCAATGAGAAGTCGGCGCAAGATTTTGATCGAAAGCAGACTGGCTCCCATAAAGTCCAGGAGTGCGGCATTCTGTTGACCATTTTCCAGAGCTGGTTGCCACTGCTTGATCCTTTCGACGTAGATCATTCCAAGCACAGATAATATCTCCGGAGTAGCGGCCTGGAGCGTTTGTCGTGTTCGTTGCAGTCTCCCGGTTGCAAGTTCTTTGACAATGTTCAGAAGAATGAGTAGAGCTCGTGCAAGCCTGGCGGCATCATTCTGCTGTGATGATGTGCGGATTGCATCGATAGTGGTTGACACTGCGTCCGGCCTAGATTCTGTGAGAAGAGGTCGAAGAGCAGTACGGGGTACATACCAGTCATTTGGATACTCAAAGCGAGCGACTTTGGCTATCACAAGAGCATTCTGTAAGGCAAGACGTTGGTCCGGTTCTCCGAGACCACCTTCGATCAGTCGTGACCTGATTACGGCTTTGTCGTCCTGGCTGACAGCACTAGATCTGAGGTTAGCATTTGCGATGAAGTGTCTGGACTGGTCTTACTTTGTTGCGGTCTTCCTCCAGTATTTGTCGATGCCATTCTTCAATTGTATGACCGCCAAGTAACGAACGTCAACAGGTAGTGAGTCAGTAATGAAGACGCTCTGAAGATGTTTGTAGAAGCCTGGTGATCTCTCCCATTGCTGCAATTGCTTGGTGCCTGACTGGATTTGCTGGGGATTGCTTGAACTGGCCGCTTGCAACGTGTGAAGCAATGAAGATTCAGTCAATGGGTTCGCCTCACCGGGCGCTTCGATAGAGAAGCTAGGCATAGTGAACGTGATGTATCATCGAGCTGATGGTACGAGTACCCGCGGAAGAATGAAGTGTTTTGTTTGATGTGAGGTATCAAGTTTGACGCTAAAGTGAATTTATATCCGAGCACTGATTCGGCAGCCACCCACGCGGTGGACTAAAAACAGTGTAAAGAACAAGATAAACAAAGGCCAAGAGCTCACTTAAGATACTACGTATAGCTATAGTCGATCATACAGGATAATACATTGTGGTTGTAAGTTACATGTAATAAAGGTGATACTATATACCGAGGCCTCATACTGAAGATACCGTGTGCACCAATCTATGGTCGCTTGCCCTATAGTCTTTGGTGTACCACTGAGATTGTCACCTACGTGCTACAATGATGTCTTGGCGGCGCACTGCCTCTTATTAGAAGCGCAGAGCAGTCGTTCCATCACGAATGCGAAGCAAAAAGACATCAACTTCATGTGATAGTTTCATGAACAAAACGATATTGACGAGGGTGGGACTCGAACCCACGCGGAATTACCCACCAGTAAGCACATGAATCAGGTGAACCTGAAACTGGCGCCATAACCACTCGGCCACCTCGCCTAGAAATCACATTGAGCATATTTCTGACAAGTTGGAAAATTTAGAAAATTTAACAATCTGCACCACAATCCACGAATGTATCCGTACGGAAAAGCCGGGTGCTACAACTATCGGAACATTTGACCAAGTTGATACTTCCCTAATCGTAGTTTTTTCCAGTTGTGGTGCCCTCATACCTGCCGTACGACTTCTTTGAATACAAAAATCACTAGTTGTGACGTTCAAATGGAGTCTTAGCACGGCTAAGAAAGACCTCGAATGAAAGAATACCACTTCGATACTCGCGAGAATATACCTCTCGGTAAAAGGACAAGGTACCCATTATAGCAGTATTGTGGCAAATACACTTACTAAATACCGTTCATGTTGTCGTCCTGTCGTATCACACAGACTACTATCATTAGTATCAGCATGGCTGTATCAATATCTCTTCACGAATGGCGCCTAGCATGAGTTGTCCGATAGCATCTAGTCGTCGATGTGGACGGGCTTACTGTCGTCCACACTACCGATGATCGCAATCATGGGCACAATCACCTTACCCAGAATACCTACAAGTCTACTATACTCTCTGTGAATCGGCGATCAAGAGTTCTGTATTCCCGAACAGTGTTCGCTTTACTGACAGCATGTGCCTAACAACGGATACCGAAACATAAGTTGACTGTGGTACGACTATAGCATTACACAGATATCCAAGATGGTGCGAATATGCGTAGTATATGCGGTTCCAACTAGCATTTGTCTAGGGTCTTCGTTCAGCCTCCAAGCCTGAAACATGGGTATCATTTGAGGCAAATTGTTCCAAAGGACGCAGATACGCACTCCTCTCACAGATTGTTCAGTTCCCAAGAAGCACGTAGTACCGAGAGACCACTCGATTGAGTCTCTACGGTGCGGCCTCGGCCTCTATCGTTGATACCGTTCGCATCGAGCGTCCCTGCACTCTGATCCGTGTCTTGCACTTTATTCTCCAGAAAGTCTAGAGGATGATTTCGCCCTTCTGCTTGCGCAACCATCGACACTGACAGTCCGCTCCAGGCCTCCATCCCAAGGATTTCCTTGTCATTTCGATAATCGACAGCACCTATTGGTAGCTCAACAGACGTCTCAGTAGCACTGAGATCTCCCCAAAAGCTGCCAAAGCGACCCCTGCGGTCTCGGTTCCGCAGAGCCCCTTGAGCATTATGCTCCGCCCAGATACCGTACGCCAGACAGCTCTGACGGTGTAAGACAACCAGATCTTGCCCGGCGAATCGCCTCGGTAAAGGCTGACAGAATCGGATCAGATGGTCGAAGTAGATGCCTTTGAATGTCTGGCTATCCTGACTGCATTCGCCGGTGTGGTCGCAGTAGTCTTCGAGGATGCCAGCGCGGCCGAGACCTTGCCATTGGTTGTCTGCTGCATGCATTGTAATTTCATCACTTCCTCTCCAGCCTGTGGCATTCATGACGTTCTGAACCAGCTGGTGACCGTCTTCCAGATACTTGGTTTCGCCAGTGGCGTTCCATAACCCTCTCAGACCTGAAAGAATGACACCCTGGTTATAGGTAAGCACCATCGCGTTCCGTTCGTCGCATAAGCCCGTCCCAGTGGTGTTCTTCCGGCTCCAGTCCGTGATGTGAAACCCATCGACATACAGACCCAGCTCGTTTGTCATGTTACTATGCTTCAGCCACGCATAAGCATCTATAGCAGCATTGAGATACCTCTCATCGTGGGGCTTTGCCGGTATGTGACCTGATCCGCCCTCTCCATTCGCAAGATAAGGAGACCCGTTGTCATCCCCCGGAGAGTACAGATACATACCAATCGAAGCAGAAATGAATAACTGATTCGTAATGGCATTCTTGTACGGCACTAGGTGCGGATTCCAGGTCATACCTCCACCGCACAGTTTCGTGTCCCAGCCGTGGGATGCAAGGTCGTAGAAAACGCGCGCTCGATGTGAGAACGCGGCGATGTACTGGGCGCCATGCCAGGCACAACCAGTCTGCAACCTCTCCTTTCGTAGCTCGCTATACTCATTGATGAACTTGACATTCTCGAGCCAGCCGAGAACCACCCAGAGCATGTCGTCATATGCCTCGTTGCGGATATTGAAGGCATTCTCGGCAAAGTAGAACGCAGTGTTGTGTGCGAAATACAGGTTGATCTGGTCTTCGATTGCGACGATCTTTAATTGATCCGAGTGATCAGTCCGCCAGATCCCGTACAGGTAACCAGACAGTGTAGTCAAAGTAGATGTGACGGCTGTATTGACCACAGCAGCGGTCCAATCGATGGCGGTCGGCCAGGCTCCGATCCAGATCTCGAAGTACTCATCTTGCATTACCCGGAGAGCTTCTTGTATACGAGAGACCGGAGCTGTCGCATATTCATAATCTTGATTGTTGGATATTGACCGTGCCTGAGTCCCCATGAACAATTGGCTGGTATACTCGTTGTCGCTGACAGCAGGCGAGATAGCATTACTCGGTTCCGCGACGAGGGCTAATTGTGAAATCAGACAGTAAGACCAGCATTTCATCTTGCACTCATGCGGGTTGTGATACAATGATGACGATGTGAAAGACAGCAGATAGCATCTTGTCACGCGATAGACCGATCCCGGCAACGGTCGATATGTATCTATTCATGGTTTCTTGGAACGCACTAGCGTATTTCCATTCAAGGAGCACCCCATGGGGAAGCAATACCGCATACAGGACCCCCCACATTTATCATATCAATGGGAAAGCAGTCCTTGAATGATGGAGATAGTGAATGCTGGAGATATTTGATATTTCGAGCGGATACGCTGCATTCAAAAGGTCTGTACCCATAAATACTACAGTCAACTGTGGACGTTGTCATGTTCTCGTTGCATATTGCCCATGTCTAATTTCTCGTAAGGTTTACAAAGACATTGACCTTTTCAATCTCCAACGTGCCTCCTCTGCCAGTCACTGCCGCAATCTCAACCTCGATTCTGTTGACGCCTGGATTCAGCGATACGTCGTAAGCCGGCTTGCGCTCTGCTGTAGCAATCGATTCGCTGTTCATGTGAGGCTTGGTAGAAGCATTGACCCGTTGGCCATTGATCATGACAAACAACTTGTATTGCCTGCCGGATAATAGCGCATTTGATACGGTAGGATTGATCTGAAGATAGTATTGAGACGCTGGAAGCATCACGGTCATCGCTTGATTGGTAAAGTCCGGCGAAGGAGGGATATCGAGCGAAAAAGGCTTCGGCGCATTGAGCTGTGGATGCGTGGCGATCTGTAAATTTGGTAGAAGAGCTTCCGAGAGCGGTCTTGTTCGTGAAAAGTTGTCCATAAACGTGACCGGCGCCGGGTTGTACGCTGGCACAAAGCTTGTGATTGGTTGCGAAACATGTGAACTGACTGGTATAGCGCCAGGTGGCGGCATTGATAGAGGCGGGATTGAAGCCTGCTTCGCGTCTGGCACGGCGCTTGTCGGTCTCGCCGAGTCCAGCAAAGGAGATGCTACCGCGACTTCCTCTTTGATCTCAGGCGCCTCTGACTGTTTGACGTCTGCTGAGACCCTACTTGGGGTGGCTTGCGGTGTTTGATGTCCGTTCACGCCTGCAGAGATGACCTGTTTCTGGCGCGCCAAAGCATTGCCTTCTGCTGAAACAACAGGTGTCGAGGAAGGCGCAGGAGATCCCTTGGCTCCAAGGTGTAATGTAGGTCTTGGTCTGGCATTCAGCTTCAGTCGAGGTCCAGATGGCTCCTCCACAGTGGCTTTTGCTGCCGCTAGGCGTCTGGTGAAATGTTCCTGTACAAGTCAGCCTTGCATATCTCCAGCACGTATACGACAGACACACCTCGAGTTCCCCGGCCAGATTATACATATCACTGCCGTCTTCATTATACGTGCGCGCGTTCTTCCAGATAAAGGAGACTTCTTGTTCAAAAGCATCCCAACTCTTAAAGTCTGTAATTCCTGTCGGCGCCTCGCGCCCATGCCTACCGACAGTCCTTTTCTTGACACCACTCAGTGACACAGGATGTTTGATGACTTGGTAGTAGTCGAGTAGTGATCGCGCCGGTAAATTCTTGAACGGATCAAAGATGAGTAATCCCCTGGTATCGTCAGTAAAGCGGCAAAAATTCCTGGCGAGTCCACCTACTCGTCATCCGTATATTCGATCAGCTCCTGTATGATCTGCTGTTGCGCTTCGCCGAAGCTCTTGCCAGTGAAATCACCCGACTCGGTTGACGGATCCAACTGCTCAGGCTCTTCTGGTTCCGGCTGTGGTGGAGGTGACTGTCTGCGCGCTTTTCCAAGGTTTATTGTAGGCTTTTTCGGCCGCTCGACCGCACCTCTCGCAGGTGTCGCTGAATGCGTACCATTATGCTCGACCTCTCCTGGTATCGGTGTTGGAAATGCAGTGTATTCGGGATCTAGATACGCCGGATTATGCACCTTCATCCAGTTGGACAGCAATTTGCGCACGCGCTCTGCATCTCCAAACACAATGCTCTTGTCATCATTGAACTGCTTCGCGTTTGCGACCATGCGCTTGACGTCGCTTTCGACCTGAGTAAGGTTTGCATATGCCTGTCGCTGGAGCTTCTCCTCGACGGTCGCGATCGCAATTGGAAGCTTGATTGTAGCATAATATTCGGGCAATTCGCGCTTGTCGGGAAGAGTCAGAAAAAGCGTACTGATTTCGCGTCCGGTCTTGTCCTTGGCATTCTTGAGAGCGAGAATTAATTGAAGACCGATTTCAGTGGTTGCTTCTGGGGTTTCCGGTGCGAATCTTTGGCGCTTCGACGCGCTGGTTGGAGTGTCTTCGGCATCGGCCTTGCGCTTGCGGCCGCGATCCATTGGAAACGGAAGTTGGGAGTGTTGTGCAATTCTGTAGTCTGGCGTCGCGTCGCGGTATGGATCAAGCGATCGACTGTGAACCGACTGTGGCCGTAAACTATGTGCAGCGGAGCAAAGCGCAGCGCAACACAGTCAAGTCCGTCGCGAAGTGCAATCGCGACCGAGACCTGGAGAAGGGCCGTGCGTAGTCAGCACGTGACGCTCCCTCTATCTCTGATATTGGACAAGGCATTTGTTCACTGATTTCTGTGCATCTTGCAAATCACCTTGTCGTGGCTACATTGCCATGCATATACGCGTGTCACTTGGCCGTCGAACAACGCGCGGGCTTGAGATCAATGCGATTCTGACACCTGGTCCGGTATTGCGTGCAGCTTCATCGTCTTCCTCGGCCCTGCGCCCACACTGGTTCGCGCAACCTACGACGATTCAACGCATAGATGGCAAACATAATCATGGACATCGTACTGTATTTTATGGCTTTCCTGCCACGATACGGCTCTAAGGCTGAATACAACCAACATGTGGGTCTGTTGAGATGAGGTATGAGAGTTTGAGCATAACATACTGCTCCATACGCGTTCATCCTCAGACGTCATAAGGTGGTACCTTGCATCTGCCATGGAGACCTGTTTCTTGATGATCAACTCCACTTTCACATTGATTCTCTTCTCTCTTCTCGTTAGTTGGCCGTTCTTCTCTTCAATCGTGCAATATTCAGCCTCCTTCTAAAATATATTGCCTTCTCACTCGGTGCTAAAAAGAAACGCAAATACAGTTCCGAACGACCCAATTCGCACTAATCCCTCAAAATGCCTTCATCAGCAGCCGTCGTTTTCACAGTGATTGCCGGCATCATTGCCCTGGCTGCTGGATACATCTACTTCTTCGGAATTCCACCAGAGGCCAAGCGTGCTATGGAGGAGAAGGCGCTCGAGACCATGGGTGAAAACAAGGCCAGTTACATGATGAAAGGTAGCCTAACTTCCATCTTTTTGCCTTTTCCATTCGCTGACACCATGAAAGATACCATCAGCAAGGTGCCAGCCTCTGATCAGAAGGATATCCAGGAACTTAGAGATGGTCTTGGAAACGCCGCCGGTGGACTTTTACAGAACCCTCTCGGAAAGCAAGCTGGTAACACAGCGGATCAACTGACAGGCAGTTTCACTGGCCGCTCTGGACAAGGTAACCCCGTCGGAGATCTTGGTGGAAAGCTCGGTCTTTAGAGCTGGAGATGTCGGAAGTTGGAGATGCCTGGCTTTGTTGAACCCTTAACGAAATGGGCACAGCAATTTCTGTTATGATGATTCTAGCCAGGAACTTCAAAGACTCCAAAGAGAGAGGCAGAGGCTCGACGATTTAGTCTGTTCAGCGAACGTAGGAAACAAGAAAATGCATTCAAACATCATGTGATCTTCCACGGCTCCATACTCTGTGCCTTACATGTGACGAGATACCGCCAAGCTTAGCGCATGTCGTGTCACCTGCGGCAATATGAATGTACTTAATAATGACAATGAATTCTACAATCTTTAACAGTATCTTGCTACTCCATCTCGGCATTTGAATCATTTTGAACTCACACTTGAGCAATCGTAACCGTGGTCTTGGCGCTGTCTCACGTCCGTGAAAGAGGCTTGACAGACACGGGTGCCTGATACCCACAGCTGTTTGTACAATCAAGGCCTTTCTCCTACAAGTTCAGACGACATAGCACAGTACTGTACGAACATTCCCTCCATTACCAGTCCAACTTTATATACCGTCCAATCAATCGACGTCTACTTAACCGCCAAGATGATGAGCAGTAAAAGACTGCAGAGGGTAAGTCCAATTTCCAGCCTCTGTATACACGATTGAGTCCCTATACAAATCCGGCGAACATCATCCATATTCCATCGCATTCTCAAGTCAAGAACAAGAAAATTGTCCCCTGAGACTCATATCACCCACTCCCATCTAACCCAACCAGGAACTCATAAAACTCCAATCTGGGCCCCTCGCCCCAGGCTTAACCCTCATAAGCGCCGACAACCTCCAAACCTGGGTAATCGACATGCACATTCCCGCACCACACCCTCTCTACGCCGATGCTACATTCCGCCTCCAATTCACCTTCTCCTCATCATACCCGATCGAGGCGCCAGAAGTCGTCTTTGTGCGCAGCGCCTCGCCGCCGCGCGATATACCGCTGCACCCGCACATTTACAGCAACGGCATTATCTGTCTCGATTTGCTGTCTAGTCAGGGCTGGAGCCCGGTGCAGAGTGCTGAGAGCACGGCGTTGAGTATTATGAGTATGTTGGTCGGGAATGAAAAGGGTGAGCGACCGCCTGGTGATGATGAGTTTGTTAGGACGAATAGGTTGAGGCCTCGGGATGTTAATTTTGTTTTTCATGATCAGACGGTCTGAGAGGTGGAAGGCTATTCGGTTGTGTTTGAGTTGTGCATGGGATGGGGTTGAGGGAGCATGGTGTTTGGTATTCTTAATGCGGCATGGTCATGGAGTTGTTGGTTTCAAGAATTGACGTTCATTTTGTTTCGGTCGATGTCCTGTTAATGCAGTGGTCTGTTATTTCGACTCATCACCTCACTATACGCCGTCACACAGGCACAAGGCACATCATCTGGAAGCAATCATTCATATTGAATGTGATTTACGAATGTGACTGGCTTCCAACCACCACAGACGCAGGTAATGCTATGCAGTTTCGTCTTCCATCATCACCACGACAGACTTGTCTCTTTTAGAACTCCGCCCATCGTCGTATCAGAAAACAATCATGGTCTCAAACGCCGTGCCTGAGCGAATCAACTTTTGCAAATCCCCATAGCATCAAGCAATATCCCCAAATAGATGACATCGACCCTTCGTGAAAAACGCTCAGTCAGATATACATCTACTCCTCGTCCTCCTGCTCGGCCTCGACGGTGGACATGGCGATACGGTCCAAGTCACGCTGGCCGGACTGGGTGATGCGGCGGCCACCCTTCTCCTCGTCCTTCTCGAGAACACCGATCTGCTCGAGCGATTGCATGACCTTGCGGTCAACGGATCCGGAGGCGTCGACGTGGTGGGATGGGCGGGAACCGCGGTTCTTTGGCGAACCGTGAACCTTCCTGAGACGGCCGACACCGACGGTCTTGCGGAGGTAGACGTGACGGGCGACAGCGGCGGCGCGGATGTAATACCTTTTGTGTTTGTCAGTCGTCTTTTATCCATCCATGAACATTCTTCCAATACGCACCAGTCGATGCTCTGTGGTGGGAGCTCCTTGGCGTTGCCGGTCTTGACGGTATCAACCCAACCTGTAGATGAAGTCAATATTGCGTTGTTCTTTCGATTGTTGGCGAAGACATCATCCCCCGGTTTTGCACGGGATTCAGGTGAGGTATTCGAGGTGGTGCGACGGACCTGGGATAGAGAGCTTTCCCTGACGCTTCAAGAAAGCGGCGTAGGAGTTGATGAACTTGTCCGCCTGTAGTTTGTCAGCGATTGTCGGTATGGAATTGCGCAAGTCGCTTGGATCGTACTTGGACATCGCGAACGGAAACACCTGGCATATTGGCGGTTGTGTGGGTGTTTTAGAGGTTGAGGTGGTCGTATCGAAGTCGTCGTCGTGTGCGATCGAAATTTGAGGCTTGGAGTCGGCGCTGAGATGAAATTCGTGCGTGGTGCGCAAATCCTTGGCATACGCTAACGGCTAATTTTCGGCAGAACTCGACTCCAGAAGTATCGCCGAGCCTATCAATAATCACATATTATGAGATGATCATTCTTTATATGGAGAATTTATACCATATTTTTGGTAGAGGGTCACAGTCTGGTGCCATGTGTTACATTGGCGATGAGGCAAAATCTTCAAAATCGCCAAGAGCAGTAATTTGGAATGAACATCATGATTAGGTATCTTGCTCCGCCGAGTAAATGGTCGGGCGCCTCTGCAAGCCAGGAGAATACCTCACATATAGCTCATTAATGAAATGAGCATGCTTGATACCCGGCTCTCGTTTCGTCGCAAACTCGTCCAGCGCATCCTGCAATCTATAACCCATCCTCTCGACCAAATATGACACCAGGAAGAACCCTGTTCGATTGAAGCCATAGTGGCAATGTACCGCAATCACATCTCCAGAGTACTGTGGATCAGCAGCAATGTGCTCTCTCAGCGTATCAATGAGCGCAATAAAGGCGCGGACTTCGTCAACGGTGGGTGGTAATTTGCTCACCGTCGGAAACTTGTGGTACTCGACTCCATTTGCTTCCAGTCCTTTTGGATCGTAGACAGGACTTTCATGGCTAATATCGACAATCATTCTGATACCTTGCTTGACACCAGCTTTCGCGCTCCAGTTTTGGACAAAAACCTTAGGCGTGTGGGTATCGTCAACCTCTCTCAGAGTTTTCATGGCGCGGAAGATCCCACCAATCGGTTCTGTGACGGGCAATATCTTCTTCCACTTTTCGAGATTCTTCACATCCCACTTGCCTTCAGTGGTCAGATGTTGCAGTTGCCATCCTAGTGAAAGACGGCGGTCCACAAGAGTCGAGACGAAACTTTCAATCAGCCCAGAAACGATTCGTACCGTGGTTGTAGCATAGAGTAATCCGTGACCAGCTGGCCGGGGCAAGACCGCAGTCTTGAATGCAAAAGATGGTGGAGGAGGACCATGAGACTCGGGTGTATCTTCATTACTCGGTCTGAGCTGCGGAATGCTTTGTGATCCATGGCTCTCATCGGTGTCACCCGCCCCAGAACTGTGCATGCCTTCTGCCGGGACGGTTTCGCCGGCCGCAATAGGAAATTCGACCTCGCCAGGATCCGGAGACATCTTCGCTGACCCGTGGATCTTTCCACCGCTGTGTTTACCGAACCATGTTGCTAGAATTTCGACATGGCGCGGCGGACAAACGTGATCGGTTTCGCCAGATATGCAGAAGATGGGTATCTTAATACCTGACCAGATCGACTGTCCCGGTAGACCTCCCGAAGGACTGCCTGCGGAGGAGGCGGGTCTCAGACCATATAGTATGCGCAGAAATACAGGCGTCCGACTTTGTTCATTGAAGCGCAGCTGTAGCCTCTTGGTCTCTTGATCAGCATCCTTGCCAACATATCTTGTGACGCTGCCACTCTCAACACCACCACGCCGGTCATACCACCTAAAGAGGTTGAAGATGGTGTTTGGG
>Ga0058703_1000113_pt1 | contig 15633 bp, 13 predicted proteins | sample AgamicMgMae_FD_83782 | JGI IMG/M metagenome (GOLD analysis project Ga0058703, IMG submission 83782) | Agave microbial communities from Guanajuato, Mexico - Mg.Ma.e | ecosystem: Host-associated > Plants > Phyllosphere > Phylloplane/Leaf | place: Guanajuato, Mexico | collected 2012-06-04
TATATATATATATATATATATATATATAATAATAATAAAAATTATTACAATTTAAATTATAAATCTTTTTTTTAATTTTTTATTAATTAATGAAAATAATTTTATATTATATAATTTATTCTATCAAAATAATCCTTTATTCAGGCATTTCATTTATTTATTTAAATTATTATTGTTATATATTATTTACTCCTTTACTAATAATTTCAATTTTATTAATTTTTCTATCAAACTCATGATTTTCAATATGAATAATTATAGAAATTAACTTAATTTCTTTTATTTGTATAATAATTTTTGATAAAAACATAAAAAATGAATTAATAATAAATTATTTTTTATTACAATCTTTTAATTCTTACTTATTTATAATATCATTTTTATTAACTAATACCAATTTAAATTTTATTATATTCTTCTTTATTTATTTATCTATTTTATCTAAAATAGGCCTCCCTCCTTTTCACATTTGATATTTAAAACTAATAATTAATTTAAATTGAATAAATTTATTCTTTCTTTCATCTATTCAAAAATTTATTCCTTTAATTATTCTTAACAATATTTTAATTAAATTTAATAATAAATTTTTATTAATTTATCTAATTATTATAAGAATCTTTAGAGCATTAAAAGGATTAAATAATAATAATTTAAAAATTATTTTAACTTATTCTTCCATAATTCAAATATCATGAATCATTTTATTAATATTTAATAGTGAATTTATAATAATTAATTATTATATTATCTATTCAATAATTTTAATTAATTTAGTATATATATTTTCTAAATTTAAAATAGAATTATTAAAAAATTTTATTAATATAAAATTTAATAATAAAAATCATTATTTTTCAATATTAACAATTATTTTATCATTAAGAAGTCTTCCTCCTACATTTGGATTTTTATTAAAATTAATTTCAATTAAATTTATATTTTTAAATTTAAACTTTTTTTTAATAACATTTATAATTATTAATTCATTAATTAGAATATATTTTTATATTAAAATTATATTTAATTCCATAATAATATATTCTTTTATTAACAAATTAAATATAAAAATTTTAAATTATAAAAATAATTATAATATAAAATTACCTATATATAGATTAATTATATTAAAAATATTAATAATATTTGAATTATTTTAAAATTTTAAGTTATAAAAAACTATAAACCTTCAAAGTTTAAAATATATTTATTATATAAATTTTTTTTAGTAATAAGATTTAACTATCTATAAATAAATTTACAATTTATTACTTTTTACTCAGACATATTACTTATTATTATTATTATTTAAAAATAACTTTAATAAACTTTATAATTTAAAATTTAATAGAAATATAAATAATTAAATATTTTTTTTTGAATTAGAAATTCAAACTTCATTATTTCTAAATTAATTGAAACCAAAATAAAGAGGTAAATTATTGTTAATAATTTTATTGAATAAAATTTCCAATTAATTTTTAAATTATTTAATAATTTTTTTAAATTTGCAATTTAATATTTTAATATAAATTATTAAAAATAAAATGGAAAAAAATATTTTCATTAATTTAAGTCGAAATTAAATTTAATCATTTTAATTTTATTACTTAAATCATTTTAAAGCTCCTTCTTTTCATTCAACAAATAAACCTACTAATAAAATCATTAAAATAATAAAAAAATTTATATTAATATATATATAAATTAAACCTAAAGATTTAATTAAAGGCAAAATTAAAACAATTTCTACATCAAAAACTAAAAATAAAACTCCAATTAAATAAAATTGCAAAGAAAAAGGAAGACGATTTAATGATATTATATCAAATCCACATTCAAAAGGACTTATTTTCTCCCGATTCTTAAATTGTTTTTTTGATAATAAAAAATTTAATATTAACATAAAAATTAAAATAACTAAAATTAATAAAAATCAAATTATTAATAAAAAAATTATTTATATTAAATTATTTAAACTTATTAATTGGAAATTAATTATACTATTTTATATTATATAAATTTAAATATTACCTCGATAAAAAATAAACTAATAAAAACAAAAATAATCAAACAATATCTACAAAATGTCAATACCAAGCAGCTAATTCAAATCCTAAATGATGAAATGAAGAAAATTCTAAATTAAATATTCGCTTATAATTAATTAATAAAAAAATAATTCCAATTAACACATGTAAACCATGAAATCCTGTTGATATAAAAAAAACTGCTCCATAAACTGAATCACTAATTGAAAAAAAAGATTCTATATATTCTTTATATTGAAATAAAGAAAAAACTAATCCTAATATTAATGTAATTAATAAACTTCCTATTATATCAATATAATTTTTTTTAATTATTGAATAATGAGATCAAGTTACTGTAATACCAGAAGAAAGTAAAATTATAGTATTTAATAAAGGAATTTCATAAGGATTAAAAACAATCACTCTTTTAGGAGGTCACAACCTTCCTAATTCAATTCTTGGAGATAAATATATATGTAAATAACTTCAAAAAATACTAATAAAAAAAAAAACTTCAGATAAAATAAATAAAATTATTCTAAATTTAATTTCTTTTACAATTTTAATTGAATGAAATCCTTGATAAAACCTTTCTCGAATTACATCCCGCCATCATTGAAATAAAATAATTAATAATATAAACTTACCATATAAAACTAAATTAATATTAAAATTATTAAATCGATTAATTATTCCAATTAATAAAATCTTAATTGAAAATGAACTCATTAAAGGTCAAGGTCTAAAAGTCACTAAATAATATGGTTGAAATAATTTTTCCATTAATTAACTTCAGCTCTATATAATGTTATTAAAACTGAAAATACATAAGCTTGAATAATAGAAACTCTTAATTCTAATATAATTAATAAACATTGAATTAATAACATAATAAATAAAAATAAAATTATTAAAAAATTCCCTGTTGAAGAAATTAATGTTATTAATAAATGCCCTGCAATCATATTAGCAGTTAATCGAACTGCTAAAGTTCTTGGTCGAATTAAATTTCTAATAGTTTCAATTAAAACTATAAAAAATATCAAAATATTAGGAGTACCTTGTGGTACTAAATGAATAAACATATGATTAAAATTAAAAATTCAACCATATAATATTATTGATAATCATAATCTTAATGAAATAGTTAATCTAAAAATTAAATGTCTTGAAGAAATAAAAATATAAGGAAATATTCCTATTAAATTATTTAATAAAATAAAATAAAATAAACTAATTAATATAATTATATTTATTTTATTTAATTTAAAATTTAATAATAATTTAAATTCAAAAATTAATAACTTAGAAATTAATAAAAATAAATATAAATATCGAGAAGGATAATATCAATATATATTTGGTATTAATAAAATTACAAATAATCTTCTTAATCAATTAAATGAAAAATATAATGAAATTGAAGGATCAAAAATAGAAAACAAATTTATCATAATCATTTCTTATATTTTATATAAATTGGACACCTTTTAAAAACTATCAACTTAAAAAAAATTATAAAATTAAAATAATAAATTATTATTCTTATAAATATAAATAATAAAATAAAATAAATATTTAATATAATTCACCATATTGGTATTATTTGTGGAATAAACAACAATTCATTAATTTTATTAAATAAAAAAAATATTTTATAAAAAAAAAATAACTTTAAATTGACAATTTAATATTATAAATTATAACTAATTTTTTTTTTTATTCAATTGATATCTTAATAAAAGAAATGATTTTTTAAATCATAAATAGTAATTAAAATTTACTTCAACTGATTAAAAATTTTTAATTCAATTTAAAAATTTAATTAATCTAGTGCTTTCAATAACAATAGGTATAAATCTATGATTAACCCCACAAATTTCTGAACATTGACCATAATATAATCCAAATCGTTCTATTTCAAATCTAACTTGATTAATTCGCCCAGGAACTGCATCAATTTTAATTCCTAATCTAGGAACAGCAAAAGAATGAATTACATCTATTGAATTTACTAATAATCGAATATGATATCTTTTAGGTAAAATTAAATAATTATCTACATCTAATAAACGAAATTCTTCACTATTATTAATTATAAACGAATCAAATTCTAATCCTTTAAAATCATTATATTCATATCTTCAATATCATTGATGTCCCAAAACCTTAATAGAAAAATCAGATCTATTTAATTCATCAACTAAATATAAAATTTTTAACGAAGGAATTGCTAAAAAAATTAAAAATAATATAGGAATAATAGTTCAAATAATTTCAATTAATTGCCCTTCTATAATTTTTCGATTAACAAAATTATTAAAAAATATAAAAAAAATTATATATATCACTAAAATTACAATTATTATAATAATTATTATTGCATGATCATAAAAATAAATTATATTTTCTATAACTAAAGTACTAGCATCCTGTAATATAATTTGACCTCAAATTGAAATTTCTAATAATATTAAAAATATATTTATAGAATTTAAATCTATTGCACTAATCTGCCATACTAGAAATTAAATTTATTAATAAAAATTTTAGGAATTTCATAAAATCTATGTAATCTTAAAGGAAAATTTATTAATCATTCAATTGAATTATTTAATCTTTTTAAAAATAAAATAATTCGAATTGAAATTAAACCCTCTCATATAATAAAAAATAAAAATAAAGTCCTAATCAATGATAATCAAGAACCAATTGAAGAAATTAAATTTCAACATAAATAACTATCAGGATAATCAGAATATCGACGAGGTATTCCCCTTAACCCTAAAAAATGTTGAGGAAAAAAAGTTATATTAACTCCAATAAATATTCTTATAAACTGAGATTTTAATATTTTTTGATTCAATCCAACACCAAACATTATAGGAAATCAATAAATAAACCTTCCAAAAATTGCAAATACTGCCCCTATTGATAAAACATAATGAAAATGAGCAACTACATAATAAGTATCATGTAAAATAATATCCACTGAAGAATTTGATAATATAATTCCTGTTAACCCCCCTACTGTAAACAAAAAAATAAAACCAATTAATCATAAATTAGAGACAATAAAATACATTTTAATTCCATTTATTGAAGCTAATCAACTAAAAATTTTAATTCCTGTAGGAACAGCAATTACTATAGTTGCAGAAGTAAAATAAGCTCGAGTATCAATATCTATCCCAATTGTAAATATGTGATGAGCTCATACAATAAATCCTAATAATCCAATTGAAATTATTGCATAAATTATTCCTATAACTCCAAATACTTCTTTTTTACAACTTTCATTATTAATAATATGAGAAATTAACCCAAATCCAGGTAAAATTAAAATATAAACTTCTGGATGGCCAAAAAATCAAAATAAATGTTGATATAAAATAGGATCCCCCCCTCCCGCAGGATCAAAAAAAGAAGTATTTAAATTTCGATCAAATAGTAATATAGTAATTGCACCTGCTAATACTGGTAAAGATAATAATAATAAAATTGCTGTTAATAATATAGATCAAGAAAATAAAGAAATATTACCCATTTTATAAATTTTTATATTCATAATTGTTCTAATAAAATTTAATGAAGCCATAATCGACGAAATTCCAGCAATATGAAGAGAAAAAATTAATAAATCAACAGAAACTCCTCTATGAGATAAATTTAATGATAAAGGAGGATAAATAGTTCAACCTGTCCCTACACCTAAACCTACAAATATACTTAAAATTATTATTATAATCCTTGGAATTAATATTCAAAAACTTATATTATTTATTCGAGAAAATGCTATATCCGGAACTCCCAATAATAATGGAATTAAAAAATTACCAAATCCACCTATCATAACTGGTATTACAAAAAAAAAAATTATAATAAACGCATGCATAGTAACAACAGAATTATAAATTTGATCATTTCCAATTAAAAATCCTGAATTAGCTAATTCCATACGAATAATTATTCTTAAAGCCAACCCTAAAATACCCGCTCAAATTCCAAAAATAAAATATAAAATTCCAATATATTTATGATTTGTTGAAAAAAATCATTGTTTCATAACATAAATTTTATGTAGTTTATTAAAAACATTATATTTTCATTATAAAATAAATTTTCCTTAAATTCATAGATATTTAAAAATTTAAAAATTACCTTAATATCTTCAATATTAAATTCTAAATAAACTATTTAAATTTTATTATAACAAAATAATCAATATTAATATAAAAATAAATATCATTAATAATAAAAAAATTAAAAAATTAAAATTTAATTTAAAATCTATAAATTTATAATTATAAAAAAAATAATTTTTAAAAATATATTCACTTCAACCTTTATCAAATAATATTATAAAAATTTTACCAAAATATATAAAAATAAATAATAATATATTATTTAAATTATAAAAAAAATATATTTTACCAAAAAAATAATAAATAAATTTTTTTTTTATTAAAATTAATTGTTTTAATAATAATACTGAAATTAATACAGAAATTATACATAAAATCAAAATAACATTTTTTTCACTTTTTATTATAAAAACATATTCAATATTTATAAACATAAATCAATTTAAACCAAATCCTAATATAATAGATTTAACTATTAAAACATATATCGCATAATTTATAATTTTAAAATCATTTATTTTTATAAACGGAAAATAATTAAATGAATTTTTAACTAAATAATATAATAAACGAATACTATATCTTACAGTTAAAAAAGTAGCAAATAATAATAATAAATAAATAATTAAATATAATTTCATTATAATTATTATTTCTAAAATTAAATCTTTAGAAAAAAATCCAGATATAAAAGGTAATCCACATAATGAAAAATTAGAAATTATTATTGTAATTATTGTTAAAGGCATAAAATTTATAATTTTTCCAAAAAATCGAATATCTTGATAATTTCTTAAAGAATGAATTACACTTCCAGAACATATAAATATTATAGATTTAAACATTGCATGAATAATTAAATGAAAAAAACATAATTCATAAAACTTTATTGAATAAACTATTATTATTAATCCTAATTGAGATAATGTAGAAAATGCAATAATTTTTTTTAAATCAAATTCAAAAATTGCTGAAATTCCAGCTATTATTATAGTCAATAAACCCGTAATTAAAATCCAAAATAAAAAATAACTTTTATAAATAATATAATTAAATCGAATTAATAAATAAATCCCTGCTGTAACTAAAGTAGAAGAATGTACTAATGAAGAAACTGGAGTTGGAGCTGCCATAGCTGCAGGAAGTCAATAAGAAAAAGGAAATTGAGCTCTTTTAGTAAAAGCAGCTATAATAATAAATAATAAAATAAATATATCTATTATAATATAATTTATAAATCTTCACCTACCAATTAATGATATTATTATAAAAGAAATAATAATCATTACATCTCCAATTCGATTTAATAAAATAGTTAATATACCACAATTAAATCTATAATAATTTTGATAATAAATTACTAAACAATATGAAATTAATCCTAAACCATCCCATCCCAATAAAATTCTTAAACAATTAGGACTAACAATTATAAAAATTATTGATAAAATAAATATTAATACTAAAAAAAAAATCGATTTAAATTAATATCATGACTTATATATTCTACACAATAAAATATAATTATAGAAGAAATTAAAAAAATAGTAAAAATAAAAATCATTGAAATTCAATCAAAATATATAAATATAATTATATTTATACTATTAAAACTATAAATAACTCACTCAATAAATAACGTTATTTTAAATATTATTATTATTAATCCCAACAACAATCTAACTAATCTAAAATTAAAAAATAATAAACCTCTTAAATAATATAAAAAAATTACTTAGAATAAAATGATTTTATAAATTTGATCTCACAAATCAATATTTTTAATTAAATTATCTAAATTAAATAATAAAATTAATTTTTAAAATAAAAACACTTAATGGAATAAAATGTAAAATTAAATTTAAATAATTATTTAAATACAAAGGATAAATTTTTAATAAATAAGAATTAAATTTCCCATGAAAAATATATGAAAATATATATAATCTATATATTGCTCTAAAATATATTCCTATCATTAATAAACCAATAATATTAAAAGATCAATATAACAAATTTATTAACAATATTAATTCTCTTACTAAATTTAAACTCGGAGGAATTGATATATTAAATATACAAAATAAAAATCATCATAATATTAATTTAGGTAATAAATACACTAATCCCTTATTCATAAAAATCATTCGACTCTTAGATCGCTCATATAAAATATGTACTAAATAAAATAACCCCGAAGAACAAAATCCATGCCTAAATATTATCAACAATCTTCCATAATACCCTCAAATCATTAATGAAAAAATTCCCAATATTATTATACCTATATGAACAATTGATGAATAAGCTACTAATATTTTTAAATCAAATTGACGTAAACATAAAATACTAATAAAAATAATCCCAATTAATCTTACAATAAAAAAAATAATATTAAAAATATTAGAAAACTTCAATATTATTAATAAACTTCGCAATATTCCATATCCCCCTAACTTTAACATAACCCCTGCTAAAATTATAGAACCTCTAACAGGAGCTTCAACATGCGCTTTAGGAAGTCAAACATGAAATAAAAATATAGGTAATTTTACTATAAAAGCAAATAATATCATAAAATAAAATATTCAATTTAATACTATATTATTAAATAAATTTAAATTAAACAAAAAAAAATAATTTAATGAATAATTTATTAAATTTAAATAAAATAAAATAATTAATAAAGGTAAAGAAGCAAATATAGTATATATTAATATATACATACTAGCATTAATACGTTCTGGCTGATAACCCCATCCCATAATTAATATAAAAATAGGAATTAATCTAACTTCAAAAAATATATAAAACATAAAATAATTACTAACAATAAAACTTAAAATTAAAATATTTAATAAAATTAATAATAAAAAAGAATAAATTAATTTATTAAAATTTATATTAATTAAAAATATTAATCTAATAATTCATAATCTTAAAATAACTAATATATACCTATATAAATCCATTATAAAAAATCTATATACCACAAATCAATTTAAATAATTAAAATTTAAAATAAACAATAAAATTAAAATTAATAATAAATTCCTAATATAAATTATTAAATTTATAAAATTAAAAAAAAAAATACTAAAAATTAATATAAACAAAAATAATATAATTTTTATCATAAAATTAAATTTAATATAAATATATTATCATTACCAAACCTACGAATTAATAAAATTATTAATGTTAATCCCAAAACTCTTTCACATACTACAAATACTAAATAATATAAAATTAAAATATAATTAAATCTTATTAATATATTAATAGAAAATAATATTAATAAACTTATTATAATAAATTCCAATCTCATTAAAGTTAGAAATACTTGACTATATAAAAATAAAAATATTATTATAGAAAAAAAAAACATAATTAAATAAATATAATAAACAAAATTTATAATAGCTATTAATTTAAATAAATAAAAATATTAATTTTGTAAATTAAAAATAAAATCTTTTTATAGCTTTTCAAAAAAATAAATCTTTATTATATCATTAATACCCAAAATTAATATTTTTATTAAACTATTTTTTGAATGATAAAAACTATTAACATTTCATTCATAAACATTGTTATTATAATATTTTTATTAACTATAATTTTAAATTCTTTATCCTTAAACAATAAATTTATTCACCCTACATTAATAGGAAATATTATAATTTTAATCAGAATAATAATATCATTAAACTTAAGAACCTACTTTTTTAATCATTGATTTTCATTCATTATATTTTTAACTATTTCAAGAGGTCTTATAATTATATTTATATATTTTATTAGATTTATTAGTAATATAAAAATATCAATAAATAATTCATCAATTACTCATATAATTTTATTAAATATTATTATAACTACTTTAATTTTAATAATTATTAATTTAAATCTAAATTTTATATGATTTAATTCCATAGAAACTAAAAATTTAATAAATAATTATATAAATCTTATAAATTTTAATTTTACTAAAATTAATTTTATATATTATTATAATAAAAATATATCAACAATTATTTCAATAATTTACTTATTTTTTTGCTTAACTTTAATTGTAAAAATATGTTTAATAAACAAATATTCATTACGAAAAATTAATTAAAATGAAAAAATCAATCTTAAAATCAAATCCTATTTTTATTATTATTTCAAATTCCTTAATTTATTTACCTACTCCTTTAAATATCTCTATTTGATGAAATTTTGGCTCAATTTTAGGATTATGTTTATTAATTCAAATTATCTCAGGATTTTTCTTATCAATACACTACACTCCTCATGTAGAATTAGCTTTTAATAGAATTATTCATATTATTCAAGATGTAAATTATGGCTGATTATTACGTTTAATTCATATAAACGGTGCATCTTTATTTTTTATTTGTATATTTCTACATACAGCTCGAGGCTTATATTACAACTCATTTACTTTAATAAATACTTGAATTATTGGAATTATTATTATATTAATTTCAATAAGAACAGCTTTTATAGGTTATGTATTACCTTGAGGTCAAATATCATTATGAGGAGCAACTGTAATTACAAACTTATTATCTACTATTCCTTACATTGGAAATACAATTGTTAAATGATTATGAGGAGGATTTGCTATTGATAATCCTACACTTAATCGATTTTATTCTTTACATTTTATTATACCTTTTATTATTATAATAATAACAATCATTCACTTAATATATTTACACCAAACAGGATCATCAAATCCTATAGGATTTAAAAGTAAATATTATAAAATTCCTTTCAATCCATACTATTCTATTAAAGATTCCTTAGGATTTATAATCATCATTTATATTTTAATATATATTTGTCTAATAAATCCTTATATTTTAAGAGATCCTGAAAATTTTAATAAAGCTAATTCTAAAATTACCCCTATACATATTCAACCTGAATGATACTTCTTATTTGCTTATGCTATTTTACGATCTACCCCTAATAAATTAGGAGGAGTAATCGCTTTACTATTTTCAATTATAATTTTAATAATTATACCTTTTAATATAAATTATAAAATTAAAGGAATTAAATTCTATTTTTTAAATCAAATTTATTTTTGAATTTTTATTAATTTATTTATTATTCTAACATGAATTGGTGCTAAACCTGTCGAAGACCCATTTATTCTTACAAGTCAATATACTTCAATTTTATACTTCATATATTTTTTTTTCTCCCCAATTATCTCAAAATTACAAGATAAAATTTTATTTAAATAATAAAAATAAAATACCATTCATTATTTTTTACAAATTAATTATTAAACTTTAAGAAGTATATGTTTTGAAAACATAAAATAGAAATAATAATTTTCTAATAATTTTATTTATAATAATTATCTTATTACAATTGATTTAACCCCTAAAATAAAAATTAATATAAATATTCTTAAAGGTAAATATAACTTCCATGTTATATATATTAAATTATCATATCGAAATCGAGGAAAAGCCCTTCGCACTCAAATCACTAAATATAATATAAATAAATAAAAAATAAAAAAAAAAAAAAAATTTAATTTACCTCCCCAAAAAAAAAACATAAATAAAAATATTATAAATATAATTATTCCATATTCAGCAATAAAAATTATAGCAAATCTACCTCTTATATATTCAGTATTAAACCCAGAAACCAATTCTGATTCCCCCTCAGCAAAATCAAAAGGAATACGATTTATCTCTGCTAATAAACTAACAAAAAATATTAAACCTAAAGGTAATATCATAAAAAAAAACCAAACTCTTTTTTGAAAAAATATAAATTTATTTATATTAAAACTTTCTACTAATAATATAATATTTATTATAATAAAAATTATACTCACTTCATAAGAAATTGTTTGAGCAATACTTCGTAATCTACCAATTAAAGAATAAATTGAATTAGAAGACCAACCAGATATTATTAAACCATAAACTCTCAATCTTATAAAACATAAAATAATTAACAAATTATTAGAATAATTTATTAATTCAGAAATAAAAGGAACATTATTTCATAATATTAATATAATTATTATTATTAACATAGGGCTAAATAAAAAAAATAAATAATTAGATTTTAATAACAATATAGATTCCTTCGAAAACAATTTAATTGCATCTCTAAAAGGCTGTAATAACCCTAAAACTCCAACTTTATTAGGACCTTTACGAACTTGAATATAACTTAATAATTTACGTTCAAATAAAGTTAAAAAAGCAACTGACAATAAAATTAAAATTATTAATTCTAATCTAATTAAAATAGAATATAAATTTAAATTTAAATAAAAAAAAATTATTATTTATACTTAAAACATTTGTATATATTTAAAATCTAAATTTAACGCACTTCATTTGCTAAAATAATAATTTTATTCTCATAAAAAAAAAATTAAATCTTAATATTAAAAAGTCCTTTCGTACAAAATTAATAAAAAAAAATTTAAAGATAGAATCCAATCTGGCTCACACCGATTTAAACTCAAATCATGTAAGATTTGAATAGTCGAACAGACTAAATTTATAAAACATCTTCATTTTAAATTAATCTTAATTCAACATCGAGGTCGCAATCTTTATTATCAATATGATCTCTTTAATAAAATTACGCTGTTATCCCTAAAGTAATTTAAATTAAATTCATTATATAATGAATTATTAAATTTATTATAATAATCAATTCAACTATAAAAATTAATTAAATTTTATTATAACCCCAATAAAATAATAAAATAATACAATTTATATTTAAATAAAAAAAAATTAATTTTACTATTAAATTTTATAGGGTCTTCTCGTCTTTTAAAAAAATTTAAGAATTTTTACTTAAAATTTAAATTCAATTTATAAAATTAATAAAGTAATTATCTCATTAAATCATTCATTCTAGACTTTATTAAAAAGACAAATGATTATGCTACCTTTGTACAGTCAAAATACTGCAGCAATTTATAATTAATATTACATTGAGCAGATTCAATCTTAAATTATTTCTCAAAAAACCATGTTTTTAATAAACAGATGGAAAAATAATTTTTGCTAAATTCATAAAAATTATATTAAATAAAAAAAAAATAATTTTTAATACTATTTACTAATTTAATCATTATTTAATTTTAAATTTAATTTATAAAATTAATTTTATAAAAAATAAAAAAATTTTACTTTCAAAATTTATATTAATTATTATATATTAATTAAATATAAAAATTAACAAATTTAACTTTATAAAAATTTATAAAAAATTTTATTAATATTTATTAATAACTTATCTCATTAATAATTAAATAATTAAATATTTTAATTTTTAATAATAATATTTACTAAAATTTTAATCAAATTAATTAAATTAAATTATAAAATAACTAGATATAATAAATTTTGAAACAAATTTCTTAACTTAAATAAAATTATTAATAATAATTTAACATTAAATAATATATTATTTAAAAACAATTTATTTCGAGAAATAAAAAATAATTTTTAAAAATTAATTAACCCTGATACAAAAGGTAATATAAAAAATAAAATTTATAAAAAATTTAAATCTTCTTTATCAATACTTTTAATATAAAATAATTAATACATTTTAATTAAATAATATAAAAAAAAAAAATAAAATATTATTTTAAATAAATTAAAATAAATAAATAAAAAAAAATTTAAATAATAATTCTAAGAATAAATAAAAATCTTTTACTACCTTTTATTTGCAAAATAAATATTATAATTCTAACTATATTCCTTTAATTTAATATCAAATTATATAAACGCATGCATATACAAATATAGTAATATGTTATATGTGAATCAATCAACATCCTATAAAAAAATCAATTTTTTTGAAAATTAAAAATCAAAACATGTAATATATATAATATTAAATAACATTATTGAAAAATAAATAAATAAATATATAAATAATAAACACGCTATTAAAAAATCAATTTTTTAAAAATTAAAAATCAAAATATTGTAATATATAATACCTTATTAAAAAAATAAATAAATAAATACATAAATAATCAACACCTATTAAAAAATCAATTTTTTGAAAATTAAAAATCAAAATATAATATAATATTAATTAAAATCCTATTGAAAAATAAATAAATAAATATATAAATAATCAACATCCTATTAAAAATATTAATTTTTTTGAAAATTAAAAACCAAAAAAATACCCTCATAAAATTTTTAAAATCAATCCAACACCAGCACCCCCTCCTACTAAAGCTACACCCTTACAACATGTAGTTCGTACTTTCTTTCATTGAATTCCATCACATTCTCTACACCTAACTGGTGTACCAAGATCTCTACTAAGAGAAGAAGGTAATGTATTTATAGAAGGTCTATTAACAGGTTCAATAGAATCATAATTTCTTCTAATAACAGGAGATACAGTAGAAGGAGTTAAAACTGAAGAAGATAAAGAAGGAGAAGAAGGAACTTGAAGATAAGCATCTTTATTCTTAATAATAGTATCCTCAATAGTAACTTGATGATCAAAATTCTTCTTTTTAATAATTGAATTACTAATATCTTCAATGAATGAATCTTCAAAAGAAGAAGAACTAGAAGGACTATTAATCATAATAGCAGGAAGATTATTAGGCCCTACACGAATAGGTGCAGAAATTTGAGCGGGTCTAGATATGCCCCTAGATGTAGGACTAGATTTAGATATATAAATATCAATAATATTAGAAACCCCCTCTTTAATAGATGAAAAACCAAAACCATTTACATTATAAAATAAATTATTACCAGTTAATAAATAATTAATAATACATTCAAAATAAATTGAAATATTTTCTAAATTATAAAAACTAAAAATTAATATAATAACCATTAACAATAGTTTCAATAATAAATTAAACATTTATATATTACTACTTTATAATAATCAAAAAATTAAAAATTTTTTATTTCAACTAAATTTATATATATAAATACACCATATTAAAATAAAAACAAAATCTTAATATCTTAAAATCTTAATTTTTATAAATAATAAATAAAAACAAACATTACAAAAAAAAAATCAAAAAAAAATTCTTATTAAATTTTATAAATAAAAATTACATTATTAAAAGCTCTAACTAAATACACTTTCCAGTACATTTACTTTGTTACGACTTATTTTAATTTAATTTATTTAAAAGCGACGGGCAATTTGTACATATTTTAAAATTAAATTCAAATAATTTAATTTAATTAAATTACTATTAAATCCAATTTCAATATAATTTTAAAATTATAAATTCAAAAAAAAATTAAATGTAATTCATTTTTATTCTTAATTCAATTACATATTGATCTGAAATAAAATTATATAAAATTATTTAAAAATTAAATTTTATTAAAATATTTTTATAACGAACATACATAAATATATATATATATATATATATATATATA
>Ga0058703_1000115_pt1 | contig 15596 bp, 17 predicted proteins | sample AgamicMgMae_FD_83782 | JGI IMG/M metagenome (GOLD analysis project Ga0058703, IMG submission 83782) | Agave microbial communities from Guanajuato, Mexico - Mg.Ma.e | ecosystem: Host-associated > Plants > Phyllosphere > Phylloplane/Leaf | place: Guanajuato, Mexico | collected 2012-06-04
ATACTGAGGAGGTCTGATGGATCGACTGGTTTCTACATATTATATTTGCAACATCTTTGGCAATTCACCTTGTCAATTCTTCGATTCTTCCACACATATGAATCTAAGCCCGTGTTTCGCGTGTGGTGAATAGGTTTCATTCCACGGTATATCATCCCATCTCTATTTCTATCTACGACGATTTGGGAACACCAACCATGTCTCCGTAGTCCTCCTTCAACTCCTGGCCGTTGACAATGACAGGCTGACATGGCTGCAGAACATACAGCATGCGAGCCCACTCGGTCTGAGAAGTGTTCCTCCAAGCATGCATAGTACCTCTCTGTACACAGATATCTCCAACCTTCATGGCCTTTGTCTCTCCGCTGTCGAGTACAAGCTCGATATCGCCCATCAAAACCACACCGTAGTCGAGAGATACGGTTCTGTGCATCGGTGAAATAGTGCCAGGCGCGCAATCCTTGTTTTGTGTTAGTTCGTCATATTCGACTGCTTCTTATTTAAAGTACTTACCACAACTCTTAGCACGGTTCCGTTGCCCGATACGAGACCTGGTGGCTTTGCGAGAAAGTCCTTGTATGTGTTGATGTCCTTGTCATCGTTCATGTTGACGGGAAACTGAGTCGTCGTGTATCCGAGCATGAAAGCAGCCTTGCCACCCTGTGGAGCACCATCGAAGGGAGCATTGGTGTCGATGTTCTTGTCGATGATAGCCTTGCCTTCGCTGTTGTGTGTTGTGACAATGCGTTGGAGACCGGGAAGTGCGCCGACGTGAGCCATCGTGTTGTTTGTAGAGTGTGTATTGATGTGTTGCCTGTGTAATTGTTTAACAGAGATGGTAGAATCACAAGATGTCTCCAAGCCAATCTCGAATGATATCGTTCACTATTCGGCCTTCGGTCTGCATGCTGCCGAGTTGATCGCCATGGTCGGTGGAGGAAAAAGTGATGGACTACCCCGCCCCAAACAACACGCCGGGATGTGGAGGAGGGAATACCACGCACGCAAGCTCACCGTTTACACATGCCGACGTGAGAGGCTCAACACGTGCATCAAAGCTCCGGTCTATGTAGACAAGAATATCTTTCATGTTTGTCACTCAGTAATTGATTGACACATACCCCGAATTCATTCCATTGCATCATCCCAAGAGACAAAGAAAGATGCCGAATCAAATCCAGGATCTCCACAAAGTGGACGACAAGTCTTTCCCGTACATCTTCGAACAAAACGCAACAGTCACTCTCACCAACAATGCCGGACATGTGCGTGTAAATGTCTACCGTCCCAAGGGAGTAGAAAAGGCTCCGGTACTGGTGACTTATGGCCCATACGGCAAAGATGTGCCTTACAAGGAGTGAGTCTTTGTCGACATTCTCGTTGATTGATCGTCTGTTGATATGCTACAGCTTCCACGGCAAGAGTTTCTCAGAAGTGAACCCGGAGCACAAAAGCGAGCACAGTGCATGGGAAACACCTGACCCACTCTTCTGGACAAATCATGGCTACGTTGTGGTCCGCGCCGATGAAAGAGGTCTGGGTCAATCTCCCGGTGTGCTTGATACCATGTCGAGAGGAACGTCAGAAGCCTTCTTCGAGGTCGTAGAATGGTGCGCCGAGCAATCTTGGTCATCTGGAAAAGTCGGCCTGCTCGGTATCTCCTACTATGCTGGCTCACAATGGCGTGTCGCTGCCAGACAACCAAAGGGTCTTGCGGCAATCGTGCCTTGGGAGGGAATGAGCGACTACTACCGTGATCGCTGCAGGCACGGTGGAATCTACTCCGACAAGTTCATCTCCTTCTGGTGGCACCGTCAAGTCATGAAGCAGCAGTACGGTCGTTCCGGTCGTGAGGCTGCCAACTGGGGACCCGACAGCATTGAAGGCGCTCTACCTGAGGAGGAGCTCAAGAAGAATCTTGTCGATCAGACAGTCGATAACCAGAAAAACTTCTTCCGCGATGACGACTACTACGCTTCGAAAGAGTACGACATGAGTGACATCAAGGTTCCTCTCCTTTCTGTTGCCAACTGGGGTGGTATCCTCCTCCATCTTCGTGGCAACATCGAGGGTTTCGTCAACGCTGGTTCCGAATTCAAGTATTTACGCTGCATTACCGGACGCCACGATCTGCCCTTCTACTACAGTGAGGAGGTCGAGATCCAACGCAGCTTCTTGGACGCCTTCCTCAAGGGTGAGGACCGAGAGGGCTGGTCGGTCAAGGGTAAAGTTCCAATGGTCGACATGGTTCTCCGTAAGGGCGACGTAGGCTTCGACAACGCAGAAGCTGAAAAGGCATTCCCTCGCCGTACCGAGAACGAATGGCCAATCGCTCGCACCCAATGGACCAACTACTACCTCACGCCAAAGCAAGAGCTCGTGACTACTCAACCCACCGAGTCGGCCAAGCTCAAGTACCGCGCCCTCGGTACGCTCGACAAGCCATCGCTGATTCAATTCACGACTTCGGCATTCGAGAAAGAAACCGAGGTCACCGGCAACATCGTCGCTCACCTGAACGTCTCGGCGACACCGGACCCATCAGGCACCACGCCAAAAGACATCGATCTCTTCGTTACCCTCCGCCACATCTCACCCGCCGGCACAGAAGTTTTCTACACCGGCACTGCTGGTGACCCTATTCCTCTCTGCAAAGGTTGGTTGCGTGTCTCGCTCCGTAAAGTCAACAAGGAACACCACAAACACCGCGAATACCTGCCATGGAGAGACTACCTCAGCACAGACGTACAACCCGTCATCCCAGGTGAAGTTTACGGTGTCGACATCGAGGTATGGCCAACCAACGTCGTCGTCGAGAAGGGAGGTAAACTAGTATTCGAGGTCGCCAGTGGTGATACCCAGGGCAGTGGTATCTTCCAACACAACGACCCTGTTGATCGGTAAGCGGTTTTGACATCATTTATGTGCGATATATTGCTAATACGGTATAGGTCGCCGGAGAAGTTCCAGGGTATGAACCATATTCACTTTGGTGAGAAGTTCCCCAACTATGTTACTCTACCGATCATTCCGCCAAAGTCGGCGACTTCGACTATTGCGAGTGTGTTGGGTATGACTTCGTAGGTTGGGAGATTAGACGCTTTGGAGTAGTTTCCAGAGACTACTGTCGGGCAGCGTATGAAGGCGCTCGGGGTGGGGATTCCAGATAGAACGTTCAGCAATTGAACTTGCAAGATTCAAGATTCTATTGATATTTACATTTGGGAATGTGCAATTGTGTTTGCGTGACGAAAGCATGAATGTAGTCACTGATTTACACAATGACTTCCAGATATCAGCCTTGGAGGAACTTCATCAGGCAAAGACTTGCGATTGTACTTGAGAATAAGAGTGTAATATCTATAATCATGAATCAAACATGACGTATATGTACGAAAAGCGTGTGTAGTAGTAACCAACAAATCAACCCTCAAGCAGCAGCCCCGACCTGACGACCAGTTTCCCAACCACCAATCGTGAATTGGGAATTGCACATCTGTGACAACTCCCAAGTCTCGGCCATAAGTGCACCAGGTTGCTCTTCTTCGTCCTCCCATGAACCAGCAGCACCAGCAACAAAGCAAGCCCTGAAAAACGTCAGCATCATCCACACAACACAATATCGGGAGTCCACTTACGCCATGAAATGGTCATCGGTACCATGTGCATCCCTGAACTGCGGATGCTTCATCAACCTCGCAACCGCCCTCCTGAGTTTCGGCCCCTTGTTCTGAGTAAAGACATCCTCGACACTCTGTCTGAACTCCAGAAGCGCCTTTTCCGGCGCAACGACTTGCGCAAAGTTGTCTCTGTGGCTAATCATTGGCTTCCACACATTACGGTAGAGGTTGTGCACCGCGCCGCCTGTGCCGATGATCAAGTAGCCTTGTTCTCTGAGGGGACGGAGCACGGCGCCGACGCGGACGTGAAAGTGTGGGTCGTAGTAGGCGTTCATGCTCACGATTGTCGTTGGTGGACAGCCGTTTGGGAACATGCGGATTAGGATCAGGAAGGTGTCGTGGATCCAGTCGAATTTCTCGTTCAGACGCGCGTTGAAGCCGGCGTCTTGGAGGAGAGAGAGGCAGCGGTGTGAGGTTGGGATGTCGGGCTTTAGCTCGTAGTGGACGTATTTTGATGGGTGGACGTAGCCTACAGGGGACTTTTGCGGTGTTGGGTTTGCTGATACTTCGATTCCTTCGCCGGCTGTGTCCCAGTGGGCGCCCATCATGATCACACCTTTGATGCCATTCGCAAGAGCATCATCGCCGCATTGTTTCCAGTACGTTGCTGAAGTGGACTCTTCGCCCAACATCATTGTTGAGCCATGGCTGAAGAAATGGACCGGTGTTGGAGCCATTGTTGTTGTTGTGGTGGTGGTGGTGGTGTCTACCTAGTCTGATGGAAATCTTGTAGTTCAAAAAGTTCGTTACTCGACTGTCATGGAACAAGTCTAATGGTATTGATAAGCTGCAAGACCTCTGGAAACATGGTGGCGCTCCGGAATGCAAGGGTCTGTGTGAATACTAGTGACAGACGATGGGAGCATCGGAAAGTGGAGGAGGTCTGGAAGGTCGAGCCAAGGTTGGGTGGTGCACGGATTGCAGCCTGCTGTACGCCGGTGAAGGACGCGGGGTCGGCCCACCACCGCATTTCGGCAAGGAAGGCGCGGATCCCCGAGTCGGACACATTGCCTCCCCGACTCTGCATCTCTCTCCTCCACATATGCCCTGACTGTGCTCGTCCACAATCCGTTGCTGTCTAGCGATTATTGATCGTGCAGCTTGCTGGAGTCGCGATATGGAGGGAGGAAGTGATTCCAGACCAGCATACTCACCACCATCTATTCTGGGTAAACACGGCAGAGACGAGTCATCCGAGACTGATCCGAACTCGACTTCTACGCCATCAAAGTTGTTCCGCTGTGGTGATTGCGACAAGAGCTACTCACGTGTCGATCACCTCGCAAGACATGTGAGGTTGCACACGCAAGTAAGACAAAACCCCGACCCGAGCTGATCATGGTCTTGTGGTGTCTTATTGCTGACGACCATGCAAGGAACGTCCTTATAGCTGCGAGGCTTGCGGCAAGTCTTTCGCTAGAGCGTGAGTACCCCAATATCGGACTACATCGTCGTCTCGATGATCCGCCTGAATTACACCTGCTGATTGTCTCTACAAGTGACCTGCTCAAGCGACATGCTGCTGGCCACAATAACGATGGAAACAAGCTGCCGAAAGGCGCAAAGACAACCAGCCGTCAAGGCCGCGTGAGTCAAGCATGTGAAGCATGTGCCGAGCTTCACTTGAAATGCGAAAACGAGAAACCTTGTACTAGATGCAAAGCAAAAAGCATCTACTGTCAGTATCAAAGTGTTGGCGCATCAGAGACAGAGGCGATAGCGCATAACTTGCTCAGTCTGTCCCAACAACCACCCGTTTCGAGAAGCCCAAATCTTTTCAACAACTCGGCACCTACGCCAGAAACACAGTATACAGCCTTTAGTATACCTGACAAGCTAACATCTATGAGCTCAAACATGCCGCCTCAGCTGCCACCAACTCCGGCGCCGGCATTGCCAACTCCATCCTCAGATGGTTATCACCACCATGTCCACTTTGCAGATCTACCGCCTAGTCATACCATGGACCCGTATGCAGGCTACAACATACAAGATTTCGCCCAGACTTCTGCCCCGGTAACAGATCAGACTGGTAATCGCAACGACGACTTTGACGGCACGGAACTTCGAGACTTTCTGCAAGACGTAATGGGCATGGAGCTTACCGCACCCTCTTCCGGGCTGAAGTCTGGCACATGGACACCTCGAAATATCTTCGAGTTTGGAGTCGACACCAACCTGGAGCTGAACGATATTGATTTCGACTTCCTCGACGGCTATAATCAGCACATACCTTTCGGCACCGGCAGTACGCCTGAAACCATAGGATCTGCTGTTGCCTCCATCACGAGTGATACTCCATCCGAGCCTCCTCTTGCTGTAGAGTCTCTACAAAAGTCTTCGGCATGGAAGTTCAGGCCGGCCAGCAGAGATAATCAGGATGCCAACCTGTCCCTACCGCCTACAGATGCCAACAAGCGGTTTCACGTCGACAAAAGATTGACTCTCGAACCATTGTCATACAACACCAGAGATCAGATATTAGCTATTGTGTATTCGGCGGGTTCCAAAACCCGGCCCATCATGTCTTTTCCGTCGCCCGAACTGCTGGACAGTCTCTTGCAATACTTTGTAGCATCCACAACTGCAATGTACCATATACATCTTCCGACTTTTAATCCATCTCACACAAGACCCGAGTTCACCGCGACTCTCATTGCCGCAGGAGCAGTCTTGACGCCGGATGCCTCGCTGAGGAAGCTTGGATACGTCATGCAAGAAGCTTTGCGCATCCAGATCCCGCAATTGGTAGTTGCTATTCCCGTCATATTTGCCGTGTAATCACTGACAATTCTTCAGCTAGAGCGTGATAACTCCATGACGCGAGATACACAGCTTCTGCAAGCGGCCGTGATTGGCCTCAGGATCGGCCTCTGGAGTGGCAACAGCAGAAAGATGGAATTGGCCGAGAGCTTTCTTCAGCCCTGGACGACCATGATCCGAAGAGCTGGTTGGTTTGGTCGAAAGTATGAAATCATTGTGCCACAACCCGAAGATGAGGGTCAAGTACTACAAGAGAAATGGCGCAAGTGGGTCGAAATGGAAACCCACAAGCGTCTGGTTTTCTTCCTCTTCCGACACGACGCACACATGTCCATCACGTTGTCCCTCAACCCCAACATCTCTTACGCCGAACTGTCATTGCCCCTACCTCATTCCGCACAGCTGTGGCAAGCAAAGACTGCAGAAGCCTGGAAAGCGGCAATGCTCAAACTACCACATCATCAGCTTCCGTCCGTCCTCGATCTTTTGCAAAACATTGACCGCTACGTCGAGTCTCGCGACCTCTTTGATGTCGAGATCGCTACCTACGCCCTTCTTTCTGCAACATGGGGACTTGTACGAGAATATCGCCAACAAATGAGCATCACAGCAGCCTCGCCTAACCAATGGTGTAACGGCACTCTCCTCCTCTCCTCTCGATTGACAGAACTGAAGCGTCTGCTCGAGTGCCTCCGGATCGGCGCCCCTGACACGCCCTCTATACGCGTATTTCTCGAGACACTGTCGATGCATCTACACATGAGCCTCGAAGACGTGCACCTCTTCGCAGGTGTCGAAGGACACGAGGAAGCGAAGCGTGTCTTCCCTTCTCTCCGCGAATGGGTCCGAACGTCCTCTGCTAGACAAGCAGTGTGGCATGCGGGACAGATAACACGGTACGCGAAGCTGATACCCGGACTCGCAACTTTCAATGCCGTAGCCGTGTACCACGCGGCACTGGGTTTCTGGAGTTACGGAGTCATGCTTGCGGCTACGGACACGGCGTCGGAGAGCAAGAGTGCAGAGGCAGTGGTCTGTCTCAATGGTACGGATGAGTCAGCCGCGCAGAGGTTTATAGCGCTCAACAGGGGACGCGCAGCCATTACTGTGGCTAAACCCGAAGGCGGAGAGAATATCGCGCTGCTAGGAAATCCAGGCGAGGTCATGCAAGGACTCATCACGCTGATGAGGTCGAGTCACAAAGTACGGCCTCCACAATCTCGACCGCCGCTCGTGGAGAACCTGCTGGAATTAATGTCGGGATTGAAGGGTGTGTGATGAATAGAAATATTCCAGCCATCTATCTCCCGATTTTATGATCATATCTTTCCATATCCCTAGCTCGATTGCATGAACCAATCCGCTTCGGCATCAACCATGAAATTCGTAATGTTGAACTCACTTCCCGTGCCCGCATCGCCTACACCCGCATCGCCGTTGACACCAGCTCCCTCACCCGCCATCTCGCTCACCAGGGGTAATCTCGGCAGATTGAAAAAGTCAAAGACATCTAGGTACTCGAGCTCGCTCTCGGCCGGCGCACGAGGCGTCTTGACCGTCTCTCGGCTCTTGACCGCTGTTGACGACGACGACGAAGATGGCAGTCTCGGTTGCCGACTGATCAGAAAGTCGAGATCATATGCCGTGCGCCTCATATCCGCCAGTATCTTGACCGTGCTGGGTGTGACTTTCTGCTCCGAACCCGATTGTTCACTTTCGGATTCGCGGAACTCGTCGAGGACGCGCTGGAGTAGGGTCGCGTATCGTGAGGCTACGGGCCAGTAGACGCCTAGGTCGCCGAGGGTGGCGACCAGGACGTGGATGGCGGGATCGACGTTGTGTGAGATTGTGCTGCTGTGCACGAGGAGGAGACGTGCGGCCACCCAGACTGAGAATGCAAAGGGTGGGCCGAGATGAGGTGTTAGGTTTTGGCTGCGGATGTGTGAGCAGAGAGTGCTTATTTCGGAGGCGGCGGAGAGACAGCGTGTGCTGGCGCTGAAAGACGGGGTGAATATTGCGGATCGTGTTGTCGGGTAGGCAGCCGATGAGTGTAGGCGGATGGTAACAGTGTGGTAGGTCGTGTGGAGGAGAATACACATGCTGTTGAGCTTGTCCTTGATACCAGAGTGGTCAAGGGCGCGTGAGAGGTCGCTGTACTCGTTCGGTAGGCTGAACTTCCAGTTGTTCAGCATACCATCCAATTGGCGGTATTCACGCTGCCACTTCTCCACGTCCGGCAGTGCGCTGATATCGACAGGTTTCTTCAGAAAATGGTGTACCCGTGAGAGGATTCCGAGAATCTCGATATAGCAGCTGAATGCGCCCAGATTCTCTGACTTGCCGCCAGCAAAGTTCATTTGGTCCGTCGTCGAAAACCACCTGGTCTCGCCATGCTGATTCCGAGCAAATAAATCGTCCTTACAGGGTAGTTTACGATCGATTTCTTTATTGTCAAGCGCAAAGTCAAACGCGGTCGAGATAGTAGCGTATCGATCAAGTAGATAGACTGTCCAGAACAACCGCCTTCGGGACTCATCCTCAACGAAATCCTTTGGTTCTGGCAAGACCATGGCACGGAGAGTATAGATGGAAGGCAGCAGCGGATTAACGGTAGTCGATGTGGTTTCCACTGCGAGACCGAGCTGTACCACACTGCGCGTGATCAATGCCAACACATTCCATCCAGGAGGACCATTGGACGACCCGAGTATGTCTAAGGCGAGGATAACCAGCGCTTGCAACGCCTTGACCGAGCTATTCTCTAGACCGTAAAGCAAAACCTTTTGCTTTGACCTTGAATGGTACTTCTCCCGAGTGTGTTCGGTCAATCTCGGGTCCGTACAGAACCGCAGCGTGGTGGCGAGGATAGCATGGAGTAGAATACGGTCTGCATTGTCCAAACTCGATGGGCCAAACAAAGAGTCAAGAACAGAACGTCTGTGCAGGAAGGGACACCATGGATGAATGTGCGTGAAGTATAGATCCACCAATGTGTAGAGCAAGTCGTAAGGTGGTAAATCACTGTCTTGATCTGCAGCGGTCGAGATACCATTGGACATTGGACCCATATCCGCAGACCGAGGAGGTTCATAGGTATTTGAAGGAGCAGGAAAATCAAATGGAGCGTCGTATTGAGTCGGAAGGTTCGATATTCTCCGGTCGAATCGCGGTGGCGGTGGTGGTGGCATATCTACACGATTGTACGCCGTCGGATTTGAATCATGTCGCTCAGCATGGTAAGGAGAACTATCGTCACGAGAATGCCGCTCGTAGAGGTCGTCTTGTGACCGGGCAATGGGGAGCAGACTATGCTGGGCAGATGGCTGAGACGGGCGCGAGTGGTTGTCGATCGGCAGAATCTTGCTTATCTGCTCAAGTAACACTTGCTGAGATTGCATTGCATTTTCCAGCTTGTCCAGTCTTGACTCTAGCTCTCGACCATACCCAGCTCCTGGTGTATATGTTAGTTACACGTGGACAGGGTAGACATGATTTGACTTACGAAGGCCAGGCTTCTTCCTCTCCTTGTATTCACATATCTGATTGTTCCGCAAGCACCACCCGCAAGAGGGATGACCGCGATCACATTTCACCTTACGCTGTTTACAGAGCTCGCATGAGATTGAGATTGGGCGAGATGTTCTTTTCCTTTTTCGGGGCCCATCCTCGGCTGTACTCTCCTCGCTAGTCTCGTCATCGTCAGCCTTTCCAACGTCTTCGCTAATACGACGCGAGGCAGGTGATTGATTGTAGATACTTGGGCTGGGCTGGCCCGGCTGTTGAATTGACTGAGTCGTAGCCATTTGCTGGTCGCCGATGAGCAAGAGTGTTCGTTGATTCGGGTGGAAGAACTACCGAGCGAATTCGACAAACGATGCCAAGATTGCCCCGCGTCTGGGGTTTCGGCAAATAATGGCCCGAACTCTATGTGTCGCTACGTAAGAGGACAAACACTGCGAGATTTATTACTTGACCACGACATTCAAGATAAGTAGAGTTTGGAACTGCCGGGACATCTTGATCCGCGAGGCGCAGATTGGTTTGTATAATAGTCATTGTTCCCATACAGCTTTTCCCTTTTCTTCTCCAGCTCAATCATACTTCAGGCCAACTTCCGTACATCATTATCTTTTAGCACGAATATCATCATGAGTGGTGTCAAGTCCTTCCCCAAGATAAAGGAGATTCGATCTTTTATCATCCAGGGCGTTGGCTCTGGAGGTGACTACCACAATGTTGAGGGCGGTCATTGGTTGATTGACTCCAAGATCTCGACGCCAATGTCAGGTTACGAAGACTACCGCAAGTCAAGGACAAGCTGGGGTATCAATGTTTTAGGATCGTTCTGTGTGGAGATTGAGGCTACCGATGGCACAAAAGGGTTTGCGACTGGCTTTGGTGGTCCTCCAGCCTGCTGGCTAGTACACGAACACTTTGAACGCTTCTTGATCGGTTCCGGTAAGTGGACAGATGGTTGTGGAAGCCAGGTGACTGATGATCACTAGACCCGAGAGACACCAACCACCTCTTTGAGCAGATGTATCGCGCGTCCATGTTTTACGGCAGAAAGGGTCTTCCGATCGCCGTCATCTCAGTCATAGATCTCGCAATTTGGGACCTGTTGGGCAAAATTCGAAACGAGCCCGTGTACAAGATGATCGGAGGTGATACTAAATCTGGACGACTGAACTTTTACTGTACTGGACCAGAGCCTGCCTCGGCGAAAAAGATGGGATTCTTTGGTGCAAAAGTCGCACTGCCATACAGTCCTGGCGAAGGTCCCGAGGGAATGCGCAAGAATATCGCGTACTTGCGTCAAAAGCGTGGAGAAGTTGGACCTGATTTCCCGCTCATGGTAGACTGCTACATGTCGTTGAACGTACAGTATACCGTTGAGTTGGCGGAGAAGACAAAAGACCTCAACATCAACTGGTTCGAAGAGTGTCTTTCTCCGGACGATTTTGATGGGCAGGCCTTGTTGAAGCGTGCGCATCCTTCCATCAAGTTTACGACAGGCGAGCACGAGTACTCTCGTTACGGCTTCCGGAAACTGATCGAGGGTCGCAATGTCGATATCGTTCAGCCAGATGTCATGTGGTTGGGAGGAATGACAGAGCTGCTGAAAGTCGCCGCACATGCCGCTGCGTACGATATCCCTGTAGTACCGCACGCATCAGGACCTTACAGTTACCACTTCGTTGTGTCGCAAGCCAACTCGCCTTTCCAGGAGTATCTAGCCAACTCGTCTGATGGAAAAAGCGTGTTGCCAGTCTTTGGAAACTTGTTCACGAACGAACCCATCCCGACGAAGGGATACTTGAACGTGTCAGATTTAGACAAGCCTGGATTTGGACTCGAGCTCAACCCTGCGGCACCTCTGATTGACGCAAGACAAATTCTGCGGCCTGCGCCTTCGAGGTCGCTCGAGGATCCGACGGAGCACAAGAAATAGATGGTAGTGTGAGATAGAATTTGTCCTTTGATCAATGCCATTTGTACATACCTCGCTATGCATCATTCTTAAGAACCGGGTATTCTGTGTCACCTTTTCAATGCGTGCTCCACCTTTGTCAAATCTACTAATGAGGCCTGAACTTGTTCCGCATCTTCTTCATCTCCATGACCCTCTTCCTGTCTTCCTCAAAGCCCTTCAGCAGCACATTTGCTCTCTCCTTTCTCTTGTCACGCATCTGGAATCTGTAAAAGTCTTCCTTGCCCTTTTGTTTCTCATTCTGTCGAAGGAGTTTCTCCTCGGCTTCTGCTTGTCTCGCAGGCCCGGCCCTTCCTCCACGAACCACTGTGACAAATCCATCCTCGTCGGGCTCTTGTCTTTGCCTTGCGAGCAAGCGTGAGCGTTCTGACTCCTTGTTCGCGAAAGAAGTCATGAATACGTCAATGCTCGCTTGTAATGCTGTTGCGTCCGGATATCGTAAGTCGTGATGAGCATTGTAGCGAGCGGATCCTAGAGGAGCTGATCTGGCCTCGCTCGATAATGGCCAGTTGAGTTCTTTGCGAGCTTTTGCTGCTTTGCGCGCCTCGCGTAGAGCAAGCTCCATGGAAGCGGGGTCTACGAGTGTGATAATTGCCGAGGCGCCGCTCGGATGTATTTCTCTATTCCAAGCATCGGGAAGGGTCGCGAGAGTAGCTTGTGACGAGGATTGCGATCGCTTACGCTTCTTGCCTGCGACTTGGGGAGTGTGTTTCGAAGTCTTACTCCTGCTGTCTTCGAATGTGACCGTCTCTACTCTTGCGCCGCCTAGCTGATTCGCGAATATTGTGCGGATATGAGATTCGGTCGCATCGACCGGAGTATTGACAGCAAAGATCTCGCGATCGGAGGTTGGTGTCGATACTTTAGGTTCGTGTTGGCGGAGGTAGATATAATGCGTCGCTTTCTTCTGGAGTGAATTTGACAATGGACATGTGAGGGCGAGAATAGTATAGTCGTTCACCGATATGGGAGAGGTCTTAGCGGGCACCATAGTGACGAACGCGATAGGAGTGTTGTAACGGATGATCACAATGATGTCTGATTTCGTTGTCCGGTCCTGGTCGAGTTCATGCAGAGCATAAATTTGGCCGGATTTTGCGATGATGCGGAGTTTTCGACAAAGCTTGGCAGGGACAATTGGGGTAACTTTTGGGGATCTATCTTTAGACAAGCACAACGGACCTCATCGGCAGGAAATCTCTTACTGTGAGATAACTTACATATTGAAGGTTGTAAGAACATCCTCAGAGCTAATTGGTAGTATGATTTCACGTTTTATGACTTGTGTCGCGAGTTCGTTAGAGTGATACATTATCGGGTGAAGTCGAGATTGTAATGTATGCTGCTTCTTTCCCCGGGCTACGGCAAGAGCCGCGTCTCACTAGAAGCTTCACCCACCACGACTTGACACGAAGTCACATCTCGTGAATCACAAATATATTCGACATTCACTTCACTTCGCCCGCATTTCTTCCAGTTTTGCTTTTGCTAGATTTTCGACCTTATTCAGCTGCGCCTCTGCCGACTCGCATGGGTAGCTGATTGATTTTGCCAATCCCGGTCTATTCAACAAGGAGATAGTCGACTTGTAGTCACTCTTCCAAGATGTCGACAGACTACAGCTACGATGATCAGGGACAATTCTTTCCCTACTTTTTCGTCACAGTCTCGGCGCTTGTCATCGTACCTGTGACATATTCAGCACTCAAGCCGCGCAAAGAACTCGAGAACACCGCGCCAAAGATCCAGTCCGACTTCAAACCCCAGCATGCAGATCTTGTCGATGGCCAGAGGAGGAAGCAGAGGAAAAGGGAGAGAAAAGTCAAGCGCATCATATTGGCGGCCGTAGGATGGGCTTTTATTGCGTTGAACGTCTACTGGATGGTTACGGTGCAACGAACAGCGCCTAAGATTTGGGATCCATATGAGATTCTGGGTGTCGACAGGGTAAGTCCCGCGCCTGTCCGTTTCCGCTACTTGCTAACATCCAACAGGGTGTCACAGAGAGGCAAGTTCAGTCGCGATACCGCAAACTGTCGGTCACATTGCACCCCGACAAAGCCAAGCCAGATGAGGCCAAGAACGAAACCCTGGAGACGGTGAATGAGCGCTGGGTAGAGATCATCAAGGCTTACAAGACTCTTACCGACGAGGATGTACGCAAGAACTATGAGCAGTACGGCAATCCTGACGGAAAACAATCTACAAGCATTGGAATCGCCCTGCCACAGTTTCTGGTAGACGCAGGCAGTGGAAAATACGTCATGCTGGTCTACGGCGCATTGCTGGGAATTCTTTTGCCATACTTTGTTGGAAGCTGGTGGTACGGCTCACAAAAAGTTACGAGAGAAAATGTCTTGGTCGACAGTGTCGGCAAGCTTTTCAAGGAGTACAGTGAGCGCATGGATCAGAACGGTGTAATCAACGCTCTTAGTGCTGGTGATGAGTACAACGAGATTCTCAAGGGTCACAAATCAGACTCTGGCTTGGGTCAAGTCGAAAAGCGTATTCTCGCGCCCGGACCTTACTCGAGAACGGCCGCTGGTATGACTCTGAAAGACCAACAGAAATTGTCCGATTTGGACGACGGCTCAAGGAGAAAGGCGCTGGCGCTTCTTTGGGCTTACCTTGGCAGAATCGGGCTGGACGATAGTACGTTGAACGACGAGAAGATCGAGGTCGCGCCAACCGCTCTTGCGTTGAATGATGCTTTCCTGTCGATCGCTCTGGCGTATGGTTTCACGAATCCTATCCTTGGCTCTTACAAGGCAGCACAAGCAATCATCCAGGCTATGCCTCCAGACGCGCCACCTCTTCTTCAACTTCCATACTTCACCAGCGAAAGCATCAAGAAGGTCGAGGACGCCGCTCTTTCTTCGGAACGCAAACACCTTACGGTTCAAGCGTTCATGGATTTGCCAGACGCAACTAGAAACCAATTCTGCAAGAACGCCGGGTTTTCTGCTCGTCAGTACGAAGCCGCTGTAGCGGTAGCCTCGCAGCTTCCACGACTTGTTGTTGAGACAACATTCTTCAAGGTCACTGGCGAGAGATACGTTCTTCCTGGATCTCTCGTACAGTTCGTCGTCAAAGCTCGTTTCGTTCCACCTGGTACTACAAGCATACCTGCTGTCAAACCAGCTGATCTTGAGGATGAAGACCCAGACGACACAGACCCCAAAGGCAGACGAGACAAAGAAGCCCAGAACAAACAACATCAACCTCCACTTGCTCATGCTCCACTTTTTGCGCGCGACCACCCACCTAAATGGCACCTGTTTTTGTCCGATGCAAGACAGGGCAAGATGGCTGTACCTCCATTTACTTTCCAGACGTTCGACAAGCCTATTCTCACTGCAGATGGCAAGCCGACATTTGAAGTCCAAACATTGAAGATGCAATTCCAAGCGCCACCACAGCCTGGTCAATATCGCTTCCAGATGCACCTTGTCTGCGACAGCTATGTTGGCTTCGATTACAAGCAAGAAGCCGTGCTGGACATTGAGGATCCGGCAAAGGCTGAGGAGGTCGAGAGTGATGATGATATCAGTGAGCCAGAAGAGGGTAAGTCGATGCATTTACAACGCTCTCTTCCGCTTCAAGAATGCTAATGTTTATATAGACACGATAGCAGGTCAAATGGCCGCATTGCGGGGTGACGC
>Ga0058703_1000117_pt1 | contig 15527 bp, 10 predicted proteins | sample AgamicMgMae_FD_83782 | JGI IMG/M metagenome (GOLD analysis project Ga0058703, IMG submission 83782) | Agave microbial communities from Guanajuato, Mexico - Mg.Ma.e | ecosystem: Host-associated > Plants > Phyllosphere > Phylloplane/Leaf | place: Guanajuato, Mexico | collected 2012-06-04
ACTGCGAAGAATTCACTCACTCTCGAACGAGCATCTTGCCTCTTGCAACATGCTTCTCCCTCGCCTTGGCCGAACCGCCCGTGGCGGCCTTGTCATGCAAAGACGAGAATTGTTGACAGAGCTCCGACATACTCTTCTCGTTCTCCTGGTAGTTCTTCGAGTTCTTGTCTACGATAGTCTGCAGTATTGATATCTGTTTGGCTTGAAACGGAGAAGTATAAGTCGCTACTAGTCGTCGCTGAGCCTGAAACGGCTTCCTTGCTCGGAGCACGTCGGCAAGGCATCGCGTCCGAAGACAGCGTAGATGCTGCCTCCAGCAGATTGGCACGTTCATGAATTACCGACAGTATTGTGAGAGTTGAATAGAAACACGAACCAAAGGAGGGTCCTTGGTCGACACGCACAATCAAACATACCAAGACCCTTCCCCAGACTTCCCCACACCGTCTCCAGCCGTTCTTAGCCGAACCAGATGCGGAGATACCGACTACCGAGTACCCTTTGCTTCATTCTATAACACCACATCTGCATCTCGTGATCATTGAAGATATGCGTCCTCTCACAAGCTCATTTGGTCTATGGCTCGCGCCTAAAAGCGCGCGGGTATCCTGTCGCACCCGAGTACCTACTCGATGGCAAAGAGCGGCGTCGACCAAGCATCCCAAGGGTTTCTCGTCGCCAACGAACGACGAATTACTCGAGCTCAGAGAGCGAACTCGTGATTTTGCCCTCAGGGAGCTCCCTGAAGAAGTCGCACAAAGGACAGATCACCAGAATGAGTTCCCGATGGAAATGTGGCAGAAGATGGGAGAAGCAGGGCGAGACAATCTCGACTCCACTTGTCAACGTATGATCTAATTATGTATAGGTTTCTTGGAATCACAGCCGATGAAGAATACGGTGGTCTTGCAATGGGCTACCAAGCACACTGTACAGTGATGGAAGAGCTCTCAAGAGCCTCTGGTAGCATTGCCTTGTCATACGCCGCGCATTCTCAACTCTGCGTGAATCAACTCATGCTCAATGGGTCCACTGAGCAAAAAGCAAAGTACCTTCCCGATCTCATCTCAGGAAATAAGATAGGCGCACTAGCCATGTCCGAAACCGGAGCCGGTAGCGATGTAGTGAGTATGAAAATGACAGCCAAAGGAGTCGATGGTGGCTACCTCCTCAACGGCACCAAGTACTGGATCACGAACGGGCCTGACGCGCACACTATCATTGTCTACGCAAAGACCGCACCTGACGCCGGCTCAAAAGGCATGACTGCTTTCATCGTCGACACGAGCGCCAAGGGCTTCTCCTGCGCGAAGAAACTCGACAAACTCGGCATGCGAGGCAGCAACACCGGCGAGCTCGTCTTCGAAGACGTGTTCGTCCCCACAGAAAACGTACTTGGCCAGGTAAACAAGGGTGTACGGGTTCTGATGGAGGGTCTGGATCTCGAGCGATTAGTCCTCAGTGCAGGACCGTTGGGTCTGATGCAAGCGGCTCTCGACATCGCGCTACCGTACGTTCATGAGCGCAAACAATTCGGCCAACCGATTGCGCTCAATCAGTTCATCCAGGGCAAGTTGGCGGATATGTATACCAAATACCGCGCTAGTGCGGCGTTCACATATATGGTAGCCAGGACGATTGACGAAGGGCACGAGAACCCTGAGATCAAGACGCAGGATTGTGCGGGTGCGATTTTGTACGCGGCTGAGAGAGCGACAGAGTGCGGTATGGACGCGATACAGTGTCTGGGAGGAACGGGCTATGTGAATGAAGTCAGCGCGGGCCGGATCATGAGGGACGCAAAGTTGTACGAGATCGGAGCCGGCACGAGTGAGATCCGCAGAATGGTCATCGGGCGTGCGTTCAATAAAGAGTATCCGTCGTGATACCATTGTCAAATATTTTGGAAAACCTGGCAGTTTCCTATCGAAGAATTATATAACCCCATGGGACTTTTTTTGCCACGCCAAATTGATCAGATCGTGGTCTTAGTATACCAACCCCACTCCATCAAGCCGTGACCAGCACGACGTTGCCTGCTCATAAAATGACGCACTGCCCAGTCTTCTTCTTACGGCCTTTGCGCCTCCTGTTCCTATCATCGCCACCGTCCTGCCGCCGTCTGCGCCTGTCGTCCCCGTTCTTAGCCCTACTATCCTGCGCCGCGATGATCTGCCTACAGACGTCGACAAAGACCTCGTTGACATTCGCCCTCCGGCGCGCACTCGCCTCGTAATACGGCACACTGCCCCAGGCCTGTGAGACGGCAAAAGCATCCGCCCTCGAGACCTGGCGATCCTGCTCGAGATCGGATTTATTGCCGACCAGCACAATGGGCACATTGGGGTCATCTTTAAGATTCACGAGCTGCTCTCTCAGCTCGTTGAGTTCTTTGAGCGACGACATGGATGTGATGCTGAAGACGAGCAGGAAGCCTTGGCCGGATTTCATGTACAGCTCGCGCATGGCGGTGAATTGCTCGGTGCCGGCTGTGTCCAGGATTTCCAATATCACCTGCCGTCCGTCGACGTCGATTTGCTTGCGGTACGAATCCTCGATTGTCGGGTCGTAACGTTCGATCCACACACCTTGAACGAATTGTGCGGTCAGGCAGGACTTACCCACGCCGCCGGAGCCGAGGACGACGATGTGGTATTCTCTGCGTGATGTGTCAGTGCTGAGTCGTGAAATGGGGAAAGATTTATCTGCCTTTGAGGTGCGAGTCTAGACATGGCTGATGAATGCTTATATCATTTGTCCAAAGGGCGATATGTGATTGGTCCGGCGGAAGAGGCCCGCTGCCGTGGCGGGAGGAGGGAGAGGAAATTTGCAATATGCGTCCGCGGGAGAGGATATCGTCAGATGCGGTCTAATCCAACTCGAATGTTAAGATAGATGCTAGATACACCGATTGAACGAGGTTCCAAAGTGGAGCCGGTATTAATCCAGATGCCGACAAAGTCCGAGTCAACCGAGGAGATGCGTCGTACGAATGCGATGGGTACTGTGAAAACAGAAGGTCTCCGTGTTCGAGCAGCGGACTGCAGCTCCAGGGTCTGACGGCATCACCTGTCAGTCACTCTTCCATTGTTTCCAGAATGTGTCAGGTCGTCAAGATAGACTTACAAAGTGGGTCAAGATCCGATCCTCAGCTTTGGTAGAGAGTGGAGAATTTGGAGACAAAATTTGGCCGTGTTTGAGATTTCAATTGTTGCTGTCAGTGACCTGGCGCCAGAATTTGTTGGCGTCGACAGACCTAAATCGTCCTCGGCCTATGATGATAGTCAAGGTCGCACGAAAAGACCGGGAACAGCACAGTCGTCGGTGCAAAAGAAAAGGATGTAAGGCGATTTATGAAAGACCGCGCGGAGATCTTTCAAGATCCACGCCGCCAAAGTGGAAGGTCAAGGATTGTCGAGCGTAGGTAGGGTAGGGCACGTTTGACTCGCCGGTCTCGAACGGTTTCTGGTTGCACACAAATTCGCCAATATGCTTGCTTGATCTATCTTGCGAAAGCCGACCAGCCACTGTGACTGATCCAACGTCCTTGCATACATTACTATGATCATAAGACGATTTAACGCGTCCTCTCACCGCTGGAATACAAGCGAGACAGCTTACAGACGGGAACATCATGACTAGAATCCTTGAAGCAACCGTCAATTCAGAAACGCAAATTGGGATGGTAACATGTCCGAGAGTCGAAGGATTCGAGACCAGCAGAACACACGCGGTTTTTCCGGGCCAACATTCATGAACATCCGTGACTGTCACGCGAAAAAAACACCCGCTAGTCTTCGATTGGGCGGGCGTGGCTTGCTCGCTCGCGTGGCCAGACTGAAGCTTGACTGCACGCAACGGCAACGTGCGACTGGACACCCGATCCGATGTTGCTCTCTTCTTCCAGCGTCCGTCCTCGACAAATGACAGCATTGATACTGACTGGGTACATACAGGCTGCGCTTGTACGTCTGGTGTCAAGAACGTCCGTTCGGACCACCGAATAGTCTTGCACCTGTCCTTATGCAGCGACTGCTGTAAGCGAGCCGTATGTCACTTGTGGATGGTACAATTGTACTACGGGATGATGATTCACGTAGGTCGAGCATGGCCATGAGACGGTTCAAGCGCGACCTCGAGATTGATGGAGCCGTGTGATCTGCTCTTGTCTGCTGTGGTGAAACCGTGAAGTGGAATCTCACGCTCACGGGAATAAGATAATGCCTGCATTGCTAGAGTCGAGAATTAGTGATCTGGCAGCGAAGAGGTGATGACTGTCGATCAGGTACAATGCGACCGGAAGATCTGGGATTACTCCAGGTCTGACGGGGTGGTTCCGACAGAGTCTTGGAGAAGGGCAGTGGAATAGCCACCTGAGTTACACCTTCGAGCGAGGAGCAAGAAACGCAGTCATCCTGTCGGGGTCGGTGGCTCCCCGATGGTGGATTGATGCATGCGAAGCCAATTGTTAGGATTGGTTGGCAGTCACTAAAGCCTGACTCGCGCGCCGCTTGTATATCTATATGTATGACTCTTGCATAGCTTACCTTTGGTCCCTGCGCTCAGCTCCAGACACAGGCCTCGGTGAAGCGACGTCAACCACATCAATTGCCAGCAAACAGAAGCGTAAAAATGCGCTTTCAATTGCTGTCAGTTGCGGCCGTCTGTCTGTCCGTACAGACGGGCCTGGCTGTATTCTTGGACGATGCGTGGAAGGTTGATTACCACTTGGCCCTACTTGGTACACCACTTCAACATACCACCTTTTTTCACGAGCCAAATGCCAATTCGAAAGCTTCCTTGATTTATACATTATCCGAGAAGGGGGTCATCGGTGCTGTCAATCCAAGAGATGGTAGCTTGGTCTGGAGACAGAATCTCGAAAGACCAGCGAATTCAACAAACTCACACTTGCGCGCGGGCCAAAACCAGGATGTCGTTATTAGTGCTTTGGACAATGAGGTCGTAGCGTGGAGCGCTGCAGATGGACGACAGGTCTGGTCAGTGGGTCTTGGAGAGGCCATTCAAGATTTGGAGATACTCGAGCTTGATGAAGGTAAGGAGGGTGTCAAGGTCAAGGATGCTCTGATCCTGTCCGGTGAGACACGTCCACAAGTTGCCAGAATCAATGCCGCAACTGGTGAGACCAAGTGGACGTTTGTTGACGAGAGCGGTGATGCGCCTTACCAAGTCTCGGCTTCAACGACCGAAGTCTTCTACATTACCCTGCACACGACCATGCTCGGCGGTCACAAGATCAAGATTACCTCTCTGGACGCTCCCACCGGAAAGAAGACGAATGAGTACAGTCTCAGCTCCGAGAGCGAGGTCTCGTCCACCAAAGACATTCTTTCTGTTGGTGCCAACACTGCCTCTCCCATCATCGCTTGGACCGACAGCAGCGCATCTACACTGAAAGTCAACATCATTGGCACCAAGGCCATCTCCTCTTTTCCAATTGAACAGGTCAAGGGTCAGACCATCAATAAGATTGCCTTCCATGCGCCGTATCACACAAATGCCCGATCACATTTCCTCGTCCACTTCCAGACAGCTGAGCAGCACTGGGCAGAGGTATACCATATCGACCAGCGTGCTTCAAAGGTATCAAGAGCATACAGTTTGCCTAAACTCGCTGGTCAGGGATCCTTCTCCACCAGCTCATCAGACGCAAATGTCTATTTTACGCGCATCTCGGAAAGCGAGGTCTCGGTGGTGTCGTCTGCCTCGCATGGCATCCTCTCTCGATGGCCAGTCTCGTCCATGGGCGTGGTTGCCAAGGACGCTATCCCAGTACATGCTGTGTCAGAAGTGTCGGTCAAAGGCGACACAGTATCCGCGTCTCGCTCTGCAGTTCTTCTGTCTTCCGGTGACTGGATCGCGGTTCGTGACGGCCAAGTCAGTTGGCAGCGTCCTGAAGCGCTTGCGCACACCGTCGCGGCAGCTTGGGCTTTTCCTCCGGTCAACCCTGACATCGTCGAAGACTTGAAGAAGGAAGCCCACTCCACTGTGATCTCGGCATACGTTCACCGCGTCCAGCGACACATTTCCGACCTGGAGCATCTGTCCGCTTTCCTCGGCACTATTCCAGGCAAGGTTCTGCACAGTTTGGGTGTTGGTGAAGCTCCTGCTGATACCAGTTCACTTACACAAAACAGTTTCGGCTATCACAAAATTGTTGTCTGTGCCACGGACAACGGTAGACTAATCGGTCTTGATGCTGGTAGCAGAGGTCAAGTAATGTGGAATCACGGATCGGCGCAGGCGGGAGAAGGGATTAAAAAGCAGCAACCAACATTGCACGCACTACCGGATGGCAGCATCTTGAGTCTAGGTCGATCAAAGGCTGATGAGCTTGCAATGAAGCAAGTAGATGCCACTACCGGTCAGGAGGTCTCGAACCAATTGGCTATGATCAAGCCAGATGTGCAATTCAGTCTCAGCCAAACAGATCCTTCTGGCGAAGTTCATGGTCTCGCGCGAGAAGGCGGTGCACCACTTTGGCGATTCAAGACCGAAGGAGACGAGGAGATTATCAGCCTTGAGTCAAGACCGCTCGGAGAACCGATCGCCTCCATCGGCAAGGTGCTTGGTGATCGCAACGTGCTGTACAAGTATGTTAATCCAAACCTACTCTTGATCGCAACTGGATCGAAAAGGACCAGAACGATTACTATCAACATTGTGGACTCGGCTCTTGGATCTGTGCTCTACTCTACCAAGCACGAGGACGTCGACCTGACAATGCCATTTGCTTCGACTGTCTCTGAGAACTGGTTCGCGTACTCGTTGACTGTTGATACAGCTGGCTCAGATGCAAAAGGCTACCAGCTGACCATTGGCGAGCTTTACGAGTCGTCGGTCCCTAACGACCGTGGACCAATGCTCAACGCTTCGCAGGGTACTTTGGGATACCAGCCACATGTTGCGCTGCAAACATTTGTGATCCCGGAGCCAATCTCACACATGGCCGTGTCACAAACAAGTCAAGGTATCACTTCAAAGGAGCTCTTGGTTGTCTTGCCCGAATCCAATGCCATCATGGGCATTCCTCGTGCTCTTCTCGATGCACGCAGACCAGTCGGTCGCAATCCGTCAAAGGACGAGCAGTTTGAAGGTCTGATGCAGTACACTCCGCTCTTGGAATTTGATCCAAAGTGGTTGCTCACCCACGCACGCGAGGTCATTGGTGTGACCAACATCACCACCAGCCCGGCTTTACTAGAGAGCACTAGTCTGGTGTTTGCATATGGCTTGGACATCTTTGGTACAAGGATCAGTCCAAGTTTCTCGTTCGATGTCTTGGGCAAAGATTTCAACAAGTTGCAGATGTTGGCGACCGTGGTGGCGCTATTCATTGGCACACTGATTGTTGCGCCAATGGTGAGTTTGCACGTTCAGAAAGGATTGTATGAATACACTAACGTCTTGACAGGTCGCTCGCAAGCAGGTCAATGCACGATGGCAGTTCTCGTAATCATGTGTTATAGTGATACCCAGATAGAGTCGAAATCTGTACTACAAAAGCCATGTGAATGTTGTGCGCAAAGGACTTTAGTTTTGCATCGCCTTTGGTGGTGATTGTCAATGCGTTTAGTAACTGCCGTGCGTGAAAGTAAGATTAGGTACTTAGGGCAACCGATTTGTGTCCTTTTGTTTGCCTTCTGCCGATTCATCCAGAAGGTCTGTAAATACATATGTAATCTGCGCTTAATCCCGAGATGCTCCAGTTTTGTGACTGATGTCATGGACAAACCCCCCATGTTAACGCCGGAAGCGGAGTTAAGTCCCTGAAATATATATTCCATGAGCGAACATATCATCAGAGCTGTTCCAATTGCCGTTTGAACCCAGATCAACGCATTGAAGACTTTATTCATCTTACCAACAGTAAAATCAATTACAGCAACAATGACAGACCAGGTCAAATACACTCAGAAGCTCGCGGGCAAGAAGGTCCTGATCATCGGCGGCTCAGCAGGTGTGTTCTATCATCAGCCACTTACGGCAATATACCGTAGCTTACACTCACAGGCATCGGTTTCGGTGTAGCTGAAGCCCTGATCGAGAACGGCGCTCATGTGATCATCTCCTCCTCCCGCCAGAACCGCGTCGACGAGGCCGTCAGTCGCCTCCAGAAAGCCTACCCATCAGCAGGCAAGAACGCCACTGGTTACGCCTACGACATGGCGTCCAAGGACACGCTCGAGAGTAACATCGTCGACCTCCTCTCCAAGTGCGGCAAGCTCGACCACATGGTATGGACAGCAGGCGACGCGCTCGCCGCCGCGCCGATCGGCGAGATCAATATGGACTTTGCGGTCCAGGCAGGCATGGTGCGTTTCTTCGGCCCATTGATGCTGGCCAAGCACGCGCCCAAGTACCTCAACCCAGGCCCAGAGTCGTCGATTGTGCTCACCACCGGCTCCGTCAGCGAGAAGCCTATTCCGGGCTGGTCGGCGATTGCGGGCTTCGCAACGGGTCTGCAGGGTCTGAACAGGTCATTGGCACTCGATCTCAAGCCCATTCGTGTTAACCTTGTCTCGCCTGGCGCGGTCGATACCGAGCTCTGGGCTGGTATGCCTGAGGACGCCAGGAAGGCTACGTTCAAGAGCTTCGAGGAGAAGTCGCTTACGGGTAGAGTTGGACAGGTCACTGATGTCGTCGAGTCGTATCTCTATCTCATGAAGGACAGGAACGTTACTGGTTCCATGATCAGTACCAGCAGTGGTGGATTGTTGGTGTAAGCCAGTAGTTGGGTGCTGGCCTGGAAGCCGGCTGAGTAGCCGAGATACTATTAACGAATGAATCGAAATGTATTGTCTTGTTCTAGAAGCATTCTCGCAATTGGTGAGCGTATGAAGGGGGTTCTATATCCACAGGTGATCCATAGCGATGAAACAGAACGTCGAAAGGGGACGAATGTGGAGCGGACTGGAATCCTTGTTGTGGTCACGTGTGTGTTCAAACTGGCGTTGGCGCGATTGAAAGCATTCAATAACACTGACGCCCTAGGGCGTACAGAGCGATACAATAATGCAACAAGGACGTACATTACTTTCAAGCTCGCACGGCAACTTGTACTACATACAAAAAGTCAACAAGGCGAACGCCGAATGTAAATTACTTATTTGATGTACAATAGTTTTCAAGATGCACACAGTAAAGCTTGATGCGCCTCACCCTTTCTTGCACCTCTCACCCATGCAGACTGTGCCAATCAAATGCCATGGATCAGACTTCTCACGGTTGAATGCGGATTAAACGACCAACCGGCGGGTGTCAATGACGGGGACCGTAAGGCAGACCATGCGACCAGAACATTGGCCTGACTGTCTGGCTGCCCCGCTGGCTCGGCAAGACCAAGACTGATAGATTGAATTGTTGCTCGGTGGCTTGAAATCGTCGTGAATTGTCGCGAATTGGATCGGGCTGCAATTGCGGATCCACGTCATAGTATCTTTTCCTCGTACTAGAGTACCGTACCGCTACCTTTCTACTGTACCTTTCTACTGTGGTTCTCGTACGGCATCATCCTCTCAGTGGTTCACGCGCCAATGACATGATTGTTCTCCTCCTCCTTCTTCTTCTTCCTCTTCTTCGAGTCGCACAGAGCTAGAGCATCATCGTTACTGCTCTTCCCTGTCTTGAGGGGACAACACACTGATTAAGTATCTGAACAAACGACCTTCTCCTCTTCTATTGCCCTCAATTGGAAATCAGCACAACCCACCACATCCCACCAGGCCGACCGATTGCAACTAGACGCAGGGTCTGACAGTGCAGTGCAGTACGGTACGGTACAGTACATCTGCCTAACCACCACCAGATCCAACAATAATCAGCCGGTCGTCGACTGTTCTCCTGTCTCTTGTCACTCCACCGTCTCAGATCGGTCCACCGCCTGCAGACAACAAACACTTTCTACGGTCCAACGAAAGTCTTGCGCGCTCAGGCTGCTCTGCTTTGCTTTGCTTCTCCAACAACGTCGCACTTTTTGGCTTTCTCCATGTTTCACTCATGTCAACACAGCTGAACTGTAAATAACAGAATCACCAGCACGGCTGTATACGACTCGAGGACATCTATCGGCCGATAGGGCTGTCATCGAGTCACTGACGCCTTGCGCATCGAACAGAAGCCACCAGACTAGACTGTCAATCCAAGGCCGACTTTTGCGCTTCTGCCGCGCTTATTATTATTACATCCACCACCACACTAGATCCGCGTCACTACTCATTTTGCTGCCCAACACCTGCTACCGGCACCTCCGTTGCATTTTTCGCTTGAAAATAGCGACACAACTTTTTGATCTGTGGCATCCATTCGCTTGAGACAGCCAGCCACCATGTCATCGTCATCCTATTACCGTTCCACCTCACCCGGTGGTCGTCGCATCCACAACCCCGCCAGAGCCAGCGACCCTTACGCTCAGGATTCATACGGCACCAGAAACACTTACTCTTCACCACGAGCAAGTACCGATCGCGTCATTCCCGTCTCGTCCACCACATACGTCAATGGCCGACCTGCTGTCGAAAAGGTCTACGAGAGTCATGGCAGGCCTCGTCGATCTACCGTCGACGAACAGTCAAGACCCCCACCATCTGTCACCACCGTCCATGCCTCGACCCGAAACAGACCGACCGTCGTACAACCCACCTCCACTCGACCAAGAAGTCCTCTACCGCGACTTAAAGATGAGAAAGATGCGGGATACTATTCATCGAGTGGAACAAACGCTTCACGCCATCACAAGAAATTGTATAGCGTCGATGACGGAAAGGCGAAACTCGTTGCAGACTACGACATATCCAAAGGCCACAGTCACAAGCCGAGTCTTGATCGTCAAACACCCACCACTTCTGATCCTCGCCGAACCAGCCTCGACCGATCAGGATACGTCACTGCGGACTATGGAGGACGAGCGAAACAATACCATCTGACCGGTAACAGGGACAGAACTTCCGCCTACGCAGATCAAGACTATGCTTACGCCGGTTCGCCCAGCGCCAGCCGAGACGCTGAAACTAGGCACAGAAGAAGAGCCGGCAGTGTAGAGAGACCACAAAGCATGTTGATCGACTCCTACCGTAGTACGCCAAAAGACCAAGGTCCACCTCCTTCCACTCGTGGATTCGACAAGCTGAACGAAGGATATGGCATTTCACGATCCAACAGTACTAGACAGCACCGAAGTTCACCCAACCGACCACTCTATGAAGACGCTGGATACGCCTCGCAGGATGATTACGGTGGCAGACGTGCTGCAAGACCGAGAACTAATACTCTGACTGTGCCCGGCACTGAATACGATACCCCAAGACCTACCAATAATCGCCATTCTGTCGCCATCGTTCAGGACCGACCACTGGATAGGGCCGAGACCTTTCCCCTTACCCGCGAGCCGATGATACGAGAGAAATATTACGACGACAGGAGGGACTCGGCGCTGCGCTACGAGGACAAAAGAGACAGATACGAGCTGGAGCGCAGAGAACCAAGACCTGTGGAAAGACAGCCTGGACAAAGATATCTTGATCACAGCGTAGAAAGACGTGGATTCGGTATACGGAGTGGAAGCCAGGACCCATCTGGCCCGCACAGGAGTGTCGAGGCCTTCGACCCAAGAGCTGTGGTTGAGGCCAGACAACCACCTCCACCACTTCCCACTGAGAGTAGAGATTATGCAAGACCGCGCGAAACAGCGCGAACGGAGCCTGATCGTAGGGATTACTATCCGGAAGACCTGGACCGGAAGGACCGAGACAGGCCAAGAGACGACTATGCAGAGTCAAGACGTCGGGAGAAGGATGATTATCGTGACGAGAGAGACTATTACGAGTCGCGGGACAAGGAATCGTCCAGGCATCATCGTGATGATAGAGACAAGCATCGAGATAGTGACCGCGAGGATCGCGATCGTGAAAGAGATCGAGACCGAGGAGACCGCCGTCGCGACAAGGATCCCTATGAATCTGGTCTGTCGAGCATGCTTCCGGCTGCTATGGGTGCAGGCTTGGGAGCTGCTGCGCTATACGGGACTGGTGAAGTCCTCAAAGGCAAAGGCAAGGAGCGTGAACGCGAATCTGCCTCTCCCCCGGATAGAGAAGACAGAGACCGCAGTCGACGCAACCGCGAGACGGACCCCGCTCAAGATTTCGCTCATCAACCGGAAGACAGAGAACGCAGTCGACGTACCCGCGAGCCAGAGCCAGTTCAGGACTATATGCCTCCACCGCCTCCAGTCGTTGCACCTCCTCCTATTGATCTCCACGAGCGTGGACACATTGACAACATTGACGACGGGCCCGCAGTCACCGAGAAGCAGTCTGCGGCTGCTGACGCCGAGGAAGAATACCGACGTCGTTTACAGCAGGCCCAGCAAGAGACATCGCGAGCCAATTCCGAAGCCTCTTTTGATACCAGACCACCAGCCGAGATTCCTCGCGAGCAAGCATACTCTCGAAGAGACGACCGTCGTCACGACCGCTCATCAAGAGAGCCCGAGTTTGACGACTCACCACCACCCGCTCAGCTCCGCCACGACTTTTCCGATGAATCCTTTTCAGGAGGAGAAAGCGTGCTTGACCGTCACATTTCCGAGCAGGCCGAGATCATCGACAACAGCGCAAGCACGCGCCGCGAGAACCGTGTCCGCATAGTCGAGCCACCAAACGAAGAAGACAAGGACGACCGACCGCGTGGTATCTTGAAGCGGCCCACGCCCAAATTTCCCGAAGACCCAAATCCGATCCGCGAAGGCGTTGCGCCGCTGAAAGACGTAAGCTTAACACATTTCAAGACACTTAATCCCAAACACGACATACTGACATCCCAAGCAGTCAAAATCAAAAGGCATCCCGCCCGGCGCCCGCTGGACCAAAATCCGACGCGAGCTCGTCAACCCAGACGCCCTCGACGAAGCGAAAGAGCGATACGAAGAGCGCGAAGACCACGTCATCATCCTACGCGTGCTGTCCAAAGACGAGATCCAGAAACTCGCCGAGAAAACGAAACAGATCCGCGAAGCGCGGCGCGACCCGGCGCTGTTCGAAAAACGCGAACGAAGGAAACGCGAGAAAGAACGCAGTCGTCGTGAACGAGACGAATACGACTCTGAGGACTCGGCTGATGAGTTCTCGCGCGAGAAGCCCGTGCGTATGCTCGAGGCCGCACCCACGGGTCAGGCCCAGGGCGTGCCTGGTGTCGCTGAGGACGGAGCGGCGGATTTCGTTAGAGAGAGGGAGAGGAGAAGGGATCGTGAGCGTGAGCGTGAGCGTGATCGTGATCGTGAGCGAGAAAGGGAGACTGTGCCCCGCGAACGCGAGCGTGATCGCGATAGGGAAAGAGAAAGGGATAGGGATCGCGATGATAGGGCTTATGCTGGTGGTGGGCTCTAGAAGGGCAAGAGCTTTGACGGTCGACACAGCGGGACTGAGCTGGACTCTATCGACGCGAGAGGCAAGCATGCTTGTTGAAAAAAAATACGAGATGTGCTATGGGCTTACCAGTGGCTCTTGCGAAGAAGTTGCTCGAGCTGCGACCGCTAGCTACACTCGACGGTCTATCTGTAGCATATGCATTGTAGCGACTGCGTGCGTGGCACTGCGATATAACAGAAATGATAAATACTGTTCCACGAATATACCATACTATACCTCTGTATAGGAAGCTACGATTCGAAAAAGCCGTATCTAGCTGAAACAAATACTGCTATCATCCCTTCAAGAGTCATATGTGACGCAAAGTTGTACAACATCACATCCATCATTCAACACAGAGGACTATCCTACAGTCTGAATAACCATCACTCTGAGTATCACCATGTCAAGAATGACCGCCTCGAGCACTCGATCGTACAGTGTTACACAATCAAAGCAGACGTCCTTTGGTGCAGTAGTATCGACATCCATCAGATCACCCCTCGACATACATACCAACCCAACCCATACGCTCTCCTTCTCCAGCGACCATCTCAGCACCGGAGAGAACACAAAAGAGCGGTACGATGAGTGATTCCAGAGGCCAAGTACTCGTCTCGAGATGTTGGATATCAGCTATACCAAGTCTAACAACCATACAAGGGAAGATTGGAATAGTCGTATCGTGGTGTGCTAGGGAAGGTGATAAAACATACCACGGCCTCGAACAGAAGCTACTGTCGCGGTCCATGCGCCGTCTGGTATTCGATGGACCTACTCACTGATTCTGTCCAGCACGTTGCTTGTGGATGGACGAGAGCGGCACGGAAACGGACACGCAGACTTGTCGAGGTCAGGAGTGCTCCAATGGCGTGCCCCAGACGGTTTCTTATTCCTTCCGAGTCGAGCTCGGAGCGGACTAAGTGGCTTTTAGTCGCTATGACGCACCAGTACGTACGTATACAGTTACAGTGCAATCCCCTTGGGTACTTCTGTGCAGGAGAGCAGCACAGGGACGTATAGTATAGTATAGTATCGTACCGTACCGTACACGCAAACATGGCAAGGCGGCCTGGCCTTGTCGATTACCTTTTGATAGTTGCGGATACAGAAATGGTACAGTACCTACCCCGAGTCCCTGACACGAGGCCTATCAGTCGATCATGTGCAGGCATTGGATACGGTAGACTTCTGTCAAACGCGACGCCGTGGGTACGTGTGTGAGCGAGTATGGAAGTCGATGAATCTTGTCTTGGGTATACCTTTTGTGCGCAAGGCGTAGGTACACTGTATACTGTACACTGTACTCTGTCGCTGAGCCGCCAGTTGAGCGCCTCAATACCGGGTTCGATGGTGTGATGCTCGTATCATTCTCGGTCTTTGTACAGTTTGTCTTTAAGCCAGAGACCTTATGATCGAGCGGCTCGTGGTCAGAGACGCGACATGGCGACATGTGCGGCTGAATGAGGCGCTTGTCGCTCGACGCCTTTTGATATAGGTACCTGTAAGGCTTGATGAGTCGCTATAGGAACCCTGCCTTGTGTAGTATAGTAACTGCGACCCTTGGATCTATCCTGAATCCTGACAGGTGGTTGTCAGCCAGCCACAGTCAAAACAGCGTGGGATGTACGGAGCGGTCCGACGACCTGCCACGTTATGGACCAGAAAAGTGGTACAGTAGGGAAAGAGATATACCAGAGGCTGAGCTTGGCTCATGATACTGTGGATAGTTTCAGTCGACTATGAAATCGCATGCTAGAGTCGTGAATCCAAGTTCAGAGCAAGCGATACTATTTACGAGCCTTCGGCAACGAAAGATCCTTCAGCTTGTGGGGACGGAGTAAGGTCCGTTTGGCAAGATTTTAGTACCGATACCTCTCAGAAAAGCACGTTAATGTTCTTAATTGTAGTCTGCAGGTGCTCACTGACCATGTGAACAGTATGTCCAAGCTTCGGCCGATAGTAGCGACGTATCACAGTTGGGGATTAATGGCATCGGTTACGACCCATGGTGAAATGCCGAGAATGGTCGTAGTGGTAACATGTTCTGCAGGAATCTTGCATTCTGCCCATGATGGCGCACTTAAGCTGCAGCTCCTGACT
>Ga0058703_1000121_pt1 | contig 15316 bp, 11 predicted proteins | sample AgamicMgMae_FD_83782 | JGI IMG/M metagenome (GOLD analysis project Ga0058703, IMG submission 83782) | Agave microbial communities from Guanajuato, Mexico - Mg.Ma.e | ecosystem: Host-associated > Plants > Phyllosphere > Phylloplane/Leaf | place: Guanajuato, Mexico | collected 2012-06-04
ACCGCCCTTGGACTCCGACAACCACGCGGCGACGTCATCGGGTACAGGTAATTCAAGGTCAGCTATCTTACTCTTCCAATTGCTTGTACTCGGTCCGTTCTACAAAGTTAGGGTCTGAGGTGGTACGAGTACTGCAACTGCACGTAGCAGCAAGGTCCAAGACGTCGCATTCTCCGGTCTTGCACACCGGCGCTCTTCCAGTTTGTGTGCTAGCAACTCACTGTCCTGCATTCTCACAGCATCGATTCTTCAATGCCCCACAGTGCTTGATCTCCAATTCAGCAATTCTACTCGAGGAAACACTCGAGATGCAGAATCTCTTCCACAAGCTAGGCCATCATGGCCACTCTGCTTCTGACCGCCAGCAGTATCCTGGCGCGGGCAATACAGATAATCATCCTCAGCAGCCCCCAACCGACGGTGGGAGCTACAACCGGCCACCACCCAATGCACCACTGCCGGTATATCCTCAACCCGGCCAGGCGCCCCCGGGCCCAGGTCAGGGTCCGCCCAAGGCAGCGAGGGTGAGGTACCACGACAAGATGCAGTTCTTCCACCCGCGTGGCCACCAGCACGGCGTGATGCGCGACCTCGGTTTCACGGGCGTGCTGGACAACAAGATTGTGTGGACGTTCGGCGACACGCTCATGGGCCGCGAGGGCGCGGCGATGATCTGCGCCGTAGACAGCACCAGCATCGGCAACATGATGAGCCCGATGACGGCCGTCGACACGGCTCTCTGGCCGAACAGTGACAATGTAAAGTGCTTCATCCTCCCCACGCCTGAGGAAGAGGCCGACGGAGGCCTGTCCGTTTACTCGTACGGCGGCACGAACATCATGGAGATTGCGCCCAACCACGGGGTCATCTACTACCTCGCCATCCACCGTCCTGGTGGGAAGGAGCGCATCCTGGGCGCCGGCGTCGCCACGGTCAAGATGACGCAACCGGGCAACGTCCCCGTGTCGACGCGCAACGGCCAGAAGATGTGGAACGACTTCGAGCCGGCGTGGGGCGACGTCGGCGCCGCCTACGACGCGCGCGGCGGGCACATCTACGCGTACGGCCACGGCCCCAAGACCGAGGACAACGAGCTCAGCACGCGCGTCTTCCTGTGCCGCGTGCCCGCCGACCGGGCGCTCGACGTGGGCGCGTACGAGTACTGGCTCAACGACTCGCGCGAGTGGACGCGCCAGCGCCTGACGACCTCGGGCGCGATGGGCAGCCGCAAGCTCGAGCAGGCCCACGCCGTCTTCGGCTGGATGGCCATGAACCAGGCGAATCCGTTCTGGAGCAACCACTTCAACAGGTGGATGCTCGTGCACGGCACCAGCTGGGGCCAGAGTCACGTCATGGTGCAGACGGCCGACGCGCTCGAGGGCCCATGGACGGAGCACGGCGAGGTGGCCAGCACGGATCCGAGGGACGGCGGCAAGGATGGCATGAGGTACTGCGCCACGGGACATCCCGAGTTCGATCCGAGTGGCAAGACTGTGCTGGCGACCTGGACGAGGAATAACGAGGTGTATGGTGCGACGATCGAGTGGGAATGAATGTGGTGGTGGCACCTCTACTGCGCTTCGGAAAGGTGCTTCCACTCGGTGGGACGAGATGCTTCGTGTTCATACCTTGTCTACACAAATCTCAAGAACTTTGCACAGGACAGCGGCCTGCATTGAGGCAGGATTGCTGCATCGTTCGACTAGAGTTGCTAGTCTTCGTCGAGTTTGCCGTTAAAGTCGCTGAGAAGCACGTCCTCGGGCGGCGCAACCCGGTTGCCGCGTACTAGAGTGCGTGCCCCGGTCAGTCGTGTGTCTGTAGTAGACTCTCCTTCGGAAGTCATGGCGACTCACCCCATTCCGTCTCCACACGAAGAAATATCCAAGCCCACCGTCTAAAGACCTCCAACAGTTCCATCATGAAAATTCCTCCCTCGAGATCATTAAAGTGGTCCAAATGTGGCGATAGCTTGAACGACCACGTGCACCGAAGCAGCAGGTCTATGACGATCACGACGTAGTAAATCTCGTGGGCGTGGAAGTAGCGGTAGCGGCGGAGACCCCACGGATGCTCGAGGCTGTTCCTCGAACGGAAGCCGGAGAAAAGCGACAGGTCCCAATCCTTGGCGACGTCCCAGTAGAAGGAGTAGAAGGAGTTTGCAAAGACGAAGAAGAGCCTGTTGATCCATCAGTGTTTTATGCGAGCGCAGCATAGTGTGTGCAGACCATAAGCGGAACAGTCCAGCCTCTGTCATACCCATCTTTGCCGGATCATAGCCTCTCTGCAGAGCACTGAGTATGACGACAGGAAAGGCACTCGAGTACTTCAGCGCATTGGCCAGATGCTGACCACCCCAGCCGACAGTGGCGGGCGACGCACCAGCCTGCAGACTGCGGCGCACGCGCACAAACTCGATGAGGCACTGCCTGAGGCGTATCAAGCTTGGTATGCTGATCAGAAAGGGCACCATGTATTGCCCACCACAGGTGCGATCCGGCTTTCCCGTCGAGTGTTTCCTGCCGAAGAGCATGCAGAGCGCGACAAAGAGATCCCCGAGCACCTTGGCGTAGCTCGTGAGCACGTCAGCCATGAGCACATCGCCGAACTTGCCCTCGCTCGGGTCGGCGAGGCCGCCGATGCTGACACGTCGCAGGGTCGAGAGGAAGCGATAGCGGCCGGCCTGCGAGATGCGGCGCACGGGGACGATGAAGCTGAGCAGCAGGATCAGGAGCGTTATGTTGGGCAGTATCTCCCAGGAGAGTACGAGAGCGGATTGCCCGCGGGTGAGCAGCCAGAAGAGCAGGAGGGAGATGAAGAGCGGCAGGCTGAGGAAGCTGGCGAGGCGGTAGGTCGAGTGGTGGTGCGAGATGTGGCCGACGGATGAGCGTGAAGGGTAACGGATGAGCGCAGGGACGTCCTGCTCACACGTATGAGTTCAAATGCCGCGGTTGAACTGGCCCGACGCACAATCTTAAGAAGCGTCAGGTAGTGCAGGTTGACGCCCCAGGCCCATACTCCTGCAGGCCAATGTCAGCGTCCGGCTCGAATGAACGGAATGTCGCGTGGACACGTAGGAACCCCCCACCGAGGACGATGATGATGGCGACGCGATAGGGCAGGGGCAGGACCAGGCTGAAGGCATCGAGCTCGGGCTCGACATACGGATCGGCGTCCATGGCCGTTCATGCCCGCCCGTTTTGCTCGAGATGCAGCTGCTGGCGCATACGCATGTTCAGGAGGGAAAAGGGACGCCCTGGGGCTCCGTCCGCCCATCGAAGCGGTATTTGCGCTACGCTCGGATTGGCAGCTCCATCCGAAATGCTTGGCGCCGAGAATGCATGTGGGGCACTACCGCGGAGCGGAGAGTGGGATCACCATCAGGCGAGGAGTAGCCGAGGTTGTCTATGTCGCGTCGCCCTATTGCCTTCACTAAGCCATGAGAAGTGCTGATACACCTGACTGGATCCCTTTATCTCTCCAAGGCACAGCGTTGTGCGAGCGGGATCAACGACCCATTCGTGATGGACGCAGCTGCGCCAACACAGGAACAACAGAAGGCGGCTCCAACATATCAGTACCCCTTTGCAACATCACCGGATATCATTCGAGCTCAGCAGAAGGATGCTTACTTCCAGGGAGTCCTGCTTGAACATCTCACGAGCATCGTCCGCAAGATCTATGGAGCGCGCTTCGTCCACACGTATGCCACGGAAGCACATACCCTGGCGGATCTCATCTACCTTGGCTTGACCACGTTTGTCGGAAATCGCACGCTCGGCGAAGAGTACTGCGACATAATGCAGGTGGAGTCAGACACCTACCGGATGCCTTCGGTACAGCGGCGGACTGCCTACATCGCAGGCAGTATCCTAGTTCCCTGGGCACTCAATCGTACCCTGCCGGCCTGGCGAAATCGCCTGCGTGGTCTCCTGGAACGTCTTCTTTCACGACGACCTGCGAGTAAATCTTACATTGGCACGGTCGCCAAATACGCGCTGGCTAACCTCGACACTCTGACCTCTCCTGCACCGCTCTACGCCGTCTCCCTCGCCACCTTTTACTTCTCCGGCGCGTACTACCACCTTTCCAAACGCCTCACGGGCCTTCGCTACATCTTCACACGAGAGCCACCGCCGTCCGCTCAGCGCGCTGGGTATGAGGTGCTCGGGGTTCTGCTCGTGCTGCAGCTGGGCGTGCAAGCTTACCTCCACTTGCACCACACTTACGGCGCGCTCGGGGAGAGCGTGCCCGCTAATGCTGCATCTACCGCGGCCCCTTCGGCTATCGTGGATGGCGGCGTCGAGGTCAGTCTGGATGCGACCGCATACACGAGCAACAACACGCTGCTCTTCGAGAGCGGTCCCGTGGAGTCACCGCGACTCGGCCAGGACAAGCTCGCGCATATGATGAGCACGCCCATGGCGGTGGAGCCGCGCGTAGATCTGGCGGACAAGCACGTGATGCGCTGGCTCGAGGGACGGCAGGCCCGCAAGTGCACGCTGTGTCTGGAGCCGATGAAGGACCCGAGCGCCACGACGTGCGGCCACATCTTCTGCTGGACGTGCATCTGCGATTGGTGCAGGGAGAAGCCCGAGTGTCCGTTGTGCAGGCAGACGTGCTTGGTGCAGCACATACTGCCGCTCCGGAGCTGAATTTGGCCTGGGATAGTCTAAACATGGACTCTACAGCCTTGCACTCGCGCCAATCATGATGGAGCACTATCTGCTCAGCCCAGATGTTATAATGGCCGCTGCTCGTGAGGGCGTTACCATGCCTCTTGCTTACTCACGATCCAAGCAAATGTCCAGGTTCGAGTCATCTACATGCAAAATATCGTTTGCCGATCGTCGACTTGGGTTGGGCGATCTTGCGATTTGACTATTACTACTCCACGAAGTCGTGGCTCCCCAGCCTCTTACCTCTCGGCGTAGGATAAGTGTGCTACGCCGCCGCAAATTTCGTGCGCCTTTGCTTAAATTAGCAATGGCCCAGCACGCTGAGTTCTTACGGTCCAGCCAAATCACAGGCGGGAGGCAACCTCTACGATGTGGCTATCGTGCCAAGGCGCAAGGCTTCCCGCATCGGGGGCTAGCATGCATTGCACGACGCGCGCCCAGATCATTTGCGATTGCTAAGGTAGGTTACCACGGCCATGACAGTGCGACGTTTACCGTCCATCCGCTCGTCCGTCTTGCGAAAATGCCCGTGGTTGATACGACGAGCTCGTGGTTACGCGCTTGTTTCGGCGGGCCCTGGCGAGGTCGGGAACTGTCATCTATGCAAGCCGTTGGTGTACAATCGTTCCAGTCTGGAAGGACATCGTGTCATGCGCCTGTCCTGACGTTCTCATGCTGTGCAAGGACATACGATTTCAGACCCCGAGGCGTGTAATGGATCTTTGAACGGAAATGGATAAGAAATCACATGCTTTGTGATGCATAAGGCTATCTCAATGTCCTGTGTATCATCCCGCCGCCGGAACGCCATATGGCGACACCAAAAGTCGACTTGCTTCGCCACCGCCAAATCAGCCCGTTCCGTTGCACAAACGCCAGCACCGCAGCCTTGCCCACGTGAACCGACACCGACCACCAGTCCCGGACGTGCTCTCTAAGCCTTCCTGCAGCACCTGACGCAGACGGGCTCGCAGACGAGCTCGTACCCGCGGCGCATGCGCTGCTGCACGAAGCCGACGCACGTGGCGCACCCGCAGCTCCCGTCGCGGCAGCCGACCTGCTCCCGGAAGCAGCTGAGCGGGGCCTGCGCCTGCGCCGCCATCCGGGCGTCCCACTCTGGCGTGCGCACGGCGGCGCGGTAGACGCGCGAGATCTGCGACGACACGGACGCGACGGACGAGGACCAGGAGCGGCGCGAAGAGGCCGAGTCGACGGAGCGCTCGGAGCGGCGCGAGGAGAACATGCGGCTGAGGCGGGGGCGCGAGGCCGAGGGGACGGGGATCTGAAGGGTGGTGGCAGCCATGTCTGATGGGTTGGCTGGGTTTGAGGTGGTGTTGGTGGTGCCGAGCGGTCGAAGAGGATCGAGGAGGGCGGAGAGTAGTTGATGAGGAATGAGAAAAGTGTTTGTGTAGATGTCGATGCAAAGGAGGTATGGATGTAGAGAGGTCTGAAAGCTTGCAGTGGAGTTTATGTGTTGTATGGAGGAGGAGAAGAGAGGGTGCTCTGTTGTTGTTGCTGCTATGATTCTAGAAATTCTTCTCCTCCCATCAGGATATCACGACCCTCTTATACTCGCGCCGTGTGGGTTCACCAACCTGCGTCTCACGTCCGCAGCTCGCTTCTTACACGCCCTCGCCCAGCGCCGTCGCAAGCGCCTTTCGCAGGGTAAGCGCGACATGGCACGCGCGCGTTCCCACGCTCAGCCCACCAGGCACGCAGCGGGCGCAGACGCATCGGACATGCTCAGCCGCAACGCCCCGCGACGCCACGGCGACGAGGAACAAGTCACGCCAGGCGGCGAGTTGAGCGTGCGATCGCGATCGGCCTCGTCGAACGCTGCGCAACGGCAGCGGCGCCGGCAAGATTAGCCTCGCGGCAGATGGGCGTGGGTTTGGGCGTGGAGTGGGGTGCGAGGCGGCGCGGTGCAGTGCAGTGCAGTGCAGTAGTGCAGCGTAGCGACGGATGTTGATGTCGCTGGCGACGTGCCATGCTGGGAACGTGGAGCGCTATCAATCCAATGACAAGGCGGAAAGCTGGTTCCGAATATCATGCTGGAACCAAGCTGAGATAGCCTAGAATAGAGTACCTTAGCTTTCTGTAGAGCCGAACCACACTGCATTGCATCGCATCGTATTCTAGTAGAACCGTCGAGCTAGAAAATAAGCTTTGGCTTCTGGAAGATGGCTGACGAGGCTGTGCGGGTCCCGGTCATGCGAACCCACCAGAGGCGCCGGCGGTGGGGCCGTCGGCGGGCAGAGAGAGCTCGTGGAACCGAACGAGCAGGTTTTGGCGGTGTAAGATTACCAGTAATTTAGTGACCGCGCCGTGAACCCAAAGACGGCCAGCCAGCCAGCCACGACCATGGCCGGGTCCAGCTCTGCTCACCGTTCCCCTGGCCACGCCGTGGGTCGCACCTCATTCCCGCCATTGCTGATTCGTTTGTGAACCATGCAGCCTTGCGTCGCTCGCGCCCGTCCCCTGTCCGACTCACGCACGTGTGGTTCGCGCGCAGCAATAATGACATGGGCGCCTGCATTCACGTGGGCGGAGAGCTGCTCCACCCCGTTCGTTGAACTATAGTGGTTCTAGTCTGCGCTGTAGACCTCCACGCCCAACATTGGTGCCGCGCGCAAGCATTGCCCGATCAGAACTTTAAACCCCTGCCGTCGAGCATGTACACGACTCATCCCCTTCGTACCTCGCTGATGGTGCGACGTCTGTGCTCCGAGTCTGCAAATAGCGCCTCTATGAGGTCGACCAGTTCGTCGGCGTCGAACTCCAGCTTCAGCTCGCCCTCGCCCCACAGGTACCTGATGTCCGCCAGCGACGCCTCGAGGAGTTCCCCCATGTATTGGAACTTGAACCACATGGGCGTGTACACGCCGCAGACGTCACCCTCGCCAGCCGTCGCAGGTGCTGGGAAGAGGTCTCGAAGCGCCGAGATGTCGTCGCAGAAACCTCGCAGCTGCTTCGATTCCGCTTCGGAGATGTCGCCAAGGTCTTCAATGTCGGAGATGACCTTGGCCATCACGGTCGATAGCAAAGAACCCAGGCTCTGCAGCAGAGCCGAGTGGCTCAGGACACTCTTCCACTCCCTTCCCACGTCCCGCACCCGGTCAATGGTGGCGGACACGGCCGCCGAGCATTCGCTGGCAAAGGGCACCTCTGTGCAGTTCGTGAAACCTTGCGCGCCATCGAGCAGGTCCTTGACGATCGTCCTCTGCGACTCCATCTCCCTGCCGTACGCCCTCCGCCCGAAGCTTTGGATAGATTGCACGTCGCTCGCCAACTTCAGTCGGCTCGACGGCCAAGAGTGCTCCGGCAGGGTCGACTTCGCGTCCGTCTCGCGTTGCTCGGCCGCAAGCTCCTCGAGTTCGGCGGCAAGCCGCAGGCAGTCGTTGTACAGTAGCATGTGCGCCGCTTGACGGCTTCCGTAGCACGTCGAAGCCAACGCGCGAAACCCTGCCAGCGCCAATGTCGGTAGTGAATAGAGCCCAGGGGCGGCAGGAGAAATGGGAGAGTTTGCGAATTCAGGACCTCGCAGGGTTTCCGCGTCCCGGATGATGTCAACAATGACATCGCGCAGCTGGTCCGGCACTCCTGTGATCGTATAGGTTTCGCTCAATGTAAGCTCGCGCTTGTCGTCAGGCTGGACGACGGCCGTGGTCTCAGCGGCCGACGTCGGGCTCCTGCCATTCGTGGTGTTTTTCCTTCCGCGCACAGCTGATGGACTGCCTGGGTCCTTTGATGAATCTTGATCGTCCCAGCCCCAAGCACCAACGTCGTCATCATCTTGACCGTTGTCATATGGCACCAGGTCTTGATGATGTGTATCGGGTTCCACATTATGGCCTCTTGTGCTGTCGGGTAAGGGGTCTTCATCACCAACATCCCAGGCACTAGCATCATCTTCTTCTTCTTCTGCATCACCGTCCGCTTGTATCGAGTGAAAGTCTGCTGATGCAGGCGGTGTCGCCGTCGCGTCCTGCCGTACTGTTTCCGCGGATGAGCTGTATGGGACAGGTTCTTTGTTGTCAATACCGCGGCTCATCATTTGCTTCTCTACACGCTCAACGACTTTTGTCTGATATGGCCGCTTGAGGAGTACTTCTCGCACTGCGGCCAGTGATAATTCTCTCCGCTTGGCTAACCAGATCTTGGGTATTTGGTCGACCCACTCGGCCAATTCGTTCTGGCCGTCCACGTCGGTTTTTATCAACTCATCCGAGAGACCTCTGACGCGCTCTAGGATGGTCTGCAGATGTCCTGCCTCGCTCAGCAAGACTGGTATCTCTTCAGTCAGCCATGAATCGATCAAGTGCGAAGTCAATGATGGCATGAGTGAGTTCGTGATTGTCTTGGCCAATTCGGTTGGCAGATTGCTTTCCGTGAAGAACCGTACGATTTGCTTAACATCGTCAATGGCTTGAGTTGGACCGCCGTATGTATCCTTACTCCTGACCGCCATGGACTGGTGGCCGAGGTTCAGGGCGGCATTTCGGTGCGGCCGCTCCGAGCCGAAGCGTGGTCGCGTGATGCTCTTGTCGAAAGCTTGCGCAAATCTCGCTATGCATGCGTCTAACATGTGCAGACGGGCTAGAACTTTGGTAGCACTTGATAGAGACAGACTGGTAGAGTCGTCATGGTTGCCGGTCAAATTGATGCGGATACTAGCTTCCTCGGTATTTATGTACAACGACTCATGCCACGCTTTGCTAGCCTCGCTCAATATCACTTGATGTTGGTCTTTGATACCTTTCCCTATGAGCTCAATGGCAGAAGAACTGGCGTATGGTCGAAGCTCTTGCAGTTCGCCCTCGACAGATGAGAGGCTGTCCAGAGATTGTGCGAAGCGTCCGGCAATGGCATCTTCCTTGGCTTGATTCAAGACTTGTGTGGCATGGGCGACTGCTCCAAGAAGAGATTTCAATTTCAACGTGTACTCGACCTCGTTCGTGAGCAAGGAGACCTTGTGTTGATAGTCGGTGTAGGTTTCCTTTAATCGAGCGGCTTCCTCTGCTTGCTGTACGATCTCTCGTGCAGTTCTCCTCGAAATCGCTATATCGTCTTGCAGCTGTCTGGCTTGTGTGATCCAGCCGTCGACATCTGGCGCGACATCTCGACTAATGCGTCTCACATCGAGCTGAACAGCCTGTCAGCATTCTCGAGCGACTCAGGAGAAACAACATCGGCAGTACCTCGAGTGTCGTTTTCGCAGCGTCAAGCTCGTGCAACAGCCCAGGGACGGTGGCATCTCCAATGTTCGCCGCGATGAGCTCTTCAGATTCTGGGTACTTACCAGTCTCGACGTAATGGAGCACGGCCGAGGTGAGATCCTGCGCCGTTATGGCGTTCGACATTTCCGACTCTGCGAGCTGAGCTGTGAGTTGAAGCCGGGGTGAATCCCACCTCACCTCACCTCGTCTCGTGCATGACGACCTTCTGCTCCAAGTCCAAGTTGTGGCTGTCATGTGCATAGACCCGCCAAATTCTGTGGGGCTGTGGCTACATTAGTATCGTTGCCGCTAATTCAACTGGGCTTAGAACTACGCATGGCAAGACTAAGGTACGGCTTTCTATCAGAGGATACATTGGCCCCCCCCGTGTTTCATCAACATCAACGAATCCATGTGAACACTATGAGTACGTGTAGGTAGAGCCCAAATTTGTTAATATATTCCTGTTTCTCGTTACGCATACATTCTACAGATACTTCTTCATACATAATTGTTGTGCAATCCCAAATCAATCTAGCACCAGAAAGTGACTGCGGAAGAGCTCGTTGCCTTTGTTGAGAGAATAGCGTACATAACAGGCGCAGGTTGTGTGGCGATTGTCAAGATGCCGGACTCTGTGCGGTTCAAAACCATTCGCGAATTCAAAGCCGACTATTGCCCTGCCAAGTTTGCACTCTATGAATCTGAAAGGACTGGCATGCGGGTTGTGGTAGTAGATCAAAAAGGCCCAAAAGTGTATGGATATTTCGCGCTCGCCACCGAGATTCACGACAACAGCGGCGCTCCCCATACCCTGGAACATCTCGTCTTCATGGGGTCAAAAAGCTTCAGGTATAAAGGCGTGCTGGATAAACTTGCCACTCGAGCATACTCAAACACAAACGCCTGGACTGCAACAGATCATACGGCTTACACTCTCGATACCGCGGGCTGGGAAGGCTTTGCCCAGATTTTGCCGGTCTACCTCGAGCATGTCCTCCTACCAACCCTGACCGACGCAGGCTGCTATACAGAAGTCCATCACGTCGATGGAACGGGACACGATGCTGGCGTCGTGTATTCCGAGATGCAAGGCACGCAAAACGATCAAGCCGAGCTGATGGACATTCGCGCGCGGCAGCTCATCTACCCGGAGAGTGTAGGATTTAGGTACGAGACTGGCGGCCTGATGGATGCACTTCGTGTACTTTCCGCGGATCGTATCCGTGCATTCCATAAAGAAATGTACCAGCCCAAGAACCTCTGCCTCGTCATCATTGGAGATGTCGATCACGCTCATTTGCTCCAAGTCCTTGACAAGTTTGAAAATGGCATCGTCAATGACGTGCCACGCTTAGATGAGCCTTTCATCCGACCTTGGACACAGCATGGACGAACTCCACTGATCAAGCAGTCCATACTGGAGACTGTCGAGTTTCCAGAGGAAGACGAGTCGGTCGGGGAGATCCTGATTGGCATGTTGGGACCGGATTGCAATGACGACCTTCTGAACGCGGCTCTAAACGTACTTTTGGTCTATCTCTGCGGCTCGTCGGTATCTGTGCTGGAGAATACGCTCGTGGAGAAGGAGCAACTGGCTAGCGCTGTATACTACTCCACTGATACCAGACCTGACGTGATGATATGGTTCACAATCAGCGGCGTGGAGACGTCCAAACTGGCGAATGTCGAGAAGCGCTTCTTCGAGGTTCTGACGAACGCGTCCTCGAAGGCGCTTGATATGGAATACATGCAAGACTGCGTTGAACGACAGCGCAGGCAACTCAAGTTCCACAGTGAAGCATCTGGGAACTTCTTCGGCAACGGAATCATCCATGATCACTTGTTCGGTAGCCGTGACGGTACGACACTAGCGACTCTTGGCTCTCTCGCCGAGTATGACGAGCTCGAAGGGTGGAATGAGGCAACCTGGCGGGAATTCCTCTCAAAGTGGTTCATCAAGGCGCACCACGTCTCCGTGCTCGGCGTACCATCCAAAAGGCTGTCGAAGCAGCTCAAAAAGGATGAAAAGGCTAGGGTTAAAGCACAAAAAACGAAATTGGGTCAAGAAGGCCTACGACGGCTGGCTAAGGACCTAGAAAACGCAAAGGCGGAAAACGACAAGGAGATACCGCAGGAAGTTCTATCTCAGTTCCAGGTGCCCGGCACAGACTCAATACACTTCATACAAACCACGACCGCGAGATCGGGACTTGCCAGAGGTCAAGGAAACGAAAATAACTCAATCCAACGCGTCATCGATGAGGATAAGATGGACTACCCTTTGTTTATACACTTCGAGCACATCGACACCAACTTCGTCCACGTCAATCTGGTGTTATGTACACATGATATTCCGAAAGAGCTGAGACCGTTGCTTTCAATCTACACAATGAACTTCTTCGACACGCCAGTCGTGCGAAACGGATCTCGTGTCGAGTTCGAAGAGATTGTCACACAGCTGGAAAAGGACACTGTCAGCTTCTCGATAGATTCGGGGGGCGCCATTGGAAACGACGAACTACTGCGCATCAGATTGCGCGTGACGCCCGAAAAGTACAGAACCGCCATCCAATGGATGGAGGACCTCCTGTTCGACAGCATATTTGACGTCATTCGCCTCAAGGCAACGCTGGCGAAGATCATGGCGGACATTCCAGAGGAGAAGCGGAGTGGCAGCCAAATGGCAAGCTCCGTGCGTAGCATGTTGCACCTGTCTCAATCTTCCTCCAGTCGCGCCCAAAACACACTCGTAAAGGCATTGTATCTGCGCAAGATGAGTGCCATGCTCGACTCCGATCCCGATGCACTGATAACCAAGATGGAAAGCCTTCGCGCGAGCCTCATCAAAGCCAACAACTTCCGCGTCTTCATCATTGCGAATCTAGCATCAGGCACGCTTCAACGCCCCGTCTCCGCGTGGTCGAAACTCACCCGCCGCTTCGACGCCTCGAACCCGTCCCTCGTCCCACTCGACTCCGGCAAACAGTGCCTCAGCGCAGCAGGCCTGCGCCCGGGCACTTTCGCCTACATCGTCCCCATGTCGACAATCGACTCTTCCTTTGCCGATCTGACGACCAGCTGCATCGACTCCTACTCGCACCCGCTTCTTCCCGCCCTGACGGTCGCCCTCGCCTTTCTCGACGCTGTAGAGGGTCCCATCTGGACGGCCGTGCGCGGCACCGGTCTCGCGTACGGCGCCGGCTTCACGCGCGACATTGACATGGGCATGCTAAAGTACAAGATCTACCGCTCGCCCAACGCGCACAAGGCGTACGTCCAGAGCAGGAAGACGGTGCGCGCGCTCGCCGACGGGACGGTCGCGCTCGACGACCTCGCCATGGAGGGCGCCGTCAGCTCCGTCGTCGTCTCCTTTGTGGACGAGCAGCCGACCATGGCGGCGGCCGCGACGATCGGGTTCGTGAACCAGGTCGTGCGCGGCATCGACAAGGCCTGGGCGGCGGAGTTTATGAAGAAGGTGCGGAATGTCTCCAAGGAGGACGTCAGGAGCGTGCTGCGAGACCTGGTCATGCCGGTGTTTGATACCAAGTCGGCCGATCTGGTCGTCACGTGTGCGAGTATCATGCAGGGCGAGCTCGTTCAAGGCTTCGCTGAGGACGGGTGGAAGCCCGAGGTACGGCGGCTTGCACACTTTCAGGATGGATATGGATGGGAGGCAGGAGACGATGGTGCTGCAGAGGAGTCAGAAGCTGAAGGGGATGACGTGGAGGAAGAGGATGACGATGAGGCAATGGCGCAAGGTGACGAGGATGACGAAAGTGACGAGGATGCTGACAGCGAGGAAGATGAGGCTGATGAATCAGAGGACGAAGATAAAGAGGCCTAAGTCTGTGTTACCCGAGCGTTGATGCGAGGAATATCGCTTAGACAACCCGTGTACGAGACCACAAAACCATGAAGGGCACAATTGCCATGGATATTTACACCATGGTGAAGATGTCCAAGTAGCATAGTAGCACGCTTCATGAATACTCTACCGTTAATCACCGCCCAAGCCCGTGACTTCCACAATGACGTTTCCAACCGTGGACACGCACCACAGTCCGATGAGCCCGTAGCCGATCTTCCTGTCCATCCTCCACCCATTCATAGGGACGGCAATCAGCAATCCCACGAGCGTGACGAGCAGAGCGGCGGCCGATATAAGCAGTGTCGTGCTGACTTGGATGTGGTACGGCTTGTATCGTGTGGGACTGTTGGGGTGCTTGTGATGACGTTTGCCGGCATCGTGGACGGTCATGTAGAGACCGCCGAGGCCGATGCCAAGCAGGACTATTGAGGTGGTCAGGTTTTCCCCAGGGATGTGTGCTGGATGCGCAACTTACTGTTAAGCAATGGACCGCCGAAGCATGCGGAAAGTGCCATTACTGGATGGCCGAGTTTTGCGACTGCAGGACCCTCAGTATTCGCATTAGAGACGTGGACACTGATGCAAAACTCACCGGTGATGTCAGCAACCAGGTCTCCTAGCGAGTTGCCACACGCGAAAATGGTGAGCCCAAGGATAGCATCGGACATGCTGAATATGACGCCAATGGTCTTTAAGACGCCCACGACCTCGTTCGCAATCGTGGAAATCCAGGTAATGGAGACTGCAAAGCCGACAAAGCAGAGTAGGAAGTGCCATTTCGGTGGCTTATCAGGCGTTGTGGTGTAGAGGATTATTAGCAGCGCCACCAAGGATCCCAGCAACGAGTACAAAGAGGGTAAGAGTAAAGATTTGGGCGTGGAATTTTCAAGATTGGCCCATACGAGGAAGACGACAAAGTATGGAGCCGTGAAGCACTGCGTTATGACGAGCCAGCGATTCCAGCCAGGTTCTTTTGTCGAGGCTGCGCTTGAAGCCGGCGACGATATCTGCACGAGGTCATTCTTTGCAGAAATGGGTGACGTACTTGGCATGCTGTGATGATGGTGATGGTCGCTATCCTCGGCATACAAAGCAACACTGGCTGTGGATGCATGATGACCCACATTGGAGTACGAATGACGGTGCGGGTGAGGCTGACCTGACGCGCCAGATCGAGGCGTCCCATCCAGACGTGGTGTCAATCCTGCGGCATCCACACCATCGTCGATGTCGCCCTCCATGTCCACAACAGGCAATGTAATTGTGAGAAGGAAGAAGCTGGGAATTGCGGCTAGTGCAAATACTTTGTCCAATATGGACTTGTCCCTCCAGCGGTGGAGAGTCGGAAAGAGTGTAGAGAGGATGATCAATGGGGGCGGCAGTATTGAGTATGGCCACCACTTTGATGGCCTGCTCTCAGTGCGCATATCTGTCGTGGCATTGTAACGTGAGTCGAAGATTGCACTTGGTGGTAATGAGAAAGGCGTATTGGTATTAGGCGTGCTGCCACCAGATGTAACAAGATCCTTTGGAGATGTGCGAGGTGATTGTCC
>Ga0058703_1000123_pt1 | contig 15215 bp, 15 predicted proteins | sample AgamicMgMae_FD_83782 | JGI IMG/M metagenome (GOLD analysis project Ga0058703, IMG submission 83782) | Agave microbial communities from Guanajuato, Mexico - Mg.Ma.e | ecosystem: Host-associated > Plants > Phyllosphere > Phylloplane/Leaf | place: Guanajuato, Mexico | collected 2012-06-04
TGACTCTTCACACCACATCCCTATCAGTTGAAAATTTCCTAACGGATGTAGATAAGAAGCTGACTCTTCCTACTAAATGATGTGGATTGATCCTCTCTCCACCTAAATAAATAGAACTGTACAGTCTCATTGCTACAATTATTTTATGTTTGTTGAAGTTAAACAAATGGCTCAAGCATATGTTGACTTGATTAAGAAAAGTCCTTTTCAGGACTATACTGTTCGCGAATTACGTGAGTTTGCACGTGCTGCGAATATTGAACAGAAATGTAAAAGAAAAAGAGATTTAGTAATTGCATTAGAAAAAAAGAATGTTAAAAAAATAAAACTCGAAAAAGTGCGCGAAAATAATATACAAGATGCTGGTAGCGGAAATACTGAGGTAAGAGAAAAATTTACTATACACATTCTTTCTTTTTTTTTTTGGAAACTTAAAACTAACATTATTATTATAGATGGAAGAACAACAAGACCATGACGACTCTTTCGATCCGGTAGCCGCGCATTCATTTTCCAATACACAGACTGACGATTTAAAATATGTTATAGTTAAAACCATAAGTTCACGATACGTTAAAAAATTTAAAGCACACATGAAAGAGTATAAACTTATTTTTAAAAATGACTCTCTCCCTCCTCTAACTAATACTAACATTAAAGTAGACGTAATTACTTACAGTCTAAATGAAATGGTAAGGTATGTAAAAAAGGAAACAAATTTCGAAACAGGTGATAAGATCAATATTATTATTTTAAATCCTATTTTTTTTAATAATATTTCAACTGGGGTCAACTGCGACGATCCTGTTAAAAAATTGAAGGAGAAGGTGGCCCAAATTCTTACATCTGATGAAAGTATCGACATACTCGATTGCACATTCTATATACAAGTTGTGAATATGCCACATGGTGCTGGAAGACATCGTATCATCAATTTAGAGAAAGATAAACGTACTAAACGTTGTATAGTACAAATTAGAAATACGAATGATAATTTATGTTGCCCGCGCGCGATCGTTGTAGGTTTAAGTTATGTATCCAACACTGTACTCGGTCAGACATTGAACGCTGCCGAAGTGAGATCATTAAGAAAAGGCAAGCGCGTACAACATGAGTTGACCAGTAAATTATGTAATATGTTAGGTGAATATAATAGGGAAGGATTCACTCTCGAAGACATTAGAAATGTTGAAAAATTATTAGGAATTCAGATTACCGTGATTTGCACGGAATCTTTGAATACAGTAATTTATAAAGGCGAGAGCGAGTGCAACGTTCAAATTTATTTGTATAAGACAGGAAATCATTTCGATTTGATAACAAAAATGAACGCTTTCTTCGGTACAGTTTACTATTGTAAGAGATGTGATACACCGTACCAGAACAAAAATCGCGTTCACCGATGTAAAAATAAGAAACAACCGTGCCAGCTATGCATGAAAGAGGCGCACGATCCTTCAACAAAAAATAAAATATACTGCGAGGAGTGTAATCGGTACTGTTATAATGCAGAATGCTTCACCGAACACGAATTTAGTGTATGTTTTGTAGTATACAAGTGTAAGGTGTGCGCTAAAATTTGTCTTCGTGAAAATGAGCATAGGTGTGGGTTTGAACTTTGTCTCAATTGCGGGTTAGTGGTAGAAATGGCTACGCATAAGTGTTATATGCTCAGAGAACCTGCAAAAGGTAGACGTTGCTATTACGGATGTTACAAGTGCGCACCTCCTAGAATTTTCACTATCGAGGTTGAAGATGACAAAGAAATTGTTCGGGAGCACAAATGTGTTGTAAAAAGTGTACCCAACATTGCTGAAATGGTGAAATCAAACTTTCGAAATTTGGTCTTGAAGAATCATCCTGACAAAGGAGGCTCCCACGAAGCGATGGTGGAGTTGAATAATGCGCACACAGACGTGCAAGAACTTCTCTACAATACTTCACCGCTTTCATGTCAGACTTTTCATGAGAACGAAGATAAGTTCAGGATTTTAGGTGTTACTTGTAATTACGACGGTCATAAAGTAGCTCGTAAGAGGCAAATTCAAATTGAGGTTCCGCTAAAAGAAAATCCGAAATGTAAATACACTGAAAAGTACATATTTTTTGACTATGAATGTATGCAAGAAAGTGGCACCCACATTCCTAATCTAGTTGTTGCTCACAATTTCAAAGGCGATAAGTATGTTTTCCATTCTAACAATGAGTTCTGCGCCTGGCTCATCTCTCCCGAACATCAAGGTTATACAGCTATTGCACATTACGCTAAAGGCTATGACAGCCAATTCATTATGCAGTACTGTATAACCAACACTATTAAGCCTTATACCATTTATAATGGTACCAAGTTAATGCTCCTTGAAGTGTGCAGTATTCGTTTAAAAATCATAGATAGTTTTAATTTCATTTCATTCCCTTTAGCAACCTTCCCGAAAACATTTGGCTTAACCGAGCTAAAGAAAGGCTACTTCCCCCACTATTTTAATACACTCGAAAATGAAAATTATGTAGGACCCATTCCTGACAAGAAATATTACAGCGTTGATACTATGAAACCCGCAGCGCGTACTGAATTTCTGGTCTGGTATAATGAAAAAGTTGAAGAAAATTACGTCTTTGATCTGAAAAAAGAATTGTTGGAGTATTGCGACTCTGATGTAGATATTTTAAGACGTAGTTGCTTAAAATTCAGAGAAGAATTCTTGGAAATTGCCAACATTGATCCCTTTCAGTATATCACTCTCCCATCTGTTTGTATGGCGATTTTCAGATCAAAATATTTGAAATATGATACAATAGGTGTCTTCAACGAAGATCTCAAAGATCAGTACTCCAAAGCTTCAATCCAGTGGTTAATGTCTCAGAAAAATGAAAATATTGAACACGCTCTGAACACAGGTGAAGCGCAAATTTGTGGCGATAAAGTTGATGGTTTTGACTTACAGACCAACACGGTCTATCAATTCCACGGCTGTTTCTGGCACGGTTGTCCTAAATGTTATACAGATGGTGAAACGATAAATACAGTGAACAAAGAAAAAATGGAAGATCTGTTGGAAAAAACTACAGAGCGTAGTAAACAAATTAAAGATGGAGGGTATAATTTGGTTGAAATTTGGGAATGTGAGTGGAAAGCGTCTCCATTATACAAAGAATATAAAACTTTTAATATTGTAGAACCGTTAAATCCACGTGACGCATACTTTGGTGGACGTACCGAAGTTATCAAACTTAAGGCAGAGTCTACTAGTGATTGTAAAATCAAGTATATCGATGTATGTTCACTGTATCCTGCGGTCATGTTCTACGATGATTACACTATAGATCACCCAACCAAGATTTTCCAACCTAAAGTATATGATAAGAATTGGTTTGGTCTTATCAAGTGTAAAATCTTACCGCCTCAAGACCTATACATACCTGTACTTCCTGTTAAAATAAAAATGGAAAAATCTGAAAAATTAGTTTTTGCTCTATGTAGAACGTGTGCTGAAACTCAGCAGTCATGTAAGTGTGAACATTCTGAAGGTGAACGGGTTTTTGTAGGTACGTGGACAACTGTAGAAGTATCTACAGCTATCAAAAAGGGCTATATAATTCTAGAAATTTACGAAGTCTGGTATTTTAAGGCAAGCAGGGATATTTTCAAGTCTTATATTAAAGATTTTATGAAAATCAAGTTGGAGACTAGCCCTCATAACTACCCGTCGAACGAAGCCTATGCTAAAGATGTTGAAGAACGTCAAGGTTTCAAATTAGATCTAGATAAAATTAAACCAAATCCTGTCAAGAGAACGATTGCGAAATTAGCTATGAACTCATTGTATGGGAAGTTTGGTCAACGTGCTAATATGTCACAGACGGAATTTGTAACCGATCCCTCTAGATTTTATGAACTCTTGTTGGATAGTCGATTAGAGGATGTAAATTTGAGCTACATCAGCGAAGAAATGATTCAAGTAACGTATAAATTCAAAGAATATTACGTGAAAAACGATTATAATACAAACATCTTCATCGCTTTGTTCACCACAGCCAATGCGCGTCTTCGTCTGTACGAGAAAATTTCGGAATTAGGTGAAGCGGTTATTTATATGGACACTGATTCGATAATGTATTACGACGATGGAAAAAATAGTGTTCAAACTGGGGATCTGTTGGGAGAGTGGACGGATGAATTGGGTGGAGGATATATTCAAAAAATGTTAGCAACTGGTCCAAAATCGTACTACTATAAAACAGATAAGAATGAAGAATGTACAAAAATTAAAGGTTTCACTCTTCATTTTGCTAACGCTGAAAATTTGAATGCTGAAACGATGGAAAAATTAATCGATGGGGAGATTGAAAATGTGAAAGTAACCAATCAGCAGATAACTAGGGATAAAACGACAAAACAATTGGTGAACAAAGACGAGACGAAAACATTCTCCTTTAATTTCGATAAACGTATTATTCTAAAGAATTACGATACAATTCCCTACGGTTATTGCGGTTGTTGTTGTTGTTGTTGTTGTCAAGAGTCACGGGTGAGTGAGTGCGTCGAGAGGAAGGCGAAACCATACACCTCGTGAAAGCGACCGTCGTGTGTACGTGTAGGGGGTTTTTCTCTGCACACGACGCTCACCACTGCAAATACCCTTTCGGAGTGGTAGGTCCCACTTCCGAGTCGCACCGAACAGAGCGATAGTCTTTGACGAGGGTGCAGTATCGAATAGTATAAATAATAATAATAATAGGTATAGATTGTATTTTCCAACATGATTTCCGTAATTAATTTTGACACAAAACCTCAAACACCGAGAAAGGTTGAAATGTTTCCGAATGTAATACGTTGCGGTATTTTTGGACCTAGTGGTGTTGGAAAATCGAACGTTTTATTAACTATATTACTCCATATTAGACCTTTCTTTAATATATATCTGTGCTCTAGGACTGCCGATCAAGATAAATATAAATTATTAGGAGAGTTGATCGACAGTTATAATAAGAAAAATAGGAAAAAAATAAAGTTTCATCTGTTAAGTATTGATAATTTACCCGAACCTGAGAAGGTGGAGCGGGAGGCGATTATAATTTTTGATGATATTCTCACTGAAAATCAAGATAAAATTGCAAATTTTTTCTTACGTGGGCGTCATCACAATATTTCCTGTTTCTACCTCAGTCAAATGTTTACACGTATACCTAAAAAATGTGCTATTCGTAATAATCTTAATTATTTAATTATGTTTCGCGTAGATTTAATTAATCTGCGACAAATCCATGTAGAATTTATTACTGATTTGTCTTTTGAAAAATTCAAACAAATGTGTAACGAGTGTTGGCGTGAACCATACGGGTTTCTTGTTGTAGACGTTGATAATGAACGGTGTAAATATAAGAAAAAATTTGAATGTAAATTAGTATAAATAGAGTACTACTGTATGCTTTAAGTTGTATTATTAACTATAATGAGTAATAACGATATTATTGAAAGTTCTGAGTACTTTGATTACCATCCTTCAACTACAGAAAATTTTGATGTAGCGGGGGCCGAGTTCAATATCTCAGTACTCAATGAAGATGTTATAACACAACCCTCTAAGAGTTTACTGGTGATTCGAGGTACTCTTTCAGCTAGTAAAAGCAACTCTGTAGCTATCGAGATAGACCCAGATAAAATACATTTTATCAATAATGGAATATTGCATCTTTTTGACAGAATTGATTATTACATCGGAGATGTAAAAATTGATACAATTCGAAAACCGGGTATTTCCACACTTATGAAAGGATTAGTTTCCTTCGAACGGGATCTGTGTTATAATACAGCGGGTTGGAAAATAAATTCATCTTCTCGTACTAATATACTGAATAAAAATAGGTATTTCTATATTACTATTCCTCTGTCTATATTGATGGGATTTTTCGAGGACCATAAACATTTTCTTTACCGTATGCCTCAAAAGTTGACATTCTATAAGACTACTACAGAAACACCGAATAATGTTTTATTTGTTGATTCTACTACAGGCTATACAGTTACTTTGCAGTTGACTGATATTCTATGGAGAGTTCCTCAATTAAAGTTCAATATAGCCGTAGAAACACAAATACGAAAAGAGATTTTAAATAATAAGGATTACGAATTAAATTATAGACACTGGTTTTATCAAAATATCACTCCCCCAATCGGTAGTGAATTTACTTGGGATTTTCCAGTAGCTTATACAAAATGTAAGTACGTTTTATTAGCCTTTCAAACTGATAAAAATAATAAAATTGACGTAGACAACTCAGAGTTCAATTTTTGTGACTTGGAAAATGTTCAAGTACTGTTGAACAATAATGTTTATTATCCTCGTGAACGCCTAAATTTGAAATATTCCGAGTTGAAATGTGGTAATTTGTACCATATGTTCAACCAATTCAAGCTTTCCTATTACAATCGAAACTCTGAAAGTGTCACACCTCTAATAGATTATAATACATTTTTAACCAAGTATCCCATCATCGCTATAGATTGTTCTCATCAACCTAGTGTAATAAAAGAATCTCTGATAAATATTAGAATTCAATTTGCCTGGCGTACTAATTTACCAGCGCACACTGTAATTCACTGTATTATGATTATGGATAAGCAAGCTATCTACAATCCTCTCACAAATAGGGTCATATCCCCTACAGGAGTATAAATAGCTCGACACAATCACAAGTAAGTTCAGTCCTTATAGCAATGTTGTCCGAAAAACAGTTGATTGACTTTCATAGTTTGAGACCGGGTGTGATACACACAATTGAGAAAATTGAATTTCTCAAAGACTCTACTATGGACATTGAGCTAGAAAATGTCAAAATCAACTTACCTACGAGCGCCAAGAAAATCTACATGTATTTCTTGAAGTATAATGGAGAATCCATCGAATTTGTATTACCTACACGAATGTACTGTTTCTGTCCTGGAACTTGTGATTTTTGTTGCTGCGATATTCTCCTACATGAATACAATTTTTGCGCATGCGTTGAGTTTGATCAAGTACTTGTACACGATGTAAATAAATTTGAAGCCAAAATCAATGAATTGTTAGACAATAAATATATTTGGTGCTGGGAATGCGCAAAATATGTCTGGTTTTGGGAATACTGTCCGCATTAGTCAGTGGGCTTCTGCTGTGACAACAGTTGCGTCCCGATGTTACCTCAGATTCAAAATATCATGTCCACTGTCAACTTGGGTTGTAAACTCGACTTACATTATATTACTGAGCACGGGTATAATGTTGAATGGCGCCCGAAAAAATTCAATCCGGTTATAATGCGTTTAAGGAAACCGAAAAGCACGGCTCTTATTTTTCATTCAGGTAAAATAGTTGTAACCGGTGTGCGAGATGAGGAAATCTCTAGAATAGCTGCGCGGAAATTCGCTCGAATAATACAAAAGTTGGGATTTCGTCGGGTACAATTCTTAAATTTCAGAATAAGTAATATAGTCGCTAGCTGTAAACTACCATTTGAACCACCATTGTTCAATCATGAATTTTTACCTAAAAATAAAATGAAATTTGTCAACTACAATCCTGAATTGTTTCCTGGATTAATTTATCGTTCGGGTGTAGTTATAATAGTTTTTCGCTCGGGAAAGGTTATACTGACTAATGCAAAAACCAGACAAGAAATCTATGACGTCTACAGATCGTTTGAAAACAGTATAAATAGAGAGCACATGCATAACCATCCTCTCAGTCAGTGACAATGTCGTCCTCGTCGTCGTACGTCGTCGATATACAAGGCTTCAAATCTATGAACAACGAGTTCTTGATGAAGGAAGTGTGTATTGTCGGTGTACAAAACGATTTTTTCTATCACACTATGATTAAACCACCCACCAGTTATGACAAATTGAGTAAAGAGTTTAGAAAACGAATTGATTTTGTCACCCGATATATTCACGGAATTTGTTGGGATTGGGGGCTGACTGATGAACACGATGTTACCACAAAGTTGAAAAGTACACTTAAAACAGCTGATAAAGTCTACATAAAAGGTAGCGAACGAGTTGCCTTCCTAGAACAGCTACTAGAACGACCTGTAATAGACTTGGATATTTTCAATTACCAAGGGAAGCATCGTATTGATCAAGATAAGTATTTGGGATGTGCATTCTTGCACGCTGATCGATACTCGAGATTACGATGTGCTGAGAAAAAAGCTCTAGTGTACAGAGATTTCTTATGCTTAAATTTAGAAAAAAAAAAATATATATAGTTTTAAGATTGTAAATTAGTATAGGTTGTACATACATAAATAAATAAACGTACTCTACAATATTTGTGTATTTCTTGGAAAAGTATAAATAGAGGACGTGAATCTTCATAAATTATACAAATTGTAATTATCTGGAAAAATGAAATTATTATTGTTTTCACTATTTCCGTTAGTATATTCATCATTATTACCCTATCATTATCACGAAGGTTGGGTAGTATTCACAGATATACACAACGATCATCATCCGCATATGACTTTAAAATTAATCCACGATGTACAAATTCATTTAACCAATGAAGCTTCAGTGAACAATTATATTTACGAAGTGTACCTTAAGAATTTTAGAGAAAAAGGTATCGGTATTGATGTTTACAATAGCGATGGTGATAAAATATATTATAAAGAATTCCCTGAACAGAATAATGAAAAAAGGGATAAAATTATAAACTTGAAGTGGGATAGTCAAACATTAGATATATCTCATGGTAGTACATTACTTTTCACTCATACTGATAAACAAATGATTAATATTACTAATGTAGCGATATACCCTCATCCCACTGTAGGTTTAAACTATAATAATACTTACACATTTATCACAAATATGAAAGAAGGTTGTAAGGACTCGGATACTCATGAATATTATTTGACCTGTAATTTGACAATACTTCCTGAAAAGAAGATACCTAACAACACCGGTAGTCAATTACAAGCGATTATGAAGTCCACATTCTTCAAATCAACAAATTTATTTGATAAATATATAACTAGAATTGTCTTAAATGTGACAGAAAAAGATCCTACCGCTACAGATTTGGATAATACTCTTGTACACAAACGTAATTCCTATTTCTCAGTTATAAAAAATGAAAACACTCAGATAAAAACACCTGGCTACTTTTTCCTAGGCACAAGTATTAGTTTAAGGACAGATTTTGATGAAGGTCTTGTGTTTATAAATAACAATAATGACGATTCTCATCCAGCTATTCTTTGGACTGATCAGGATCCTAATTATAATTTCAAAAATTTTGACTACATTGTGGTACAGAATTTGATTCATCGTGATAATACAATATTTGAGAACAAATGTAAATTAATTTGTACAAATCCTCGTAATCGGAATATTCTCAAAAGGTTAGGTTATTCCATTTTTCAAACAAAAAGTAGTGCTCAAAAATATTGCGATAGTCTCTCTAAATGAATACATAGTGTGAATACATCTCACTCTCACATACCTATTATGTAAAATAATGTCTTTTCAAATCTCTTTAACCGATACAAATTCTGAAATTAGACGCGATTATAATCCCGAGGGTATATTGTTAAAAGGATTGTACGAGGTAGGTCTAAAACACTTTGTTTTTTGGAATACCATGTACAACGTCACCGAGGAAAATAATACTTTATTACTGGTAGACCCAACCCCTCGAACAGATGTCGTAACAAATCAAATATACCAAGCTAAACACAAAGTGAGCATTGATCCTGGTTACTACGAATTAGATGATATCATTACAACCTTTATGGATATGGAATGGATTAGAAAGTCTAAAACAGTATTGAGCTTGAAAAAAAATAATCTGAAAGTACAAATAAAAAGTCAATGGCAGGTTGATTTCACCAATGTAAATAGCATAGGAAAAATTTTAGGTTTCTCTAATAAACGGATGATCAAACCTAATAAACAGGAATTCTCTGATGTACCGGTCAATATTTTCAATATAAATACTGTGAAAATACATTGTAATTTGATTCGATCGAATATAGAAGATCTGAAACGTAATACAAACATTCTGTACGATTTTCCATTAAATACAGAACTAGTAGGTAATAAAGTAATAAAAGAACCTAATCCAATTTGTTATTTCACTGTAAATACATCCGTAATTTACGAACTAGTAATCAGAATTACTGACCAAGATAACAAACTGATTGATTTTCGTGGAGAACAGATTAATTTGACGCTCGATTTTCGACCATTATAATGATTAGTCGAAGTGAATTTGAAGCTCTTGAGGCACGTGTTACAAACCTCGAAGCAAGTGTGAAGCTTACTCCAATACGCCCCCCTCAATTACATATTCCATATACAATTTTGATAGAAAAGACAAAATTCACAACATCTGATATTGAAAATACAGCACCATTTTACAATCAATTAGAAAATGATCATTTTATTTTTATTCGGATTTATGTTCACGGTAAAAATTTTACCCCAAAAACAACTACAAAAATTGTTAACGGGTTTTACGAATATATGTTTATTCAGAATTTCTACAATGTTTTAGTTATACAACATAGTGATCTAGGTACTGTGGGGGAGCACGTTTGGCCTAAAATGAATACTATCAACTACTAACATTCATCATTATATCGATAAATATAAACGCTTCAGTCTATTTTTCGGGTACTCGAATGTAAATGAACCCCTAAAAGAAGGAGACAATTTATTTTCACACAGCGGTAATGGAATATTTTTCATAATTAACGACCATAGTAATAACAATGTTCAGACTTATGTGAAAAATCATGAAACCGAATTTGAAACAGTTAGTAAAGGTTTAGCGAATGGTGAAATTGACATATATAAAAGTAAAGCTTTAAGTAAAGAAGAAGTACTAATACCTATAAATTCTCCTTCATTGTCGGTGACAGATGATTCAAATAAGAAATCACCAGATTCAAATAAGAAAGCGAACAAAAAATTTACTTCAAAAGAAAATGATGAAGATAAGTTAGGTTCGTGGTAGTAGATGTGTATACATAGAGCTTTACAAATAAATCATTGAAAAATGCACTCTGTAAAAAATTATATAGAGACAAGTAAAGCTCTGAAAGAAAAATACAATGAAATTAAACGCGGAATATTCCTTCATCGAAAGGTGTTGGAAGAAGAGTTCAAACCAATTATAGAACCTTTGAGGGAAATTGGTGAGAATTTTAGAGGACGAATTCCTGGTGAAGATGTTCTGAAACGAATTGGCCCTTTAGCTGAAAAATATCTTCGACATCGTATGGATAAATCTATTAAACCGGATTTGAAATTTGGTTTGTATGTGGATAAAGAGGGTAATTTCTACATAGGTAACACCGCGTTAATAATTTTAGAAGATGAGTTACATTTTAAAAATGGAATGACATTCAAAGGAACTGTTGGTCTATGGGAGCTAATAACAATGGAAAAACCTACAAATTATACTGAACAAGATTTACAAGATTACGAAAAAATAGTACTGAGCACTAACACATACAGACATAATAACGATGCGAATGCAAAACAAGTTAAGAGTAGCACAGGGTACAAATACATACATTTCATAAAACCTATCCTACAAAAAAACGATATTATAAGACAGACCAAAGGTAAAAAAATTCTATCGTATCCGCATTCATTAGCTGATCAGTTACAGATGAGTGAGAGGACAAATATGGATTCATTAGGTGAAGAACTAGGAGAGTCTAAAGAAGGTTCGGGTCTTCGAAAAATTCTCACAAACACACCTGTAGAATATGTTTACTGGAATACATTGGATGAATTACTCGAGAGATTATATATTGTTTACGGTGAAATAAAATCCGGTAATAATAATCCTAATCTAATAAACGAGGTTGTTAATATTTTACAAGAAATTCGCGAGATATAGTAAATAGAGCTGTGGTGGTGGTGGTGGTGTGTCTTAAAATAATTATCATGGCGTCATCACATTACCGAGCAGTTGATGTGAAAATGGCTTTGTTTCTACATGGGAGGAAAATGTTGCCCACACATCTTGAGTTTCTGAAAAACTTTGACAAACTCCAACGAAGGTTTGAGAATGCGAAAATGGTTTCAACTAGAAATAATGGAGAACACTGGAGTACCTGTTGTTGGTCGTCGGATAGCAATGAAGAAGGTCCTGATACATGTTCATGTGTTTCACTAGCGCATCAAAGAGGAGAAGCACTTACTCTAATTGAACTCTATCATTACGCTAACATAGGTAGAAAGAAAGAAAAGTGTTGTTTCATAGATTGATTTCTATTTTGGTCGTTTTTGGTCGATTTTGGTCGATTTTGGTCGATTTTGGTCGAAAATAAGTATAAATAGACTAACAAACAATTGATTATTATATAAAGAGATGAACTACTTGGAAGAACGTGAAGAAGCTATTAAAAAATTACTTCCCACTCCTGTTCTGGGTAAAGGGTTAGTTAATTCACTAATTAATAATATGCCTTTTGAAATGCATCTCCCTGGTTATAACTACGCTGGTCCTGGTACAAATTTAGATTTACGGCTCGCAAAAAATATTAAACCTAAAAATAAGTTAGACGAGGCAGCTATGCATCACGATATAGCATACAGTAAATCAAAAGATTTAAAAGATCGTCATAAGGCTGATTTGGAGTTACAAGAAGACGCGTGGAAACGTGTTATTGATCCGAATGCATCAATTGGTGAGAAAGCTATGGCGTGGCTAACGACAAACACTATGAAAGCTAAACGTGCTATTGGCGCTGGTATCGGTTTGAAGAAGAAGAAAAAAAAAAGATGCAGGAGCCAGCTTATACATCATATCCTGTAAATTTAGATGAATTCTCGAAAAATCTTATCGTTAACGGGTCAACAGGTGGTAAGTCTGTTGATGTGAACGTGAATTTATTTCGTACAAAAGTGTCTATTATGAATGAAACTTCCCTTCCTCTAACGATTTATCAAATTAAAAAAATAAAAAAGGCTCGCAAAGAAAATAAAACAGCGATTAAATTGAAATTGTCCGCTAAACAGTTGAAGTATTTGAAAAGTGGCGGCTTCTTACCCACACTGTTAGCGACTGCGCCTGCTATTGCTGCTCTAGGTTCGTTAGCGAGTAACGTTTACAATTCTTATCAGAATAAAAAAGCAAACGATAAGTTGGTAGAGGAACGAATTCGACATAATCGCGTGTTAGAAGGTCATGGTCTGTACATGAATAAGAAACCTAAGGCACTAGGTGGTAGTGTTCGCAAAAAGAAAGGTAGAGGTCTGTACATGAATAAGAAACCTAAGGTACTAGGTGGTAGTGTTCGCAAAAAGAAAGGTAGAGGTAGAGGTCTGTACATGAATAAGAAACCTAAGGCACTAGGTGGTAGTGTTCGAAAAAAGAATTCGGGAAACGCTCTCCTGAAAGAATTGTTGCTCAAAAAAAAAAGTCGCTCCGTTGAATAATTTTGAAATAGAGTATTTCGCTAAGAAACTCGGTATTCCGTATTTTCGAGGTGTATTCATGAGGGATACTCTACCTAAAACCGGTCCCCTAGAAAATGAATCGGCAATTATGAACTTGGACAGCTGGAAGGGAAAAGGAACTCATTGGGTATGCTATATGAAACTGGGTTCAACGGTTCATTACTACGATAGTTTCGCTATACCCCCACCCGTCGAATTGCAGCAATACTGTATAAATAGCACGATAGTTTTCAATTACGAGCAAGATCAGAAAATTGATCAGGTAATATGTGGTCATCTTTGTTTGAATTTCTTGGTAAAGTTTGTCACTTAATTATCTCTAAATCATTGGGACAAAATTTTCAAAAGTTGAATGGAGTGTAAAAATTTTTTCTGTAAATGTTACTGTCGCTGTACAACTTGGTTTCAATCAGCCACGTATAAATTCAAGGTTGTAGTGCGTAAATACAGTTGTAAGAGGAAGAATGGAACTAGTGGCGAGGGAACTGCATAGACGAGTACGTAAAAATTTTCAAACTCGTCGTATTATTACAAAGGGTATAGATCATATTTGGGCGGCTGACTTATTAATTATGAAGCAATACTCAAAAGAGAATCGCGGCTTCAAATACATGTTAAACGTGATCGATTGTTTTTCAAAGTACGCATGGTGTGTAGCGTTGAAAGAGAAATCCGGTTTGTCGGTCAGTGATGCGTTCTCACGGATACTGATAAAGTCTAAACGGAAGCCGGAGAAATTACACGTTGATATGGGTAAAGAGTTCGTTAACGTTACCTTCAAAAAATTATTACGTAATCATAATATAGAAATGTATCATACATTCAACGAGGTGAAGTCGTCGATTATCGAACGCTTCAACCGTACACTGAATGAAAAGTTACGTTTACATTTCGAAGTTAATCAGAATCATAAGTGGTTATGGATTCTGCCTACTATACTGAGCGAGTATAATGAAAAAGACGTACATCGTACTATAGGTATTCCTCCCGCCTCAGTTTCAAAAAAAAACGAGGAAGAAATTCGCGAGCGCATGTACCCTTTAACGAAATTCAAGCTCGAGAAACCTATTTTCAAAGTAAGCGACCGTGTACGTATCACACAGAAAAAAGAGACATTCGGAAATAAATACGCTCGTAATTGGACGACTGAAATTTTTCGTATCGATAAGATACATTATACTCATCCTATTACATATAGTATTCGAGCATTAGATGACGAAGAAATCTGCGGTCATTTTTACAAGTACGAACTACAACCTACGAAAGTTTAACTGTTCCCACAATTTCTCAGGAAACAAGATCACTTATACTTATCGTGAATTTCTGTACGAGTTATAGAAATTTTGACTGTCCCCCGCGATTTCCCAAGAAACAACAACGATGATATTAAACCACACGTATACTTATCGAGAATTGTGTGAATGCGAATCACGACAATATACTACATAGCTACTGTGGTTTTCCTTTTTCCCATAGACCCTACATATAATAATTTTACTATAAAACCCCAGTTCACATAGCCAGTTTGTATCACATGCACAATTTGTTCGGTTCGCGCTTTTACTTTCATCTTTCGTCGTCGTCGTCGTACTTGTCGAACTTTTTTTTTGCATACTTTTCTCGTATTGTTCGCTTTTTTTGTGTGATTTTTACTTTTGTCATCGTTCATCTTGTTCAAAATGTCGTCCAATTATGATGCCGGCGCCTCAACCTCCAGCACCCCATCGAATCTACATGAATACGAATTATTGAA
>Ga0058703_1000130_pt1 | contig 14972 bp, 9 predicted proteins | sample AgamicMgMae_FD_83782 | JGI IMG/M metagenome (GOLD analysis project Ga0058703, IMG submission 83782) | Agave microbial communities from Guanajuato, Mexico - Mg.Ma.e | ecosystem: Host-associated > Plants > Phyllosphere > Phylloplane/Leaf | place: Guanajuato, Mexico | collected 2012-06-04
GCCAAGTACTGGTACGACTGGGCTCTGGCGCAGGTCGGTGCTAGTCCAGTTTCATCTGCTTCCGCATCTGGTTACAGCTCCGTTTCTTCCCTTTCTGGCGCAGCTGCCAGCTCTGCGTCCTCCCTCTCTAGCGTCGCTGCTGCCTCTGCATCCTCTTTGTCGAAGCAGGCTGCCCCATCCGCATCTTCTCTCTCCAATGCGGCCGCCAAGTCTGCGTCTTCCCTTTCTGACGCCGGTGTCAACTCCGCATACTCTCTTGCCGATAAGGCTGCCAGCTCTGCATCCTCTGTCTCTAGCTCCGCAGCTTCTCTTTCTGGCCCAGCAGCCAAGTCGGCCTCTAGCTCTGCCTCTTCGCTCTCCAGCTCGGCTTCGTCTCTCTCTAGCGTTGCTTCCAAGTCTGCTTCCTCTGTTTCTAAGAAGGTCGCCAGCTCCAGCAGCTCCGCCAGCAGCAGGGCCAAGAATGAGTTGTAGATGTCGTTTACAAGGGAAACATGGACACTGAACGTGGATCCGGCCCCCTCAGTTGCCCCGATGAGATGACGGAGTCAAAAGACTCATGATATGCTATCAACGATTACCCAAACACTGTATTTTTAGCTTAGTGATTACCCTAGGATGAATATGATGCGTATTGACAAGAACTTTTTCTCATTGCCTTGTTCATGTAATGTGATGGTCTTTCGTAATTGGAAGTATATGTTGTATAGTGATGTGCTTAAATATTGGACATTCACCGCTAACTAGCCATATGCTGTGAACCATGTCTATGCAAAATGTATCTACGCAGGAACTTTCTTCCCCTCGTCAACCGTCAAAGGCACGGCAGGCACCTCGACATCCTCAATCCTCCACTCCATACCAATATAAGCATCACTGACAACTCTAACAAGAAAATGCCTCTCCTTCTCCGCCCCCTCTTCAGGAAGCCTAATAACAGTCCTAGCACTCGTCCGCCCCTGGACACCTCCTGCTCCCTTCGCCTTGATCTTATTCTGGACCCTCGCATCAGCAGCCGGCCAACCGACTCTCTTCAACGCAACCAGTTCGCCGCTGTTTTTATCCGAGACAATGGCGAAGAAGCCTTCTGTCTGTGGCTTCGGGTAGCGAGGCGCGTAGACGCGGTATTCGGCGTCGGTGGGCTTGTTTAGGCGCGTCAGTACGATCGTTAGGCCTAGCGCGTTGACGTCGGACGTCTTGATGTCGAGTAAGGGGAGTTGGGCGAGTGGTTTCAGGGCGCGGGGATGTGAGGGTGAGGGTAGGCCGAGGCTTGTCAGGACGCTGTGGAGGGCGGGCTCAGGGGTTGTGGTTGCTGCAATTAGAGTTGTTGGGGCGGATTTGGAGGATGCGAGACGTTTCTTTTCGAGTGACACGTCGATGCCTGGAAGAATGGAGAGGGGTCCGTCGGTGGGCCAACGAGCGGATTTCACGCAGGCGAGGACTGTCATCATTTGTCGGCTGCTGTTTGTGTAGCCAAGCTCGGTCAGTACATCTGTCGAGGCTTGTATGATACGGATGCTCTGGTCGAGGACCGAGACTTGGTCACCGACGTAATCGGAAATCGGTAGGTCGATGCGCGAGAAGTGGGCTTGGAGCAGAAGGAAAGCCTTCACGTGTGGATCCCACATTGGCAGGTCGAAGAAATCGGCTTTGATGGGCAGGTTGTTGGACAACTCTGCGTTGATGAGGTCCTCGTTGTGTCGGACGGGAAGCTCGTCATATTCGGTAGCGCAAGACATCCATGAGAGACATTCTTCGAACGTAGCATTGTCTTTGGCGTGCTTAATCAGATGACGAATCGTCTTGTGCGAAAGGTAGTAGTAACTCATGATCTTTCCGAGTGGCGTCGAGTCCACATCTCCGTTATTGTGCAGCGTGATACAACCAGACTCTGCAAGCTCTCCCAGAGATTCGTCAACCAGATGGATCATGTAGTCGTTCGCAAGCTGTTGGGCGGCAATCGTATTGTGCTCTTCAGCAGAGATCTCAAGGCCGTAGTATGAAGGATTCTTGTGCAAACGGCGGAAGAAGAAGGTCCACGTAAGATAATCCAGAGCATCTTGCTTGGTAGCGATGGTCTCTGCAGAGATCTCAGCCCCCAAGTGATTGTCAAGGACCTTGTGCAGAGTCGACTCGACTGGGAATCCAGTATGCAAGAAATGCTTGTAGAAGTCCTTCTTCGAATCTTGTGTGAAGATACGGGCGATTCCGGATGTATCGAACTGTGGTCGACCAGCACGACCAAGCATTTGCAAGACATCAGTAAGATCCATGTCTTTGTATCCCTCGATCTTGGCATCGAAGAACTGGGTTCCCTTCACAACAACCAAGTGAGCTGGCAAGTTGACACCCCAAGCCAAAGTACTTGTTGCAACCAAGATCTGGATTTTATTGTTGGCAAAGAGCTCTTCTGCAAGCTGACGATCAGACTCGACAAGACCGGCGTGATGGAGGCCAATGCCGAATCCGAGAGCTTCTCTCAGAGCATCGTCCTTGACACGTTCTAGGTTCAAAGCCAGATCATCCTCAGACATTCGCACAAATCTGCGAGGGTTGTCTTCCATACCACAGAAGTTGATGAGATCGCGAGCCGTCAGTCTTGTTTGACGTCGAGATGCGACAAAGACGATGACAGGCTTGTCGGGCGAGTGGGATTTGATGGCCAAGAAAGTTGGTCGATTCATACTCTGCATGAGCGCACAGAATCCTCGCTGCTGAGGGAAACCGTCAATGTAGATCTCAAGAGGGACGGGTCTGACGGAATGTCTGAAGTTGAACAAGCCTTCTTTGACGCCCAACCAATTGCCGAGATCGGTAGCGTTGGCGCAAGCAGTGGACATTCCGACCAATCTGACAGAGCCCTTCTTTTGAGAAGCAATGTAGTTCATACGTGAGACAATGATTTCCAGAATTGGACCTCTGTCTCCACCAAGAAGATGGATTTCATCAATGATGACCAAGCTTACTTGACGGACGTAACCTCTTGTTTGCCAACTACGACTGATACCGTCCCACTTTTCAGGAGTAGTAATGATGATATCTGCATCACGAATGGTGCGCGTATCAGGAGTGTTGTCACCAGTCAATTCGACAAGCTTGAGTCCCATCTGTCTCGTCAAGCGACGTTGCCAGTCCTGAACTCTTTCACGGACAAGTGCCTTCATTGGTGCAATGTAGACGACCTTTGAGCCTGGGCGTTCGCGGAAAGCCCACCACATGGCCAGCTCAGCAGCGACGGTCTTTCCAGATCCTGTTGGCGAACCAAGCAGAACGTTTGCATCAGTGTGGTACATGCAATGGAACAGCTGCGTCTGCATTGGGTTGAAGAACTGGAAGCGTTGACCATATATCTCTTCCAAAAGAGGGTTCTTCAAAGCAGAGATTGGCAAGGGTTGGAGATCCAACAAGTCTGTGTATACACTCTCGGTATCAGGACGAATCAGATGCTGGAACGAGACTGGTGTGACGGTCTCTGCTCCGAGCCATCTGTCGGACACTACACGAACGTAGATCTGTGAGGGCAAGGGGTCAGACAGTGGAATGGTAAAGTCGAGTTCGTGCTCATCGTAAAGCTTTCTTCGTGACAGGATAAAGTATTCGTGGTGGTATATTTCCGAGGTCTCAGAATTCTCGACCCACACCCAGTACGACTCTGACTTGCCGTGATGTCTGTCATTCCACCTGAAATCGGGCGTCAAGAAAAGCTTGACTCGGAGAACGTCCCTGTTCAGAGGAGCAATCTCTGCATCGACGGAGACTGTAGGGAAATTGTCGAGCAACTTTGCCAGCGTGATACCCATCTTGTTGTTGTGGACAAGTTGACCAATCTCGGCTGGCTCCATGTCGCGCAACGCCTCGATCGAGGTTGTGGAGCCCTTTTCGTCGAGATTACGAAGAACCGGCACGGGAAGATCGAACTGGTGCAGTGGATGCTCGTAAGGCCAGACTCGCTTCTCGATGGACTTGCACATGGAAAGAAGAACAAGACACTGGTAGCCCCAGCGCCTATTCAGGGCAATCATGAACAATGCTCTGCAGATTCTCGCGGCATTTTGAGCAACGTATGCAGAATCAGAAACGAGCGTAAAGTCCTCGAGACGAGCACGAGAGATGTATGACTGAAGCAAGACATTGGTCTTGCCATGTTGCGTTCCAATGCCACCCTCGATATCACATGGCGCAACTTCATCTTTCAAGCGAATGAGCTCCTTCTCTTCTGTTTCACGTGAGGTAATATTGTCGAACTCTCCGCTCATACTGATCATTTTCAAGACGTCTGCTTCGGTGGCTCTTGGTCGCATCATCGTGTTGAAGATCTCGATACTGGTCTGCAAGACATAGAATTGACTCGCAATACGACCGACATCCTTGGATCTCAGCTCTTCGGTGGTCTCGTTGAAGATGATCATTTGACTTGTCTGTAGGACACGAGCAGCTTTGATGATAAGGTCTCGCCGCCTCTGTACAAGCTCTGGATCGTCGCGAATCTCAGCCCATTCAATACCATAGGCCATTGGATTGCGTTTCATACGGACAAACAGATAGCTGTAACCCATCCACTGCACAGCTTCCGGCACAGAAGTGACGGTGCCCAGTCCAACCTCGGCGTTCAGATTGTCGACGAGCTTCTTGGAAAAGTTACTCTCGATTGGCTGTTGCTGAGTGACGGCAGTGAGATAATGTTGAAGCTTGTCTTGAGTCGTACAGATCATACCGATACCGGTATCTTGAAACTGTGGACGACCAGCACGACCGAAGATCTGGAGCACATCCAGAATGCCGAGATCAACAAACTTTCCGGCTTCTGAGCTGTAAAGCTGAGTGCCCTTGATCACAACGGCGGCTGCAGGCAAGTTGACACCCCAAGCGAGAGTGGCTGTACAGCACAAGACCTTGAGAACACCATCACCGAACAACCGCTCTACAAGGTTACGGTCGGAGCGAGGCATACCAGCGTGATGTACACCCATAGCCTTTTGAAGAAGTTCGCGAATCTCTCGAGTACGAGAAGACTTCATCTCGCTCTGTGCAGATGACCAATTCTCATGACCGGTAGGATCAAAGAGGTCGGAGACTCCTTCTTCCACAGCTTGTTCATACAACTTGCGGGCAGTGTTGACAGTATCTTTGCGTGAATGCACAAAGACCATGACTTGATGACCAAGTTCTAGCATCTCTCTGACCTTCTCAAAGGCCACCAAGTCGATGTTGTCCCTGGACTGTTTGGATCCTGCTTTGCCTTTTACGCCGAGGAAGTGTTGCTGCAGAGGCACAGGGCGGAAAGAGCCGTCAAAATAGAAGAGACCAGCCATACGGTTGACCTTGAGGAAGTCTGCGACGTCGACGTAATTTGGCAATGTCGCAGACAGTCCAACAATGCGGATCAAAGACTGTGTGCTCTCGACCTGCCTTTCTGTACGAGCGACAAGAGATTCGAGGACGGCACCTCTTTCATCGTGAAGCATGTGAACTTCATCAATGATCAGAAGGCGGACTTTTTGCACGAGCTCGGTATCTCCAGTGCTCTTTCTTGTAACAACATCCCACTTCTCCGGGGTTGTGACAATAATTTGAGTCTGGACGATTTCGGCCTTGGTCAACTGCATGTCACCGGTCAATTCTCGAACCTGAATACCGAGCCATGCGAGACGCTTGCCCAGCTTGTCGACGACTTCAGCGGCCAATGCCTTCATTGGTGCAACGTAGACAATCTTGAAGTCGTCTACCTGAACTGCAAACTCAGTGTTCTCATGACTCTCAGAAGGGTTTGGCGTGGTGTTCTTTGCAATTGTGTTGAGAATGGTGAGCATCGCAGCATCAGTCTTACCAGCACCAGTTGGAGCACAGATGAGCATGTTCTCACTGGTGTGGTAGGCGATCGGGTAGACCAGACTCTGCATTCTGTTCAAAGTCTTGTAGCCCTTGAAAGTGCCACGGCAGAGACCGTCGAGATCACTGATTGCCACAAGGGACCTGCCGGCACCGAGTGTACCGACCTTTGCGGCAGGAATGTAATATTCTTCGTACTTTTCATGCTCTCGCCTTTCACTCCCAAGTGGTAGCATGTACTTCCTGCCATGAGAAGATAGAGTGTTGCCGGCATCATGGGCCCGATAGACGTGAGGATACTGTGCGCCTGAGCGGTCCTGTCCCGGGGCAACGACAGTATCTTTGTGCTCAAAGTCCTGTCTCTGCAGAGCTGCCTCTCTTTCCTGGCGAGAGAGCAACCTTCCAGGCTGCGATACAGAAGGTTTGTCCTGAGCATCTCTGATCTCGGCCCTGTGCGATATGACTTCAGAGACAAGATCCAGATGGTCGAAACCGAGCGTCTCGGCTAGCAACATCTGCAGCTCGTCGTCGGAGCTGTCAGAAGCGAGAATGGCTAGTACGCTGCTGAAGGGAATCTGAGTCGAATCCTCCGTTGACTAAAGAGACGGTCTGAAGCTGAGTGTGTAGCCATGCTTGGTCATGAAGACTTCCAGATGCCCCCTCGAAAGCAGTATGCTCATATTCGATACCACCAAGGTCATCACTACTGTATGTTTCGTCCTCGTCGTCGTCAACTAGATCCCAGAGGTCGTCACCGCTCGTGCTAGGCGAGAGATCGTCTTCTTCGCTCCAAAAGCCGCTACCATATTCTGGAGTAGTGCCGTTGTTCTGCGGCAGCTTCAAGTCGGCAATGGCTGCTCGCATAGCACTCAGCTGAGCAAGCCATTGGGTTTCTGCGTTATCCAGAGCTGGCGACATGGCTTTCACGTGAACCACAAACTTTCGTTGATATTCAGTCGTCTAGTCCTGAGTGATAGGTGTGGCGGCTTGATGCCAAGACTCAAGTCAGAGAGTCATCGATGGAGTGGAGCGTAGAAGTGAGCATCTAATCTTATCTATCAATCAACAACCGCGTCTCGTCTCGTCGCCAACGCGTTGTCATAGCACAATCAATTCGATCTGCTTGCTACACCACTTTGATTAGTTAGCCACGATGGTAGGTTCTGGCAGCTCTACTCGTCCGATGAGGCGCTCACATTTGGCCAGGAAAGCCCTCACGAACACCAGCAGACCCTTCTGCTGTCACGTATAATCACCAATGTTGTAAGTAGCAGGACTGTTCTAGTGTTTCCGGCAATATGGACTCATACACAGACAGGAAAAGCTGAACGAGGCTGTTATGGTACTGAACAAGAGCCTCCAGGTAAGTTCGAAGGACACCAAAAGGATTCCATCGTTGACCCTTTTCTAGGAGATCAACGTGCAGAACATGAATGTCGAGCTTGTAGCGCAAATGTTCAAAAACTACCAATCAAACGTGCTATTTCACCTCGAAGGTATTTATAGCTCTAACCTGAAAGGTCTTGGTCGGTACTGATGTGTATGTCAGCTACGGATAATCTCGAGGACCCAGCATGAAGGTCCGCCATCATGATGACCGCAATGCTTGATACCCAATATCAGTCGACAGAGCATTGTAAAAACAGGACACAGTGCATCCAGGCATGGTGTGTTGTTTGTGACGTCGTGAGCGATCTGTCCATTAAAAGAGTGATCGGATTTTGCACAGATCGCGGTCAGGGAAAGTACAAGCTGATGCATTCTTGCTCCCGACATCTACTCATCTTAAGATGCATTAGATGCGTCATACATGTCACATACGGACTCCTACGCAGCGAAGCTGTGATTGCCACGAGGATCATAGACCGCGACGGCCAGAAGATCATTCTGCAGGATGTACTACCTGCACAGCAGTGGACTTGCTTGTAGAAGTCCGTAATCCGTTAGTAGAAATACATTTGTGTACTGACACAGAACACGGAAGCTGCCATGCATAAGAGTGTAAGATATACCACAGGCAAGACAGATCGACCATATCTGATGGTGGCCAGGAAGGCACGTCCGGTTCGCGTAAACGACATCGTCCATCTTCCTACTTCGCTTTCTTTGCCCACATCAATCTGATACTATCACTCACAATCCCATCCAACTCCCTTCGTTCAATCATACCCAGATAACATACTTATTGTTGTTCACCATCATGCAAAGACTTTCTGACTCGGATGATGACCTCGACGATATCGCAGAAGACCCGGCACGATCTCTATTTCAGTGTATCGGTTCTATGACCAGCGACATGATCGAAACACAGTTACGAGCAATACAGTATCCTCGTGACAGCTCAGAAAATCTGCTCGACTACCTGCATCGACACGATGAGCTGGCCAGTCCAGCGATGGCCGCACGCAACATGCTGGGCCGCTTCCTTGCTCGAGCTCGAACACATGCTGTTGTCGCTATGTTGGTCTTGCGATATGTTGATGTGCATCAGCTTTGGCAGACCACTTCCGATGAGAACATCAAGTTGAGAGACAAGTTTGTGAACGACTTGAAGACGGGGCCGGTCGTACACGCTATTCTTGCGTCTGCAACAATGAGTCGTCTTTCAAAAGTGCCCCGTATTGTCGTCACGCCTTCACCAAACGACAATACACCTTCGTCGAACGACAACACGCATTCAGCAGACGAGAACATGCAATCATCGAACGAAAACACGCATACAGGGGACCAGGATCCGCAATCATCGAATAAAAACATGCAATCATCGAACGACGACATGCATTCAGGGAACGGGGACACGCATTTATTCGACGATATTGCGCAATCAACGTACGAGAACACACCTTCAGCGAACAATAGTAAAGATATAACGTCCACCACTAATGGCCATACCAACCAAGCGCAGTCTATCGCCAACGCGCCTGTATCGAATGACAACAACGATACGTCGTTCATCACCAAAGACCACGTCAGCGAAGCGCAGAATATCGTCGACACGCCTCTATTGAACAACAACAACAATAATACGTCGATTGTCGCTACTGGCTACATCAACGAAGTGCAGTCTATCTTCAACACGCCTTTGTCGAATGAAAACAATGATACGTGGATTTCAACTAATGACCACGTCAATGAGGTGCAATCTATTCCTAGGATGCCTTCATCGGACGACAACAATGACAGATCCATCATTACCAGTGCCCACATCAACGAAGTGCAGTCTATCCCTGACATGCCTTGGATGGAAGACAACAATGATGCGTCCACCATGTCCAACGGCTGCACCAACGGCCATAGAGGCCACAGTCAGGCTGATGACTCTGCGTTGCTAATAATGCCCACGCTTATGGGAAGATCCGTGAGATCTATCAGTATCAGACAGTCAGCGTCGATCAGTGGACACTTGATGACCACGGCCTGGGCGTTGTCACACAACTTCGACGAGGAGCAATTACTACAGACGCTTGATCCACGTCTTGCTGCGCAGCTAGTCAACCATCTCGATCGATTACTTCTGTCGGGCATCTCACGCTTGGATCCACTCGTCATACCGCTCGCCGCAGTGCCAGCAGATGGACGTACTAATCAACTATCTTCTCCACTTGGTTTGTTCTCTGGCGAGCTTGTGTTCAGACCTGTCACCGCTCAACCGCTCATGCATCGAAACAGCACTTGTTATGGACAAGTGCGGTATGTTATGTATTGGCTCCATCATTGCATCGTCTCGCGTGAGCCTGCGATTTACTTGGACAGCTTGCCCCCGACTTTATGCTCGGAATGCTCGCTGGTTCTCAAGCGATTTTGCTGCACGTTCAGAGCCCTGTGCAATGTCCTATCCGCGGAGGACTCCAAATGCGCGCAACTGAAATCTTGTTGTCTGGCAGTGAGGATGTGGGTGCACCACGTCGGTGTCTGGCTCGTAACCCAAAATGGATCATTATTCCTGGATTGTATTCCATTCAATGTCTGCTTGAGATATGGAAGGCTCCTTTCTATTTTCGGCGCTAATATATCGAGCTTGCAGGAATCTTGAGTTCTCGGCGCAATCAAGGAGCGTAGGCTCCGGGGCCGTCCCATCTGCCTCCTGCTCGACAACAATATCTCACCTGGAAAGCCATTTGCTGTTATGCCTCATGGACTGTCTATACTCGACAGGCTTGGACAGTATTGTATAACAGACAGAATGCGTCGGAGAAGTACGGAACTCCTCGAAAGCATGAAGGATTGATATAGTAGTTCAAGAGTGTATGTAGAAGCTGAAATGCTTTCGTATGCAAGATTATTATGCCACAGGAAACGCCCGTGACGCGATGCAGAGTATCAAAAACAACAAAGATGAATGATTAAAAAGCACGCCCACTGCCCGTCTTTCCCATCGTCTTGAACGACATTGACACCTTCTGGTCCAGCGCAAGCGTATCGAAACGATCGACTCCCATGAGCTAGAAAACGTCAGTGATGGATCTCTCAAACGCCAAATGGGCCACTTACATCCATGTTATTATACCCAGAGAAGTAAAAGCCAACAATAACGACCAAATAACTCAGCACGAGCATGCTACCTTTGAAGTAATTACTCTTGCCCTCAGCAACGACGTAATTCATCAAGAACAGTCCAAGGATGACGGTAACCATATCCCACTGCGGGAACAGCAGACTGAACGTATGATCGACGACATCACCAGGGTCGAGCCAGGAGCTGTGCACGGCACTGAACAGCACCAGCGCAGGCACCTGCAGCAGCATGACCTGCAGAGCGTACGCGGAACCGATCTCCATACTGAGCGCGATATTGCCGTTCATGGCGAAGGAGATGGCGTTCAGGAATTCGGTCGTGTTGGGCACGAGCGCGAAAAGAGTGATGCCGAGGAACTTCTCGTCAATGTCGACGTGCTCGAGTACGGAGTCGACTGTGTCGACTAGGATCTCGGCGATCACGGCGTATGCCACTGTGGCTGTCAGCAGGATGATGACGGATTTGTTGCGGCTCCAGTTCGGGGCGTCGTGACCGCCTGCTTCGGCTGCGTGCGCGTCTTCGGCTTCGTGTGTGGTTGTGTTGGCGCGGTGGCCGGTTCCGGGTCGCTCGAGGGTGCCGCTTTGGTGTGCGCTTTTCTTGGACGCAGACTGTAGAGATATCTGTGAGCCCTTGCGAGTGGCACGCGTCGCATCCCTAGTAGCGACGGTGGCGGCGGTCGCGGCCATCTCGGCGACTTGTCGAACCAGAGCCTTGTTGTCTTCGGGTGAGAGCCCAGGGATCTGCACGTTACCCAGAGTGTTCTTGGGCGAATCGTCGCTCTTGGGAGGGATGATGTGTGGTAGTTGCGGAGAAGTGGGGGCGGTTTCATTTATGCTTTCTCCTTCTCCAGATGGAGTGGACAAACCGGCTTGTTTGAGAGACTGGCCGAGAATGCGCTTGTAGAGTTGGGTGTCCTTAATATTATCCTTGCTTATCGATGAGCTTATTCCGGGATGCGCTGGTCTCGCTGATGGATGGTGTTCATTAGTGAGGCTGTTGTGTCTGTGTTCGATCTGGTGCGCGGCTCCCTCCATCTTCTCTGTCTTCTTCTCGTCCGCTTCAGTGCTCCAAATCATGGACGCATGTGTACGTAGTGTGAATAGCAACCCAATAATGTACGACAAGAAAAGCAGGGTTGCTGAAAAGAAAATGTAGGGTCGGACGGCGGTGAGATAGAACTGGTCATGTACGGCAGGAGTTTGGTCGAAATAGCACCTTCGGCAATCTTGCTCCTGTGAGCCATGTGCTTCTTTGACGCATTGATGACAGTTCAGTTGATGCTAGGAATAGTTAGCATATTATTGTCTGGAGACGTCATCAGCTACTTACACTGCCATATATCTGGTAGAACAATGTAGGTCCGAACGAGCCAATGATAGCGAACATCAACATGGTTGATGTGACCCCAGCAGACCTTACGTTGAACCTCTGGGTCTTTCGTTTGATAGCGCCAAAACACATCGAGATTCCAGGCAGAAGAAGGATACCGGCAAAGATACTTCCAATGATTGAGCCTTCAACCAATTGAGCCTTTCCTTGATCCAGGGCGACGCAGTAAAGGAAGACCTCGACGATGGTGGAGAAGAAGGCATTGACCGTCGCACCGACACCCATAGTTGATTGAGCGGAGATGGAAGCAACCGCCTGACCAATAAAGTAGGCCAGCGGAATGATTGACAACAAAGCCAGGACGAAGATGAAGCCTGAAGAAGCAACGGCATTTGGAACGTGAAGCGATTCTCTCAAGAAGTAAAAGTCGAAAATGGTAAAAGCAACCAAAGCCAAAAGATTGATCAAGAAGATATTTGTGCCGTCGATGGTGTATTTCCAGTACTTGATACCAACAGCGCGATAAGTACAGAGGAGAATTGTTGCTGGGTTCTCATCCGGGTACGCTCTTGTGTACTGGCTGTCAGAATGGAAGGAGAGCGCAAGGGGATGCCGACGGAGATGGTACAGAAGCAATGATAGAACTCTGCCCATTGGAATGGTAAAAACGAGAAACCAGCAGATGGCGGAGACGAGAAGAAATATTGGTGTGATGATGCCGTAGAAAATGGCATAGTAAATGACTCGACCGGGATTCCACTTGCCTCTTCCGAACGGACGGTTCTTAATTTTGTTGGACTGCGTGCCGTCCTGATCGTCACGATTTGGTCTCCCAAGCAGTCCATCTGTTTCTTCAGCAGAATCGACGCTATCCCGTCTGTGGCCGATCAGAGAACGGGTACCAGTTGTTGGGCCGAAAAAGAGACGACCCTCTTCCAGATCTCCTGTTTGCCATCTTTCATACTCGCTTATGCTTCGACCTTCACCCTCATCCTCATCCAGATAGGCCTCGTCATGTTCCAGCTTGACATACTTGCCGAACGGATAGAAAAGATATTTGGCCAATGCCCACAGTACGTGACCGTAATCAGCACCGCCTGGCAAAAAACTCAGAAGATGGCAGACGGTTCCGGCAAGCAGGACTATGACGGCGAGCCACCAGCCGAATACAATGGTCCAGAGGAAGTTGAAGAGGAAGAGCCAGCGGTTCACGTTACCACCAGGAGCGGAGTGAATATCAGCTTCAGCTGTAGCCTGAACGGATCGGTCCTTTTTGTAGAGCGAGGGCTTCCAAATCCTGATACCAAACGGGTGAGTCTCATTGATAGCTTCTTGTCGATCTTTGAGCGTAAAACTCTCCGCATCACTGAGGTCGGCGTCATCGTCCTCATCGCCCTCAGCATCGCCATCGTCGTCGTCGTTGTCATCTTCTCTCGCAGATTCCTGCTCTTCCCTTTCTTCAACCCTCAAGGTCTCATCTGATTCATCCGAAGATTGCTGAGCTGCGGAAGATTTCTTTACCTGTTCCGGTTCATCCTCTGTTTCCGCAGACTCGACTCTTGACAAGTTTGGCGTAGCGGCAGTGGGTCTTCGTCTTATCGATGAACCTGGTCTGAAGGCGGAATGTCCGGATGCGGTTTTGGCTAGGCGACGGTCCAGTGTGAGTTCTTCCTGCGAATCCTCTACAGAAAACTCCCTGGCTCTTCCAGTCTGTGAAGATGCCGAACGACGGATTGTCGGTTTCTTTGGCGTGCGTCCAGAAGATTGTACCGAAGCTAGCTGGGGTCTAAGAGGTTGGTTCTGTATCGAGCCTATCGTTGTCAATAAAGTCCATTGTAATGCTTCGTGAACGTACCGTAGTTGCGTGGGGTATTGGCTTGCTCTGTTGTACTTCTTGAAAGATCTGGTACACCCGCCGTTCCTGCTTCGGAACCAGCCAGCGAGATGTCTCGTCCGTCTGCTGATGTTGTACGCGAAGCGTCGCGCTCCTGATCAGGCGCGTTTGATCGCTCATTGTCCGCCATAATTCTTCCTCGTCGCGCTTCTGGCGCTTGTCGAGATTCTGAGTAGGGGCATGTAGCTACAAAGTATCTCAGAAATGCGGTCTCGAAGTATACCAGGCAAGCAGGGAGCCACGTGCAGTATGGACGTATGCACGATGATGGTTCCCGTCGGGATGTTAGCCGTCCACCGCGAAGTGGAGTATTGACTTCAAATAAAGGCTATCGGTACTCGAGAGCTGAAAAGCTGAAGAGCAGAGTCTGAGGACTCTGATATGGATGCACGTGCGAGAAGATCACAGCTTGGAGAGGAAGAACGCGTCAAGGTCACACGAAGTTGCACGAGGCATAGTAGCACTACATATGACTGTCTAGCAGCGGATACGATGAATTGCAGGACAGAAAGCATGAACCCTAGAGTGACCCTTTATCGAGACTTGACTCCTTTTAGGCGCGGGAACTTAAAAAGGCTGTCTTGGCAGTCAGAGGCGGAGAGAGCATTCAATTGGGACCTGGAAACTTTTGACGACGGCCGACCAAAGCTCCCAGTCAAGCAAGAGCGGCCACGTTCCGCGTCCTGCGCGTGCCTTCCATCATCATCCGTTCACTAGACATACAGCAACACATCATCAACAACTGACATATCCATTCATCAGGCTTCAATCACACGTTGGAGAACGTAATCGGAGAACGCAGTCAACACACGCGACGTCCTACCAAGCCCATCATGGCGCTCGACAAGTTCTTCCACGGCAAGATTGAGAGCATGAAGCTCGAGATCATCCAACGTCAAGCAGTCCTTCGAAGATTAGAAGCGCAACGAAATGACTACAACTCAAGAGTACGACTGCTCAGGGAAAGAGTTGGGTCTTTTACAGCAACCTGGATCGTATGTGGGAGAGGTAGTGAAGGTGATGAGCACGAAAAAGGTGTTGATCAAGGTTCATCCAGAAGGCAAATATGGTAGGCTGTGACCTCAGCTGTCTATGGATAAGTAACTGATGAGGTTTCGCAGTTGTCGACATTGCAGACGATATCGATGTCACCAAACTCACAGCCGGAAAGCGCGTCACACTTCTTTCTGATTCATACAAGCTCTCATCTCTGCTCCCATCATCTGTCGACCCACTCGTGTCTCTCATGATGGTGGAAAAGGTTCCGGACAGCACATACGACATGATCGGAGGTCTCGAAGAACAGATCAAGCAAATCAAGGAGGTCATCGAACTCGGTCTGAAGCACCCTGAACTCTTCGAATCCCTCGGTATCGCACAACCAAAGGGTGTCCTTCTTTACGGACC
>Ga0058703_1000133_pt1 | contig 14879 bp, 13 predicted proteins | sample AgamicMgMae_FD_83782 | JGI IMG/M metagenome (GOLD analysis project Ga0058703, IMG submission 83782) | Agave microbial communities from Guanajuato, Mexico - Mg.Ma.e | ecosystem: Host-associated > Plants > Phyllosphere > Phylloplane/Leaf | place: Guanajuato, Mexico | collected 2012-06-04
GCTTTGTGGATGTGGGCGAGGTGACGTTGAATTTTGCCTTCTCCGACGGGATCTAAGGAAAGCATAAATTCGACTTTCCGGCCTTGGCGGATGACAATCTGCTGAACATCACGTTTGGCGTATCATCGTGGACGAGGTGCGTTTCGAGGGAGTCTTCCACGACCTTTCACTTCACTCTCCTTTTTCTATTTGCGAGAAAGAGGGAGGGATGCAAGGTACTAGATCGACGTTCATACCGGCGCATCATCAATCATCATCAGCAAGCATGCCGAGCGCCCTGCTGCACAAGCTGCTCGTGGTCTCACATCAAAAGGTATTGGGGGGCAGACGGCAGACTCGGAACGAAGAGCCTCGTCGACGACCAACGGTATGTTTCGGCCGGAACCATGCAGTTTTGTTCCCAGGACCTCGCGGACCGGACTGGTTCCTCTATTCTTCCCTTCGGAGCATCTATCGAGACTGTTGCTCGGATGAGGTGCGGGCGCTATGGGGCTTGGAGACAAGCATTCCCTGCCTGCCACTCATCCTGGTTTTTCATCACCTCTACTTCGTCCCGGTTACAAACACTTCGGATACCGCCTCGCTCCGTCTCCTCGTTGCAGCTCCAACGCTAATTCAAATTCCTTTGTTGACCGAAAGAAGCGGCGATCGTTTCACTGTCTCCTCTACTACAAGCGTTCGAGTTCACTTCGTACGTGATGGGTAACCCAGGACGACGGGAACGACACATGACCTGTCCGGTAGGTATCTTCCACTTTTGCTGTGGTGTCATTGGCGCGTCAGCGCGTTTACGGTGGAGGAAGCTTGAGTATGTGCTTCTCGGAAGAGGTGTCGTCTTAGTACAAAGAGTCACAATGCAGAAGATTCTTTATTAGTCTCTCATCGCAGGCTCGTTTCGGGCCAGGTACCATAGGATATATGGAGCCTCTCGATGCTTGCTTCTCGCTTTTCCTTCTACGCACCACCGTTCCAACAAGCAGCTGGCTGCTTTTCCTGCGCAGTCTCACCGTGCACCACTCAAGCTCAAGCTCAATCCACCGATCGTCCCTATCATCTGCACGATGGCTCCAACAGCCCTCGACCTGACTTTCGGCATCGAGCTTGAGTTCATCTGCGTCCACCCTCCTGGCCTTTTCGTCGGCATTTCCGACAGAGGTATTAGCGCGAGATCAGCCCGTCAACACAAGCTGAAGCAGCGTGGCATCCCGGTGACCGGTCACGACGGGTACTTTCCCGACATCGACTTCAGTGTCGACTGTGAGCCTCACTCTCGCTGGGTGGTCAAGACAGATATCTCCCTTCTCCTGTCTACACCAGAGTGGCAAATCGTCCCAACCGACTGGAAAGCCGAGGCCGTCGAGATTGCCTCGAGGAAGCTCACCCTTTCTGATGCGACCACTGACGAGATCAGGGTAGTGCTCCTCGAGGTCTTCGCGCTCGAGTCGTTGGGCTGCCGTATGCTGACCAACTACACCACAGGCCTCCACGTCCACGTCGGCAATAGCGATAGGTGGATTCCGCTCGAGACGGCGAAGAAGGTGTTCCAGCTCGGCACAGCCTTCTCGCCTACGATCGACAAGCTGCACGACTACACCCGTATCGACCCCGATGACAGTTACCTTCGCTACCATTTCCCTCCCGGTTACTTCCACAAGAACAACGGACGGCTCCGTCCCGGCGCCAACGTCTTCGACTGGTTGGCGAGCATCGAGAGTGTGTCGAGTTACCAGGAGCTAGGTTCGTTGTTCGTCGTTCCCCGAGGTGATAAATATACCAACGGCCACAACAGCGCCTACAACTTCGATAACTTGATCATATCCGATGGCCGTGAGGAGTGGACGAGAACCAAGACGATCGAATTCCGTCAGCACATCGGTACGCTCGACTACACCACCGTTATCGCATGGGTTGCGCTGACCACGCAGATCGTGACCTTTTGCCACAACGCCACCGACACCGACTTTCTCTCCCTGCTAATGCAAGGCCTAGATCCAAGCATAAGCGTGCGAGACTTCTGCTGCGGTATCGGCCTCGCCGACGTGTTCACCCGTCACTACACCGGCGAGGCGGACCTGCCGCAGAGTCTCGCCATGCTCTCAATATACAGCAAGAGTCCCCAGTCCCGCGACATCTTCGACCGCCTTGACGAGACCAACGACGACGAAGCATCTGAGTCTACGGACCCGGGGCGAATCGAGCAAGTCCTTCAACAGAAACTCGCTCGTGGCTTGTACGGCCGCAACCCTAACCTCAACGCTCCCGGCTGCTCTGTGCGTGCGCTCGACTTGTTCCACGACCTCGTTTGGCCCTCGAGTGACACAGTCGAAGTTGCGGAGACGGCGGCGCAGAGTGCTTCGCGTGTGAGGTGGGATCTGTTGACTTTCCTGTCGGTGCTGTACACGGCTCAAGTCGAGGAGCTCGAGAAGGGGCAATCAAACGTCGTGTGTGAGGCGGAGGACACAATGCAGATTGAATCGTGGGAGGGGTATGGTGACATGTAACGGTATAGTGTAGGAATATCAGCGCTTGGTGTCCGAATGGGACGTCTTCTTAGTACTTAGTCAAGCGCGTCTCGATTTAGAGGTCGGCAAGCACCTTAACGACTCAAGTTACCTATTGTAGACATAGGGCTATTGACAGGTTCATACAAAGCTGAACTACCCGTTGACGAAGATTCCCTTTAGTCTCATGAACACCCTGTGAAATTAACGGTACGAACACTCAAAGTCTGGACTTCCTAGCATCCTTAACACCTTCAACGGCAGCACCAGACAGTAGAAAGTCCGGATACGTCCACGAATCACTCGCCGCCACGCTCGCCGTCCTCCACGCCCCGCCGTCGACCACGAGCACATTCCCATTCACGTAGCTGCCGCTCTCGGAAAAGAGATAGACGGTCGCATCCGCAATCTCCTTCACCTCCCCATACCGCCCCAAAGGCACGGCTTTCCTCGACGCCGCGGCGCTCTCCGGATCGCTCCGAGCCAACCGCTGCATGCCTTCCGTATTCGCGATGGGACCGGGCGTGATGATGTTGCTCGTCACGCCGTACGGGCCATACTCGATCGCCACGGCGTTGCTGATTTGGTCGACCGCCGCTTTCGCCGCCATGACGTGGGCCTGCAGCGGCTGGCCTCTGAAGTGGAAGGATGCGCTGATGAAAATCAGCCGGCCTCCCGTACCCGTGGGTTGGGCGTTGCCGGTATTTCTGTGCTTCTTCGCACTCTCGACTAGATATGGTAGGGCGGCTTTAGCTGTGTTATAGGAGCCGATCGCGTCGATGTCCATGACCGCCTTGAAGGCGTTCGGAGACAGTTGTGCGATCGGAGCCAGGAAGTTCCCCGCCGCGCCGGCGATGGCGAAGTCGATCCCATCGAGCTCGTGTGCACATCGATCCGCCGCAGCCTGGAGCGCCTTGGGATCCCGGACGTCCACGGCGCCTATGCCGATGACCTTTGCGCCTGGGCGCACAGTGGCAATGTCCGCGGCGCCTTGCTCGGTCTTCTCGACGTTGCGGCCGATGATGCAGGCGTTTCCGCCTAGAGCCACGAAGGCTCGCACTTGCATCGAGCAGATGGTGCCCGCGCCGCCGGTGCAGAAGAGGACTTTGTTGTCGAAGATGCCATCTCGCCAGACGTTGCTGAGGAATCGCTCACGAGGGATGGGCATGGTTTTGTCTGTCAAAGGAGACAATCCCAGAATATTTGAATCGGAAATGAGACGATGAGGAGACAGAGTCGGTAGCAGTCGGATCTTCTTGCAGTTCTTGTAGCTGTCTCAGGCCAAGCAGACTTCGGCTGTAAGCGTTCAGAGTCGGTTGTACGGCGTTTCGACAAGGCTACTCTCCAGTGCTTTATGTTCATCAACACTCAGACAAGATCGGAGTCAACCTTATGCCTTGACCAGTATACTCACATACAATAGATCGCCTCGTCTGCGTATGTCCTTCATCATCGTATTTGTCCCGCGTGCTTTCGAGGCTGGGGTGTTCGCCGAGCTTCCCGATTCGGAAGCAGATGTGTGGGGTATGGGGAAGCGCGCAAGCAAGGGCCATGTGGCGGCGACGTCAGTCAACAGCACTTGTAGCTTCATACATGTAATGAAGACAGCATCGATTCCCTTTGTTCAGACTTCTTCCAAGTCAACAGTCGACTCGCCAGTGTAAAGCACACTCGACCGGCAACATGATCACTCCAGTCGCGTTGTGCAAGTTCGTGGGCACCATCAGCCTGGGTCTACTCACGGTATCAGCGACCACCACGTGAACCCATACTCTAGCTTGCGCTAATAGGGCACAGGGCGTATCATATACATTGTCCACCCAATCTCTCCCCTCCCTCCTCACGCTCCCAAGCGCAAAACCGGCAGCCTACACCCTCCGACAGACCGCGCGCCTGGCGACTCTGCACATCCGAACCCTGTCGGCCATCTCCACGCTCTCCCTCGCCCTCGCATTCTACCTGTCGCCCCCGCGAGTCCGCCACCCGTATCTGCTCTGGACGTCGCTCGTGGCGGCTTCGAGCGGCGCGATGAATCTATTGATGGATAAGAGTATGACGGAGCGCGTGGTCAAGGATGAGGTGGGAGAGGTCAACGGCGAGCAGGTGGAGAAGAAGGCGAGGGAACAGCAGTGGATTGAGTTCGTGAGGATGGGGGTTAGCGGTGCGGGGTTTGTGATGGGGGTGGTTGGGATCTGGGGTGATGGCGCGTAGACGACCGGGTTTGATGTTGATGCTTATGAAAGAGTTGACGGCTGCCAGGACGGATATTCCAGTAAGTTTCCGAGCTCGTACGCAGCGAAGAAGTGCAGCCCTCTGTGCATGAGGATCTCTTACTGGATCGTGTACTCGTGACACTTCACGAGGTGGCGAGTTAGGATTCCCAGCTCAACCAGATTATGTTCCACTCTTTCCACCAGTTTTTTCTCTTATCATGATGTCCTGGCGCTCGTGGGTCATGTATATTCTTACGTAGCGATGGGAAAAGGGGGGGTTGCTCTGTTGAGATAACGAAGCCATACCGTTCGCTTGCACGTCCTGATCTCCATGTCGTGTTGCCACCATCTGCGAGGGTAGTGGGAGTTGTTGCGTAGCGATGGAGGGAAACCGGTGGGACCTGTCTTCAGCAACACTGAGCATGAAGTCATGCTATTGCTCTTGCACCCATCTATCTCCATACCGCATTGCCACCATCTGCGAGGGTCACGCAAACTGAACCAACAACAGTACTTGATTTGCAGGAGACGAAGTCATGTCTTTCATTCCGTATCGTATCGTATCATTCATCATGCCGGATTACCCACGGCGAAGGTATCATGCTTCCGAGAACAAACACCAGGCGCCACGCTCAACCCTTGCCATGCACACACGCCGCAGTAAACTCCTTCTCTGCAACCCCTGACGAGCAATCACAAGTAGCTCGGGCGCACGCTCTTCGCCGCCATCATCTGCGCCGCGCTCGGGACAGCGACGACGCCCGCCTTCTCCACCATATCCGTGGCCAGGACGAGTTCGAGGTTCTTGAGGCCCACGAACCGCATGTGGCGGAACCTGTCGACGACGCCCATCAGGGCCTCGACTTGCTGAAAGGTCGGCGTCTCGCCGCCGTCCATGCTCTTGACACACTCATCGAGCCCCGCAGCGGCCTCCTCATAATTCTCGAGAAGGAGCGACGAAGCGGCGACACGGGTGACGGCGCGAGATCCTGGCCCAACCTCGCGGTGGACCATGAACTGGCCGTTGTACTTGTCGTCGCCTTCGATGTCTGGTTACAGGTGTCAGTACTCTCGAGGGTATACGAGAGTAGGCCATGCGGACTTACAGTGGATGGTGGCGCCACCGATCCCGGAGAAGTACTCGACCAGAGCTCCGGCGTACCCGATCGAGGTTGGCTTGAAACGCTCGATCGCGGAGCGTCTCGCCACGCCTTTGATCTTAAGACGCACGGTGAGGGAGTACGCAGGCGCAGGCTGGCGCAGCGCGAGGGAGAGCGCAGCCTTCTGGCGCAGCAGGAGGGAGACAACCGCCGTCTTTGCGGGCTGCTTGGTCTTGGTGACTGTACGTTTCGTCAGTACATGTGAGAAGGTCTGAGCTCACGGGGGGCTGCACGGTGCGGCGTCGCGGGTTGTGGTGATGGGGACGCGTACCTTTGGCAGAGTCTGCCGAGCGAGCGTGATTGTGGTTTTTGGCACGGTGCTGTGCCGCCTTCTTCTGCACCGAGAGGGTATCACCACGAGCCATGGTGGTGTACGTTGGTGATGGGTGGTGGAGAGTGGTGATGGGGATGGTGGTGGTGGTGGTGGTGGTGTGTGTTTGTTGAAAAGAATCGGGGGGCTGGGAGTTTGGTGCCCCTTAAATACCCGCACTCGAGAAGTGCGAATCAAGGACTCAAAACCTTGGCAGTGTGTGTGATCCCCGGGGCGGAAGGTACGACCGGTCGCTCCTTCCATTCGTGGTGAATGTGCGGTGAATTCCGTGTTTGTGATTAGGCAGAAGCTGGTCCAAGCTCCACACGGTCAAAAACGCGCAACATCTCTCCGCACAACTCTCTTCCTTCCACCAACCTCCTCCAACTTCAATTTTTCTCACAGAAGCCTGTCACGGCTTGCCGACCAAGCAGTCGAGATGGAGACTGCCCTCGAGCACGATACAGGCGTGTCGCTTCCACACCCCTGCTGTGGATCACGGGCGACATGTCGATGGGGTGCGTGCTTAGTAGGCCGCAAGTTGAGTACCAAAGGCCCGCAGGGCCCCGCCAGGGGTCCGAGACTTCCGGTAGGATGTCAGTAGCATTCGCTTTGCGATGTTGCTCTCATGACGAAAGGGAAACTCCGGTCGTGCTGCGAAGAGGTGGACTTGTTCACTCTTTACTGTTGACATGGCAGGCTCGGGCATGGTACAGGCGTGCTGCTTCCACACACCGCTGTGGATCACGGGCAGCACGTCGATGGGGTGCGTGCCTAGTAAGCCGCAAGTTGAGCACCAAAGGCCTGCAGGGCCTCGTCAAGGGGTCCGGAACCCAAATAGGATGGGGGTGACATTCACCTGGCGGTGTTCATCATTGCCTGGCGTTGTCGCTCGCATACCGAACGGGAAACCCCGGCCATGCCGCGAAGAGGTGGAATCGAGTTCGACATGGCACCAGATCCCCGTCGCAGACCCGCCGCATCACCAATACCACGAATCCAGCAAGTCACACCGTGAAGCGACTCCGACCGGACAACAAGCGCATCGACCGAAAGCGCTCAAGAACGAACGAACGAACGAAGAAACCCGCGACCGACGCGATGCCTGGCAGCAAAGGTAACTATCTCTCCCCCGCCGTTGGATGCTGACCCATCAGATATTCAGCAGCTTCGCTGGGTACTGGAGGGTTGGTCAATTAATCAGTTCGTGTCTACTCCAAATGTCTCTCACATGGCGATATCATCATGGGCACGCTGCTGTGATTCCTTTCCCTTATGTTTGGTATCGTTCGTGTACATACATAGCCATCGACCATGAAGTGACGTTGAAAGCGAGGAGGAGTGGGGGCCAAACGCTGGCCACTCAAACGCCGAACTATCTCCGCGTTCGTCCTCGCTTCCTCGTGATCGCATCTGTGATATCTCAATACTGACTACCAGTGGCGACATCAATGTCTACCGGATAGCATACGCTTCTGGATGCCTCAATCGTCACTCAATCATCCACCATGGGTACTTTAACCGCTGGCCAACCTCGCCTGCCCGGGTATTGCGAACACAAGCTACCAACATCCTGCCGTCTCTCGTCGATACCGGAATGCTGCGCCTGTGCAGACGAGCGAGCGCATGCGGCATCTTATTCGACGTACATCGATGGTGTTGGCTTCGTACCACGGGGAACCAGGTGGCAACGGTACTGCTGGTTCTGTAAAGAGTACTGGGAGAACAGAGTACATGCTTCTGGCCTACGATCCGGTCAGACAAGGATTCCCGAAGTGCCCGACCAAACGGAGTTCCTGGAGAAGTGGTACGACTTTCACCGAGGTTTCCGGATAGTTATGAAAGAAGATGGCAGCGAGGAGAGGGTGGCTGTCCTGGGTGAGGACTTCAGGGACGTGAGTCCTGGGTTTCTGCCACGAACCTTAGAGGAATTGAGAGCTGGGAGGACGGCGGACACCGCGGCACAAGCGATACAGCAGTCTGCAGCTTCTGAAGAGGAGCATACAGGCGGGCCAAGCCTGGACGAGACTCTCGATCAGATGTTTGAGGCAGCGTCGCTGGAGGAAACTCAACCACAGCAACCTTCACACAGCAGACCAGAGATGGTGGGGAATCCTCCTCCTACGCAAAACAGCCGCTATGGAGAAGATATAGTCGAGCACGTTCGAAATCAACGCAATGTCCATGCACAGGCCATGGTACCGGCAGGGAGCCGGAGCCGTGAATACCAAGCTCGACGTGTCGCTGCTCTCCGCCGAGAGCTACATCGCATGCGCAACGGAATCGAGCGTGTTATATCCGGATTGCGAGACCTGGGCGAGAATGTCCCGGATTCTGCGGAGGCTACTGGCCGGTTGACGAACCTTGGCCGCACGTTAGATGCTATCGATGGAGTGTCGTCTCGGGAAGACGCCGATCGCGCCATTGACAGCGTCAATTCTCTGGCCAACAGCGCTGGCACCACGCAACAAGATCGCACGCTTGCCAATATCCAGCGCCGTGTAGACGAAGCCCGTCAGCATCTAGACGAAGCACGCAGAATGCGTGATCAAGCAGCTTCCGAGCTCGACGTCGCGGAAGCCGAGTTCAGAACATCACAGCAGCGGCTTCAGCAGTTGCAACGCGAGTCGCGGACGACGGAGAACTACCTTCGGTTATTTGGGACACGGGAAGAAATGCAAGCAGCGGGCGAAGACTACGAAAGCCCGATCGGTGGGATGTTCACGCGAGCGATGGAGCGCTTCCGTGCTGCTGAGGAGGTCCGACGAGAAGAACGCGTATTGCGCCAGGTATTACAGGATGAAGCTCGAGCAGGCAGCGAGGTCGACACCCGACGCTTAACAGAGCTCGAGGCCAGCGAAAGAGATGTCTGGGGTGTACCTCGTCCTCCGACTTCACAGCCCGCTCCGCGCTCGCAGACTGACAGAGATGCCACGCCAGAGGCTCGTGGAGAATTGGAGGAATACTATGTCATGCTGAGAAGACAAGGCGGTAGCCAGCAAGCGCCGCTGTCTGAGGGACCTCAGCATGCCGTTACTGACCAATCGGACATTACCGATCCTCAGCACACACCGACGGCCGTGCTTTCTACGCCTGTGCTTCAAGAGGATAATTTTCCAAGGAACATGCTCAATGCAATCACTGCCGACAGAGAGCGAGACACGACGGAGCGCGACTTCGAATTACGTCCATCGGCTTCTATCGCGCCGGAGGAGGAGTGGCGTAGAGATGCCGAGCACGTCCTGATACACCTCAGCACCGATACAGAGATGAGAGAGTCGATGGAGCTCGATGCCCAGGACATCACCATTTTGCTCGCCTGTTTGACACACAATGTCCACCTCAGCCTCGCCAATCGCGACAAGGTTCATACTCTGTTGACGACACCGCGGGTCGTATGGAGATCGGGCGTTATCGCGGCCCGCTTTCTGAGACGACGCCGAGCAAACGTGTTCTTCACTTTCACAGACACACCATGTGACTCAAGTGCAGACGCATTCCGTCAGAGCACCGAGAACATCGAGATCATGGCAGAGGCTTTCCAAATGTCGGCCGAAGTCCGCAGATTAGCACCGGCCTTGCCGGCGCCGCAGCAGCTGCACATGTTGTACCGGTTGCAAGCCGGCAGAAGGTCCTTGGACGACGTTGCGATCCTGTGGGGGATGGTCGATGATGAGCGCACCCGGGCATTGGCGAAGCACCTCCACCAGCAGACCTTCACCAACACGGCGGAGCCCATAGAATCCGCGCGGCAGAGATTACTAGAAGAGCAGCGGCATCAGGCGGCGAGGCAAGGCAACCACTCCAGAGAGGAGCTCGACGCTCAAAGAAGGGCCGCACAGTCTTTAGCTGTAGCGGCCGGCCGGACCGCCATGCAGACGGGTCCGCGAGCACTAATCGAGCGCATGGCCAACCGGGACGATTCGACGCGCGCAGCCTATCAACGCCTACTGGAAAACGGCTTCGACCCATTGACCGTCGAAGACGACGCCGACACTGAGACCGAAGCCGACCGCTTGGTCCGCTACACCGTCTACCGCCCCCTTGACCCGCCCGCTCTCAACCACGCGCTCTCCGAAACCGGGTCCGAGGAAGCGGAGGAGGAGGAGGATGAAGCAGCCGGTCTGGACGCCAAGGACACGGGTCGGCCGGAACCCAAGAACGACGAGGACATGATGGTGAAGATGGAGTGTCGGATTTGCTACGCGCAGGTCGCGGAGGTGGCTTGTCTGCCCTGTGGGCATCTGGTCATGTGCCGGTGGTGTTCGGAGCAGCATAGCCCCGTCATGGCGCACGATCGGACGAGGCCGCGGCGGGCGGCGGGGTGTCCTGTTTGCCGGAAGGGGATTAGACAGAAGGTTAGAGTGTTCAGGGCTTAGATCGATAGAGAGCGGTCTCACTGCGGAAGGTCGACTAATGGTCGCGCGAGATTCGACTACGGCTACCCTTCGGCAGCTTTCCGTGAATAGCTACAACAGTGCCACTACGTGCTTGTCATTGATAACGCAGTACGATCTTGCGAAGAATCAGTGGTATCTACTCCGAGCGCCTCGCTAATCTATTACACATGACAAAACCTTGCCTTCGCACCATGGACCGAAGTAAGACCCAAGGCCTCACTAACCCGTCAAGCAAGTCATTCAAATCGTGCAAATCAGTCAACATCCATCCTCGTTTCAAACCACGCAGTCACCGCATTCACCAAGTCGGCCTTCTTCGTCAAGGCCTTGCCGAGTGCCTTGCCTTGCAGCCAGCTTTTCAGATCCGCCACCTTGTACTTGGACACTGCATCTTTCTCATAAGCCGTCTTCATATCCTCGTCTGTCACCCCCTCATCCTCGCTGTTCTCCTGCTTGATCTTCTTCGCGTTCGCAGATGAGGCAGGCTCGGCCTTCGTTCGCTTGGCAGCACCGTTAGCGGTGGGTTTGACGTGTCGGTCATTGTCCTTCTGCCACATGCGGAACTGCTCATCTAGGATCCCTCCCCACTCAATCACATACTGACCCGCACGCTTGTGGATCTGCTTCCAGCGCGGTAAAGTCTTGTCCTCGGGCTGCTCCGGCAGGTCCTCCTCCAAGGCCAAGGCTTGCAAGATCCTGTAGAACCATTGGAGACTCGGGTTGGGATACTTGTGCGGATCGTAGACACCTTTGGGGAGCTGGAGCTGTTGTACTATAACGCGCATCGCGTCCACCAGGGTGTCGGGAGCTCTGACCGGATGGGTGTCGGGAGCGTCGCGGATGTCGTCTGCGAACGGTATCGGTTTCACCCACAAGCCAGGCGGCATGGTTTGCTCGCCCTCTTCGTTGTTGTGCTCGGACCCAGGGATGATGGCTGCGAGTTTGGGCACGGCGTTGCGACGTGGGATGTACCATGCCACGCCCATCTTCTTGTCTTTGAGCAGCTTCTGGTGCAAAGCAGAGAAGACCCGAGTAGAGCCGATGAACTCCTCTTCGGAAGGGTAGATGAAGGTCGACTTCGTGTAGGTGGCCCATAGGGGTAGCATGCTCAAAGGCTTGAAACCTATGATGCGAAGCACCGGCTCGCCAAAGTTGCGAATGTTTGCTATTTCTTCGTCTGAAAATGAGATGGTCTCGCCGCCAAATTTATAAGCTCGACGAATCTCAACTTTCTCCACTGTGCGTGCCGTGTCATCGGCAAGAAGCGTGCTGCTCCCAACAGCTAGCTGCGCCTTGTCGCTGTCTGGTGGCAAGTACACGTAGGAGGTCCGTTTCGGCTCTTGTCTTTTGAGAATGATGAAGCCTTTGATGGAGATTTTGAGTCCCGGAGCGATCTCAAACGGCATGTTGCTAAAGAGTGCTCTGCGTGGTGCTGAGCGTGAAGCGATGGAGGACAACAGCGATTGCAGCAAGCTTATACCGTCCCTAGCGGTAGAGCTAGCGGCTTTCACGTCGGCTGTCAAGGGCGCGGGTGCGTCGGGGTCAGACGGCGTCGAGGAGTAGACAATGTCGTTGTAGAACCTGCTGCGGTCGAAAGTGTAGCCTCTGTCTGGATGGGAGATTGGAAAAAGCTCGATGGTGACACCCAGATCGTAGAGATCTTTGGCGCGCACTGCTGCGCTGTTCCTCGCGTCTCTGCTGGACGCATGTGGGAAGTCGTTGTCCGTCACCAAAAACAGACGGCGTGAGGAGAAGTTGGGCGCCTTCGTGGTGAAGATCTGGTTGGCACAGAAGAGCACGTTGGCCATGCTGACTTCCTCTTTGCTTGCCTGCAGTAAGTCTGCGGCTTCCTCCGCGTCCTCGACCAAGGTGCGAAGCTGCTTGACGTCGGCAGCCGTGGGCACATCCAAATCCGTGAGCAGATAGCAGTGCGGATACTGCAGGCCACCTTTGCCCGTTCCCTCATCTCCGTCCTGGAACTTGCTCTTGTCCGTCCCAAACAACAGTATGCCCATCATGTCATTTGGATTGCTGATCATCCGCTGCTGCATCAGTGCGTACACGCATTTGAGCGCAGCGACTGTTGGTGAGAGCGCTGTGTCGGGCTTCTTCGGATCCGATTCCGTCGGCGTCTGCAGCATGCTGTCGCTGACGTCGATGGCGAAGAGGACGGCATCTTTCATCGCCTTATAGCCCGCCTCGTCGACCTCTTCTTCTTCTTCCTCCTCGTCTTGCGCCGGCCCTCGGCCATACTTGCTGGGCTCACCCATCTTGTCGCGGTATGGTAGATCGGTCATGTGGGATGTGAATGTGGACGATGGGCAGCATGCTGCAGGTAAGTGAACGAGGTTCAACAGTACAAGGATTGCATCTTAGATACTGCTTCGATTGGGTTGATGCCTTGCTCTACCACGTCGCCTCGTCGCGTTGGATCGTCGCGGTAACACGTGATCGGAATGCCGCTAGCTTCGGCTTACCTACCCTCGATAGAATAGACCTCGGTGGTGTCAAGATATGTAGTCATCAGCATCGACACCACGTGAAGCGACCTGAAGAAGGCGAAGGCGAAGGCGAAGGCGACCTCAATTGTCTCTCGATCGACCACCGTCTCAGCATCACATGTGTTGATACACAAGCATGAGCGTCCAACATCCGCTCCGAGCGTTCACCCAACGCGCCTCGCCCTCGCACTGCCTTCAACTTCCGAAGAACCTCCATCACAAGCCACGAATATGGCAGCCATCGCGGGCCATGGCTACGGCTGTCCCATCTGTCATACAAGACAGTACCGGCTCGAGAGGTCCGACGGCAATGGTGTTCATGAACATGGGCGGCCCGGCCACCGTCGATGAAGTTGGTGGCTTCTTGTCACGGTTATTTGCAGACGGCGACTTGATTCCCTTGGGACCTTTACAGAACTACCTCGGACCATTGATCAGTGCACGACGAACGCCGAAGATCAAAAAGCAGTATGCCGGTATTGGTGGCGGCAGCCCGATCAGAAAGTGGAGCGAGTATCAGGCGAGTGAGATGTGCAAGATTTTGGATAAGACCAACCCGGAGACTGCGCCCCACAAGCCATACGTAGCCTTCCGCTACGCCAATCCGTTGACGGAGGAGATGTACAACCAGCTGCTAGCTGATGGCTTTGGTAAAGGCCGAGGAGGCAGAGCTGTAGCCTTCACGCAGTACCCTCAGTATTCCTGCAGCACGACTGGTAGCTCGTTGAACGAGTTGTGGAAATGGCGGCAACGCCTCGAGTCACCCACGCGGAACCAGAACCTGTCAGCGGCGGAAGCCGAGGGCTCGATCAAGTGGTCCGTCATTGACCGTTGGCCTACCCACCCCGGACTTGTCGAAGCCTTCGCCGAGAATATCACAGCCAAGCTCCAGACTTACCCTGAAGACATCCGCGACAGCGTGGTCCTGCTCTTTAGTGCCCACAGTCTGCCCATGAGCGTGGTGAATCGCGGAGACCCGTACCCTGCTGAAGTGGCCGCAACCGTGTGGGCCGTCCAGCAAAGACTGGGCTTTCGCAACCCTTACCGATTGGTCTGGCAGTCGCAAGTCGGACCATCAGCCTGGCTCGGTGCGCAAACATCCGACACTGTCGAAAACTTCGTCAAAGCAGGGCAGAAAGATCTCGTGCTCATCCCCATCGCTTTCACTTCCGATCACATCGAGACCTTGTTTGAGATCGACCAAGAAGTCATCCATGAGGCGGATCAGTTGGGCGCCGAAGGCAGAGTGCGGAGGGCCGAGTCTTTGAACGGTAGTCCGACGTTTATCAAGGCGCTTGCGGATCTTGCTGGGAGCCATCTCGCCAATGGTGATATCTGCAGTAGGCAGATGGGCTTGCGGTGTCCCGGTTGCAAGAACGAGAAGTGTCTTCAACAGAAGAGGTTCTTCATGGGGCAAGGACAGCAGGCGAATGCTGCTGTGACGTTGTAGGTCTGTATATGCATCATTTCCAGCGAGCTCTGTATATTATCGTGTTTTAGCATACGCTCTACGACATCGAACTCCGTTGAGCGCTCGCGATCTACTAGTAGTGTCAACCCCTTTCTGCTTCGTGACAGTCGACTTAACTTCGTAAGCATTCCGAGGTTGTGAGACATCCTGAGAATTATCTGCCATTTCTGTTGGATTAAAAAGGATCAAGCACTACGAGCATCTGCCGAACGGCGCACATGACCCTCCCACCTTTGGGATAGGTATCACAATGAGTGTCGATTCTGAACAACCCATAACATTCATCGATTGTCCCTAAAGGTACCTCATCCTCCATTTGATAC
>Ga0058703_1000134_pt1 | contig 14812 bp, 14 predicted proteins | sample AgamicMgMae_FD_83782 | JGI IMG/M metagenome (GOLD analysis project Ga0058703, IMG submission 83782) | Agave microbial communities from Guanajuato, Mexico - Mg.Ma.e | ecosystem: Host-associated > Plants > Phyllosphere > Phylloplane/Leaf | place: Guanajuato, Mexico | collected 2012-06-04
ATGAAAGAGAATGGGAAAACGAAAAAGATCCTCGAGTATGGAACAAAGGGATGGAATGTCGTTGATACAAACATGACCTTTGCTCATCGGCACTCGACACTCCGCAATTGCCGCATCAGTGCCCCATGGGGAAAAAGAAGCAATGTGCGGAGGATAGAGGCATGGGGTTATCAGAGTTCGATCGAGCGATGTACACTGTATAGTACAGTATCGTGGCGGAGCGTGGAACAGGTAGAGAGGCGGATGGACGAGTGTGAAGATGGCGGCTTGGTAGACCACGATGTGGCGCTTTGCCCAGAATCGGCAGTTGCTTTGCAGCACAGAATGCGTGCAACCTCGGGGAACATGGCTGCAATTGATGACCGCGTCTCGTCCCTTCTTTGTCAGATCACGAAACAGCGAAAGAGATGGCAATGCTGATTCGTTAGATGAAATCGGGAATCATAATCCAAAGGCTGCAGGTTCATGTCATATATACACATCACAATCGCTTGACATCTGATGGTGTATCACGACATGTGATCAGTCCTCACGTGATAATGGTTACTTTGTAGCATTTCACCAAGATCTCATAAATCAAGAATCCAATGGCTCATGCCGTATACCATTGCAGGTGAATAATATCTATATACACATTCCTGTCGCAATGCGCTAGTGACATGTCGGTTGAATCGAAAAATCTCAAAAACATTACCCACTCAAATAGTAGCGCCGCCACAATGCACTCAAGTCCGTAATGTGGTTCCGTCCATCCCATCCATCGAAAGCGCCGTAACGTTCAAGTCCAAAAAGATCTTTGCCTGTACATTTCTTTGTGCGTGAGCGTGTAATTTGTCGTCTGTGAAGGTCCTGCCTGTCATGTCTAATTTCGTTCCCATCTCACAAGCAATGATCACTTGCGCATGTCCCAAGATGGCTTGAGAGTGGCCTCGAGGTCAACACTGGTGCCGACCATCTCCTTGGGCAGACGGCTGATGCGGTAAGCACCGGCACGAATGGCATTTTGCTGCATAGCAGAGATGCCACTGCGGTTGGATCGGATACTGCCAGCATCGCTGGCGTTTCCTTCAAGACCTCTGAAGCGTGCTGGAGGAGCAAAGTCAAGAGCGGTGAATGTGCCGGATACGCGGAGGGCGTGTCTAGTAGGGTCAGTATTGGTTTTCAAGCATTGTCCAAAGTGCCACTTACGGGCTAGGCATGACTGCGAGATCGTCAAAGCTGCGAACAAGCGGACTGTGGGCCTTGAAGGCAGGGCTGTATGGTCTCGCAGAGCCGGTTGGACTACCAGGAGTACGGCCGAGCTGTCTGTCTCTGTAGGTAATTGGAGGGGCAAAGTCGGTGGGGGAAAAGTTCAACATGTCGTCGTTCTTGAGCATGTGAGGAGTTGGAAGGTCCTTGAGAGCTTTTGGTGGGATGATCTTCTTTGGTGGTGCGACTGGACGTCTGGCAGATTGTGTAGAAGCAGCGCTGCGGTGACCCTTGGCGAATGGAGAAGCAGCACCATGTGGAGGTGGAGTCATGGCACGTCTGGCGATTGGCTCTGCATATTGCTGGCTTGGTTGGGTGTAGAACGCACCAGTTTCTGGGTCGTAGACGGCACCATCGTCGAGGAAATCAGCATAGTAGTCATCTCCTTGCGGGTCGTATTGTGGGTAATTGCCAGCTGGGTTGGGTTTCGAGTCGTCAAAGTATTCCTTGTAGAACGAACGGATACGGTTGGCACGCTGTTCTGGGTTGTCGGTTGGATCATCTGGAGGAAGCGGTCTCAAACCCATGATAGCCGAGACTCTGCGGTTCTCTTGGGGCATAGGTTGAAGACCATTGGCATCATGGCGAGGAACTGGAGGTGGTTCCTGGACAACTGGAAGAGGTGGGAGCGTGGAGGAGGCCGGTGACTTGGGTAAGCGTCGGTCGTGAGTAGGAGAAGGCACTGTGATCTGAAGACCATGGGTCTGGTCGTAGTCGTTCAGGTAAGGGTTGTGTGCCTCGGAATCGTATTGGTATTGCTCGTGAGTTCTTTGAACAGGCATTGGGAATGGAGGCATGACTGGAGTGTTGGACAGAAGATCTTGAGGGGCGGCTGGGTATTGAGAGTACTCTTCCGGAGGAGATTCTGATCCGTAACGCTTGTCGTCTCTTGGGTACCATTTATCACTCTGGTTGCCCGACTGTGCGAGACTTTGGCCGCGAGCAGGAGGCATCGAGTAGACAGATTCCGACTGCTGCACGTGTGGGTTCTGGAAGTTTGGAGGCAGGGTGCGGGACATGCGAGATGCGTTTTGTACAAGGCGCTGGTTTTCACCAGAACGATCGCTTGAGCCGGTGTAAGTCGAGTCCTTGTCTGTGCGAGCTCTGGAGTTGCGTGAGCTGGGGTACATTGGATCTTCCTTGATCATCGTGACGGGACGGTAAGGATCATCGTGGCTGTTTGAACGAGACATGGAGCGGAATGACTCGTGAGAGTCTTGAAGGTTTCCTGGAAGCAAATATGGGCTGCTGATGTCCATGGACAGGTTGCGGCGAGCACCAGGTCTGAGGGCACTGCTGACATCGGTCACGGTCATTTCTGGCATTCCCTTGTTTGGTTTACCACCTGATACAACATCGTTCATGCCAAAGTCGAGTGACTTGTGTGGGTCATTGGCATCTTCGATTCTTTGCTTGCGAGTGACACGTCTGTGGAGCATGTATAGAACAACGATGGCAATGGTACATGGGACACTATTACTTCTGTCAGCGTGGATAGTCCATTTGTCGTGCTCAACAGAGTCTTACGCTGCAGCAACACCAATGATCAAACCACTGCTGGTGTTGGTAGGCTTTGCGCAAATGGCAGAAGTGTTGTCGGCAGTACAAGTGCTGGAACTTGATGCCTCGTCTCGACGAACCAGAGAAGAGGATATCTCGACGATTGTGCGTGTAGCCAGATGCGCTGCGTCTGCAACATAGCTGTGGTGGTGGCTGTGCGGGTGGAGATGCTCCATAGCATTATGATGCGAGGCTAATCTCATGTTGAAGTTGTGGATGCACCAGATTATTCAATCCCTCTCTTTCTGATCCAGGCCAATTATTGAAGTATAAGCCAGTCGTTCGCAGAGAGAAATACGATGATTAGTGATCTCGAGCTCGAACGAGATGCGAAAGTGGTCAGGAGTAGTCGAGTATGAGTATAGAGTGTGTTTGATCGCGTTGCTGAGAAGAAATAACGGCGTCCGGTTTAGAAACGAAAACAAAACTCGCGATGAAGATGTGTGTACAAAGAGCGACTGGGGTTAGCACATAGTAAAGAGCGACGACGGGGTAAAAGAGTGACACAGTGAGACTGGAGAAGAAGGTGAGGTTGAAGAGACTATCGAGAATGGTAGACAGCGAACACCAAATGGAGATTGACAATTGACGAGGAGATGAGGATTGGATGCATTGAGGACGGACCGGGGCAGGAGGCCTTGCACCTGCCTAGCCGTAAACACCGACCCAAGGAAGCGTCGACCGGAGGTGTGCGCTAACCCCAAAGCGATTAGCACGCTCCTTTCAATCGACGGGTTCCTGGCAGTAGCGCAGCCTCCAACAAACAGGGGGTTCCACCCTCCGACTGGTCGAACAGAACAGTTTGGTTTCTTCAGGAGATCCAAACCAAGACATCATCAAGACGGACAAAAGATCAGAGTGAGACCAAGACTACAATTTCTTGATCGATTCGACACGGCACAACTCTTTGCCAAAAGCCATCACTTGCATCAGTCAGCAAGCCATCTATGCAATACCGCATTGATGCAATTATCCGTAACGCATACAGTTTGAGAAGTGATATCGATAATAATGCAGTGATCAACCTCTACCGAAGCCAGTAATCTTGCAATCTTACCATGTGCCGCACAAGATGACGGAGTGGCACCAATCTTCAACAATCTTCTCCAGAAAAGCACAAGCGAGTGTCAGAGGTTAACAATGCTGGTGGTCACTGCGCATTGTCTAATATTCCATTGGGCGAATCAGCTTCGTCTGATCGAGACTGATTAGAAGACGAACAGTTCGCTTCCGATGAGTCCAGGCTGTGGCTTTCTCAATAATGCCTTTTGTTATATGAAAGAAGATTCACTGCCCCGAATGGAGTTCAATCGATCAACCAGTCACCCTCGCGACCGATCCAACCAGAAGTAGAGTCCGACACTGCTCAACCCACGAACTTGTTGGCAAGACGAGTGTGTGGTAGTGAAATAAGTCTCCGATTATTATGGACACCCAAACTACTGTACCTTCAAGAACATCAAATTAACCTTCGATGGTTCTGACGTGCTCTACACATTTAGCACGATCTTAAGCGAGGACGGTTTTCATCTGCGATAATGGCTCGTTATGATTTTCTCAATCTCTCTCTCGATCCGACTATCCGGGTAGTGGCGACATCTTCGCGATGGACTCGGGACTGTTTGTAAACAGTGACATTGCGTCTTCTGCCTTTGGTCAACGGTTTTGGTTAATTCCATCAACGTTGTGTGGGGTCGAAGCACATGAACGGTTGGTTGTCTTCTGGTTGTAAGGAGTACAATGCTGCACGACCATCGAGAGCGGTCGTGTCACAAAGAGGCATTCGCTAAACTGCCGTGCTCGGCCTCGATTCATCCATTCATGTATGGACGGTGTATCGATTGCGCGTCTATTATCAGATACGTCTCTGGGTCTTTGTTGCTGGCGTTGACTCTTGTAAAGGTCACAAAGAGCCCGGCTTGGTCGGTGAGGTCCCGCGATAACACCTACTGCTGTAGTGGAATTTGCTAGGTCATCAGCATGGCAGTGACTGGCTATCAACTACATTTCGAGATAACCGGACCGACAACATCGTCTATCGACTGGCTTTTCTGCGGCAAAATATGGAAGTGTTCAGAGCTTGACTCAAGTTGTCGCTGTTGGCTCTTCGTCAACAAATATGGGCCGGTCTGGTGCGACGATGTACAAGCTTTCATGTTGTGGACGAGCATTACGACAGAAGTATGGCTGTCTCCATCGACCGACTCTGAATGAAGTGCATACTTATCATGACTTGAGCAGCACGGATAAAAGTCCAACGAGCAGGAATCCTCCTCCGCGGTTATCGAGGCATCATTTGTGGGGGGGATTTCGGAAGCATCATGGTGATCGTGTGCTTGCCCGAAAGGTAAATCACTGCACCACACACACACCGCAGTACGAAAAGTACTTGCAGTACTTGCAGGTACGGATTGCCAACATCGACTCATCGATCTATCTTCCTTTTGCTTTTTACTGTGATTCGTTCTTTATCTGCCACTCATCTTTTCTATATTACTATTATTCCATCGTCCACATCCTATCAACCACATCTCACGTTTTCTTGACGTCTCGCTGTGTCGTCGGAGATGCTACGGGCAGTCTCTGTTCTTCCTTCGTCTACATGAGTGTTCATCCGAGAGATCCGGACTTCCAAACCCGCGATTCACCATATGGAAATTCTCTGGCTCAACCCGAGCCTTTGCCACTTTTCCCAACTCAAGATGCCCCATTCCAGAGTTTAGCACAATCTAAGAAGCAATATCTCGAGGCACCTGTTCATGCTCCATTCCGGCCGCTCTCTCCGGATTCATTTTCCAATCTATCCATAGATGAATATCAGACATTACACAATGAATCTTCCAAGCATTATCCGTCTTCCATCTCGAGCACTTGGAGGGGCAAGGTCAAGACGTTCTGGACTCGGAATTTAGGCTTGTTCTACATGTTGCTCGCACAAATCTTCGGAACAGGCATGAACGTGGCCACTCGTATACTCGAAGTAGAAGGCAATCATGGTAAAGGCTTCCATCCTTTCCAGGTAGCTTTACCACTAGTCTCCATCTTATCACACATCATTAATCTTACAAGGTGCTCTTTGCGCGAATGGCCATCACTGTCGTCCTGGCATCGTCGTACATGTGGTATACCAAGACTCCTCATTTCCCATTCGGTATGCCAGAGGTGAGACTACTTTTGGTTGCAAGAGGAATGGGCGGTTTCTTTGGCGTCATGGGAATGGTGAGTACAGGTTGAACCGCTGGAGAAGGTGAGCCTTTACTGATGTTCGGCAGTATTGTATGTTCCACATCTCGCCTCCCAATATCGGCGCCCATCATATACTGACTGTGCAGACTCGTTATTGTATCTCCCAATGGCAGATGCGGTCGTCATCACCTTTCTCGCGCCTGGATTATCATGCTGGGCATGCTCGTTCCTTATCAAAGAACCCTTTACTCGGATGGAAAAGATCGGTACCTTTGTCTCATTGATCGGCGTCATATTTATCGCACGACCGGCCTCGTTGTTTGGCTCTTCTGGTTCCGGGCCAACGACACCTGCTACTGGCAACACTGATTCGACACCGAGCGGTAACAAACCCACCGCCCCTCCATCGGCTGCCGACTACGACAACGTCACTCCGGAAGAACGTTTGGCTGCAGTCGGCATAGCGTTGGTAGGCGTCCTCGGAGCAGTCAGCGCTTTTACAACAATTCGCTGGATCGGCAAGCGAGCACATCCGCTGATTTCTGTCAACTACTTCGCCACTTGGTGTACCATAGTGAGCATCGTCGCGCAGCTGACAATACCTGGAATTGGATTCCTCTTACCTTCTACGCTCAAAGACTGGTCCCTTTTGTTTTTCCTTGGGTGAGTAGTCCTACTGAACCATACTAAGTTTACTGCTGACGGTCGATAGTGCTTGTGGTTTCATCATGGTAGGCATCAGCAACAATCTTGTTGACCATTCATCTAACATGATTCCAGCAATTTCTTCTTGCTGCAGGTCTCTCCTACGAAAAGAGCAGTCGTGCGACCAACGTTACATACACCGCCATCTTGTTCGCAGCGTTCTCAGATCATTTCTTTTTCGGCGTGTCTCCAAGTGCTTGGTCTGTTGTTGGATCTCTACTCATCCTTGGAGCAGCAATCACAATGGCTATGCAGAAGGCAAGCCCCAAAGATACTCCAGAGCGGCAGGCCGGAGATGAGGAAGAAGAAAGGGGGCTCATGGGGGCAGTAGATGATGATGGCGATGGAAACAGGATGCCGATACAAGAAGTACAGATGAGAACGATTAGATGAATCTGACGACTTGGAGAATACACGAGTTAAGACACCGATTACTTTTGCTTGACAGTGACACACCTACTCATGTCGCTCATGATGCGCAAACACAGTGGGCCAATTTGTCGTACGGTCGAGGTTATCAGTCGGCCCGTCTGATTTTGCCTTGCAAATATACAGTAGCATGTTTGAAGATTGAGAGCCTTTTTTGTCCTCGCTCCTGAGTCCTTCAACAATGACCACAGCGATCCCACCAGACGGAACCAACCAGATTCCACGCGTTTAGCATCCACAATTATCGGCAGAGGTGGATGTTGATACACCCTAGGTCAGGATAGAGTCTGCGATCAAGACAAAGGCAAAGGCAAATCAGACCTCGCCCGATCATCCGCTCGTCACCTCCGCACTCGCTCGATTTCTCTGACGCAACCTCCCCCAGCACTCGACTGCATACTTTACGTCCATCACAAACACGGAAACACTTTTTACATTTGCGCCCTCTGTCTCGACATTGATCTGTCGCCTCTATATCTCGTTCCGTCGCTGTACAGATTTAGTAGACGATCCTTGTGGTGCGCGCGCGCGCTTACTACCTACAATCGCGCAAGAGAACACAGCCACGAAGGCGCCCGCGTCCCGCTTCATAGTTCGGCTGCCTGCTCAGTCATCGCAAAGCAGCACACTCCGGCGGTCAACTTCTTTCGTATCATTTCGGATTCGTCTGTGACCAGCGCATGGGACCTCGAGCTTCAGTCAATTACCAATTTTGAGCGCCATGGAGCCTGGGCCACCCAATCTTCGAGTCACCAGTAAGGACATTGCGAGATCAAGAGCCGCGGACATTCAACATACTGACGGTATCTACAGTCATCGCGGCGGATGGGCTCTACAAAAGAGATGTCTTTCGTATGTGTAACGAACAATACCACCCGTCGTAGTTCTAATCGTACCAGGTTTCCCTGACCCCTTCGCGGTCGCTACCCTCAACGGAGAGCAGACCAAGACCACTGGAGTCATCAAGAAGACATTGAATCCTTATTGGAATGAAAGCTTCGACATGTGCGTAAGAGTCAGGAATCGTCGCGCGGCACAATGCTGACAACTGAACAGGAGAGCCAGTGATGAAAGTGTACTGGCAGTTCAGATCTTTGACCAGAAGAAGTTTAAGAAAAAGGACCAAGGGTTTCTCGGTGTCGTCAACATCCGTATCGGGAGTGTGATAGACTTGGAGGTCGGTGGTGACGGTGAGTTTGTCATCACATGTCATCACGTGTTGCGAATACTAATGAACTCCAGAAATGCTCACGCGTGATCTCCGTAAATCGAACGATAATCTCGTCGTGAACGGCAAGTTGATCCTCAACCTTTCAACAAACCTTCGCGCAGCTCCTCCGGCAAGCCAAGGACAAGCAACTCGCCCAGCTGGTCCTTCAGCGAACGGTACCTCGGGTTCATCAACTCCGATCAGTGCCGGTCCTTCACAGAGCGACCTTCGACCGCCATCAAGCGCAGCACCACCGCCAAGGAATGGAAGTACCTCAACTGCCGCAGCTGCAGCGACCGCTATGAATGGAACTGGAGCAACTGGGCCGGCCGCACGCCGCGAGGGCACTGGTTTCAGCGCCTTTGAAGATGCACAAGGAAGATTGCCTGGAGGCTGGGAAAGACGTGAAGATAACCTGGGAAGAACGTACTATGTGGATCACAATTCGAGGCAAACGACCTGGACAAGGCCGACTGCGAACTTTAACGCTGGTGAGCAGAGGACTCAGATTGAAGCAGAGACACAGGCACAACGTGCGAGGCATCAAAACCGAATGTTGCCAGAAGACAGGACTGGAGCCAATTCCCCAAGCTTGCAGGATAGGCAGAGTCCTCCACCACCTGCTGCCGCTGCATCCGCCAATTCCGTGTCAATGATGGCTACTGGTGCTACTACCGCTGGTACCGGAGAACTTCCCGCCGGATGGGAGCAGCGACACACTCCAGAAGGACGAGCATACTTTGTCGATCACAATACTCGGACCACTACCTGGGTCGATCCCAGGAGACAGCAATACATCAGAATGTACGGCAACAATGCAAACAACACGACCATCCAACAGCAACCGGTTTCTCAGCTTGGTCCTCTGCCCAGTGGATGGGAAATGCGTCTCACCAACACTGCTCGTGTATACTTTGTCGACCACAACACAAAGACAACCACATGGGACGATCCACGTCTGCCATCCTCCCTGGACCAGAACGTGCCACAATACAAGCGTGACTTCAGAAGAAAGTTGATCTACTTCAGGTCACAGCCTGCTCTGAGGATCTTGTCTGGACAGTGTCACGTCAAGGTCAGGAGATCTCACATCTTCGAAGACTCGTATGCCGAGATCATGCGTCAAAGCCCCAACGACTTGAAGAAGCGCTTGATGATCAAGTTTGATGGTGAAGACGGTCTTGATTATGGTGGTCTTTCAAGGTACGCGTAATGAATTCGACAACAAGCCATTACTGACAATCCTACAGAGAGTTTTTCTTCTTGCTATCTCACGAGATGTTCAACCCATTCTACTGTCTCTTCGAATACTCTGCTCACGACAACTACACCCTTCAGATCAACCCACACTCCGGAATTAACCCTGAACATCTTGGCTACTTCAAATTCATTGGTCGTGTTGTGGGTCTCGCAATCTTCCACCGACGATTCTTGGATTCTTTCTTCATTGGAGCTTTTTACAAGATGGTTTTGCGAAAGAAGGTCAATCTTGCCGACATGGAAGGTGTGGACGCCGAGGTTTACAGGAATCTGCAATGGACACTTGACAATGATATCACCGATGCCATTTACGAAACATTCTCTGTCGAGGACGAAGTCTTTGGTGAAAAGACTACAATCGATCTCAAGCCTGGTGGTCGGGATATTGAGGTTACCAACGACAACAAGAAGGAATGGATCGAGCTTGTCACCGAATGGAGGATCCAGAAGCGTGTTGAGGAGCAATTCACCGCTTTCGTCAGCGGATTCCACGAGCTCATTCCAGCTGATTTGGTCAATGTCTTTGACGAGCGTGAGCTTGAACTGCTCATTGGTGGTATCTCCGATATCGACGTTGACGACTGGGTCAAGAACACCGATTACCGTGGATATGAGGAGAAGGATCCTGTGATTCAGAACTTTTGGAAGGTACGTGGAGGTTCATATCATTTGTTTTATTTCAATCGCTGACGTACATACAGCTCATTCGCAGTTGGGACTCGGAACAGAAATCACGTCTGCTTCAGTTCGCCACTGGTACCTCGCGCATTCCAGTCAACGGCTTCAAGGATCTCCAGGGTAGTGATGGACCGAGACGCTTCACTATCGAAAAGACACAAGACGAGACCGCACTGCCAAAATCTCACACCTGTTTCAACCGTCTCGATCTGCCACCCTACAAGACTTTCGATGCACTGAAGGAGAAATTGACTTGGGCCGTTGAGGAGACGGTAGGATTCGGTCAAGAGTAGGCCGGATGGGGGATACTGGGAATGAGGCAACGAAGAGGCGGCATTCTGTGCCACGAAATAGTCCATAGCGAATGTCCTTTTTGGCGTTGATGGCTTGAAGATGATATGACTTGGCAGCCAGTTTTGGTGCTCATCAATGGAAACTGTACAGACATGGTTTATCATTTTATTGTGTGTGAATGAAATCATGCTTGTACTGCAATTCATCATGTTGGCAGTATACATCATCTGCACATATACACTGGTGACTGTAGAAGCCGAAGGGTATGCATTGGTGCATATCAGGTGGCTAAGCGGCCCGAATCGCCGACGCCGAGGTCCTCCTAGAGCTTCACGTCCACCCTAGCTCTGACTCTATCAACAACATCACGACAATCACTACTTTGCGTACGGCATAGTTCTCACTGCTTTCATTGCACTTCTAGCGTAGCGTCGTCATTTTATTGATCATTCTTGCATCCTCTCATGAACGTCACGCAATGCTCTGCTAGCTAAGCATCTCCAATCACCAAATCACCACACGAATACTCCTAATCCGGCATTCCCGAGATCAGTCATAAGCATGTCAAACACCATGATTTTCCGACCTCTACGTACCGGCGTATCAGCAGGCAAATACGGCACGCGGTGGGCCTCATCGGCTGCGGCAACAACCAAGAAACACCCACGAACAGCGCTCTTCTTTCCAGGCCAAGGTGTGCAAAGAGTAGGCATGACAACAGACTGGCTGGAAGCCTTTCCACGAACCGTGAAACCGATCCTAGACGAAATTGACGAGACGCTCAAATACCCACTCTCCAAGATCATCGCCGACGGGCCCAACTCCAAGCTCACCGCAACCGACAACGCCCAGCCCGCCATCATGGCAACCAGCATCATGATCCTCCGCGTGCTGGAGCAAGAGTTTGGTTTCCGCACCTCAGACACAGTAGACGTGACACTCGGACACTCACTCGGCGAATTCGCAGCCCTTGTCGCAGGCGGCTACCTGCGCTACGGCGACGCGCTGAAGATGGTGCACCAGCGCGGCCAAGTGATGACAGCATGCAGCAAAGACGCCGCGGCCTCATTCGGCGGCGAGGTAGGCATGATCGCGCTGGTATGCGAGCCGAACCAGCGCGATGCCATGATCGACGGTATACACCAATTCCTGGGCCACGGCAAGGCTGATTCCGGCGATGACACCCCCGCTGTTCATCAGGTGTTGATTGCGAATATCAATAGCAAGAACCAGATCGTGTTGAGCGGGAATATCGAGCGTATAAAGGAGTTGCTCATGCATTTGCGCCAGTGGGGAGGACATGATCCGCGCGCTGTCAGGCTTAAGGCCGACTCGCCGTTCCATAGTCCGTTGATGAAGCCCGCTGCGGAGAGGATGCACGAGCTGCTGGCGAAGAAGTCGTCGGTCGCGCAGGGCGAGGATGTCGTCACCTTTCCTGGTCTGTTCCCCTGCGTCAGTAATGTCTCCGCCAGGCCGTTTGAGAGTAAGGAGCAGTTGCAGGATCTGCTCGCCAGGCAGTGTTGTGAGACTGTCATGTGGCATGCCAGTATACAATATCTGCACCAGACGGAAAAGGTGCGGCGATGGGTCGGCATTGGGCCTGGAAAAGTCGGACGGAACCTAGTGGGCAAGGAAGTCGGCATGAAGGGCGCGGTGAAAGGTGGTGGCGTATGGGCTATCAGTGAACCACGAGAAGTAGAGGAAGTGATGAGAGGACTAGAAGAGACCGCCAATTTCCAAGACGAAGACTAGCGATTTCATGAATATAACGTCACCAATTCTTTCCGTCCAAGTCATTTATGTGAAGACACATGATATACCACCGCCTACAAAATCTGATAACAATCATAAATAACCTGATCCCCAACCCTACCACTACTAGCCATAAAGACGCCCCGGTTCACCCATTCATACCTCTCATCGCCCGTCTCCATCGTCACGTGCAGCCGCATGCGGTACCGATCAGCACCGACCGTCTTCTCGCCCAAACTCTCAATGACATCCCTCCTGCCCGTCCTCGTACCCGTCGTCTGGAGATATATAACCGCGCCATCGTGCGTCTGTAGGTTATACCGCGTGTCGAGGTGGGCGGTCTGTACTTCCTCGCCCGTGGCGGGATCGGTGGTGTTGCGGATGATTTCCCAGTCTGGTGGCGTTAGTCGACTACGATTTCTCTGGTACGTTTTACTGATGACGAATTAGAAGGGGTGTAGGAGGACTTACCACCGCCGCCCGGAAGGATCGTGCCTCGTATCTTCGGGCCTTCGAAGCGTCCGCCTTTGAAAATCACGGTTGAGCGGTCGCCGTGGGGCCCGGCGCCGATGTGGCGGAAGGATTCCATGTCGCATTCGAGGTGGAAGAGAAAGTCTAGGGATGGAGCGGGGAGTGTGAAGGAGGGGTTTGTCCATTGTGTTCTTGTTAGGTGGGAGATGCCTGGGGGTGGCTTGACGGTGCCTTGTTCTGTGTTTGGCATTTTGGAGGAGACAGATTGGTGTGAGGAAATGATCGTGAGGTGAGAGGTAATGTAGGAGACACTGTACAAATGAATACTTATATCGAGTCTTGTGTTCCAAGAACGTTGCGATGAACGTTTACTGTTGACGGTGACGTTGTTATACAGCAGGTCTCAGATGAACGTCGTCAGGGTTGAAGCTCTGTTCGTGATCCGCGTCGAGCCGAAAGTCAATTCGAACAACATGCCACTTCCAACAACCGACTACCTTGGTTACTGGATGAGAAAATTGAGATTGGGACTGACCATTTCAATGCAGTATGTCAAGGGCATTAGCATCTATCTAAGTGAGCTGATGCTAGGATCTCGGAGCTCCGAATGATGACCACGAGCTAGACAGCGGCACCAGTTTTCATGTCCATGTTTCATGTTGCAAGCTAAACACTCGATGCTCAGAAGGAGATATGTTTAAAACAGGAGGCTACGCGGTCTCATCCAATGCATACAATGCTCGACTATTGAACTGTGGCCAATCCTCATCCATCAACTCCGACAAGCTTGATGCGCCGGAATGGTCTCTCACAGCAAGGAATGTATCTGAGCTCTGTATAAGCATGTTTCATGAAGATGTCGTCCTATTCCTCCTTCATCGAGACTACACCAGCCTTATCAATGCAAACTCGCACTGGCAGTTCACGGAGGAAAGAATTGATCTTGCGCTTAGTAAAAGCGAATCTCTTCTGTCGTTGACCGAGGATTGACTGTGCTTGTCTTCCTATGAACCTTGCTATGCTTTCGCCGTTTCTCTTTGCGAGTGGTTGGCCCGGCCTTGGGCGTCCGGCCCATGTCGTCTCTTCTTCAACAAACTCTGAAACACGGTGTCCTTGCTGTATGATGTAACGTAGCTGACGACCATACGAGGCTTCGGTGCTGTATTGTGGCGTTGCCTGAACGTCACGCTTGATGACAAGCACCATATGGATTGGCCGCTGATTGTGGGCTGAAATGTCCATTTCCATTGTTACCTGGCGAAGGAGATCCGTGTGGGAATAGATATGCCCAAGTCGACTGAGAGATCTTCTATCAAGAGTGTGAATGTTACTTGAAATTGGCCGAGGTTCCTCGAGCACTAAGCTTTCGCGAGGAGAGAACAGGACTGCTGCCAAAGGAAGGCTTTGAACCCCGAAGTAGATCGACGGAGACTCTTTTCGGACTTGCGAGCTTACTCGAGTCAGTGCTGGTTGTCCTCTTTCGTTGAAGTAACAGCCGCGTTGTGTATAAGTATATCGCAGAATGAGTACTCGTAGATCCTGTTGCGCAGTTCTGGAGGCAAAGACATGAGACGGAAAGGAGCCTTTGCGTGAACCCGATCTTGCTCGATTAACGCCTTGATGGCAATAGTCCGGGGCGTGCCTAGACCTCGGGCTTTCAAAAAGCGCTCCAAAGCTCAGTGTCAGGCAGTTTGTCGTGCCAAGTGTTCCTTGACGACGATTTTGGAAATGTGTCTGTGTTGCTGTCCATCTTGCTCGTGTCGTTGATAGTGCTGGGGACACATGTCATGATGAAGGAAGCCGGTTTTGATTGGAAAAGACAATGAATGAACAGCCCATTGGCTTCATTGCTCGAATGAGTCGTATATTTGTGCCCACCAGTCAATTCAGGCAGCAGCCTCGATAATGACCGGGGTTACACACGAGGGCGGGTACGTGCATGATGCCCTTGCATTGAGCCGCGAGAAGTGCGGAGAGCGTGAGAACGTATATTCTCAATAGAGATCAGCAGACTATTCG
>Ga0058703_1000136_pt1 | contig 14794 bp, 9 predicted proteins | sample AgamicMgMae_FD_83782 | JGI IMG/M metagenome (GOLD analysis project Ga0058703, IMG submission 83782) | Agave microbial communities from Guanajuato, Mexico - Mg.Ma.e | ecosystem: Host-associated > Plants > Phyllosphere > Phylloplane/Leaf | place: Guanajuato, Mexico | collected 2012-06-04
AAACTTTGACTCGATACTTTTCGGGCAGATCTGCGGTTACTGAACACAGCATACCGTACAGTACTGCACAAAGATCAAGCTCGTGCAGCTGTATCCACGTTCGCAACGGAGATGCAGCGACTTGTACCTTGTAAGCAACGGGTGAGCTGCAGGTCCCAGAGTGAGACGACGGCTCGCAGCTTGTGCAGGGATCTGTGCAGGGCAGAAAAGCGATGTCGAAAATTGAGTGGACCAAAAGGTCGTGCAACTCGAAGTGTCGATAACGTTTAGCGCCCTTTTTGCCAAGAACCTGCAGCGGGCGCCGTTAAAGCCGCAGACGGACGCGGACAGACTTGGCATTCGCCGACCACACTTGACGTCTCTCAAACTCTTCGTCCACTGATCCGTCGAATTACAGTCCGACCTGATTCTGTGTCCCACAATACTGGTGCGCCACTGTGTTCATCGTCTCCATGTCCAAAATTGCTGCAGAATTCTCGGAGGGCTCGTTCGCATCTGTCTCCACACTGGCTTGTGTTCTCCATGCCTTTTCGACCTGGACCACGAGGCAAAGGATGTTGACAGGCCTCGTGTCCTGTACGCCTTTCATTGCCAGTCGCTTGCACGACGTGCGAGTTACTCATGCAGCAAGCTTAGCTTCCTCTTGCAGATCTGCTATTACCGAGACATTCTAATTGTCGCGGCCTACGAGATTGGTTTGCTACATACGAAGCTTTTCTATGTCGCTTCTGCCGATGGGCAATTGACTTTCTCGGAATCCCAGTAACCGCCAATCTCGGGCTGCAGCTCGACGCGTCCTCGTTCATCTGTACCTCGTCATATCCAGGTACAGGTTACAGCACGCCGTCGATCATCCTTGTTCCTGAGCCTACCTTAGCTTTATTCCGGCAAATCCACAACCCGTGGCTAGTTATCTCGGAAGTGGGCCACCTGGGAAACTCTACTCTGCTGATGTGCGGGTTATCAGATTCACCATTTTGTACATTTTTCACATCCACTCTTGTCGTCGTCACATGCCTCGTCTAATCTGGAAAACTCATCGGTTCGCAGATTCGCAGGTACCGCACAGGTACCGATTGACACATCATTCTCCTCTTGTGCAAGTTTCTTGAACCGGGATCTGCAGCCGCCACTCACTTATCGCAGACGAATACAGGCAATTGCAGAATGTCCACATCGGACAGGACACCCCTGCGCTGTACAGTACCCACTACCATGGCTTGCGGCCTGCCTCCGAGAAATTTTACGGGTTCATGGTTCCGTCGGCGTCTAAGACCATCGCGAAGATTTTGCGGGTGGCCGAGTATCTTGATCTTCAATGGGTCAGTTACATTGGTCTCAACATGCGATAGCGTGACCCATACTATCGGTCTCTACAGTACATGGCGAGCTTGACGAGGTCTTCCGCTCAACACATACAGCCCACAGGGTCTGTGTAGGGTAAGTGTCGGCTCTCGGGATCTTCTGATAATGGGAGGTATCTATCTTCTTATTGTCTTTCTTTGTCGTCACGTCTTTCTTTTCGCAGGTGTGTAAGGCGATTCATTCGATCTCACAGGGCGCGCTTCACCATCATGTTCTCACTTGTCCCATTCGTCGTTGCTCTTGCTGCCAGTGTAGTTGCACAGCGAACTACCATTGAGCCCGCTCAATGCTCATGCGGATATTACGACGAAGTATCTCAACAGCTATACACCGAATCTATCGTCATCTACTTCAACGAGACTGAAACTTTGCCATCTGACTTTGTCGCCCAAACATTCGAGCACAAAAAGGAGAAGGGATGGACGTCGATATATCGACAAGGTGCCATTCCAGAAAATGTCAACATCGGCAACTCTTCTCAGCCATCATGGCGGGAAAGCAACACAAACCCGTCTTCTCTAGAACTTTTCTGTGACCCTGGTAACGATAAGCATCTGGTTGAAGGAGGATCACTGGCTTCGATCCGTCAGGATATCCAATATGGATCTTTCAGAGCATCAATGCGCTCGCCACATCCTTTCGCCGGTGGCAGTGTTCTTTCCATGATGCTTCCATTCAACGAATCCGATTCCATTGAGCTCGACCTTATGAACACCGACGAGGCCAGCACTGGAAGAGTCGCAACATTGCTTAACGGCGAGTACCCTGACTCATCTCTCGGAGTCAACTATTCTCTCATCTCTAGTGGAACACCTGGTATTCCTGCAGCTTCGCCTTGGGATTATATGACTCTTCGATTCGACTGGACAGCTGATTTTGTCAACTTCACAGTGAACGACAACCTCACTCGTTCAATTTCCAAGGACCAATCTTCAGGTTCAATTCCAAAGGTCGCTATGCCTCTGATCTTCAAGCACTGGTCTGTGGGTGACATGGACTTTATGCAAGGTCCGCCATCCGCCAGGTCAGGTGCGAATGTTGCCTGGGTCAGAGCATTCTTCAACTCCTCCAACATGTCCCCACAGCAACATCAGAATTTTGATGCCCGATGCCAGCCATCTTTGGCATGCGGTACGGACGATTCGAGGCTCCGCGGATCCACTGCTTTCGAAACTATCGATACACTTGCGTGGACTCCACCGCCGGTGGACCAGAAGTTGGTCTATCGATCTGCCATCGTTGCCGGTATCTTCGGTGTTTTTGGCGCTTTCGTCTTGATGCATGCGATCCTCACAAGATGGGTGCCATGGCACTGGCTCAGTTACCGCTACTGGGCTGGCAAGTCAAAGGCGCGCCATGGAAGAGTCGAAATGCTTGAAAAGGAGCGCAGTGCGGCCGCCAGCAGGTCGACTCTCGTCGGATCTGGTGCCTCTTCTCAGCGAAGCGTCGACTACGGTATGAAGAAGAGCCATGGATACAGCATGTCCCAAGTTAGTACTGCTGTCAACAGCAGAGCTGGCAGTGCCTCGAACAGTCGCGCTCCATCGCCAACTCGTAAGCACAGTGACGACAGCAAGATGCACGACTTGTATGATGCCAAGGATGACTCTTTCTCAAATTCTGCTCACCCAGCTACGCCCTCCAGCCCAACTCCGTCCAAGAAGCCTCGTTCTGCCACCCTGAGTGCCGTGATCGAAGATGCGGACAAGCCTACCTTTGCTTCAATGGATTGGGCAAAGATGTCCTCGGCGAACTCATCCAGAGACGACATCTTGCACGCACCCGGAACGGGCAGAATCAAGATCGCCGAGGTCGCCAGCCGTACCAATAGTGAGCTCAGTCTCGACAAGGGCAAGGGTGTCGCTAAAGAGGAACATCAGTTCCATCTTCCACACCTGAACATGCACGCGCCTCACCTACAAAGCCATGAGGAGGGTCATGTCACCACCACATCCAACTTTCATAGCCGCAGCGAGAAGCTTGATGAGAAGGGTCTTAGACGCGATCCCGTCCGCATGACATCTATGATTCCACCTCAAGGCCCGCAAGAGCCAAAGCAAGTCGCCGCACCACAGAACGTTCGCATCGATTATCTTGCTGGTGCCGTCGCTTTCTCTTGTATCTGCGTTACCTTTGTTCATTTCTGTCTGACGTTTCTCCCGGGTGTCACAGGCTGGGGTCCTGTCGACCACGACAGGAGTGATTATTGGGCTTTCAAAACCATCGCACCGTACCTACTCACCGAAGTCTGGATCGGTCCTTTCTTTACGACTTCTTCTCGTTTCCTTTCTGCGAGGTACTTCCGCGACGGCAAGCTCTCTGATATCGGCAACAAGACTTTGCTCAGAGCTCCACGTCTGCTGGTCCCAGTCGCAATGATCGCTATGGCTCAATACTTCTTGTTAGAGATGGGTCTCACTGGCGCTCTTGAGTATCTGCCGTCGATCACCTGGTCCACCTGGCCATACGTTACCTCTTACCCCAACTTTGGCAGCTTTATTAACGCCAGTTTGATATTGCCTACTTGATCCCTAACGCAGCCCCGGCAATCGTCCCATATTACTGCATCGGTGTTCTCTGGACAATTCCCGTCCAATTGCAATATTCGTACACTGTCTTGCTCGGAGCTGTCATGGTCAAGGAGATCAAGACACCTTGGAAGAGGTTCGCTTTCTACACCTTTGTCGTCGTTAACTACTGGTACGCTCTCAACTGGGGTTCTTTGTTCTGGCTTGGTCTCATGCTCTCTGATCTCGCTGTTACATACAAGTATAAGGAGTGGGTTCACGCCCGACCATGGGCTCACTACTCCATCATATCTTTGATGTGTGTCCTCGTCGCTCTCTCAACGACTGCATTCTTGGTTGCGAACGACTTCAGCTACAACTTCCTGACGGTGGAGCGTAACATCCACCCTGACCCGAACACTGGTCTCCTTATTGGCGAGACCGCGAACGCTGGATACCCGAACTATTTTGAGCCACGTCTGAACACCCTGGTACTTGCATCATCTTTGCAGGTCATCGTCGAGCTGAGCACCTGGGTGCAGAAGTTCCTCTCGCTCAAGGCATGGCAATGGGTGTTCCCACACATTATGACCATCTACTTGCTGCACGGTCTCATCTTCTGGACCTTCGGCGCTTGGCTCTGCCTGACCCTATCCGTTCACAATGTGCCATACTGGGCCAACATGCTGGTCACTGTTGTCTTGTCATACACCTTGCTTGCAATTGTTTGTTACATTGTCACGCCTTTGACGGATAAGACGGCCAAGAATGCTTGCAAGAACCTCTGGAGATGGGCACAGGAGGAGCCGGTGCCAAAGCGTCCTACTCTTGGAAGTTACCCCAAGAACTTGATTCTGAACCGCGCGACACTTGCCAGTGCAGAAGAGCCTGCGGCGTAATGATTGTTCCTGTTTCTTGAGCGATTAATGACCATTTGGATATCATACTTGCAAATTTAAGACTCTGTGTTTCTATTACTATACACCTTTTGTATATCTACACAATTTCAATCCTTTTTTTTTGTTGGATAAGACAGATCAATATCTCCCATCTCGCAAGTGTGTTTGAACAATAAAGACATGAAGTCGGATCTAACTTTGACGGTCACTCCATCCACAGGCAGGGGCTAGCCATGATCGGCTCTCAATACGCAAGCCACATCCATGCACACCATCTCGCATACAGTACACGTGGAGGGTAAAAAGAAAGCTTCTGCTCGCCGGATCAACGTTGAGGGCACAATGTAGTCGCTGCCGAACCGTTTGACGTGCGTGGCGGGCAATGTTCAGAAGATAGATTTGAGAAAAGGGTGAAGGAAAGCGGGAGGTGATTTGCTTTTGTGATGAGCACGTGTGTCTGTATTGGCTGTGAGAGCTTCAGAGCATCCTACTGGTGGCGACACAGGACATTATGTCAATGGAACTTTCAAGAGACCATGACCTAGAAGAGGGATGATTGGGAATGGTACAGAACTTCAAAACAGCAAAAGGATGTTGTTGTACGATTCATGGACGAGGCCAAGCGTGGGATGGATCTGTCTCTCTCTCTCTCTCTCTCGCCATCTCACCGTCGCGTTTCGAGATCGCGGAGAAAATCAATCACAACCCCGCAGTCCGTCACGTGATATGCCGCTGACCGTCTTATCTCTGGTCACCCATTCTTATCATGTCAGCGCATCGACAAGCGGCGCCCTACTATCATTTTTGGAGTCCTGATACTCGCTAACAATGGCCAGAAACCCGTTGGTACCTACTCTGTCCGTCGGCCACTATCGGCCCATGTCTGGTGATCTTATCCGGAATGATGCGTCATGTGTATACCGATATCGACCGTAATGGAGGGGTCCCCGTACTCGTGCCCACAACACGAGACCCTTCTATCTCCGGACACGCATGACTGACCGCTCAATGTATCTCATTCGCGTTGGTAGGGTCGCTCCTTCTTCATAATCGTCCTTCCTTGTTTATTCTGTCTCTCTCTTTCTTCCATTTGACATTCCCATCTCAACCATGTCATGGCAGACCTATAGACTCGAGCCTCATTTACCGCCCCGCTGTGAGCCTACGACAGATTTCCTTTACCGCTTCTCTTCGACCTTTCATGTCTGCGTACCTACGAATCTAGCATTTGCGTCTACTCTGCTAGGATCTCTGTCTATTATTTCATGGCTGTTCGCACAGTTGCCGCAGATCTACAAGAATTATGCCCTACAAAGCACATCCGGCTTATCTATCTACTTCCTGGTAGAATGGTGTTTGGGTGATTTGAGCAACTTACTCGGCGCCATCTTTACCCGACAAGCCAAGTGGCAGATTATCGTTGCTGGCTATTATTGTTTCGTCGACTTTATCCTCGTCTTGCAATGGATCTGGTACACGCAGCTCAAGCATGGAAGGCACGTCAAACAAGTATGGTTCAAGAGCAAGAATGGAGGTGATCACAATGGCAACGGAAGCGTAATCGAAGGCGTGTCAATTTCTGGTGGCTCACCACCTTTGGAAGAACAGAGGCCGCAGACGCAGTCTAAAGCCAAGGACATTGCCCTTGGAGACCGCCGTGTGTCTCCAGCCTGGCGTATTCCCATGTTCGGCACACCAACCGAGAAAGACGAGAAGACAACAGCAAGCCCGTCGTCCTTTGGCAACCATCTACGTGTCCAACCCTCGTCATCCATCACAGGGCCGTCTCCCCGTACTGTCCTCTTCCTCGCCTGCCTGATCGCTTTGGCTCAAGCATCACCTATCAGTCCCGAACCCCAAATGGCAGTCACATCATCATCTCCGACCGCAATCGACCATGCGGGCACCGTACTTTCCTGGCTCTCAACAGCCCTCTACCTCCTCTCTCGCCTCCCTCAGCTTTACAAGAACTACCGCCGTCGCTCGACTTCTGGGCTGTCTCCTCATCTTTTTGCAGCGGCATTCTTCGGCAACCTTTTCTACTCAGCCTCCATTCTCTCAAACCCGTGCGCTTGGGCATCATACCCCGCATATGGTGGCGGTGGATGGGTGGGTGCAGACGGCAATGACAGAATGGAATGGGTACTACGTGCTTTGCCATTCTGGCTCGGTGCAGCAGGTGTTTTGGCGTTGGACGGCGCAATGGGTGTACAGTTCGTCATGTTTGGTGAGGGACCCAAGATTGTGGTTGTTGTCGAGGACGAAGAGGGGAGGGCAAGTATCCTAGATGGAAAAGGGTCAGTGGTTATATGAGAGGCTGGGTGCCGAGCTTCAGTGAACGCGGTAGTGGTAGCGAAGGATCCGAGAGCAGGACGTTGCTCGAGAATGGACGTGAGGGCTCGGGCTACGGGACTAATGATGCATGATTTGATTTGCTCACAACGGGCTAATGAAGGATACGGTTTTGGGACTCTTGCATTGCTGTGGGTTGGACCACGGTAGACTGGTCGCATTTTAGTCGGATGACAGCATATTGCTTTGCACATACTCTATAGTGAGACATACTAGATGAATACATGAGGAATCACTCTCCCGCCAGCTATGACTTGACCGCAGTAGTTGATCGACAAATAGCATTCAGAACCTTCTGCGGTATGCAGAACGGTCATACACTACCTGAAAACATCCCTCTACGTCACTCGATCATGACAGTCGAACGGTCGTGCTACTGGATGGAGATGTACCTTCGTCTTAACTGGCGTGGTCGATTGCTGTCCTATTATGAACTCTTAGGTTGTACCCTGACTGCTCTCTTTACTGCTTCATCTGAACCCTTGACCCTGACCTCTATCTGGTATTCTCCAATGTGCTTCACCCTGTCGCTCTCCTTAACACCAACAAATCGCACGTCCTCCTCTGCAACTGATATCATTGATGCTTCAAGGTTTTGCGACAAGTTCTGCCTTACTATCGCAGCAACGTCCGCAGCCGACACACTGCCGAAGAGCGCCTGTGACCCAGCAGACGCGCTTGATGTGTCCTGGTCTTTCGATCCCGAATCAATGACTTCTCTCGAAAAGTCCAAGCGAGGTGGAAGCAGTCTACCAAGCAACTCAACCGACCTCTCAGGCTATCTCTTGTTAGCACATGGTCCATGAACATGCCGAATCATCATCTTACCGAAACCCTCTCTAGCTCAATCGTCCGCTGCTGCTGTTTCGCCAACTCTTGCCGCACAGCATCATTGAACGCATCCGACTCTGCCTTCTCCCCCTTGCGCGCCACCTGCTCGGCCAAGAACTCGAAATCCCGCTCCAGAGCCACATTATTGGTCTTCAGCTCCTTCTTTTGCATATAAGGGACGTATTCTGCGACTCGACGCGGGTACCAATCATTGCGCATCAGTCCGACAGATACAGGTACAACTGATCCTTTGCGACCAAAGGTAGGGACATCCTGGAGAAGGCGAACGGTCGAGACATCTGGTCCGCGGACCATTTTTTTCTTGCCGCGGATTTGGAATTGGGATTGTGGATTCGTAGCATGGTCGGAGAGGTTGGCTCGTAGACGGCGGAAGCATGATGTGCAATGCTGCAATGTTGATGGTCGGAAGGGGGTCGCCATTGTGTGTATAGGCCTGAGTTGGAGTAACGTCAAGTATGGATATAATTATGGATGAAGCCTGAGGTCGGCGAATGGCGAGTCTTGGCGGTTGAAGACAACCCAGTCGCGCGCTTTTGACGTTCAACGTCTTGCCAGCGCATTTCATTCTATGATATTTGCGATTTGATCCCTTGTAGAGTTCTGTACTCAAGACAACAAATTACGGGTTGGTAGAGCCAGAGCAGTGAGACTCGTTCGACGTCGCTAACTCCCAAACACCTCATGTTCCTCGACCCCAACTGAAGCGGCGAGTGAAGCCACTTTATAAACCATCGTCTGGTCCCATACAAAGGTATGTATATGTACGATATCAGCAACCTGAATATCTATTCCAAGCATTATAGCAAAAAAGGCGGCATTGTTGAGCCCCTGGCAGTACAATTCATCAATCAGGTCTGGTCATCTTTGAGTATAGTACAAGTGCACTGGTGTTACTCTTCACGCTGCTAGCAGCATGACATTCATCGACAGGAAGAGACTCTACCCTGTATAACGCATCGGGCCACCAAGTGTAAAGTATTGCCGATCCGAGTGGCTGGTTCTGGAACCAGGAATGCAGGCTAGAGTTGCTGTACCACTCATCCTCGCCGACGAGACCATCTCATCTATCTTCGACCTGATGACACAAATGACTCAGACGCCCATAGCGAGTTGGTCCAAGGTAGTGCGCGAGCCGAATCGTTTCCTCAGTATGACCTAGATAACCCGTGGCGTTTGCGGAGTGGAAAAGCATTCTTCTCCAAACTCGGACAAAGAGGTAAAGTGACGAATGCGGAAAATGTACTTAAAGACGGTAGGTCATCTCTCTTGCACAATGAGCGTAAGAGTTCGTCAATAGCATTATGCCTGGATTTTATCGGCCTGCCCCGGTAGACGACTGTCCTTGTCCTTCTCATCTCACCTCCTATACCAAAATCAACATCCACTAAGATGCGCTTTCCATCCGTCACAATTGCGACTCTATTCGCCTGCGCCACTGTAGCGCATTGCGTCGACGTCAACGGCCTTCCAGGCTTCAGAGCTCTCCATTCTGGTTCAAAAGACAAGTACGCCGAGGACGATGCCGCGTACGCCGCGGCTTACGATGACTACCACCATGCCACGGTCGAAAGGGATGCTTGCAGATACAGACCTGAGATTCTACCACGCCGGTTCCGCCACCGTCCAGAAATACTTCCAAGAGAAGAATACGAGGATCTTGCTGAACGCGATGCTCGCAACCGTCATCTAATGATCCTCCTCGAAGAGCGCTCCGTTGACGCAAGCCACGAAGCCATGGACTACGCTGACCCATCGCATGACCGTGATTTCGTCAAGCGCGCCATCCAGGCTCTTCCTATTCTGGGACATGCTCTTGCAGAGGAACACGCCGCACCGATTGAGATCAAGGCCCCTGTCAAGCCGAAGATCAATGAAGCAAAGACGGTAGAGCCCGAGGAGGACAAGCTCGCATTGGGCCACGCCGTTGTGAACGAGCCCGCTCTGCCAACCGAGATCGAACCCTCAGTAGTAAAGCCAAAAGTCAACGTGGCCAAGCCTAGCAAGACTAAAGAACCCGAGGTCTTTGTAGGACATGCTCTAGCAGAAAGCCGTCCTCTGCCAGCTCGCTCCGTCGAATACAACTACCACAGCGCTGGCCACGTGCACCATCCTCACCACAGGCCATCCTATGGCGTATACGCCCGCAGCACCGAGGAACACGACTATGCCCACGATTACGACTACGCCCCGTATTCGTACGATGAGTACGATCACGAGAATGAAGAATACTACTACTACCCATACGAAGACAGCATGGATTTCCGCACCGACATGCCCTCAGCCCACGAGTACGAAATAGCCTCCTCTCTACAATCAGAGCAGGACCAGCAATTCAACTCGCACCACGGCAGTGCCGTTCCAGACGTCCAGACTACCGTCTCTACATCATCAGTTGTCTCTAGTCCAAGTCCCGCCGTCACTCCGGCGCCAAGCACCCCGATCTCGACAGCAGCCACCGCGCCGACGCCTGCACCAACGCCTGTGCCTACCGCTAGCCCATCAGTGAGTAAGACCCTCCCTACCCCGAAAGCGACGAGTGGTCTCAAGGCTGGAGCGGCGCCTGCTGCGACTGCTGTTGTGGACACAGCGACGAAGACTTTGGGCGCAACGATTGCCAAAGTGACTGACTTTGTGAAGAACATATATGATGGTATCAGGGAGGGAAGTGTAGAGGCTGAGGGGGGGAAGGTTAAGGAGGGATTGGATTTCGTTGTTTGATTTTGGCTGTGATTCGGTATTGGTTGTTGCTTTTTAGATACCTCGTATGCAACTTTTAGCTTGATTGGCTTCTTAGATGCGTACTGTTGCCGTTATCAGGCATTTGTAGGTCATGCCATACATACAAGGGATGTCAGTCAGGGGCTGACGGCGCCTGTATGCTTCTGTAAGCGCGCGCACGAGGGATCTGCTAGATTGTTCGTCAAAGAGGTGCATCGGTCATGAAGGTCTTCATATCTGAATTTCAAAGGGCTTTGCGGGGTGTTTTGCACAACGGGTATCTATGCGTCGCTGGCCTCGGTACTGCCCACAGGCACCAACTTTCCCACGACCAGGTATTTCTCATTGAACCTCTCCTCCCATCCTCTGAGCGCGTCCATCTCTTCACCTCCAAGATTCGATAGCGTATCCAATGGTCCATTCAAGTCCTTGGTAAGCATGTCCTCGTCGAAACTTCCGCACGCCAGTCCCCTGCTAGCGTCCCGCCCGGCGAAGTTTTCGTAGGGTCCTCCCGGACCGTAGAAGTTCTTGCCTGGCGTTACGTCAAAGACCTTGCCTCGCACGGCCAGGTAGACTGGCATGTCCTTCTCTCCATTGTAGGGTAAAAGCGTAGGCGGTGTAAAGGTTCTGAAGACGGTCGGAGGTGGAGGGGCTGGGAGGCTCACTGCGCCCTTTGGCCGGAGACGGTAGTAGACCAGAACAACAAAAAGGGCGAGTAGGACGAGGTTAATTGGTGTCGCGACAGTCGCGCTGTCGATGTGAGTACGGGAGCGGCAATTTGCGCATTCTTGAGGCTTACACTTGGGTCGCCGGTGGTGCCGTTTGCGGCGTGTCTGCTCGGAGTCAGTCTTCTGCGCGCATGTAATAGCATTGACGCCAATCTACCTGTATCCATGTTCGCCGCGTATCACCCGATCAGACGTATTAGAATAAGAGAAAGTGAAATTGTAGGATACTTAGATCGTAAGGTACTGTACGTAGGTAAGTGGTGAATCTTATGGTAAAGTAGTAAGCTGAGCTTCGCTGACGTTGGACGGCAGTCTCCGGCGAATGATGTCGTGTGTTAAGACCGGATCGCATGCGGCAAGTGCCCTACAGTGCCTTACGCGCTTCCCGGATTCGGTGCGGACTTTCCATTCCTCGCCATTTCCGCCAACAAAAAGACGTGATGGGTTTGAGTATCATATCATGACTTATGAGATAAATACAATAATAGCAATTGCTCTCCTTATATGCAAACCGGAACATTATTTGCATTTGCAGCTTGTCCTCTGTGGGGCTTGAACTGTAAAATCTTAACGCGAAGATGCAGCGGTTTCGTGTTTGAGATTTCGGAATGCAGCAGATTTGGCCCCAATCGCGGTCTGCGCGGAGGACGTTATGAAACGGTGCCGAGATGAAACACTGTGACCTGCAGGGTTGCGTTTATTAAAGATCATCCCCATCTCCATCCCTGATGTCTAGTTGGAGTGACCTTGAAATCTGGCGCCTCTTTTGCTTGATTTATTCATTGGCATGCATCTTCATGGCGGCAGTGATAGATTGCTGATTTGTGTCTCGAGTTGACAAGATCAAATCTGGTACATTACCCCGACTATTGTTTGCTTACCATCTCAGTCCTGGCGCCTGCGACACTTCCTGTTTAGCGGGCCGATCGTCGTCACATTTACCTGACATCGGGCTACAAGGTACAGTCGAGCTTTCCTTGCTGCTTTCTATGTTACCCTCGCAGTATTGTCCTTCGTTCTTGCTGCGTCCTTCTTTACATGGACGCTTACGGCGCAATGCCAGACTTCCTCAGGCCCCGGAGGCCACAACCTTCCAATCATACCGCACTATACGATACTTCGCGCAACTTGTCCAACGATACCGTGGGAACAGGCTACACACCTTCACAATACAGCACCGATTATCCTGACAACTCAGAACTGACGGCCCTTCCTGCGCTCCGACCGTAAGATATATTGATAAGATTCTCAGACAAGACTGATCAAGTTGTAGGAGCAGTTCCAAGCAAGGGAAGACAACGATTAAGATGTTGAGCAGTCAGACTCCACACACGACCTACTCTCTATCAAATGACTCCAGGCCTTTCGAATTGCCTGCCTCATCATGGACGCGCAACATTTCCTCTGCCCAAGCTCAACTGCGGTCTGCTCGCGAGGCCAGGGCGGTGGATCGTCCTCCGACTTCCGAGAACAACAACAACGCACGTTCCGGCTCTCTCGCGTCCTATATCCCTGCGCTTAGACGATCGGCTTCGAAACTGGTCAGGACGACACCAAGCCCGCCACTTGTACAGCCAACTCGCTGGGATGAATATTCGGGCGAGCCTACCCGTAACGGAGCTGGACACCCGAGTCAGGTCCACCCATCAACTTTTGATGAAGCACTTCTGAATGATCGATCATATAATGTCACGATATGTGGCGGACCGGACAAGACAAGAAAGACCAGTTGGAGTGAACGAGCAGTCAGGCTAGGCAAGGATGCTCTTTCACTGGACACGCGCCCTCCTTGGAAAGGTGGTGGTGGTGGTGGTGGCAGAACTGCTCGCGTGGATCCTGTGAGAGACACACAGGTTAACAAGTACACTGCTGTGAAAGACTTGTCCAAATCTGGGCTGCCGGCCGATAGTGACAGCGATACTTCTCTTGGCTCGAATCCGAACAAAGTCGACGCATACCTGGGCCCAATTGATTCAAGTTCTGTCAGTCCGATGATGCCTTCTGAATTGATGCGCGAGTACGGCGATGATGGCGTTTCACCCATTGCTTCGGGGGCAGGAGTGGGCTCGCGGCTTGATACCTATACAGCAAACACTGGAGCAAACTCACAACGAACCTCATCTAGAGGTACCATCGTTCGCAAGCCTGTCGCTTCTCCTTCGAACAGTAACAAGGAGAACCAGCATCCGGCACAGCTCAATAGCCACTTTAGCTGGACCACCATGGCAGATTCAGATGCCGACGGAGAGTCCATCAGGACAACTCGCACTCCAAGGACAGTCGCCCCAGACCAGATGCAGAGTTCAGACAGTCGTTTCAGCTGGACCACGGTCAATACAACGACAACCTACCAGCAAGATGGTCCGCTTGAGAGTCCACCTCCTTTTCCGCTGTTGAGTAGCAGAGCCTGGAAAACCAACAACCAAGCACAATACATGCCGGACAAGCCACTCACCCCTCCAGAACACAAGCAAATGCTTGACGCAAAGTCCTTGCCGGAACCACCAGCGGTGTCGAAGATTATGTCTCATGTGGACGCATTGACAGCTCAGCGAGACGACCTGTCACTTCAGCACAAGAACATCGAAAAGGTAATGAAAGAGCTGCAGCAAATCGACAGAGCGAGTCCATTGGAAGTCGACTGGAGTACGAAAAAGGCGAACCTCAAGCGTTTGGAAGAATGCAAAGTATGCGTGGAAGAAATTGAACGCGAGGAGCATGAGGTAGGCAGAGCCTTGGCTCGTGCCAGAAGAAAGGCGGAGAGAGAGGAAGGCATCGATAGTGGACTGTGGGTTCGCAGGGTGACTGGATGAGTCTGAATGCGGTCGCAGAACATAACGCCCGAGGAACAGCCTATGACAGTTTGAGATGCGAGTTTTCGATATGATTCTCTAAGCATGGCGCAGGCGATATGGATAAGATCCATCGATTTCAATGCCGAGTTTAGGAATAGCGCTGGAACGCTGGTGGTAAAGCATAATGTGAACAAGAACGATCTTCAACAACACACGTCTTCAAACGTGGCCAAGGAATGTCCTTATCTCCCGTCGCGCGCAAACTGATGTCGTTTATTTCTTCCCACTCTTCTTAATTCCACCCCCACCGAGTGGTCCCTTTCCTGCAGCCTTCTTGGCCATTTCCTCGCGGGCCTTCTTGTCTAGATCTGTGTCAGTCGCGGGTCGAAATAGGAGCTGTCTCCAGCACTGGTCGTACCGGCGGCTAGCTTGGCCTTGTGCGCCTTGTCGTCCTCATCCTCCTCCTTCTTCTCCTTCTTTGGCTTCTTGTTGTGAATTGGGTTGGTACCCGCTGAGGAAGGATTAGAATCTTCTAAGTTTGCGCGTTAATATTTGACACTCACTGCCCTGTCCGGAAG
>Ga0058703_1000140_pt1 | contig 14609 bp, 9 predicted proteins | sample AgamicMgMae_FD_83782 | JGI IMG/M metagenome (GOLD analysis project Ga0058703, IMG submission 83782) | Agave microbial communities from Guanajuato, Mexico - Mg.Ma.e | ecosystem: Host-associated > Plants > Phyllosphere > Phylloplane/Leaf | place: Guanajuato, Mexico | collected 2012-06-04
ACATTGACTTGACTTGACGCTGGACGTCTTGATTGGCCGTTAGAGGACAAGAACAGTGAGTGTATCGTCTTTTTCTAGGATAGCGGCCGGCATGGAGATCCAAGTCAATAATAGCTCAGCGTCAGAATACTGAAGGATACCTACATAGTACCTAGGTAGGTAGTGTCTATCGTGACCAACGCTACAGGTACGAAATTACAACTAACGTGATGTTTCCAAGAGAATTCAATTGATCACAAGCTCGGCCTAGACTCTAGACGGCATTTGCTGCGCGCTATGAAGATACCCGGTAACATCCTACTTTCGTCCATACTAAGTACACCCACACCTAACTTGTGACCCCTTCCGCAGGCAATTCTCAATCTGTCGCGCACGCCGTCCACGGCTCTATGTTCAATGTCCAACAGCGACCGCTCAAACAACGGGCTGGAAGGCTCGTGCCCAACACTGTTTATCTACCACGCCGACATCACGCTGTCGACGAGGATCACTTCTTGCTCCAACAAAAGTTGGCGCCGAAAGCGATACTGGCCTACGGCGGTCAACGAGACCAATGTGATGATCATGACGATGCATTTTGATGCCTCACGAGTCGCAGTCTTGTCAATCTGAGAACAGGTCAACATCTGTTGCAAACCGTCCGGACCTGAAGCGCTTACGATGTCTTCGCTAATCGCTTCATCGTCATCCAGCGTTCAAGCCTTGTTGGAATCGGAAACGGGAGCTATGCTGCCTGCTGATCACAGCGGGCACGTACGTGCTTTTGAGCGGCGGCACGCTGCCCAAGAGTCCAGAAAGGATTGCACGAGCCAAACCATCAGAGCACTTTGTTCTCTCCACTACCCAGTACAACCTGCTCCATACCATGAGACTTCTTATTGCTGTTCACTTCATTCCCATGCTGTTCATCATTTACGGCATCGCTGATGGACATGATTTTCCGCGACAAGAAATGAGCAGTAACGCCCCTTTCCTCCTTCAACTCATCGTGCGTCGAGACGACGTACTTTGCATCCAGCAAGCGCGCCGTTTCCAGCGCATGATGAGCGCCCAACACCACGTCGTCCTGCAGACCAACGGAGGGAAATCCGACTTTGACGTTGTGGAAGGCTTGTATCAACGCGAGACAGCGGATCCGCGGTTGGGCAAGATCGACATGTGCGAGGTCATGGGCGGGAATGCCGTGTGGTATATATGCCACGGCCTCGATCTCTCGAGACTCATCTTGTACCGATGGTCCCGTTCCATTTTGAGTGTCGAAGGTGAGGAGCACACCGTAGTGGAGGTTCGTCAAATCGAGCTTCGACTTCAGAAGGCTCGTAACACTGATGCGACCCGCGATGACGGGTACACTGGCCGCCTGCCAGTCGCCGCCGGACTTCCAAAACGGAATGGTCGTGACACTCTTGAAGTGATTCCAGGTCCTGATGACCTTTGCAGCCAGTTCGAGGGCAAACACCGGTACATCGGGGTGGACCTGCGGCAGGGTTTCTGGATGCGCGTGATCTGTGCCGTCGAGGGAGATGATCACCGCGTCGAGTAGACTTGGCTCATGACCAGCCAAGCGCTCCGTTGTGGCCAGAAACGTTTCGAGTTCAGCGACTGTTTGCACAGCGCTGGGGACTGTATGTGATTGCTCGTGGAACCAGGGCGCGATCTGGCTCTGTGGACCGGTGAACCAGGGGTCGATCAGGATATTGTAGTAGAGCCTTCCGGACGCCTCTTCGCGTTGCAAGCGTGGGATCTGTAGTAGCCATGAGGTATCGCCGTTCAGGTGATACAGCACCGGCCGTTTGGTAGATGGTGTCGCCGTAAGCTTTGCCATTCCAAGAGATCCGGGCACGGATGGATTAGGTATTGTACGAGCGCAGAAACAGATTAACAACAACAACAACAACAACAACAAAGTGATGGAAACGAGGGTGCGAAATGGTGAATGGCTTGATCGAGACCGAGAAGCATCTCAAATAGAATACATTATCAACAACTTGGGAGCGACTGGGAAGCATCTCACAAGCGTCATACACCAGACACGACGGTGGCAAAATCCGGGCCCGTCATGGCAGACACCGTTAGGAGTCTAGAGCAGGTTAAGTATGGGCACATAATGGTCTCCCAGCACATACAGACAATGTTGATCGCAAAATGATCAGAGCTATGGACATCATCGACGAGAAATCTTTGTTCTTGTCTTGGATGACCATAGGTTCGCTCTGTGCGCGCCAACATAGCAGATACACAACACTCGCTAGACTTGCGCATTGTACACCCTATCACCCAGTGTGTTCTACACGCCGTAGCAATGCTCTCAATCACTGTTGTCGTCCGTTGTGAAAGGTATTCAGATTATGAGCACCAAGCGTTGCGAAATCTCATAGCGAATTCAGAACTGTTATACACGCAACACTGAATGCTGTCCCATCGTCCCGATCCTCTTCCTACTCACACGTGCCCAGAGCACGGCGGTAAGCCTCAAGCATGCCCATGCCGCTGCTCGCATGCCCATCCGTACCAACCAAGCCCTCCACCTCCTCGCCCACATCCATCTCCCGCGCAATCTCCTCCGCCAGCCTCCTCATCTCAATCATCGCCACCCTCTGCTCCAGCGTCTTCACCCCGTCACTACCCTCCATCCCGCCCAAACCCTTCCGCAACTCCCGCAACGCCCTCTCGCCCTCTCTACTCTGCTTCTGGGCAGCGGGCATGCTCAACAGGCGCAGACACGACTCGTATACGTGCCCGCCGTCCTGCCAACCCTCGGGCTTCCGGCGCGGGAATTCGTGGATGAGTTGGCGCAGGGCGCTGTAGTCCTGCTCGATCACCGCTTGCGGTCCGACGGTCGTGCAGAGGACTTCATGTGCGTCTTCGGCGCCGTTGGCGCGTAGGAGCCAGCGCGCTTGCAGGTATGGGTCCTGCAGGACAGACTTGGCGTAGGTCGCCTTGGCGGCGAAGATGAGTGAGGTCGGGATGCGAAGTTGCTCGGTGAGGGCTGTGAAAGTTGAGTGGTCGCTTCCTGACGTTGGGTCGGAAATGGCGCCTGCATTGCGCTCGAGCAGGGAGGTGATGGCCGGCTTGCGAACGTCGTCGTCACGCAGGTGCTGGAGAGTCCATGTCGCGGTGACAATGTCCCCCGCCGCCTCGAGCTCCACCGCGTAGTCCAACGTGAGCTGCTCTATCGCCTCCGCCGGTAGATTGATGAGGCCCTTGGCGCTGAGGAAACAGCAAAGCTGCCAAGCTACCCGCGAGCTGAAGGCGCTGCCAGACACACTCAGCGGCTCCAGGAGCTTACTCGCATCCGCCTTGTCCTTGTCGATGAAGAGACGCAGCAGTCCAAGCGATGTCTGCTGTATCTGCAAAGCTCCCGTCGCTCGATTGCTTCTCCCAGACGGTTATCGGCTTGACGTGCTCGCGCTCGGAATCGAGATCGGCGCAGTACGCCCTGATCGCATCTGAAAGGTTACCGTATCCACCGAAGAAGATTCGCAGCGCGAAGCTCTGTTGCCAGCTCATGCCAAAGGCCTCGGCTATTCCTTTTTCATTAGTCCTATCCTCTGCCGGGCCGGCCTGACCTGGGACGAGGCATATCTCGCCCGCCAGAATGCAGTACAGCGCGCGAACGGCCTCGCTCATCTCACTCCAGTCCTTCCTCTTCCGCCACGCCTCGATCTGATGGCCCATCGCCTTACGACTAGATTGCGTACCAGGCAGCTGGGCAACCAGCATGGCAAGTCTGAAGTCCGCAGCGCCAGTGAGTAGATCACAAGCACCTCGGACATCGTTCTTAGCCAAAAGGAGCAACGCCTTCTCCTCCGCCGTCTTCGCCTGCTTGACCACAGCATCGACGCTCGAAGCGACTTCAGTCGCCCAGAAACGCTTGAACGCATCCAGTGCGATCCTCGATCCATACTCGTCCTTAATGAGCTCCTCGGACATGCCTGCAAAATCTTGCATATCGAGGGACTGCGGCTTATCGAACAAAAGACTGCACAATTGCCATAATGCGAGCTCTTGCGCTTGAAGCGACGAAGGATTCGAAGGCATGGTCCGATTCACTTGATCAGCGATGCCGCCGAATGCGACCTCGGCCGGAGTTGTAATCGCACATGGTTCGCCTTCGCTTTCGCGTCCCTCAATTCTCGCGCTGTCTTTTTGCATTCGTAGCGCGACTGGGTTGACGTCCTGATACGGCACGAACTTCGCGAAGCGCACGTCGTGGTGCACGCCCACGAGCGGTTGTAATGTCGAGACGAGAGGGGTTGACACTGGCGGAGCGGACCCTGGGGCAGAGTATGCGACTGTTCCGCTGGCGTCGAAGGAAGGCTTAATGTTCTCATGCCACTCGAGTTCAAGTGGGTCCATGTCTCTATCTCCGGAGGTTGAAGGGCGAGCTTTCTTTGGGTAGGGTAACTGTTGTCATTCCTCAGCTATTTACGTTTACATTTGCAAAAGACGCGCGTGGTGATATATGCAGGGGATGTGTAGATGGAACGCCCAAAACAAGATGCCGTGTCTGCTGTTGCTCGTTGATCCTGCGCCGCAACCGAGCGTTGAACGTGACTATCTCTCTCCACTTTCGGGCTTCAATGCGGTCTGTGGTGATGATGCAGGGGGGTGACAGGTGCATGGGGAGATCATACCTCGAAGCCTTTACCGCCCGCCCCAGCTTTTCCTCCGGTCTTTTCGTTCGCCCAGAGCGAGTTCATGATATCCATCGAGGTTTTGAACGCTTGGCTACGGCCAATCACAGTGTTAGCGCCACCCAGCATGTTCGAGCTAGAATTGCCTTTCTTCGCACTCTTCTGCGCAAGGTAGCTCTGGTTGAGCGCGCTCCGAGCGAGCATGGACTGCTTGAACGGACTGTCGAAGCCGCCTTCCTGCTCTGTCTGTCTCAACAAAGCGCCCTGCTCATCTTTGAGCGCCTGGCGGTCGCGCTTCCTGGGACTGATGGTACGTTGGAGCTGTTCCTCCCACGACGCAGTGGCAAGCTTTTCTGGCGAGGCAAAGGCACTGAGACCAGTGCTTGGCTTCAGGATGGAGCGTGGCATTTTGGGCTCGGCAGCAAACGAGCCTGGCATTTCAGGTGAGTCCTCCATGGCGTCATCGGGCATATCGACTTCGCCCATTTCATGTTCCTCCTCGACGATACTGGAGTGGTAACGTTGAAGTGCGCCTGGAGAAGGAGCTTGAACAGCACCGCCTGACGACGTGAACGGATCTTCCAGTCCAGTCCCGGGAGACTCAGCAGAGACGTCGCGCTCATCTTCGATCGCCTCGTCTTCGTCATAATCATACGTAACGCCAGTATCGTCAAAGCCGCCAGGCACACTCTGCTGCGAGCGCTTGGCCAGCTTGAACTCGAAGGTATCGTCCACATCACCGGTTTCGGTTTCAATGCTATGCATGGTTTCATCTTCAGGCTGACCAGGCGTCGCAGGCGGCTCACTGAGGGCGCTAGACTCTTGCATCTCGGTCTCGTCATCTTCGTCATCGTCATCCAGGCCATACGTTGTGAAATGATCGACGGTGAAAGTCCAGACGCCAGTATCCGAGTCATAGCTTTGGAACTTCGTACCACCCACGCGCCTCAGGCGTGCAATGTGCTTGTCGTACTCCTTGCCTTCTTTGGCGTGTACAGCCTTTCTGCCACCGTGAGAGCGCGGCCACGAGTTCTCGAGCGCAATAGTTGACGGCACATTCAGCGCTTTGCCCATAGCTGGCTTGTCGTTATCGTCGAGGTACACTGTCGCTGACCTTGGGTTCAGCTGTACGATCTTGCCGCAGATGTCTTCTAGGGTGGTCGTGGTGAGGTCCACTGTCTGGCCGTTGCCAAAATGGATCCGACCGACACCCTCCCGACCAACGGTGAACTTGCCAACCTTCTGAAGCTGAGCACGAGACATGTTATTCAGATCACGTAGAGATGGCGTCGTGTAGTATTCGCCCATCTCATGCCTTCTGGTGGTCTTCTCCGCTGGCATTTTGGTGGTTGGAGCAGAGGATGGACGCGACACTTCGTCTTCGGGCACCGTGCTAAGCGCACCACTGCCATTCGTCTGTGACATCTCTGGAGCTTTCGTAGAGCCGTTGCCTCTTGGTGGACCGCGCAGCAAGCCTGGCAACTCTTCTTGCTCGGTATCTTCGGTGCGCACAAGCGCATTCTCAGCACTGGGCTCTGGGACGGCCTCCCTTCTTTGCTCCTCAGCATCCCAGCTTACCCGCTTTCTGGGCGTCTGACCACCTTCCTCTCTAGAGGACTCGGCTTGTCCTGAATCGGAACCGAAGAGGTCAGTGCGCAGACTCCTGTCAATTCTGAGCTTGCGCATGCTCCCTTGCCCCGGGGACAATGCACTGCCACGCAACAGGCTCGGCTGTGTAGGCGTCCCGTCTGCGCGAAGATTGCTCATGCTGACGCTCTTGTTCAGTCGGCTTGCCAGAACGCTGCCGAGGCTGCTGGTAGGCCTCAACAGGCTGCTAGCACCAGGAGTCAGACTGCCAGAGAATGCCGAGCCCGGCGTGCCGTAAGTCGAGTAACTGAACCCGTAGCCACCGGTCCGACCGAGCGAACTGGCTCTTGGCGTGTAAACAGGTGTGTTCAATCTCATGCTCGCCATAAGGCTTGGGGTTTTCCTCGGTGCTGGCCGCGCGTTCAAGGGAGTGGCGAGGGGCCCGATCGGCGGTGAATTTGTGACCAGCGACGCAAAAAGCTGCTCGTTGCCGTACGGGGATCCACCAATCGATGCGTGAAGCTGGTTCGGTTGCTGTTGCTGCTGATTGGTGCTGCTGCCGAAGAGCGAGTTTCCAGCATTTTGTTGGTTTTGACTGTTACCCAGGTTGCTGAACAACGAACTGCCAGCATTCGTGTTCTGGTTTTGCTGGCCGTTGCCGCCAAACAACGAAAGGCCGCCGCCAGTATTAGCGTTATTGGTGTTATTACCGAACAGACTCGTCGCCGGCTTGTTCTGCGCATTCCCAAACAGCGAGCCGCCACTGTTTTGGTTGCCGCCGAACAAGCTCCCACCGCCCTGGTTGTTATTGCTGTTGTTGTTCGCGCCACCAAACAATCCTCCACCGCTAGTGTTGCTCGTGCTGGCGCCGAACAGACCGGTACCAGCTGGCTTGTTTTGATTTTGTCCACCGAAAACTCCGCTGCCAGTGTTACCCTGGTTGGTCGCGTTGGCGAAGAGACCGCCGCCCGCATTGGTGCTGGTGCCGAACGCGCCACCAGTGTTTGCGCTCTGGCCGAAGCTACCGAAGGCTGGCTTGTTCTGCTGCTGCTGATTGCTGTTATTGTTGCCGCCGAACACACTAGCGGTATTGCTCGTAGATGCATCGAATGGGCTAGCGTTCGTCTGGGTATTAGCATTCCCAAAAACGCTACCTCCGGGGTTGGGGTTTGCATTCGAGCTGCCGAACAATCCACCACCTGCCGGCTTGGGTTGGCTACCGAACAAACTGCCTCCAGCATTCGTCGCTGCCCCAAACGTGTTGTTTTGCTGTGGCTGCTGCTGCTGGGTGCTGTTACTCCCAAACAAGCCGCCACCTGTGTTTGCAGCTGTGTTGGTCGAACCGAAGCCACCTCCAGGGTTGCTACCGAAGAGGCCTCCGCCGCTGCCAGCCGTACCTCCAAACCCGCCTGTAGTCGCGCCAGAGGTGGCGTTGTTGCCAAACAAGCCGCCGGTTGCTGGCTTGTTCTGACTGCCAAACAACCCTCCTCCGGTGTTGTTTCCAAATGGACTCGAGGCGGCGTTGTTATTGCTGGGGTTGGCCCCGAATCCACCCCCAAACGCGTTCGAGCCGGCGTTCGTGGCGCTATTGGCTCCGAAGGCGTTGCCGGCGCCCGCCGTGTTCGCGGTCGCGCCAAACCCACCGAACCCTGTGCTTTGGCCAAAGCTGCCGGCCTGACCGTTGCTGTTGCCAAACCTCCTACCCTGTGCGTAGTCTTCTGTCCTCAACTCCTCGAAGCTCTTGTTCTTGTATGGGTCCTGAAACGTGATGGACTGATAAGCCTGAGTTGAGCTAGTTGTGCCATCCTTTTCGTTGAAAGCCTGGAAGGGAACGGCAGCAGTTCCTTGGTTGTTGTTGGTGCTTGCAGTGTTCGTCGCGCCAAAGCCCCCGAAGCCGCCACCAGAGTTCGCGGTGGATGCGCCAAAGCCGGTGTTCGTGTTTGCATTCGCGCTGAACAGGTTGCTCCCTGCACTGTTCGCAGCGGTCCCGAAGCCTCCACTGGCGTTGGTGTTGCCACCACCACCACCGAACAGTGAGCCGCCAGTGTTGCTTGAGCCAAATCCGCCGGCCGCAGGCTTACTTTGGCCAAAGAGTCCTGGAAAGCTGTCAGAAACGTCACAGTCTGCATATCGATAGCAGTCACGGCAGAAACATAGCAGTCCAAGCGTTACGGAAGATGCGCAAACACTTACCTCCACCAGCATTACTTCCAAATCCTGTACTTGCATTATTTGACGTGGCGCCGAACCCAGCTCCACCACCGCCAAATCCTCCAGTCGTACTCGTATTCGACCCGAACATGCCGCCGCCACTGCTTGTGGGCGCAGGCGCTCCGAATGCAGGCTTTGCGGCGCCGAACGGGGAAGTGGTGTTATTATTATTACTTGCGCCGAACCCACCAAATGGACTTGCAGTGGATGTGTTTCCCCCAAAAGGCGGCGCGCCGCTCGTGGGGTTCGTGTTGGCGTTCGAACCAAATCCACCACCCGCGTTCGAACTCCCGAAGGCGCCGAATGCAGAGTTGTTATTGTTGTTATTGTTGCTGCCGAAGCCAAACGACATGGCGGCTGTGGAGAGGGGTGAAGGAGGGAGAAAAGAGGAGTGCGCTCCCGCGCTGGAAAGCGGTCTTTGTGTCCCTTGCGTGACGTGCTCTTTTGAGGCAGAAGTCTCGGTCAGTGCGTGCCTGTAGGTGTTCTCGGTCAGTACGCGGGTGACGTCGCGTGAACGCGCGCGCTAGCCAAGGCTGTGAATGTGCTTGTATGCCTTCGAGTCCAGAGGTCATTGGTGACGCTGCCGTGCCTCGTAGCGAGCATTCCCAGATGGTCCTTGAGCAATCCCAAACCACTCGGCGTGTTGGATGGTAGCGTACCTGAAAGCTCTCGTCGCTCGTAGTGGGAATCCCAAAAGTCCGTGCGGTTGCGCGCGCAAAACTTGATCAAAGGCCCGCAAACAGCCACGAGGGTGAAGAGAGAATGTGGAAAAGTTCGTGCGAACACACGAACAGAGAAAATGGGTATGTGAAGGGGTGGTGAGTTGAGTTGAGATGAGACAGCGCGCGTCGTGACAGTAGAGTTGGACGTGGGCGCAGAATACGCTGGCGCATAGGCCGCAGGCTCTCATTGGCTGGTAGACGGGTCTGGCCCGTACCGCGGTAAGCCCGAACGCTTACCTGTAGGCAGTTCTCCAAGCAGAAAGCGGCTGTTGATGCCTGGGATGAAGGCTACGACACGTGATCCCATTTTTGCGATATTCAATGTGCACAAGACACCAACAAAGCATGTAGATGTGTATATCATAGGGCACACCCATACATTCAAACAACCGGCTTCTCCATCGGTGCCACAATCCCCTGCCGAACCACCACCCTCGGGCGAGTGTTCCTCTGGAAAACCTCTTTCGTCGTCCACTCGGGCCCCATCGGCACGCGCAAGCTTCTCTCATACTGCTCCTTGCGTTCAAATTCATGCGGCAACATGGGCGCCAAGTACTTCTTCCCCTTCCGATCCTGCTTCTCACTCACAATCACGTTGTCCAACTTCCGGTCTTTCCTGTTCTCCGCCTTCACACCGCCCGGCAGCTTGGTCTTGTACAGAGGGTTGTGCTTGGCGCGCTGGTTGGCTTTTTTGATGGATTTGCTGAGGCCAGAACCCGTCCAGGATCCCCAACCGGGGAGATGGGTGGATACCTCTTGCTCGTCCTCTTCGGCTGCATCCGCGGCTTTTTCGGCTTCGAACGCGAGTTGGACGTCGTCACCAGCGAAGGCGCGGCGGTGGAACTCGGCTTTTTGGTCTTGAGCAGAGAGGATGGCGTTTTCGGGCTCGGCGTCAGAGACTTCGTCCTCATCCGCCGGGGTGTTCTTGTAAGGGACTGACATCCAGCCATCTGCTGCTTTTCCGACACTTGACCCAGTGGCTGCCGGTCCGCCTTTAGGTTCAGCTGTGGGCTTGGGTAGCGCCTTTGCGGGTTTGGCGATAGAGTCGAGATCCGTCATTGTCAGGATAGTGCCATCGTCCGCGCTGCGCGCCAGCGTCCGGTCTCTCTTGGACTTCTTCGCTCCAGCGTCGGTCAGCCAGGAGGAGGTTATCCCGCCCTCCTCGACTGCTTCTTGACGCGTAGGGTTCCTGCAATCGGGTGGCAAGCCCTTAGAGAGCGGACCGCTTACAGTGACTCTCTTCTTGACGATTCCTCCAGACGAAGTATGATCTGGCGGCGCCGCCTGGGCGTCAGCCGCACCATGTCCACCCTGGACCTCGTCTCTCTCGAAATCGGACATATCGCCCTCTTCCAGCTCTCCGCGCTTTGCTTCCGCTTTCTTGATCGCCTTACTCTCGTTCGCCTTGGGACCGAAGATGGCGCGTCCGAGCCCTTCATCCTCCCATTCAGACACCTCTGCCTCGTCGCCATCAGCAATCGCCATCTCTTTCCTCAGCCTCTCCACGTCCTCATCATTCTGTAATCTCTTGCGTTCGTCTGCATCTCGCATGAACTTCATCGCACCAACACCCTTTTGCCCGATCCCTGTTCCTGTCTCTTTTAGCGCCGTGAGCTGGCGAAGTGTCCGGGCATCCTCATCATCCCCACTGCCGCCGTCGTCACCTTCGGATACGGACGGAACGTCACTGCCACTATCGTCGTCGTCTATATCATCCCCCGCCACCCTCCTTCGAAGTTCTTCCTGCCGTCTCGCCTGCTCCAGCACACCATCCCTCGCGCCCTCGTCCCAAACGGTACGGTTAGTAGCCTTTAGACTTCTCGCCCATTTGCTATCTCTGTGCTTCGTGCCCATCCTAGCTTCGGCACGCCTCCTGTCCGCCTGCTCCCGCTCGTCATCGTCCAGATTCAATCCCAAGCCTTCCGGATCAAGCAAAGCGCGCTCTTTCTCCGCGAGTCTTTCCCGCTCCTTACGGTGCACACGACGGTAGCTTTTCGATTTGATCTTAGCAATCCTCTTCGCCTTGATCTCCTCTCTGAACAGGAGCTCGCGAGTCCTCCGCAGTTCAGCTCGTCGACGCATGACTTCCTCCACCGGCATATTGTTTGCCGCTAACTCCTCGGCCTTGAGCAGTTCACTCTCCTCGTCCGCCGGCTTTTCGCCAGCTTTCGAAAGCATGCCAGACTCTTCCATGATACGTTGTATACTTTCTTCCAACTCGGTTTGTGGCTTTTCTCTACCATCGGTAAGGCTCACGAAGCGGTCTTTTCCAATGGGTTCGGACTGTTGCGGATCCTTGAGAGGGAAGCTGAGGAATTCGGCACGCCTATTATGGATCACTGTGTCTCGCCAGCGATCAAGCTGCTCCTTCGCCTTTTCGGTCGCAGCCCGGCGGTCGAGTCGATCCTGCTGACGTTTCGGGAGAGGTGTGGCGAGCGTTGTGGAAGCAGCAGACTTCTTGGTCTTCGGAGCGGCAAACTGTTTTCTTGTTGTGGGATCAACGTCGGCTAGCAAATCGTCCACTGTCAATGCGTTACTCTCGTTGAGTGGAGCTCGGGCCTTTTCAGGCTGATTGATTGCGTCCATGGCATCTATGCGATCACGCAGACGGGCCATGCGCTCTTCATCGTCTGCCCCATTTTCGCCCTCACTGTGGTCCTCTTCGTCTGATTCAGCACTCTCGTCCGTGTCATCAACATCGTCAGTCGCACTCTCTTCACTCATAGTACTTTCGCCACCCATAATATCATCCTCATCATTGTCAAGCATGGTCGCCAGATCAACAGCGTCTTCGCCCAGACTGTCCTCATCCCCTTCGTCCTCCTCTGCGACCACTTCCTCGTCCAGATTGATCTCTTCGCCGTGCTTTTTCTCCCGGCCAGCTTGCTCCTTCCGCTTGGTCGGCTTCTTCACACTACTGCTTGACCCTCGGAAAGTGAAGCCTTCAAATTTCTCCTCATCGCTCTCGCCAAAGGCCTCATCTGAGTCTAGATCGCTGTCCTCGTCATCTTCAGCCAAACCACCGAGGGTCCACTCATTCCCCTCGCTATCACTCCCCTCCTCTACACCATCGTCTCCAGCACCTGCGACGGTGCGCTTGCGGACTTTGCGCCTCTGTCCCTCCTCGTCGCTATCCTCGCCTTCGCCATCCTCATCATCATCTTCGACACGACGGCGCTTCGGCTTCGGGTCGTCATCAAGACTTTCACCAAGTCGATGCTGCGGGATACGCTTTCGGTCTTGCGTCGAGTGTGATGCAATCGAGTAGGCGTCCAGATTACGCTTACGATTCTTATTTCGTGCATTCTTGGGCGCCGCAATTTGCACGCTGGAGCGCGCTATACGGGCCGGCATCTCTAGGTGTTGAGGAAAGGACGAAAGTTCTTCTACACGGCGGCTGCTTCAGTGAAAAGAACGCGGTGCTGCGAAATCTTGGCAATTGTAAGCACGGGCCACTTACTTAATCCCGTCTCCCCCGAGATGCCGCACACTTCAGAGCGTTCGGATGTGTTGACGGCCTTGCTCACTGCATTCTCACAGACAAGAACTCTACAAGATGCAGCCATCTCCTGTCCTCCAGCGCGCTATCAAGCGCCTCGCCCTCACAACTAAACAAGGTCCGCACAATTACTACAAAGGCAACCGCACCGGCGCAATGGGCACCCACACCAAGTACGGCGGTTACCGCATCAACTGGGCCAAAGTACGCACCTACGTCTGCCCAGATCTGACCGACTTCTCGGTAAGTACTTCCACGGGATGCTTCTCTACCATTTCTGGATGGCGGTGCTGATATATCTTCATCCAGTTAACACCCTTCCTAACCACGAGTATCGAGCGTAGACGGGACAGCTTCGCGCACACCGAAACAGGCAGTGCGCTTGATGGAAAGGAGTACCTAAAGAAATGGAAGCTAGATGGTGGAAAGATTTGAAGCAGTAGATCAGAGGAGTGCTTGGCGAATGGAGACGCAGCAACCGTTCCGACGAACTCCTGCTTCCGGGCAGAAGACTGTATGGCCAGCATGCCGTGGTCGCGTGGATGATGTGGACCACCAACATGGAGAAATCACCAAGCCATTCCAGGTTTCCAAGCTTGAGCCAAGCATCGAAGCAGGCCACACGGGCGTCGGCTTGTATGGAGAAGGCCCACGTGAGTGCGCTCAGGCGCTGAGGGCGTAGGTATCAAAGAACGAAGTTTGTCGTCTGCAGCGAATACGGTAACTTGGCGGAAACGACGGGCTGTGGAGCGACCGGACATTGCTGGGGTGGAAAGACCCGGCGTGAGGCCGGTGCCGACATTACATACAAGAAGCTACGAGGTCCCTCGACAGCGTGGATCAGGAAAGCGAAATCTAGAAATAATCCAGGATCCAACAATCAATCCTTCCTATTCCTTGCTCACAAACGCTCTTTCATCGCATGGCCAGCTGACGGACAGGATCTCTCCGTCACTGTCGACGTGATCACGCCAGCACTGCTGGTCCACGATTGCGTCACGCTGCTACTGCCTTGCGGTACGGAACCACTGCTTGCTGGCGGTGCCTGGGAAACCGGCTCGACCTCACCACCGACAATATTGGGAAGATCGCCGCTACTTCCGCGAGGGGTCCTCGCAGACGCTGCGGCGTATGCTGTGAGGTTTTGCGACCCGGACGTTCTGGACAGATGTCAGTCGATCATACCAATATGTTCTGCCGCTTCGGGTTGCAGGGGCGCACTCACGGTGGGTTGATCACGCCGACCATACCGGCCTGGCAGTGCGTGTAGAGATTCTGCGTACAATAGTACCAAATGGGACTTGTATCGGTTATCGTAATGGTAAAGACCTCGGGCTACACGGTCCGTCAGCGACTCACAATCCATCCATCCCTCGATCTTGGGGGGCCACCTACACCCATCCCGCTGCTCACAGGCATATACCCACTAAATATCCTGCCTTGAATGACATGTCAGTCACGACACGGTCAGGCCCAGAATCCTCTGGTGAACTCACCATCCGGCTGACAGGGGCTCTCAAAGCTACTGCTTGCGACCGAGTGGTTGTAGGCGTAGAACTGGAACTCCACTTTGGAGCCGACTGGAGCCGTCAAGCTACTGGGCGAGAAGCTGAGCCCGTTGGCGCCGGCAGCGACGACTTGGACCATTTGGCATAACGTGGAAGGTATGAACGCGAGGCATGCCGTGACAGTACTGGCTCTCATTTTGGCGAGCATTCGTAGCGTGGAGTTTGGGGTAGTCGAGGCTTCATCAGTGGTTTTTCCTTCAGCCCTTGTTCGAAGTCTTCCACGACGTGCCAAGCATTCCTCGTTCGAAGAAGGACAAAACATCAGATTGAGATGAGGAATGCCGCGAATGCTTGTCTCCATGTGGATATGCTTCGTACTTTGCACAGAACAGCAGCATACCTGCGTGTTCTGATTACCTGTACCTTCCCCTATAGAACATCAACC
>Ga0058703_1000142_pt1 | contig 14533 bp, 21 predicted proteins | sample AgamicMgMae_FD_83782 | JGI IMG/M metagenome (GOLD analysis project Ga0058703, IMG submission 83782) | Agave microbial communities from Guanajuato, Mexico - Mg.Ma.e | ecosystem: Host-associated > Plants > Phyllosphere > Phylloplane/Leaf | place: Guanajuato, Mexico | collected 2012-06-04
GCTCGATGGTTGGCTCATCGACATCGATTTCGGATCGGGCTTGCAGCGCATATTCCCGACTGTATCTCACGGCCGAGCCATGTCCCCCACACATGTGCGCCGCGTGTCGGACGGAAACCGCCTGTATCGCGTTGACGAGGAACCTCGGCAGATGTCCGTCTTGGAGGCGTTGGCGCGTGGCCGGCTCGTCGAGAATGTAGTAGGGTTTGCCGTGCAAACGCGCAAAGTAAGTGTCCAGGAGAGTGTCTGTGAAAGCGAGGGACTCGTGCTCGTGCGGAACAGGCGGATGTGCCGGCAGTAATTGAACCTGCCTTTCTGCGCTGGGTGTTGCGGGGGGGAGGGTGTCCTCCACCGCCTCCTCTGCGTTGCCACTCCCTTCCGACTCCTGCGCTCCTTTCTGAGCCGAACTCGCGGCTTCAGACTCCTCGGAAGAATCCGACTTCTTTTCATCCTTCAGGCGCTTCTCCAACCCGTTCACGCGCTTGAGCAGGGCCTCGAGGACGTCGGTTTTCGGTCCACGTTTCTTCGGGATCGCATCTGTCCGTCTTCAGTCAACGGACGCACTTCCGTACAGTCTCTTTACAAGTCATGTTTTACCGTAGATACAGGCACAGTTGAAGAGCTGACAAGCTTCGCAGCTCGGTTTCCGCCGGTTGCATTTGATCTTCGAGTCGTCAGCATTCCACTCGAACCACATTGGCCCCACCACCAATCCGTACACGACTCGCTTTGGGAACATATCACCTTTCTCTTGCGACAACTCTTGCAATTCATCGCCTCCTTGGACTCATTGCTACTCGGGCGTCGAACCGGCAGGCGGTCAATGCCGATCTGAGGTCGAGACATGATCGCGAAGTGGTCCCCTGCAGTGCCAGCAGCGACAGCGGGAGTAGCAGTCGCCGCCATCGTCATAACATGGTCATAGCCAGTGTGAACGGCGTCGTCGTCGTCGTTGTCTTGGTCGTCGTGGTGATGATTCAGCTGGCGAAGGGAGGACGTGTTGCATGGTGCGGACGATTACACAAGCCTCGGCCCTGGACTGGCCACCAGCAGCGACAGCAGCATCATCGTCCTCGTCCGTGAACGGGGGCGTGAGATTGGGAGAAACGAACCTGACCAAACTCTACCGGGCCTTTGCACTTCGGGACCTTGGCCTAGAGGGTGGAGCCGGGAGGTGGAGTTAGCCCGAATTTACCTCCGGACCGTCCGGGATCTGGTGGAAGCGGGGAAACCTTCTTCGGTTGATGAGCCGAGGCAAGAGAGATTGTTATTCAGCAAGCAGCAGCACGCAGCCCGCACGTGATTCGAGCTTCCTCAACCCATACCCTCAATCACGCTCGAGAGACACGAGGACCATTGACGATAACCATCGAAGCAAAGCTCAAAACCCCACGGCCGAGAACGGCAGTCTGTCACCCTTTCCCCCCTCTCCCACCCTGCAGTGTCGCACACGACGAGCGTTATTATTGCATGCTGCAAGGCTCGTGATCTCGTGGCCGAAGAACCGATCATCCAACGTCAGACGACAGGGTGCGGGGTCGGGGGCAACCCTTCTACCCCTGACCACCCGCATGGAGAGATTGGAGATTTGTGTGGAGGAGCTTGTTGTGAGGAGACCGACGATGGGCGGTAGGTATACCTGTAGTAATCTTTTGTTCCTTGCAAGTTTTCAGTGTGGAGAAGGTGCGGGGAATCCCCAGTCGTGCCGGTTCTTTTCATCTTCCCGTCCTCTCCTCTCAGTCTCTGCAGACTTGATGGTCTCTTGATTGACAGTCTGTGATTCAGCGAGGATTTCCATTGACTTGTCATTATTGGAGACAAGGCTGGTACGTCAAAGCCATCGGCTGCGCGACCCGGCGTGGCTTGGCAGAAGCTTCAACAGGGAGAGTGGCGGCGCACGGCTGGGCCACTTTTCCGTGGTCGGTCGAGCCGGCTATTGTGTGCCGGGCGGGTGAGTAAAACGCCACGCGCAACAGGAGGTGTAGGATGCTGAGGTGACTCCTATCTCGTGCTAACGCTGAGCAAAGCACCGGAGTGCCCACGCGAACGCTATCGGAAGAGCGGTACTGTGACCACAGTAGTACAGCGTGAGCATCCTTACATACATCGGTCGTCTTCTCCTCATCGCTAAAGCATACCCCCAATACACTATCCTCCATGCCACCCCTCTCGAAAGACCTTAACCATCATAACTCCCCTCTCCCCTCAACTATAAAGGCTCCTCCCAGCCGCCAACCTCACAAAGTCAAACGGCACATTCTGCCCGACGAGCAGCCGCAACGTCTCCACCGTCGTCCACGCATTCACGTCCGCGATCCCGTACGCCAACCAGCCCAGCGCAGCGGCCGTCGCGACCGAGTCCCCCTTCCCGCTAATTCCGTTCGAGAGATCGACAAACACCTTCCCGGGCGGACGGCGCCGCTGCGTCATGGTAGTGGTAGTGGTGGTGGGCGGCGGCGGCGGCTTCCTCGCGCTGCTGTAGTGTTTGAGCAACGGCGGCACGACGAAAGACTTTTCCGCCGGCAGGGCGGAGATGACGACGAAGGGCTCGCCGACGCGCTTCATGTCCTCGATGCCGCGGAACTGCTGGATGTCGGCGGCCGCGGCCGAGGGAGCCCCCCGGGCCTTGAAGCCGATGGAGTAGATGGGCCCGATGTCGAGGCTGGTGAGGGCGAAGATGGCGGCGGCGGCTTGGGCTTCGGCGCTCGCGAGCACGAGCGCCGCTTGGCCGGCGTATGCCGACGGCACGAACTCCCGGGTCAGCGTCGCGCGGATGCCTTTCCACGTCGCGTTGTCACCCACCAGTAATTTGCCCGCCGGGGTGGAGTACGCTACGACCGTGTCGATCTGGCCGAGCGCCGTCGCCGCGTTCGACAATCGAGGGAGGTACGGCGCGTTCGCTGCCAAGGGTGGGTTGATGTACGCGCCGCCGAATGTAGGTCGGGTGATGAATTGCTCGATTGACCCTTGCGGGGTGCGCTCGACGCACAACAGCTGATGAGGCAGGCTGAGCTCGTTCAAGCATTTCTCGAAGAACACCGCTTGGCCGTTGTGGCGCACGTTCCCGATGGCGTACATGTCCTGTTTGGGCATCTGGCCCATGGAATGCAGCATGGAGTTGATCTCGGCCGCGCTCAGCTGGCCGGGCGCGGCGATGATGGGGAGGAGGGGATGGGTGATGGGCGTGAAGACCCTGTTGGTGGTTCGGGACAGTTGCCCGACCGGTCCCATGTTCAGTCCGGACAGGGGTGGGTGCGAGTAGGTCGTCTGGATGATGGAACGAAAGTACTCCAGCTCGTAGTTTTCCTCGGGCGTGCTCACCAACGCAATCATCTTCACTATGTCCCCGTACGCCGCTCCCTTTTTGAAGAGCTGCTGCGCTTCCGCAGAGGACCACTTGAATGTGCCGGAAAAGTCGTGCCAGGCGGAGATGATCCTACTGCTTCCTTTCTCTGCCGCGAGTCGGGATCTGATCTCGTCCGGCAGCCACAACTCGACATCGATGTATTCGCAACCCCACTGTATGGCCTTCCGTAAGTACTGGTAGAACAGCGTCGGATCGCCCATGGGAAATCGTCCGTTTTCGTTGGTGCATCTCGTGGTAAATATGATCGGTAGTTCGGTACGTTGCCTCAACAGCATGACCTGCTCGCCCACGTAGCCGATGCCCGGAACCTCTGCAGGCGAAGCGGGTTCTTTCAACAGATCCACGCGGAGCTCGACGGAATCGGCGCCAACGGAAAGTATGTCGAGGTTGGGCAGGGCTGCGCGGATGTCGGGGAATGTGGTGGACAGCAGTGTGGTCCTTGCCTTCTTCTTTAAATCCTCATGAGGCTTGACCTGGCCTAAGATGAAACCCAAGAAACGTGCCACGTCCCGACGCACGAACTGTCTTTGGGTGTAGAGGTACTCATAGTCGCAGAATGAAGTCAGGTATTCGTCCCTCAGATCTCGCAGATCGATGCAATGGGTCATGATGACGGTGCATCTCGTGGCCCGTAGCGCTTCTGCCCGCGGTATCAAAGAATGATCCAGCCCAACCACACTGTTATCCGGCTGCCCGACCGCCGCCTCCAATGAGTTCACGATCACACATCTTTGACCCAGAACGTCCGCGGCGACCCGGACGATTTCGTCTTGACCCCGATCGAACAGGACGAGCAGGCGAGGGGTCTCGTTGTGGATGATCTCCTCGATCTTCATGACTCCGAGTGACTTTGTCATGATAGCAGGCCTGGCTCTCATCACCCCTCGTCACCCGCTGCCCGGTCCCTTCGAACGTTCTTCTTTGTGAGAGTATTGCTTGGTCTCTTTTGGCTGAGACCCTAGACCGACCGACCCGTCACCGGATCGAGATATCGTGTGCGCCGTGGCCCAAGTGGGTGCTGTGCGAGACCCGGACCTGCTGCGCACTTGTTACGCCGTCAAACATCGCGTGGCATTGGGGTCCTTCCCGGCTTTCCAGGCGAGCGAGAGCAACACGGTACGAGGGCGTTGGTCGGGCGAACGTTGGTACTAACGGCAGTTCTTTATACGTGCCTTGTTGGTGGGTTCGAGAAAGAAGCAACGCAGTGCCGATAGTGGGATCAGGTCGATAGTGGGAGCAGATAGTGGGAGCAGATAGTGGGCCCCGTGGGGATCTCGCGATCAGTAGCCCAGGTCTAGGTATCTCCGTCGCCACCACAGCGCGGCTCTGTGTCCAACGAGAATCTCTTCCTTGCCGTGATTGCTATCACAAAGAAGAAGAAGAAGAAGAGGTTGACCGAGGTCGCTTGTCCGAAAGTCTGATGAGCCGACGGGTACAGCACGGAGGTAGTGGAGCGCTGGATCCGCCCACAATCATCCATTTATCCGGGCGCCGAGCTCGTGGAGTCGTGGGCGCGCTCCATGTTTCAATCGTAGAGGTCTGGTCGGTCGTCGGGACATCTCCTTCCGCCAATCTCACCCTCGCGATAGGGAAGTCGTCGCCTACCTTCGCCAGACTTCCAGTTCGCCACCGGGATGATCACATGATCGCGGGGCGGTGGGGGTCATGGACTCCTCCACTGTCCAGCTGCTACATGTACATACCTTAGGTATCTAATGTGGCCCGACGTGGGCATCCGGCTATTCTACGGCAAGACGGGTCTCGCCGTCCTTTCGACCTCCACGTTAAGGTACCTACGGGTTCGCATGATGAATGAACAGGATGTGGGCGACATGTCGGTGGGTGTCACAAGCTCTGATGCTCAACCGCCAGCCAAAGTGTGGAACATGATCGGAAAGGCTCGACATTATGACAGTGAAGCCTCCCTCTCCCTTGCCGAGCCGGGCCAGTCGCGAAAAGAAAAGCACGTGCTGTCACGCACGTGGGCTCGACGGCAAGGGGTTGTGGTGTGCACGACCATACCGGCCACCACCTCAACTTGTGTATGTAGGAATTCGGCTGGCTCTTGTCGGTAAGGGCGGGATGGGGCAGAGATGGCGAGCGTACGAAATCTGCGAGCGTGCGAATACATATGCGAGATGAATGCGCAAAGGAACATGTTTGTGCTTCTCCATCACTACTACTCTCCAAAATAATCCGCTGTTGTGACTACATACAGTAGTGTAACGGCGATGATGAGAGCAGCGACCGTACTCCTCGCATTCGTTGTCATCAGCGCGAGTGCCTCGTTTGACCCTCTGCACCACCTGGGCGGGAATTCGCCGTACTTCACAGGACCGAATGTCTTCGGCATCTCACCAGATCCTCCGCCAGGATGCGTCGTCGACCAGGCGGCGTTCACCTCCCGTCACGCTTCCAGGTACCCCGACCCGTCCGCGTATTACCAATGGACGAACCTGAGCGCAAAGGTGCGTCGCCCGAGGTGCAGCAATCGGGGTTGGACAGAAGCGTTCGCCTGACAGGTGGTGAACTAGATCCATTCGGCCTCGTTCAGTACGAACGCGTCGCAGCTTCAGTTCCTGAAGTCGTGGCAGCCGGTGCTCCGGAACCCGGCTGCTGAGCTCTCGGAGCTGTCCGTAGGTGGGTACAGAGAGTTGTACGACATGGGGGTGAATTACCGCTTCGCATACCCAACCTTCTACACCGAGAACACGCCTTTCGTGCTCTGGGCGAATCGCTACCAGGTATAACTCCCAGTCCCCGGCTGATCTGATCGGTCGAAGCTTAACTCCGCCACAGGATTCGGTCTTCCGAGTGGTGGACTCCGCCAGACTATTCGCGCGAGGCTATCTAGGGCCGAACGCGACCGTCGACGGAAGCGTGTACGTCTTGAACAATTCGGATCCGAGGTCGATCGCAAACTCCCTCGCCCCGTCTGATCTGTGTCCGAACTACGTGGACAACAGTGGTGGGGCCAATGCTACCACCTGGGCCAACATCTATGTGCCGCCGATCGTCACCCGCATCAACAAGTTGCTCCAAGGTCTGCAGTTCAACAGCTCCGATGTCACGGTCTTCCCGTACCTCTGCGGCTTCGGGACGCAAATCACCGGACGCCGGAGTCCGTGGTGTGATGTCTTCACCGAAGAGGAGACGCTTCAGTACGAATATGCGCAAGACATCCGTTACTGGTACGGTACAGGTCAGTGAAGTCTCGCCGGATGTTCTCGCCCGTCTCGTCTTGAGCTGAGGATCACCACATCCGCAGGTCCGGGCACGCAGTTGGAGAAGAACCTGATGCTCCCGTTCTTGACCGACCTGGTCAAACATTTCGTCGACGGTCCGAACGCGACATACCCCTCCAGCAACGCCACCGCCGCGACTCCCTTCCACCCTAACCCCCTGATCGCCACGTTCACGAACGACGGGCAAATCAACCAGCTCGCCGCCGCCATCGGCGTCTTCGACGACGAACCTCAACTGCCGGCAACGCACATCCCCTCGAATCGGAAGTTCAGAGCCAGTAACTTCGTGCCTATGTAAGTTACCTCCCCACCCTTCCACAGTTCCAGCCTCACCACCTGACCCTTTCCGTCCTCGCGTCCCTCACAGGAAAGGCACCATCAGCTTCGAGCGGCTGAACTGCGGGTCCCGCGGCCTGTTCATGCGCATCAAGTTGGACGAGCAGGTCTACCCCGTCGCCCACTGCCAGCAAGGGCCGGGCCGGAGTTGTCCGCTCCAGCACTACCGGTCCATCATCGCGAACAAAACGGCGGCTTTTGGCGATTTCGAGACGGCGTGTGGGATCGCGGCGAACTCCAGCGTCGTGCCGGTGGGAGAGGATCGGACGACGTTCTTGGAGGACTTGGGTGTGCCTTGGGAGTATGTGGTGAGGCCGTAGGTCGGTCTCTCTTGTTAGACCACATGCAGCACAATACATGAGAAAGCCGTGAACGCAGCTGCTTGTTTCTCCCGCGTTCCGTGTGTTGGTCGGTCGGAACGAGGGTATCGCGAGCCTATAGTGTTGGTGAAGCTGTCGTCTGTCACCCTGTCTCATGCCTCCCGGTGATCACTGATGTCAATGTGTTGACGAGACGCAAACAGTAGGGATAATACACGTAGCTGACACAGTGCGGGATACGAAGGATCGGAAGATGCCGCGCCTGAAGCCGTCGTCGTTACAGGAACAACGACGGGTTGCGTGGAGTTCTGGGGCGATGACCGTTGATCGTTTATCTGTACTCAATCCAGGGGTCAGGACTCGCGAGAGGGCAAGTCTCCAGCGTGTCGCAAAAGATCCAGCCTACCCGGTCGGAGTCGGCCGAGACTGTGAAGTGAGGAGGATGTGGTGAAACGCTGGTGTCGGGCGTCTTTTTCTGGGGCGAGGGTCGGGATTTTCCAAATTCGGCTTAGATCTCCCGTGGAAAATAATATCTAAATCGATGTTTCTTCGCGGGGAAAACGTGCTTGGTGTCACGACTCACGATGTCAGGGGCTGGGGTTTTGGATGAGAGACGGTGAGAGTCCGAGACACCGGAGCACACGCGCGCGCGCGCGCAAGGCACACACCACGTTTATCCATGGTCGGACTTGTCATGCTGATCATCTTTCGCCTTTCGCGTGATGAGGTGCTGGCGCAGAGCTCCCTTCGCTTGGTTGGCGAGCGGACGGGTCGTCGCATGGATGCGGATGGCCTCGACGAGACGGGGTGTTGCGTGGCGAGATTGGGAGCGTCGACGGGTAACGACTTTCACAGGTGTGCATCCTACCTACCTGACATTGGTGATTAGATGTGTTAATTGACGATCAGACAGTGATTGGCCTTTGCGAGTAGCGCAGCAACGCAGCCTTCTCGCTGCTGTCAGACAGTCGAAATAGGCAACGAGTGAGTGTCGCGCCATGCGAGCAGCGCCCGACGGTGATTTGTCCTGTGTCACTCATCAGGAAGAGGTCATATGGTCATCACTCGTGCGGCCCGCCGGTCCTCGTACCTGCGCCGGGCTCGGGCCACGGATCATGTAGCGTCTACCGCGGGCCACTCACTGGTCCAAACGGCGCACCCCGGCTCAGCCTCACCTCCATCCCTCCGATTCCCTCGTGAGCGCCCTCGACATCTGGCCAATCAAGGGGAGATGAGCCCGTTCGTTAGCCTCGCCATCGTCGCTTCTCCTAGATGAAGGGGAGGATGCTACGCCGGCACAGGGGCTACGATGGAGAAGCCTTCTTTTTCTATCTTGCTACTCCCCGTCCCCTAAACCTCACCACCCACTCTTCTCTCCTCTCTTCCCTTTCTCTCCCACAGCCTGCAGTCCGCGATCGCACACTCGTTGAACCGTCTCTCGTAGACACTTCCACTCCTTCAAACCACTCACTCTCTTCTTCCGTGTTCGCCGACCTTGAATCCCGTCCCTTCCATACAACCCGCATTCCACACGACTTCATCCACCACCATGCCGGCTTGCAGCAAACTCGCCTTCGCCGTCGGCCTGGCCGCCGTCGCCAACGCCCAGCTCCACCAGTTCCACAACCGCCGCCAACTCAACGACACCATCACCACCGCCACCATCTACGACACCCAGGTCCACACCATCACGAGCTGCGCCCCCACCGTCACCGACTGCCCCGCCGAGAGCATGTCCGAGGTGGAGGTCACCAGCACCGTCGCCCTCTACACCACCGTCTGCCCCATCGCCGAGGCCCAGTCCATCTCGAGCGCGGTCGCCGCCTCTGCCGCCGCCGCATCGTCCGCCAGCTCTTCTGCCGTCGTTGCTTCGTCGACCGGTGATGCGGCGCCTTCCGGCTACGGTTCGTCCGCTTCTGCCGCCGCCGTCGCCTCGACGAGCGCGTCTTCGCCAGTCGCTCCTCTCTCCACTGGCTTTTCGCCCTCGAGCTCCTCGGCCCCGGCACCGCCTGCGTACGGCAGCCCGAGCTCTTCGCCAGTTGCCCCGTTGAGCACCGGTTCGTCTTCCTCAAGCAGCTCTTCGCCAGTCGCTCCGTTGAGCACCGGTTCTTCTCCCTCCAGCAGCTCTTCGCCAGTTGCTCCTCTCTCCACTGGCTCCGCTCTGTCCAGCAGCCCCGCGGCGGCGCCTCCAGCATACGGCAGCTCAAGTGCAAACGTCAGCTCTTCTACGCCAGTCGCGCCGTTGAGCACCGGTTCGTCTCCGTCCAGCAGCTCTTCTGCAGTCGCTCCATTCGGCACTGGCTCTTACTCCGTTCCGGCCTTCTCGTCGAGCTCGTTCGCCTATTTGCCTTCTGGATCCGTTCCGGCTTCGAGCTCAGCAGTCGCGCCGCTCTCTACCGGTGTGAACGCAAGCGCTCCCTCTGCTAGCGCCCCGGCTGGCTACGGGGCGGCCTCCAGCTCCAGCGCGAGCGCAGATGTCGCCACTTCCGCCAGCCCAAGCGCATCCGCACCTGGAAGCTACGGCACTGGTGTATCTGCGCCAGGTTCCTCTGCCACAACCGTCGTCCTCAACTCTACCCTCACCTACACTCTCACCCAAGGCTCCTCCACCACCGTCGTCACGACCACCCTTCACTCGACCTCGACGGAATACCTCACCTCTGTACGTCTTTCACAACAAACATACCTCCAGAAGAATAGTCTCGTTAACAAGTGACACAGACTCTCTACCTGACCCGCGAGGCGGCCACAGGCACCGGCGCTTCGTCGGCTCCCACCGGCGCCGTCGGCACCGGTAGCAGCAACGAGAAGACGACCCTCCACTCCACTTCCACCATCACCAACTACCTCACCGTCTACCCCGTGTCCAGTCTGCCCGCCGACGCCCCGACGAGCGCCAACAACGTCGCCGTCTCCACCAATGCCGCCGCCTCGGGCAACTGCGCCGTCGGCTCTACCGTCACCGTCACCGAGAAGGAGACCATCACCGTGACCGCGGGCAGCGCTTCCGCCACAGCCTCCTCCGCCAGCCCCATCCTCCCCATCCAATCCTCGCCCACCGCCTACTACCCGACCTCCGGCTTCCCGACCGCCAGCGGCGTTGCCGGCTCAGGCGCCTCGAGCTACGCCCTCAGCACGGGCTTCATGACCTCGAACAGGTCATCCGGCAGCGCCGTCGCTCCTCTCCCGACCGCCGGCACCGCCGCCCCGAGCGGGTACCGCTTGTAAAGACGGGGGAAGAAATGGCTAGCTATAAAGGAAAGGGGAACAATCAACAATTTTCTCAAGCTTACCTTCACGACATTGACCACGCACCCACTCCAGCCTTGGCCTCTCTCTTTTCGAGGACAGGGGAGAGGAAGAAGAGGGGTGGCAGAATCCGCACCACATACCCATCCTTATCACGCCGCCCCCTCCCAAGCGGCTTTGTTGTACTTTTGATACCATTCTCCAGGCTGCTGCCACCCCCCGACTACCGTGTACGGTTCGAGCCTGCGAGGGAATGCATTGCATGCTACTGCTGTTGCATTGTTGGTCTTCTTGTCGATAGGCTATCCTGTCTCTTGCGTCAGCACTGCTTGGACTCAACCTGGACTTCTTATTGTACTGTTTGTCCAACTACTGGGATTTTTGCTCTAGTCTTCCTTATCTCATGGGGTCTTTCCAATCTCTACTATTGTCCTTCGTTTCCCTGTCACAATAACAGAGGGTAGGGTAGAGGGTTCGTGTTTACGTGTCTCTACTGAAAGCCGGCTGGGCTGGTTGAAGAAATGTGGTGCCTTGTTGATATACCTTGCTCTCAGGCAGGTGTCCACGGCTTTTTATTGTAGTTGTATAGCTTTTGACTGGATGAGTATCATCCACCAACATCTTTGATGGACACCTTACATTCCACTCGTCCGGGATCGTTTGCTTGATTTCTGTGTTCGATCAATTCTGGATTATTATGATTTGACGGACTCTCTCTTGTTCGACTCGATACTCTTCCACTGTACTACCTTGCACGCTGGATAGAGTGGGCACGCTGATTCTTCAACCTGCAGGAGCATGGAACCAGCGGCCAAACCGCGGTCGGCATGAGCGGACGATCGAGGGACATACGCAGAGACGGGAAACCGACCTTCAACCATTCGGCTTCAACACTACTTGAAACGACTGGGTGGTGATTCAAGAACAGATCATGTTGTACCTTGCATGTTACTCTACACATTCTAACCCCACGCATCCCCCCAATCGTCCTCTTCGTCCGGCTCCTTCGCCTTATGCACGACAGTCTTTGACGCGGGCGCTGTCGCCGGGACAGAGCTCTTCTTCACCGCCGCGATCGGCCGACTTGTAGTACCAGTGGCGGCCGACTTCTTTGCCAAACCTTTCGGTAGAGGCTTCTTGCTCTGTGCCTTGGCTGCCGCCTGCGCATTCAACCAGCCTTCGAAGTCCGGCTCGCCGCCGTCGTCGTAGGATATGCTCGGTGTCGTGGTGGTGCTCGACTTCGAGGCGTGCGGGATAATGGTGGTGGCAGTGGTGGTCGATGGTTGCGGTGTGAACGATTCGCCCCAGGCGTCTGCGTCTGCATCGATGGTCGTGTTGTCGTCGTCGTTCATGTCGCCCCATCCGTCGCCGGAATCTTCGGCTTCGGCTTCTGCGGGCACTGTGGTGGAGTGGCTGAGGCTGGATGATGCTCGGGGGGTGATGGATGCTGAGTGACCTGGCGGCGACGGTCGAGCAGGCGCTCCGGTGCTGGATGGCGATGTGGCAGATCGTTCGAGCGGGGTAGGTCGGACTCCATTGCTGTTGGGCTGGATCTCTCCGCTCGCGGTACCGAGTTTGTTCGTGAATGATGAGATGGCCCAGCCCATCCATTGGTTGCCGGGTTGTGGCGTGCTCGTGCGTGTAGCGGACGCTGAGCCGGGCTCTGCTGTCGTTGGAGGTGGCAGGACGGAATCTGGTAGCGTGGTGCTGTATTTCCGCACCCGCTCCAGATAGATGTTGAGAGTCTTGTTCGCCTGGTCCCGGATCATTTTTTCCTTGTCGACCAGTGACGGACAGATGGCGGGCAACATTCGCGTGGCGCAGTCATCCTCGCTGAAGATGTCCGCCGTCGCTGCCAACGCCATCAGCGCTGCGTTCCGGGCGTGTACGAACGGATCTCGCAGTGATCGCGAGAAAGCTGCGCTGAGCACTTTGGCCCTTGAGCTGGCGCCCAGATTGCGAGCGATTTTGCCAAGACAGATGGTCGTGTTTGCTCGGATACCAGGTTGGTCGTCGTTGGCTGTTTTCGCTAAATGCCTCAAGAGCTCGCCGTTGACAACCCGGTCCGAGAGCTTGGGCACCACGACCAGTACGGCTTTGACGGTCTGCTCTCGCACGATAGGAGCCAAGTCGCCGAAGCCAGTCACCATCTGGGGGAAAACCTTGTCTGTGACGATTCTCTGACTAAGATGGTCGATCATACGTGGCAGATTGTCGAGTAAGCAAACGCGAAGGGCTCGATCTGGGCTACTGAATAAGCGCACAACGACCGGCGTAATTTGTGTATCATATTCGTCTTCTGAGAGCTTCGAAGCGATGCGCATGACGAGTGCGAAAGACTGGGGACCGCCACCTCCAAACTCAATCGACTTCAGGAGTTCAGGCAGGACCTTAACCTTGAAGAAGTCTTCTGGGAAGTCGTCTGACTCTGCGACTGCCTCCAGCTCGCTACTCACTGTTAGGCACAGCCTATTCTCCATGTTGGATCACTTACCTGAGAAATGCGTTCCTTTCTCCCTCACTCTTCAGACCGAGTTTTTCGATCCCATCCGCCAGCTGTATCAGTGATGTATCAAAGAAGCCGCCGTTTCTGCTCCCTTGCTCGAGGAAATGTCCTACGCTCAACCGCATCTTTGGCGCAGCGTGCGTCAACCTCTTGTAACTCGTCTGCATCTCCAGAGGTATACTCTTGACTGTGCCAATCTGATCTGACCCCGAGAAGCCGCCGTTGAAGACCTCGGAGACTAAGATGCCGTAGCTATACGCATCCACGGCATGCGTGGGATTCCTTCGTAAGCTGTCCCAACCATTCTTTGCAACCTCCGGCGGCGTGTACCGTCCAATGTCGGGCACCAAGCTACCCTGCGTGAAGATCACGGCATCATCCTCTTTCATCGAGCTAAGGACCTCCAACCCGCCGATCTTCCACTCGCCGCTTTCCGTTGTGAAGATCGAGGAAGCGCGGATATTGCCATGGACGGAGGAGGCCTCATCGTTGATGAACTTGAGCGTCTTAGCCACATTATGCAAACCCCACTTGAGGCTTTCCTCCGACAAGGTCTTGCGCTTGGTTGACCAAGCAAGCGGTGTGATGCGTTCCGTGGCGATGTAGATTAGTTGGTCTGTCTACCTTGTCCACCAGTGAGCCTGCAAACTCCTTATGCCCAAGAAGACATTGACCCACCTCAACCGTGTCCAGCACTTTGACGATGCCGGGATGCCGTAGCGTTCGAAACTTCCGAAGCGCGTTCTTCGCCAGAGCTAGACGATTGCGGTGAGCATTGGCGTCGAAGGAGAAGATGCTGCATTTCGAATTGTCTTCCTGGGCTGCAGTCAGCCTAGTGAGACCGGTGTAGGAGTTCTACGAGAGCTCAGTACCCTTCGCGTGCCGTTATGCAGTTGCCATATCGACTGATCAGTGTCGACTCGGTCGCCGAATGAGTAGGGAAACGCCGGACCTTTAGCTATCGAGGCAACGGCAGATTTGAAGAAGTCCATGGCCAGGAACGTGCCCTACACGAAGCTCTACGTGCTGTGTGCTTATGGTGAATGTGGTCAGCGTTCATGTTGGACCCTGGAGACTAGAAAGTCGTAGTGGCGGAACTGTTTGGAGCGCGCCGTTCCGCGCTGACAGAGGATCTACCCGCGATGCCTGATCCCTGCCTGCCTGCCCAGGTGTAATTACATAGGTACCTACCTAGGTACATATGTACTGGGCTCGCAAACGGACCGCACCTCATAGAAGTCCTCAGACTCATCCGCAGCTTGGAACATTACCTCTGCTCTTCCTTCACCATGCCACGACCAGCCGCGACCATCTTACTTCGACGGCACTCTCTCCTGTCCGAGCTGCTACTGTGATCGCCTTCAAAGCCAACTCAAATGGGCTTCACTTCGCGGTCTTACGCGTCTTGATTTGAGGACGGCGCGACCAAGAATTAACAAGAGGCAGAGGTTCGTGCATACTGCGGTGAGGACGCGAAAAGCGTACACTCTGCCGTATGTCTGCTCTGAAA
>Ga0058703_1000145_pt1 | contig 14491 bp, 18 predicted proteins | sample AgamicMgMae_FD_83782 | JGI IMG/M metagenome (GOLD analysis project Ga0058703, IMG submission 83782) | Agave microbial communities from Guanajuato, Mexico - Mg.Ma.e | ecosystem: Host-associated > Plants > Phyllosphere > Phylloplane/Leaf | place: Guanajuato, Mexico | collected 2012-06-04
AGTATTCTCCGATGATGTCGACGAGGGTGCCGCCATGGGTGACGATGACGGCTGGGGAGCACCGGCCAAAGGGGCAGGCGAGGAGGGTGGCGAGGAGGCCTCTGGATGGTAGAGGGTTGGTGATGAGATTGAGGTCGCCAAGACTCTTCCGATACATACTTGTATTTCGTCACAGATAGTCGTTGGTGGATCTATCTCTGGACTCAGGTCCCTCCAACATCTGGTATTTTGACTGTTCGCTCTCACAATGGAAAGACATGGTAGATATGCAAATTGGGCATTGCGTTCTTATTGATTACATGTATCTCAAATCCAGAGCAGAGTATTGACGCCGTTATTATACGCCATGCATCAAATGATCAACCCCTCCTCCATTCATGTGCACTCTAGTACTGGCTAGCAGCCTGCTGACACGCCTTAAGCTGGTCAAGGTACCATCCGCAGATGGTTAAAGAGCCCTGGTTCTCATCCATGCACCGTCTGAAGTTGGATACATCGGTCTCGCAAGCTCTTGGTCCCTGGTAGTTCTGGCTCTGAGCGTAGGCGTTGTTGTCGGTCATCTGTGTCTGTTGCGACTCGGCTGGCGCAGCAGAGCTACCGCCGCCGAAGAAGCCGCCGATGGCGTGGCCGATGGAGGAACCGACTGCTACACCGCTTGGAGAGTGTTAGCATATGCTTACGATGAGTGACGGGCAAGGAGTGGGACTTACGCAGCGGTGCTTGCCATCTGACCGAACAATCCGGAGCCACCACCGCTCTGCTGGGCTTGCTGTGGTGGTGGGTGTTGCTGGGTCTGCGCTGGGTGGGCGGCAGAGCTCATTTGCCTCTGTGGCTGCGCTGGCATAGAGCCGCTTGGTCGCTGCTGAGGCGTGGTGGTTGGCCTTGATGGGGCCGCTGCTGGGCGAGATGGACCGCGGGATTGGCGAGGCATGATTGCTGATGGATTTAGACTGTGGTGGTCTACTGATTGTAAGAGGAGATAAATCGCTGAAGTGTAGCAGTTGAAGATGATATTGATGATCAAGAGACGTCAAGTCACAGCATGTTCGAGAATCAATGAAGCTTTGCACGTGGCGGAGCCGCGGTTGCTGGATGACGCCGATGATTGGCCGGCAGTCGTGCCACCCAGTTGCCCGCAGTCGACGCGCCGACTGATGTCTACCTTATGACATGGTCTTCATGATACAAGACACCTCAGTCACAAACAGCCCATCTGGGCCTGCAGATCCACTCAGTGAGCTCACTGCCATGGACATAATCGGTGAATCCTAGAGCGACCTTGCGGGCAGATTTCCTTGCCTGTAGACGGCAAGGGTAGCAGCAAGTGCACTCGCGATAATACACAACCATCTACCACATAATGCGGCCGACGACACACACAGGTCAGTATTCATCTACGCCAGTGGGTGTATCAAGAAGCCGCCCCTGATCAAGGGCGGCCAGGTAGGTCGCGGTCTCAAAATTTCCATTCTTCTGTGATCAAGGGGTCCTCACTGCATCCACTTGGCCGATTGCTTGACCTATTGGAGTCCCTTCGGTATCTCACCATTAGCTCAATATAGCGGGGTCGTCCGTCATACACCAGATTTTGAACACAACTCAATGGTACCCCAGGTTGGCGGCCTTGCATTCTTCCCGGTCCCGGAAGCAAGGGACCACTAACATACCACTTTTGCAGTCCCAGGCATAACCTGCCTTACTTAACGCCGCAAGGACGAACATCTTTGAATAGGTCTTACCGGTGTTGTTGATCCCTGGTTTTTGCATTCCTGCCTTGCGAAAATGACCGTCGTCTATAAAGCAATCTGGTGGCCCACGCTATCGATGCGGCCTCAGGTTTCATCTCCACATGCAGGACGATTCCGGCAATAGTAACAATGAACATGGATCAGCCATCAGCCTTTTCTCCTTCTCTAAGACATGTCAATGCGAAGAGCCCAACTATCATTCGAGTTCCCAGAGATGAACAGTTGAGGATACCAAGACGGCCAGTAAGGACAGGTCGACGCCAAGCGCCTGTACCTCTTCGACCATTGAGACAACCGCCAGCGCCACCTACAGGAGTACCAGCAAAGCAGAGCAATACCATTGACGACCATGGTTTGGCAAGTCCCGAAATTGTAGACTTTGAATACGGCCAGGAAAATGCAGATCTCGATGTCTCGCGCAAGAAATCCCAAGATAGTAGAAGGCTTTTTGATCAGTCTGGTGCATATGATATCTTGCACTACTACCTCAACTCGCATACTCCGAATTCGCCACCGACACCATCTCCGCGTGAGATTCCGGAGACAGCCATTGTAGAGTTCGATTTCGGTTTCTCACCAGCAAGATCGCCACGCGAGTACTTGACGCAGAAATCCAGTCCTGTGCCGATGCCGAACAGACATGTGATCAAAGATGTGTCAACTACAGAGACTTCGACGGTCCTCGACATGAAGCCTATGGACAACGACGCGCAAAACGAAACGAGCATCACGACACGATCAGGACACCACAAAACCTATTCGCTATTCCCAGTGATGCAGCTCACGACGACTCGCGAGCCACTGTCACGTACAAGTAGCGACACGAGGGTTCTATCTCAATCTTCTAATCTCGCCACACGAACACGACCACGCAAAGCCTCAACCCCAATCTCAGTCCGAACCAGAGCGGTCTCGGGCACGACCCTCCCATTGACCACCAGAATCACGAGTCCAACAACAGCGGTCCAGCTGCCTCGTCGACCCCAGACCGTTCGCATCCGCACCTCGACTTCGTCCAGCAGTCCACCAACTACAGCCTCAATTTCAAACTCGATGACCACGCCTCTCCGCTCAAGCACAAACAACGGCCCCATTTCACGATGGTCAGAAGACACAGTAACAACCCTCGTCTCCCCGACCCAGTCCCTCACACTCAGCACCCGTGTCCATTCCAATCCTTACACAAATTCTTACACAAACACCAACCACAAAAGCCACAACAGCAACAGCGTAAAGTCAACCTGGACCGACAGCACCGCACGCGAATCCATCGAGCCATTGTATCCAGCGCTAATCATGCAGCCCGGCGAGCAGCTCGTGAGCTGCTTCGAAGACGACGACGATGACGACGAGTCAAGGCCTCTGCGATGGAAATGGAAGAGATCATCAGGGGAGAAGACGGAAAGGGCACGGCTTAAGAAGGAGGTATGGCGGAAAAGCTGGAGCCCGCGGTCGAGTACTCGGTCGCGATCGACGGTTGTCACGGTGGAGAGTCTTGGTGGTAGCAAGGAGGTGGGTTGGAAGAAGGTTTTTTGTTGCTGTAGTGAGTGATCGGTTCATGTTTCATGATAATATTTGATATCCAGGTCATGAGTTATGAGTATTTAACGATTTCTCTTCTCACGTCTTGGCGAAATAATACGTTTGTAATGCGAATAGGTACAGTAATCCTACATTGTCATGACCACTACGCCTGTGATGTTTAAAGGATACGGTCAAGATGTGCCAACGCGAAACACCAATCCCGGACGTTGAGTCCATGCCCATGCTCATGCTCTCCGATACGCCATAGAGTACAACCATGCCAACCTCAAGCACTGACGCCGGTCAAGTCGCCGTTCTTCTCCGCCATGGCCAAAGCGCTCTTGCTGGCACGCTTCTTGAGGACGTTCTCGATGAAAGCTTCACCCGCCTTGTAAGAGCTGCGAACCAGCGGACCACTGGCGCAGTACAAGAAACCCATATCGAGTGCACGCTGTCTCCAGAGCTCGAAGACCTCTGGTGTAATGTACTCCTCGACCTTCATGTGGCGCTTTGTCGGACGCATGTACTGGCCAAAGGTCACGACATCGACGTCGATTGCACGAAGTTCTGTTTCTTGTCAGTCATGTTCAATGAATACTAGCGGCTCGACTTACCCTTCAGCGTAGCCCAGAGCTGCTCCTCTGTCTCACCCAATCCAAGCATGATACTCGTCTTGGTGATGAGGCCCTCTTTGCTCTCCTTGGCCGTCCTGAGCACGTCCAACGACTGTCTGAACTTCGCTCGGCGGTCACGGACCATGGGAGTCAACTCCTCGACCGTCTCGACATTGTGCGCATACACATCCAGTCCACTCTGCGCGACCATCTTGACCATCTCAAGATCACCAGCGTAGTCGCCAGTCAGTGCCTCGACCAGCATTGTCGGCGCCTTCTGCTTGATCTTCATGATCGTGCTAGCGAAATGCCTCGCTCCTCCATCCGCAAGATCATCTCTGTCCACACTCGTCAGCACGACGTAGCCCAGTCCCCATCTGCTCAGCGCCTCGGCTGTGTTCTCCGGCTCATGTGGGTCGAGAGGCGGCGGCGCTTTTGACGTCTTGACGCTGCAGAATCGGCATCCTCTTGTGCATGTGTCACCCATGAGCATGATCGTGGCCGTAGCTGCGGACTTCTTATCTCCTCCCCAGCAGTCGGAAATATTAGGGCATCGCGCCTCTTCGCAGACGGTGTGGAGATTGAGTCCGCGCAGATCGTTCTTTATCCGCTTGTAGTTCTCGTTGACTGGAATTGGTGTCTTGAGCCATGATGGCAGTCGCGTGATGGTCTTTTTCTTTCCAGCTGGGCCTACTTCTGCGGTCTTGAGCTCGAGGGCATCTTCGGGAGTCAATTGAGGTTCTGGAGCGCTAACGAAATCTGCGAATGATGGTCCGGCATTCAATCTGTTGCTGAAGGATGTTGCTGGTCTGGCTCGTGTGGCAGTGCTCGTGGTAGGTGGGATCTCATTGATTGTAGTGGCGAAGGGTCTGCGTTGAAGACATGATGGATGTACCGGTCGGCGCACAGGTTCTAGGGAAGAGAGAACCCTTCTTGAGACTGGTCTGACGGAAGACATGGTGATGGTGTGAGAATGTTGATGTCGGGGATCGAAGAATCTTGAGGTGTTCGGGATTAAAAGTCATTTGGAGGGTTCACCAGATGCGCACTTCCGCCTCCGCTCGGCTCATCATCCACAATTCGGCCGGATCTAGCCGCGTTTAGCCAGTCCACTCGAGGACCCTTGCCAAGACCCGCATCAAAACGACCATCCAAGTGGCGAGCAATGGTAAGCACCTCCAGAGCATTGAGTAGTCAGAAGGAAGATAAGGCAATCAACTGGTGTATAGGCGAATCGAGTATAATCTTCATCTATTGTATCACCATCCGTGATGTGCAGTTAATAAGATGTCTTTCGATTGCACGTCGTCAACTCACTAGGGCCCACACGACGTCTCCCACGTGAGCAGAGATAATATAACTTCGGACTATAGGTGTACATCTCTTCTCACTCTTGTTCTCCTTCGTACAACAATGCACACAGCCAAGCGCCGCAAAGTAATGTCAACACATACCTTGACAGTGTTTCATTATTCCGCAGTCGACGGCAAATTTGTGAAAAGGCAGACCGAGCGCGAGCTGCACAGTAATGAAGTCCTGATTTGCACGACGCATTCCGGTCTCTGTTATACCGACGTACATGCCAAGAATACAGGTTGTGGTCTTGGTCATGAAGGCGTCGGTATCATCGAGGCTGTCGGTGAAGACGTGACAGACAAGAAAGTAGGCGATCGAGTTGGCTGGGGGTAAGTTCGTTCTCTAGGTTCTCTCCATCGTCCGCTTTCAACTATCATTGTTCACGTCGTTCGATCCGAACTCTTGGTTGTGCTGCCATACTCGCCTGTTCTGTTCTGTGTGACTGACCTCGTTAGGTGGCTGCATTCCGTAGGTTCTTATTCTGATGCCCATCGATATTCTCCACCTAACCTTACCTGCAGTCCTGTGGAAGCTGCCTATTCTGCATGGATGGTTACCGTCAGTACTGCAAAGAGGCCTCCGGCTTCGCCTTTTCCGACAAAGACCAGGGGGCTTTCTCTACGGGTCGGATCATCGACGCCGAATATTGTTATCTGATTCCAACAGGTATCTCGTCGGCGATAGCCGCACCGATGATGTGCGCTGGAGCCTCTACCTACGAAGCTCTCAAGGTCGCTGGAGTTATGGCAGGCAGTAACGTCGGCGTTGTTGGTCTTGGTGGGTTAGGACACATGGCCTGTCTCATGGCCAAACAGATGGATGCCAATTGTGTCAGCGTCATCTTTACAAGAGCGCCAACCCCAGAAAAGATAAGGGCGGCGAGAAAGCTGGGTCACAGGGCGATTGATGCATCAGGCCCGTACCCTTTCGAATGCTCCGATGAGAGCTCTGGTATACAATTGCAGGATCTTGGGAAACCTGATACACTGATTATCTGTGGCAATGAGTTGCCAGACTGGAAGAATATTTTACCAGTACTAACGAGGCGATCTACAATCGTGCTGATGAGTATCGTTGCAGGCGTAGATTTGAGAATACCATATATGGACTTTATCCTGCCCGGACACAGGGTCATCGCCAGCACGGAATGCAGAAAGGATAGGTTTGCAGAGATGTTGAGCTTCGTGGATGGTTCAGGTATGCAGCCGTGGCTAGAGGAATTCGAGATGACGGAGAAAGGGCTGGAGGAGGCGTTTGGAAAGCTTGAGAAGGGGAAGATGAGGTTCAGGGGTGTGCTCAAGGTTCCAGAAGGCGGTATATAGGAATCGTCGATACCATCATTGGATGACTCATGGTAAATTGAGTATTGAAGGCATTGCACGAATTAGAAATCCATGTGTGCGGAACTACTGCTAAGGTACGGCGGTATCACTTTGAAATCAACGTTAGAGTAGTCACCATCGCTAATTTACTTCTTTTTGCATCACAGTTATCGAAGCTGTGCTGGATACAGTCATCGTATGTTTCACTCTGACTGCGATTGCGAACCCAATGTTTGTCCTCTGCTTACATGTAGTTTCAAGAACTGTTTTCGAGTACATGGTATGAAAGGTGCATTCACCATCATGATGACCGACTTGGGGTAGTGACGTTGTTACCCCAAACACATGTCTACCACACATTTTCTTCCCCAACAACCATCAACATGCAAAATCACATCAATGCTATCTCGTCTACGGAATTTCACCTCACTGGCATCAACCATGAAGCTCGACAGCGCAGTCATAAAGTTACTTGCCTTGGATCCGAATAACACCTCGGTCTCCAACCATGGCGGAGCCGGCATGTCATCGGCTTCTACGATGAAGATCACAACAACTTCAGAAGATGGCAACAAGAAACAATTCTTCATGAAGACAGGTAAAGGCTCCGAAGCAGAGCTCATGTTCACAGGTAGGTTATCAGCAATTCCCAAAAGACATCATTTCCTTAAGTCCTTACCCATAGCCTGCTATTACGGACCAATCAACCCTACCATATTGTCACGAGTCCATACTAATGCCCTCAGGCGAGCACGCCTCTTTGAACGCGGTCCACAATGCCGTGCCGACTCTCTGCCCTCAGTCCTTCGGCCATGGTGCTCTTGCCGACAGCCCCTCTTCGCACTATCTCGTGACCGAATTCATGGATCTCTCGCCACGCGGCGCATCTAAGTCCGGCCCCTCTCTTGCACAGAAACTGGCGAAACTGCACACCACACCCGCTCCCACGCCTCAAGGCCAGTCGAAACCAATGTTCGGTTTCCCGGCGACGACATGTTGCGGCGACACGCCCCAGACTAACACCTTTACCTCGTCCTGGAGCGAATTCTACGCTGAGCATAGGCTACGCTTCATCTTGGCGCGAAGCGAGAAGAGCAACGGTGCTGATAAGGAACTTGGCGATCTCGTAAATAGGACGGCGGACGAGGTCTGTCCGAGATTGATAGGGGACGACCACTTGAATGGAGGCAAAGGTGTCACACCGATTGTTATTCACGGAGACTTGTGGTCGGGCAATGCGGGCACGGGACGACTACCTAGTATGAAGGAAGGAGAGGTTGAGGACGTTGTGTTCGATCCTAGTGCCTGTTACGCACACAACGAGTTCGAACTGGGGATCATGAAGATGGTAGGTTCAAGTCCGACAACGTATCAAACAGTGCTAATTGAGTACAGTTCGGTGGCTTTGGAGGAGGCTTCCTTGATGAGTATCACAAGCTTTGTCCTAGGACAGAGCCGGCGGGTGAGTATCACGATCGTATCGCATTGTATGAGCTCTACCATCATCTGAACCATCACGCTCTATTCGGCGGTGGGTACAGGAGCGGTGCGGTGAGCATCATGAAAGGACTGCTTGCGAAATATGGTTCAGGCCGAAAGAAGAGTGAATTGTGATGATTCACAGATAAATAAAGCCATATAAACGAACAGGTACAGGCAACGCAATATGATGATCATGACAGTCGTACGTTTCAAAGTATACAGTGCTTTACTGCTTCTTTATATAACATGAAAGGCGCTCGAGCATGAATGACGACGCCAAGGTAGGTCTCCGGCAAGAAAATGAACGCAGGAAACAAGTACTAATTGTTAGTACAACGTTCACATGTCATTGTAGATAAAACGCTCCATGAGAACCGTGCCCGCACCCATAGCAACAAGTGCCCAAGTCCATCTGTTCGTGATCTCCTTTGGCGACGGCCAGAAAGAGTTCTTTCCCGCCTTCCACTGCAGCAGCTGAACGTATTTGGCGGGGTTCTTCGTCTTGTAGCGTTGTTCCTGACTGGCCTCGTTCTCCTTGTCACCACCGATGTAACGGAGGAAGACGAGATTCGACAAGGGACCAACGAGCTGCAAAGGATGGAACAAGTCACTGGCATATGCCAGGATTGGAAACGAGAGATGAGTCAAGAAATCACCAAGATAGTTCGGGTGACGGACAATGCTCCACACGCCATCCTTTCGCAATCGATCGTTGTTGTCCCAGTGCTCGAGTTGATAGTCCGCGAGAACTTCCATTCCGAATCCGAAGCCAAAGAGACCGAGTCCCAGTACGTGCCAGTAGGGTTTCGTGTCACTCGATGCGCCCGTGAGAGTCTGGTTCGATGGCAACCTCAGTGCGACAGCATAGCCGAGGCTGATGAGTGATTGAAATACGGCTTCAGGCAGGAAGACACTAGCGAATGCCTTGTTCCAGAATGTGTCGTCTTTGTCCAGCCCTTCGTACCGGGAGTCATCTTTACCTCTAACCCAGGCGCGGCTACAGATGCGGTAGAATAGTCTCGAGCCCCACAACGTGACTCCAGTCAGGATGAGCTTTTGTGCATAGTTCAAAGACGAAAGTGCTGAGTTTACACTGTTGTGGTCTGCTAGTCGGGGTGCGAGCGCGTGATACCAGGCGTTTGCGGTCAGACCTGAAGCCCAGAGGATATCTTTGAAGTCGACCCGACGTGTTGAGCGAGCAATGGCGTAAGTTCCTGCAGATAGTAATGTTTGGAACCCCAAGGAGGGAAGGAGGGTGTTATGTAGTAGACCAACAGTGTGCATCGGAATGTTCGATGGGACCGAAGCGGTTTCGAGCGGCTTTGACATATCGCGAGTCGGATGAATCATCCTCATCAAACAGAGCTATGGGACTAATAATCGGATGGAATGCGATACAAAATGCTGTTCAGGAAGGAGAGTCAAAAGGACACCTGTTTGTACCTACAAGAGCTATTAGAATCGGAAGATGTGGGTGTGACGTTACAGGAAGTCATGACTCGGCACTCGATGCTGGCCCATGCTAGGTATCAGACTAACCCAGACATCTTGAAATCGTAGCAATTGTGACATGACTGGTCATGGGTAATATTGAGAGGTAGAGATTCATATGCATATCGTCGCAGTTGTCATTAGCAAGTCAACGTGACGATGCTAGAGAAACGCGGTATGGACGACAAAGTCTTGGCATTCCCGAACTCCGCACGAGACGAATCTTCAACTTCATTACATCGCCAGCAAGCATCACTGGTATAGACTATCACTCTCACAGCAATCATGTCGCAGTTCAGATCTAAGGTCCTCGACCTCGGCTGTTTCGTCAACATCCGCAACATCAGAGATCACACCAAGCGCAAGGTCTTTGAGCAGAATGAAGTCGAGAGGTAGGCTCACAACGATCACACAATCGCATCATGCTTGCCGGACAACAGTTACTGATAAATAACAATAGACAAGCCCTCAGATACATGATCAGGAACACTACCCTCCCACAGCGCACCCGAGCGCAAGCACAACTTCAACTGTCGCAAATGCACTGCTACACCCGCCCCACGCAGATCAGGAACCGATGTATAGCTGGAGGCAAGGGAAGAGGTGTTTTCAGAGACTTCAGAATGGCCAGAGTATGTGTCATAGATGCGAAGAAAACATGGACTAGACTTACGATTTGAAAGTATCAATTCAGGATGCACGCGCTCGCTGGCGAATTACCGGGTGTGACAAAGGCTTCGTGGTAAGCGGTCAAGGAGGCAAATTGTACGAATACTTGGCGACTAGATGCATAGAGCGGCGTTTAGGATGGAATACGGATATTATACCGGGCTGTTTTGCCTACGAATCAACTACGCAAAATTGCCGAATGCATGTCTCGACTTTTGGAAAGCAAATCTCTCTCCTTACAATGGGTATCATGTCTACCTCCCCCTTTTGATCATAGCCATTCGCGACGGATGCATGCCCTCCTCAACAGGAGCCTGTTCGGGCTCAGGCACTTCATCAGGAACAGCAGCAACCTCGCCCTGCTTGCCCTTGTCCGATTTCTTCAACTTCCTGTTCTCCTGTTTCGCTTCCGCTTCGGCCCTCCTCTGCCTCTCCTCGGTCAGTTTCTCGTTCTTGGTCTTCAACTTCTCTTTTCTTTGATCACTCTTGCCACCTCCTCCGGCCGTGAGCTCAACGTTGATCTTCCGCTTCTTCTCCTTCTCAAAACCGCTCTCGAACGTGCTATGGTGGTAGAGCTTGAGACATGTCTTCATCTTGTCGTAGTTGTCGAACTCGAGGAAAGCGAAACCCTTGCTCTTCTTGGTCTTCTGGTCGGTGATGTGACGCACCGAGGCGGGTGATACTGAGGCGAAGTGCTTGGTGATTGTCTCTGTCGTCGCGCTGAATGGGAGGTTGCCAATGAAGACGATGAAGCGGTGCTTGCCCGAGGGTTGCTGCTCGGTCTCTTCCTCGCCGCCGGTCTTGATCAGATTTGGGTTGTCTTTCTTTTGCTTCTTGTGCAATTTCGGCGCAGCGTCCTTCTGTGTTGACGCGGTGACCTCCTTTGACTTTTCCTCCCCATCGACATCGTCAACCTCATCGCGCGACCTCTTCTTGCTCTTCTTCTTTTTCTCTCCGCTCTCTACCACCGGCTCTGTAACCTCTGTCGCAACATCTCCTCCCTCTGTGATATCGGTATTCTTCTCCTTCTTCTTGTTCTTCTTGAAACGCTCTTCTGAACGCTTCGCCTTCTTGGCCTTGCCGCTCAATTGCTCTTCCGACATGTTGTGAATTATAGATTAATCTCTTGCTTCCGGACAAGAAATTCTAGACCGAGATCATCGTCACATGAACCGGCGTTCTGCCGCTCCGCAAAAGTCAGAACTGACTCGCGGCTCAACTCCGCAGATTCGGGCTTGACTTTTTTGGTGATTGCGTCGTCTTTCACGTCCAGGTCTTTTTGTTATCTACTCCATAAGAACATCGGAAAGATTCACACGACGAGATGGCGTCTGGATTACAGTCTTCACTAGATCATCTGGCATCTGATATCGAAGACCTCGAGGACTCTCTGACACCTATTCTCAATGCCGCACTCTCAGCAAGCACAAGCAAGCTTCCATTACTAGACAAGGCAAAACTCTACGTTCTCGCAACCTATGCAATCGAATCGCTGCTCTTCTCTTACATTCGCCTGAACGGCGTGGAAGCAAAATCACATCCGGTCTTTCGGGAGTTAGCTCGTGTAAAGCAATATTTCGACAAGATCAAGGCCGCGGAATCGGCTGGTCTCAAGCCCAATGCAAAAACGAGTGCATACCCCAGTGCGTACCCCAGCACAAACGCCAGCGCAAAGCCGAACACAAATCTAGACAAAGATGCTGCAGGACGATTCGTGAAGCACGCACTTTCTGGTAACGATGAGTACGACAGAAAGCGGGAGGAGCAGTTGCAGAAGGAGAAAGCCGGCGCGAAGAGGAAGTTCGAGGACATGACGGAAAGGGTCGGCAGTCACACGCGATTCGAAGCGATGAGCAAGAAGATGAAAGCAGAGGAGGAGGCGGAGAGCCAGGAAAACGGAGATGATGAGGGACACGGCGAGGCCACAGAAAACGAGCACAAGGAGCCTACACACACCAAATTCGGAACCGACCAACCGACGAATCAGACCGGCACGAACGAGCGACAGAATCCAGCTATAGTATCGAGGAAGCAAAAGTCGCATTTGCCGCCAAGAGGTCATCGAGAGGCGTTTGAGGGACTTTTACAAGGACCATTACCGGAGAGGGAGGAGAAGAGCGGCAAGAAGAAGAAAAGAAAGTCACGCGGCGAGATGAGGCAGAAGGCCGAAGACGCCAGAGCAGATGAGATGAGATGATTGATTCGTGCTGCATGAATTCATAACACAATACCCCTAATGCAATTTGCTTCTTGACACCATTCGATCTCTTTCGTCGGACGCCTGACTTTGTTCGTCATGTGGTTGATATTGAAATCTTGTAGAACTTCGCAAAGTACATGAGGGAGTATTGGGGGGTGCCAGGTACGTGTTATTCTGTAATAAGTGGCTGCTTCGTAGCGGCAAACAGGACTCATATCGACCTCGAGAAGAACTCGGTTGTAGAATCTGAGCCATGCTCCAAGAAAGGATAGATGGCGTAGGCTCCGGCAAGGGTAGCTCTACGAAGCGAGCTCCACCTCTTCCGCATTGCGCTCTTGGCCTGCGATGCTGTCGTGCCCTTGCTGTCCTTGCTCGAGGTACTAGAATCGGATGTGGATGATGTGATTGAGTCTGGTGACGCATCTCGACGAGCGGTACTCCTAGGACTGGTGATGGTAGTGGCGATGACAGCGGTAGTGCTCTGAAGTTGCGCGTGCGGCTGTATGATTGTCTCGACTGGTGTTGATGTGCTTTCTTCTGCTGCATAAGGGTAGACGATGTTCATATCGCTGAAGGAAACCATGGCTGAATACGGTATAGAGTCGTTGGGGGTTGAAGCTTTCGATCTGAGGACGTAGAGATGAATGAAATTGATAGAACGCAAGAACTCACAAGGATACTGCACCGTATTTGAATATTCGTCCTTCTTTGATATTCGCATTCGGATCATCTGGATAAGTCGATATTCGGTATGATTGACATGTCGATCTGACCCAGCTGACACTGAGGTGTAAGCAATTGCGGGGACTGGATAGACGATGTACACAAGCGACGGGTCCCAGAGACAGTTTGTGATAGTTCGATTGCATGTGTTTCGTCGCTGAACTGTTTAACATGTGACTCGTCAGAATAAAATGCGCGAGAAGAAAAAGTCGAAGCCCGAAGGTATGCTGGTAAAGTTTGCTTGATTGATGGCACTTGTGTTACGTGTAGCATAGATAGATGGATACGGCGCTTGACTCGGGGGTGTCACAGAACCGTCACACAAGCTGCATCGACCAATTGTTACGTATGCACGATGGACGACATGTCTGAATGGCTGTCACCTCATGCCGGTAGCTCGAATAAAAACTGTCACCAAGCGAGGTAGATGTTAAGTATGTAGAGTAAAGGTCCAGCATGTCCGAAAGTGACTAGCAAGCTCCGAGTATTATATTATTATTCCTTACTCATGCAGGAGAGAAAGGGTCCACCTCGCCCGGTACAATCGGTATGTTTCCTTGAAGATCCAGTCCCAGTTCTTTCGGACCAAGGTCTCCTTTCGTAACTCAATTTTTGTCATCCATGTCACGCTAACAAATAGAGAAACCCCCTTTAGCCTTTGCCCTCCGTTGAGCCACAACATCTATCGCTATTGCGGAGTCTTCTGACGAGGAAAGTGGCTCGTATTGTTGATACTGTAGTCTTACCAAGCACTACATTACTGTACTGTACTGTGCTGTATCGTACTAAATCTAGTCGATCGGCATCCATACGACCCGCTCAGCTTGAACTTGTCTCAACCTGACACAGTTTATGTTATCGATACTCGGGACGGCTTCCTCGACTCCCTTTAGCACTCTTTACCACCACCAGCACCATTCTGACCACATCACCGGATATCATTGTTTGACCGTTTTTTGCCGTCGGTAACCTTGGACTCTCATCGGCCACAGTAACTTACCCTGACTCTTCAATTGTCTTCTTCGCAGGGCCGACGTTGAACTACCTACCATTACAGACTGTTACCGCTTTCGGTAGCTCCCGCAAAACCCAACGGCCCATCTGATTCTCCAGCCTCTTGATCATCCATCTCCATTCTAGTTTGACAGACACAGATACACTTCTCGATTCGACTGTCTGCCTGACTGCTCCGCCGTGCAAGTCTTCATTCCAGTAACCTTCTCTCACAATTTCAACGCGCTCTATTGCAGTACTGAATCCACGTGAAAGGCTCAAGAGCCCCCGGTTTTTGGATACAGCAAGCTTCATAAAGGTTGGTTTGTTGACGCCCCTGCGTTCGCTTCTCGACATATTATACTGACC
>Ga0058703_1000147_pt1 | contig 14424 bp, 11 predicted proteins | sample AgamicMgMae_FD_83782 | JGI IMG/M metagenome (GOLD analysis project Ga0058703, IMG submission 83782) | Agave microbial communities from Guanajuato, Mexico - Mg.Ma.e | ecosystem: Host-associated > Plants > Phyllosphere > Phylloplane/Leaf | place: Guanajuato, Mexico | collected 2012-06-04
GAAATATCAACATGTCGAAGCAAGAAGGGCCCGTTACCGCCTACACATGGCAGATCTCCCCCCAAGACCAGCAAGGCGGCCCCGGTCTTGACAAGGATATGAAAGAGCAAGCAAATTGGACACAACTCGAGTTCTGGGATGATGATGGCAAGCCTTACCTCAAGGAATACGAGGGCAGAGGTCTTTTACAAAACAAGGCCGTCTTGATCACAGGTGGTGACAGCGGTATCGGTCGCTCCGTCGCAATCCTCATGGCAAGGGAAGGCGCAGACGTCTCAATTCTCTACCTGCCCGAGGAAGAGGAGGATGCACAGTACACTATCAAGCAGATTGAGAAGGCTGGTCGCAAGGGTCATGGTATGCAGTACGATCTCAAGGAAGAGTCCAACTGTAAGGCCGCCATCGATGAGCACATCAAGGTCTTTGGCAAGCTCAACGTCCTCGTCAACAATGCCTCCATGCAGGAGTCGTGCGAGGATCACAGAGAAATTGACATTTCGGTCGTCACCAAAACATTCCAGACCAATATTATTCAAGTACGTGACGGACGGCATGAACTTGGCGTCAGAATCATGCTGACCATTTCACCTTTACAGATGATGGCCTTGAGCAAGTACGCTCTCCAACACATGAAGCGTGGAGACAACATTGTCAACTCTGCATCGGTTCTGGCATACATGGGCGACCCTTCGAAGATTGATTACAGTTCGACCAAGGGTGCAATCGTCACCTTTACTCGCGCACTTGCGAAGCAGCAGGCACCAAAAGGTATCAGAGTCAACGCCGTCGCTCCCGGAATCATGTAAGCAAATCCTTTGCCTTTTTTCTTTCATGTCTGTCGTACAGATCACTAACATGATCTCTAGCTGGACTCCTCTCCAACCCGCCACTGCCAACGTCCCTGCTGAGGGTATGAAGAATGTCGGCAAAGGAATGGCTCCTTTGGACAGAACTGGCATGCCTGTTGAGATCGCCACAGCCTACATTCAGTTGGCCTCGCCTCTAGGTTCGTACTTTACCGGCGAGTGTATCCACGGCACTGGAGGTATCGAGATGCAAGGCTAGATACTATACCTTGACACTACTAGATGCTCATATCTCAAGATGTCATACTTGCAATTCCTCTTGATGAATAATGATATACATTTTGACTTTTCTGTGCATGACAGACAGAACTCGCACTCATCTTACAGCTTCTCATCAAGATCCCTGTCGAGTTCCTCTTGCATCTGGTTCCATAGCTGGTGCTCTTCAAACTCCGTACCACGATCGAACGGGATGATGGGAGACCAAGACGCACCACCTGGCCCATCACGGTCCTCAACGAACAGCCAGATCGTACCAATTGGCGATCCGTCGCCGCAGATGTTACTTTCGACTTTGTACGCGAGTTCTTCCGCATCGAAGCATACAAGGCCAAGTCTGACGCTGAATCCCGGAGCGCGGTACTGTACGATGGTCTCGACGATGATCTTCGCGACGACAGCAGCCTCATTGAGAACTTGATCGTGCTTGCGCATGACATCTGCGACCTTCCATGTCAGCGAGTCATCTTTGTTCTGTTGCTCAAGTACCTCTTTCATTTGAGTCGCGGTAATCACCGGCAAACCATATCGGGCAGAGAGCCAGGACAGCGCCGCGGCAAGTGCCATGTATGCGTCGTCGTCTTTGGATATGAAGCGCCGGTCGATGCGTGCACCTTTTCGGATTGAACGGGACAGGCTGTATGTATCTTCACGTGTCCCGACGTAGGTGGCCAAGGTTCCTTTTTCGGTCGAAGGTTCAATGTCTTGTAGACGAAGCCCCGCAATTGCAAGGTGCTCGAAAAATGTGATCATTTCGTCAGTAGCGTCTTCCATGAAGTCATCTCGATCCTGCAAATCAGACATTGTGGCTGCAATCTATCTGACTGGCAAGGTAAGAGAGAAAGATGATGTAAAAAGGTGTACAAAATGTTTGCATGGTGAGAGAACGGGGCATGATCTTACAGAGACCTTGTTGTATAGACCTGTGTAATAGCACCATGTGAAAGAGAGATGGCATTGTTTTGTGAACATTTGCCACAAAGAATGGTTGCGGTCATACAAAGGAAGATTGTAATCAGCGGCAGCCATAGAGCATAGTGTGTGTGCCTGATCGACTTGATTGACTGAATCTAGATCTATAGCGCTCTGTATACTGCGAAATACTTTGGCGATCTGACTACAATAAGAATCTGAAACTTTTCTCAGTTCGCTGCCCATTACCTTCGGCAGCCGCACCGCGGGGAACGCCTGGAACATACTCGCCGCGTTCCAGCTTGTTGTTCAGACGTACGAGAATAATCCTCAGCATAAGAGCTGCAGCAATCGCAAGAACCGCAGTGACACAGTTGACGATGAATGCGATCGTATAGTTTGGACCCATGCTGCTTTGATACATGTAGCTGGCGTAGATGCTAGTCGTGTTACTGAGACAGTTGATAAGGGCCAGAGAGGCTGCGCGTTTCGATTGTGGTCTGAGGAGGGTGTTCGAGATCCAGGCAAGAGTGACTACAAAAGACATGTAGAACGAGGCTGGCATCAGCATCATAGCAACGTATCTGGCTGCCGTCGAAGTGGTCGCCGCTGCGATGATGAAGGCAGCAACAGAGACGCAGAGCGGCAACGTGATGTGGAAGAATCGCTCTCCAGTCTTGTCTGCATGCCATGCGTTCAAGGAAGCCGTGATGAAAGCCAGCACATACGGAGGCGCGGTGAGCAAAAGAGTGTTGATCTTGTTGTATCCAAGCGTAGCGACGACAGTCGGGAAGAAGTTGGTGACGCTTGCACTAGAAGTGATACCGAAGAGGACAGCGAGAAGGACGTATGTCTTCGGGTCTTTCAGACAAAGGACAAAACCATGGAACATTCCACCTTGCTCATCCTCGGTCTCGCCTTCACCAACATCTGCTCGCAGTCGGTGGACGGCCAGGTCACGCTCTTGCTCGTTCAACCAAGCCGTGGTAGCCGGGAAGTTGGGCAGAATAAAGTATGCGGCGCAAGCGATAACCACAGTGGCAAGTCCCTCAAGTATGAACATCCAACGCCAAGCACTAAGCCCCCGAACGTTGTCCATACCCTTGGAGATGCCGGCAGCGATAAGTCCAGAGAAAGCACCAGAGATGAGGGACCCGGAGTACAACAGGGCAGTCCGCAACGCGAGTTCCTTTCTTGTATACCAGCAGGACAGGAAGAAGAGACATCCAGGCTTGGAGATATTAGCGACGTTGGCTTGTATAGTAGGAGATACGTACAAAGTAGGCAGCCTCGATGAAACCAAGACAGAACCGGATGGCGACGACAGCCTGGTAAGAATGAGCCGCGGCAACGGAACCAGATACAACACCCCAGATGATCATGACTGTAGGCAGATAGATGGCGGGCTTGCCGAACTTGCTGAGGATCAAGTTGGATGGCACCTGCATGATAATATAGCCGACGAAGAGGATGCTAACGCATGTCTGAGAGGAACAAGTCAGTATCGACGTTTGCGGACGTCAGGTTGGTGAAAAAAATACACTGAATTGCGTCGAAGTCATGTTGAGCTCTTTCTGCATGCCGACTTTGCCTGCCAACCTCGCGCTTGCAATGTTGTTGCGATCGAGGTAGTTCAGAATATACATGATGACCAGTATGGGCAGTAGGCGTATATCGATCCGTCGCACGAGCTTTTTTTCCAATGCATTGAGCTCTTCCTTGGGCAGACCCCTCAGAGAGTCAGGCAATTGTGCTCTTGTAGCATCCAACGTCTCTTCGAAGTAAACATCTTTCTGCTTCTCGCTGATGGAGTCGATGTCGTCGTGGTTGTTGCTGAAAGGCATGATGGCGCGCGTTTGTGATTATCGGAAAGTACAGAGAAGAGAGGCTCACCATCATCTTCCGCAGCGGCATCGCTTTCTATTATATATGTTCATGATGGACCCCGCCGTTTGCAATGATTTGGGTGGGGACATGTGGAGTCCAGTCTCTGCTCTGTGGGTGACCCCAATGTGGAGAGAATAGCATCAGAGACCGACTTGATCTCGGGTGTTTTTCAACATTGTGGTCAATATTGATGCTGTGCCGCACGAATAGGCAGGCAAGCCCGAACAGCCTGCGGGAAAGCGTTCATCCAACGTGACCTTGTCTGATGGAGTTTTAGCTACTTTCCGGATCCAAGCTGGAAAATTTTGTGTGCGTCTTGTGCAGGTTTGTGGAAGCCATTTTCTATACTGAAGACCAATTGCGAACAATGGGTCTTCACCGTGGCAAAGCTGCGCGAAAGTCGTCCTTTTTACGATGATGATGCTCGACATCTCGTGCCTGCGGTTCTGCGAGTACTGTATATGTGAGACTGGTACCTCCGGAGGTACCGTAGCGCAATTTCGTATGCGGCAGATAATGGCATAAACTTCGGCACCTCGGAACGGATCCCGACAACTACCTCGCACGCTCTGCAAACTTCCTCCAGCCGACACTATGCGCGACATCGACTCCTGTTTTGAGGCGCCGGTCATGTAGCTCGATGTTCATACTTGGCTCTTGTACGGGTGATCTTGGGACCCGAGATCTTGGGACCCGAACAGCCCCACAATCGGCCATAAACTACAGTGTTTTCGTACGATCGCAACCGAATTTCGACAGCAGGTACGAGCACACGCGAGCCATACCCATGCCAGGCTGCGTTCTCATTCATCACATTATCTACATTGCTTGAAAGCTCAACCGCTTCCACTTGTTGTCAGAAAAACTGGTACCGGAACTTGTGGCTCTATTGTGGAACATGTCTACATAAAAACCTCGACGCTTAGAAGGCGAGCATGTCTTCTACAATCTCTCTGGATAAGTCAACAACCTCATGTTTTGACATCCGACAGTCTAGAGGCGTTATGTCAATTTCACGACGCAAAGGCATTTCAAGCAATGCCAATTGTGAGTCGACCATATCAGCCTTCACATAATGACCTTCGATCTCGTGACGGATCGCCGTCCTGCGTTTCAGCTCCGACTCATCGCCTACCAGAAGCAGAAACCGAACGTGAAAATTCCCTTGATTTCCCAACGTGCGTAGTGCGTCCCTGTGGGCAGCCTTCAATGCGGAACAGGTGACGATGATTGCTTTCGACTTTGTTTGGACAAGTCGTGACTGAGCAGTAGATTTGATGCGGTCGAGCCATTCCCACTGGTCATCCTCGCATAGGGGCTGTCCATTCCTCATCTGCTGTCGTGCACTCTCGTTGTGCAGCTCGTCCCCCTTGACATCGGGAATGCCCAGACTTTTCGCAATCGCTCTCGCTACTGTCGTTTTCCCCGTCCCGCAAGGACCAGCACAAACGATCAATGTCTGCACTGAAGACATGGCAGACTGAGTTTTGATCCAACATTGACGTTGGAAATATTCTATGAATTTCTTGACAAGGTCGTTTGAGGGAACTGTTGCTGCTGAGAGACTCGGCGCACACTCTGCAGCCCTAAAAGTCTCATAACGAAGCTTGCGGCCAGGAGTATCGTGGTCATATTTGGCTGCGAAGAAATCAAGTAGCTTGATAGGAGGATTGGCTGCAGGATCTTGGCTTGAATTCCTGAGTCGTGCAATCCATTGCCGCTGGCTTACAGTGTCGAAAGAAAGACCAGCTTGTCTGAGTTGCGGAAGCAGATCGTTAGTCCAGTGGAAGAGAGAAGGATTAGTTAGATTAATGACTCCGTGCGGTGCCTCGCTTCGAAGTGCCTCAATCACACCGTTCGCGATGACGTTGACAGGGGTCCATGATGGGGATTCGTCAAGTGCCGGAAGAGCATTACAAGTGGTTGCAGACTGGAAGATCATCGGAATAGCTTCTGTCGCATTCCATACACCATGCTCCGTGTCAGCGATGATCTGACCAACTCGTACGACACGTGCAGACATGCCAGTCTGGGCAGCAGCTCTCCTACAGATGTGTTCTGTGACGAGCTTTGACTGAGCGTAGCCCATGTTTTGTGCATGTAGAAGGCTCTCAGGCAGATCTTCGATAGCCACTGAGCCAGGCGTTCTTGCAACCGCACTGACTGAAGAGCAAAACGCGAGGCGTGCCGGCTCTTGACGTCCCGGCGTCAGGCAGAGGTCAAGAAGGTAACGAGTTGCGGCGATGCAGTCTTTTTCGAAACTCTCCAAGCTCATGTTGAAGTTGACAGACCAAGCACAGTGAATGACGCCGCTGACTTGGGTCGAGATCTGCTCATATGTGCTGGGAGCAAGGCCGAGCTTCTGGTCGGAGAGAATCGCTGGCAGGGCGACAATCTTGTCGAGTACGTAGAGCGGCATGGTGTGGTAGAGGAGTCGCTCTTGCAACGACTGCCTGATCCTTCGCCGAGCAGTTTGAATCGACCGAGCACGAACGAGACAGTATACTTTAGCGACGTTGTCCTGTGAACAAAGACGTGCAAGAATATGGGCGCCAAGGGATCCGGTAGCTCCAGTCAGGACCTGTTCTCTATTAGCTTGACTGAACTCATCTAGTCGTACTATTGCACTTACGATATGGTCTTTCCCAGACCATTTGTGTCCAGAACAGTATGGAGCAAAATTGCCATACTTCTCAATCAACGCGGTCATCCTCTCTTCGAGACTTAATTGAGGTGCTTTCTCGGCACCAGTGCGAAGACGAGTGAGCTCAGTGGCCATGGCGGCAAGCGTCGGGTTCTCGAAAACAAAGTTCTGTGGCAATTGCTTACCTCCGACATCAAGCAGCTTCTGGATGATGCTCCGCAGTCGTAGGGATTGCAGACTGTCGACACCCAAGCTGAACAGGTCTGTGTCATCCTGTAACATAGATACGTCTTTGATGCCAGTAACTTCCATGAGATGGGTGCGCAGAAAGCCCGTCAAGTCGTCTCCCTGAAGGCAAAGTTCGCCAGAGACTGCATCGTCAACGTACGCAGCCTCGATGAGATCAGAGAAATCTCTATAGAAAGCTGCTCGGATCACAGTCCCTTTGTCGGTCTTACGATATTGTGTCGTTTTAGGGAGGACCTTGATCATGTCGCGAGAGATTCTCGAAAATGCAGGGACTTTTTCGTTAGAGCTGTCCACTGCAGGCCAGATTGTAGAGATCAGCTCATCGTCATTTGTACACAGAGTACAATCAGATGGAACGATAAACAGGCCTAGACGCTCCTTGTTGGCACCGAACGCAACTGCTTCCCCTATGTTGCGGTTCTCTCGAGCCACACCCTCTACGTACAGCGGATTGGCCTTTTCTCCGTTCTCAAGGACAAGAGTATCATCCAAGCGAGCGTAATATCTCCAAGCATGTGGTCTGGTCGGATGTTTTTCGAACAGATCTTTTGTAGCATATGCGTTGTCAGGACGGTTACTTGCAACCTTTGACGGCCAACCTTCAAGAATGACAAGCTCGTAAATACCACTGCCCTTATCTTGCTCCTCCCAGCGTAAGAATGGTTTCAGGTTATCAGTCGGTCGGACAAAGTCCCAATCGCGATCGGAACGCTCACGGAACGAAGTCATGAGCTGACCAGTCTCTGTTGTACCATAGTGCGAGACGAGCAACACGCCTTGAGACGCGAGCTTGTCTCCAATCGGCTTTGGGCAAGCTGAGCCACCAAACATGACAAGATCAAGTGAAGCGAGTAGCTCAACGCCTTTGTCAGATTCTGCCAGCAGCTTCAGTGCGTACGGTACTGCGTAAAGAATCTGAATGTCGTGCTTTTCCAGGGTACTGATGAGGTGGGGGGCTGTCAGCGGCAAGACCGCGTTGTACATGTAGATCAGTTTGCGTGCATGAATGGCCCGGAACAAGCAGCTAATGCCATGGGCGTGGAATAACGGTAACGTAATGAATCCACGGAGACCGAAGTTATTCGCGTAGTTTTTGAGTGCTCCAGTATGCGTTTGATAGATGGGCTTTGGCAATCCAGTCGAACCGCTCGAGTGAATGATCCAGGCGATGTTCTTTGTCTCCTCTTCAGGGCTCAGATTCGTAGAATCAAGTGTAGACTCACATGAGGTAGCGGGGCCGTCGTAGTCGGATCTGCTACACACTGGCAAAACAGCGAGCGGGTGTCGTGTAGCAATTTTGGCTGCCGTGGACTCGAACGGACGACTCACAAGCAGGGTCGTCGCCGCGGTGGTCCTTAAAAGGCCCAGGTAGGCTTCCTCGGAAATCCTTGTGGACAGAAACATGACAGTGTGACCAAGTCGCGAGATGGCCAGTAATGTCACCAGATATTCGAAGTCTGACGGCCCTAGCAGGCCGATGACTTGTACCGGATCTGACGATGTCTGACGTTGAGGTATCCATCTGGCATAGTGTCTAGCAACTCTAGAAGCGAAAGCATCAAGCTGCTTCGGGCTATAGTAGATGTATTCATTTGACGATGAAGGATAAGCGACAATCGGGGCATCCGCGTTTTCGTCATGTGCGCGGCTGCGGATGAGTTGATCAATTGAGTAGAGGTCGTGATCTTGGGAAATCTCGATGGTATGATCTGCTGCCGCGGTCTTTGGAACGTTTGCGCTCCGTGACAAAGTCGGTGCAAGTGCGAGTGTTGTCATGATTGCAGTCGTGGTGATTCAAGTCTAAGACGGGTTGAGGAAAAAGTCAGTCTGATGTATATCTTGCATTTCAATCGGAGAGGAATCTCGTAGCAATATAAGTCGCACATCTCGAACAAAGTCGGCGTGGACCGCGCACAGCTTCCCTCTTCCACTGTATAGGTAGTCAGGCGGATATGGTCAATCTTTCCGATCCTCCAGTTACTACCCGTGCCGAGTGCGCCTTGCATCTGTGGTTCTCCGCAATCTCCATCTTCGCGCCCGGGGTAGACGGAAATGGTTACTGTAGACTCGCCGACAGATCCGGGCGACGAATATAGGCTGCCGGTGAGCGACGAGCACTGAGCGGAAAAGGAACATGTACGAGATGGGGTGAGGCACCGTTTCGCGCAGTGTACCTTAGCTCTGTCAGCTACCCCGGAGTCGGGTTTTCCGCCTTGGCGCTTGATCACATGTACTTCCGGGCGTTCATCATCTGTCCGCGGCACTGTGAGTTTTCCAGCTCGACTACCGTATGTATTCTACCTAAGTCAAGGAAGCACGACTTGTGAGATCCGACATAGAAGCCACATGACTCCCGATCAACGTCCATGTACTTTCTACGCTGTTGGCGTTCTTTCAGACGATTTAGTAAGCCAGCATAAGTTGTGAAGTCTAGCAAGAGTACAACAACAAAAGCGATCAGGACAGCGATTATCCACTCTCGTATGCTGGCGCAAAAGTTGGTTCTCGAAATACAAATCCCGAAGCACGATGGTATTACTAACGCACTGAGAGACAAAGAAGGCTGCTATAAAGACGATTCACTTGTTCGATCCTCCAAGTAAGTAGTGACACCATCTTGGAAAATGATGCCGTGTAAATGGCGGTCCGCTAATCAATTCGGATCAGTTGGTATGGACTTCACAGCACGGTATAGGGCTAGATGAAAGACAAGGTAGTTGAGTGTAAATGGATTTGGAACAATGAAGGGCCTGATCGAGAAGAGACATCCTATCGGAGCGGCAGGTACTTGTGATATTAACATTGGTCTTTGTGAAGCAACGTCCGTCGTGCGGCAATCTTCAAGAAGAGGCATACGTTCCGTGGCAGGAAGGAAATCCGTCTACACATGCCTTTTGAGCATCTTGCCGACTCTGAATCCCGCTATCAAATACACGAGATCTCATCACGAGGCATTACCTGCGGGGCAGAGATCCGGGGTTCGGGGAAATCCGGGGTAGTATGGAGTTCCCCGGAAACAACTAAAGGAAGTAGCGGATGTTCCATGCGTCGGATATCAGTCCGTTATAATCGAACTTATCCGCCTCTACATCTTATTACATCCTCGAGTCTAGATTCTATACCGAGCTAATCGTTGAAACTGTAAAGGATGCGGAGTATACTCGCGAGGCTCGGAAGTCTCGAGCTACATCTAGCACCAAACTTGGCAAAATACTACAAAAGCATCAATGTTCTCCAGCGATCCCCATTTTTTGCACGTCAGGGCCCGTCTCGCTTCATCCCTACGTTTGACTATCTCGCGAGAACCCTAAAAACTCTATCCTACCTTGAGCTTGACCAACCGTTCTTGTAACATTCTCTCCTTACTTTCTTCTGCCCTCTCTCTCTAGCATAACATTGACATCATCGCAACTATAGGCTTCTTATTAGCTCTTGGAACAAACCATCCGAGATCGTACCTCGCGTAGCGCTCATGTATTGTGGAAACACCATTGCCAACGGGTTCGGAGGCCTTCTTGCAGCTGGTGTATCGAAGATCAAAGACGCTGGAGGTCTTGTAGGCTGGAGATGGCTGTATGTTATTGAGGAGGCTGAAACTATGGTTGCAGGTATCCTCGCATACTGGATGCTCCCAGATTTCCCCCGAACAGGACGAAAGTCCTGGCTTACAGAGCAGGAGCAGCGTTATGCGGAACTCAGGCTCGCTGCCGCTGCAAATGATGAGACCGACGAGAATGGTGGCATCATGGATGCTTTCAAATTCGTATTGACCGATGTCAAAGTCTGGATGCTTGTCCTGACACAAGTCTGTCTCTTGTCTTCTCAGACCTGGACGTACTTCTTTCCGGTAAGTACAGAGGACGATTTTATAGCCACTGTTAATCTCGCCGACTGTGATACATGACAGGCTATCGTCAAGACCCTTGGCAATAAACAGACGATCACTTTGCTCATTACTGCTCATGTCTATATGCTTGGTTTCTTTACGTCCCTCGGAAACTCATTGATTGCACAGAGAACCGGAAGACGCGCCTATCTCATCATGTGGCCTCTCGCAGTGGATATCATCGGCAATATCATGGTCATTATGTAGCGCACTACCGCTGTCCGATGCACTGGCATGTTCCTCATGTGTGCTGGTTCATACTCTGCCTTCAACGTCGTTCAAGCATGGATCGCAAGCACAATCCCAAGAACCCGGACAAAGCGTGCCATCACTTACGCCATGGTCAACATGTTTGGTAATTCGGCGAACATTCATGGCTCATACTTCTTTCCTACTCACGATGGGCCTCAGTATCGTAATGGTGGCATTACTCTGTCTTGTTTCGCTGCTGGAGGTATCGTCATGTCTCTTATCCTTGGGCTGTATTTGCATCACAAGAACAAATCGGCTCAGATAGAGGAAGAAATATCAGGTGTTGTCCAATACAAATATCTCTGGTAGATGATGGGATCATCTTCGGCACGTAGGACGGGTATCGTAGGACCGAGAATTTTGAGAAACTAGCAAGTGGATACTGTTAGAAGCTATTATCTTTCTGTACGGGTTCTTCTGTACATGGTAGACGGATTTGGACTTGTGTGAGACTTGTGATACTAGTGTCCTGCCAGATAAATCAAAGATCCGCATAGCAGCAGCTAAATTTCGCTGAAGTATACTATGCCCAACTCTAAGCATCGTAAGAAAGGATCAAGGGTGTCTCTAAATGGCGAGTGAGCAAGGATGTGGGAACACATAATTCAATGTGTGTCTCGCATCAACGGACTAAAGGCATTGACGGTACTAAGTGCCTAGATAGCAGATTCAAATTACACCGGCACGAGCGGCGTCCGTACATGTAGTAGAGCATAAGCAAATGTCGTCTCCGGAGACCAGTTCCGGATAGTCTAATGGTATACAGATAAGAAGTTAAAGCTTTTGCTCATGTGTTATACGACGTGCTCATGGTTTCCGAGTCCAGTAATGTGTAAGGAAAGCCTGTCTCACCAATAGGCAAACTATCCCAATATGACCAAAAGGAATCTATGTCTGTATTGCTTTCCCTTTGGCTGTCCATCAGGTCTGTAAACATACATTCAGGCATGTTCATTAGCCATGGCTCTTCGGAAACATTAGCCGCGTTCAGAGTCGGCAAAAACGTATGTTGCATTCCGCTACCTTGATCGTAAGGACTTTGTTGGACAGTCTGCTCGTTATCCCTGCGATACGGTTGGCGATTAGTGTCTGATCGGTCGTCAGGATTGTCAGAAACCCGACCGTTGGAAGCAGTCTCGGATGTTGTCTTTTGGGCCTCACTCTTCAAACCCTCTAGGATCAAGCTGTATCTCCATGCTGGAGCATTTTTGTTCGATGCCTGAGCAAGATAAAATTGGCCGAGACATGCGTGTTGGAAGATTTGCGATGTGTCGGGAGCATTTTCAGAAGACTGTGTCTCTGGCAAGCAGGAGTCGTCTCTGGGTATTCTCTGTTTGTGGCATTGGATGAGATAGATGTACAAGATCGAGATGGCATTGAAGCCGATGTATTGCATGTACCAGAAAGTTGGAAAGAATTGCTTGACCCGTGCAAGGGAGGCGATGATGTCAACTACCGAGTACGCGGCGGTGATGCAACACTTCAATGATGATTTGTACTTGTCAACGCAGGACAGATCCAGGTCTGTCGAGAAATCTCGAAGTATCAGGGTCCTTGTAACGAACATGGTCGCATGAAGATGTGCAAGCTGCAATACTGAATGTTGCCGTCGAAATGGCGGGATCAAGCTACTCGAACGGATCGCACCAGAGAGTAAAGGCGTGAGTGAGGACTGCCATACAGCCAGGTCGTGCAGTCTGTCCGACGCAGAGACGATCTGAGCTCGATGCCCGATTGGTGTGAGACCATACTGCTCTTTGTAAGCCTTTGCCAAAACTTGTGCCAATTGAGCATGAGCGATAGTTGCATTCAGTAAACAATCCCGACCGACATCCCGAGGTTTAAGACTGTTTGATTCTATGTCTTCATCATTGATTGCGGTAGGAAGATCCTGGTTTGTATCATCAAGCCGGAGCATCGGTGGTCTACCCATTATGGTACTCAAGTATTTGTCTAGAGTGAAGGCACACCAAAACATTCTTTTCGAACACTCGTGTTTGATAGTGTCCTTTGCAGTACTGCCAGGCCTCAAGTTTCGTTTCCGATGTAACCCTAAAGCTTGGAGAAGTTGAACCACAGATCCAAAGGTGTACATTGCATTGTTGGGACGTGAAGATGACAAGAGGTATTGTACAGCGGCAAAACGAGCTTGTACTGATTCGAGGATAGGCGGTCCTTTTTCGTCTTCAAGCAGGCGCCGTGCTTGTAGAAAGTAGACCTCGCTTTGCTGCCAGCCATCTTCATTGGCCTCGAGAGTATTTCCAAGGTAATCTGTCTTGAAATGAGAGACAGAAGCCAAAAGTATAAGCAAAATTGCTTTTCGCGAATTTGAAAGAGGTCCATCTAGGCCCGTGTACGCTCGGTCGATCCATGAGAGAACTGTAGGCTGGTGTAAAAATCGATAGGTGGGAGATGCAAAGTCAAAGTACTGCTGTATGAGGCCTTCGACGACATGACGAGAAGGCCAAGAGAACTCTATGCCGGTTAGGTCTCTAATTTTCCGGTCGCCGAACGAGAAAAGCTGTGTCTCAATCTCATCGTATTTTGGAAATCCAAAAGCCTGGGTAGTGTTTCGGTCGAGTTTGCGCCAGGCGCGGCCTAAGAAGGAGTGTGCGCTAGACGGGCCGTGGTATTGTCCATCGACTGGTTCGCTAGGCTCTGGAGACAGTCGCCGTGAAGGTGGCTCAGAAATACCATTACCAATGTTCGAAAAGGGTTGATCAGGCTGATGATGGTTTAGTTGAAGTGGAGCGTCATGTCGAGGAGACGGGCCGGAATTGCTCGCTAACGTGGACTCGGCGACTTGTAGTGTGTATCTCGGAGGACAGTAAGTAGACTGTACGTGATCTGCTACAGATATGGGAGAAATGCTTCTGATGCTATCATCCCGAGCATGAAGCGTGGTTGTTGTGGCCGTCGGCGACGAAGCCGTGCCGCGAGAGTATTTAGTATCGTATGTACAAACGCTTCCTGATCTTTGGCAGGGTCCGCAAGGAATGTCGCCTGTACAGCGTTTCTTTTTCGATTTACACAAATCACAAGCTCGAGTGATCTTCCGTCGCTTTCTTATCGGTTCATCCGTATGTGAGGATGCTAAGGCCTCGGCGGTGTCTGACTTCCTGGTATCTGGACTTTGTGGTGTCGCCTCTGCTCGCACGTTTTCGCGCATCATTGGAAATTCGATCACGCATATCTAGTGCCGGACTATCACACTTGACAAGATAGGAAAGTGTCGGAAGTGCATGCACTGATTCCTTTGTTGCAAAACACTGCACATTATTAAATGCTCTACTTGGTCAGATATTCGCGTCGGCCCAACATGTCCCCGTTCATATTTCCGATGCCCGTTTCGGAGGAGGCCGATTTCCGTTCTGCTTTTCCGTTTTACTTTTCCGCTCTGCTTTTCCGCCTATTACCCCGCAGCCGTGTCTAATTGTCCCAAGCAAACAGATGGGCAATGGATTTTGTGGCTTGGAGTGCTGCGAAGCGTGGATCAGAAAGCATTAATA
>Ga0058703_1000148_pt1 | contig 14416 bp, 15 predicted proteins | sample AgamicMgMae_FD_83782 | JGI IMG/M metagenome (GOLD analysis project Ga0058703, IMG submission 83782) | Agave microbial communities from Guanajuato, Mexico - Mg.Ma.e | ecosystem: Host-associated > Plants > Phyllosphere > Phylloplane/Leaf | place: Guanajuato, Mexico | collected 2012-06-04
CATCTGGTCCAATCCCCATCTGGCGTTGACGCATCTGTACGCTGCGATGCAGAGGGGCTATCGCAAGCGCTCAGGATCGCAATGTACGTTTCGAGGCTTCTCACGGAGACCGAGCTGGGCACCAGGCTGGAAGATGATCGTAGCACGGAGTCATCTTTGATTGCACATCTCTTCCTGACGGTGCTGCTTGCCGAAGACAACATGAGTATCTCAGGGGCCAATGCATTATGGGATCCTCAAGGGGGTGCTGACCTCGAGGCTCAAGTACTCGAGTTTGTCACAGAAGCGAACGCAGTCTTACGCCAGCATTGGTCCAGCATCGTGCCTACCCTAAATGTCGAGCAAAGCTCGGAAAACGGAACTTCATCACGGTATAGTTGCTTGTACTCGTCACTGCGACATCTGTCAGATGGTCAAGCCTCGAGATCGGCAATGTCGTACTACGTTGCACTGGCATTCGCAAACCTCAACGCAAACCTCTTCGAAATGCATGGTTACAATGCAGAACAAGCTAAAGCTAGCGAAGGCATTGTCCGGACGCATCGATCAGACAAGAATGCCCTGGCAACAGCATCATCTATTGTAGGTCTCCAGCAACCACTGAGCGGTACGCAAACCATGACCAGATTCTGTAATGAGCTGGTGGCAGACCTCACAGACCTCGACATGTCTTCTGCGGAGCGAGAGATGCAAGCCATGGAGAGACTAGTCTTTCTCAACACAATACTGAAAACCCAAGAGGAAGCTGTTGGAACCATCGCTAAGCAGCGGCTGATCTTCCTCGTCAAGCGCCTGATACCGGCATTGAGTACCGGCACTACGCTTGCCGTCACTGCTGAGATATGCAAGGTACTTTCTGTGCTGCTTCCTGGTATGTCCGACATGTACGGGGAGCACTGGGCCCAAGCGCTGTCATACATTATCAGCTTCTGGACGTCTGTAGAGTTCCAGCCGGATAGACCGACACCCGTAGAGGGCCAAGTTCTTCTGACGCACGCGTCTCTCCGGTTGTACGGTACCTTACGAAAGCTTGCAGAGGATAATGAGCCCAACGATGACCTCGTAGACGCCATGAAGGACAACCACGATCAGATCAGTGACAGCCTTGTGCGGCTGCTCAAAGCAGCCAACGGTGTGTCTGATGCAGCTCATCAACCTCTCATGATCACACACGACATGCTCGCTCGGTACACTGGTCAATTACCGTACCGAAACCTTGCGGATGCAGAAGAGTTGTACTCGCTCTTATATACACCGTCTCGGCCAGTACATCAAGCCGCATTTGACCTGCTGCATCGTCAAATTCCGGCCTCTCAGGAGCAGATCTCATTGGATGTTGCATTGGAGAACAAAACCGCCCACTTGCCGGACGAGCTTCTGTCGCTCATCTTGGAAGCACCGACGCTCGACTCTCTGATCGAAGCCTCTTTCGAGGGTGCAATGCCGCTGCAACTACAAGGCTACCTGTTCAGCTGGCGGCTGCTGTTCGATCATTTCGAAGGCTCCAGCTTTCGTGTGAAGAGCGACTACATCGAGCAACTCAAAGACGGCATGTACCTTGCAGGTCTACTCGGCTTCGCCTTTGACTTCCTTGGCCACACTCGTGGCAAACCGGTGGATGCGTCTAAATTCGACATTCAGGCGTACACCGCCGATGCAGCGCCGAGCCCTGAGCGAGACGTCCAGTGGTTACTCACGCATCTGTACTACCTCGCGCTGACCCATCTCCCGGGTCTGGTGAAGAGCTTCTACCTCGAGATTCGGTCGCGCCAGACTTCGCTTGCGCTGGAGAGCTGGACGGCAAAGTACATCAGTCCGCTGATCGTCAATGCCAGCTTGCAGGCGGTGGCCGAATGGTCGGAGAAGAGCGTCAAGGAAGACCCTGAGTATGAAAAGATGAGCGTCAAGGTCGGCATGAGAAGCAGGGAGATCAACGTCGGTTATGTGGTCGACGAGCAGACGATGGCTATCAGGGTGATCTTGCCAGATGCCTACCCACTTGCCTCCGCTCAGGTTGTCGGGGTTAATCGAGTCGCGGTCAAGGAGGACAAATGGCAGAATTGGCTGAGAAACTGCAGCTTTCAGGTGAACTCTGTAAGTTGTGTCCCCATCCTCGTTCCCTGCCATCCCCATTCTGCGCTGACATTGGCATGCAGATTGGATCAATCACCGACGGACTTTCGACATGGCGCCGGAACGTGACTGGCGCGCTTCAGGGGCAGCAAGACTGTGCAATTTGCTATTCCATCCTCGACTCGCAAAAGTCGCTGCCCACTAAGCGCTGCCCAACTTGCAAGCACTTGTTCCACTCGAGTTGTTTGTTGAAGTGGTTCAAGACGAGCAACGCGAGCACCTGTCCGCTGTGTCGGAATGCTTTCAACTTCAATTAGACCAGATAGATGTCGTCGTTGTCAGACAATGGCCAGCAGACTTACGGGAGCTTTTGTAGAGCCTCCATCTACACTCATGGGTTGTTTATAGAGAATATGTACAACGAACAGTATGTCAATGACAGATGTGTGTCATCTGGCTCCAAGGACCACGTTCGGCAAAAAGCGGTATAGCGTCCAAGGGGGTGGCTCCAATCATGATCGATACATGATTACATAATTATTACATACATGATGTGATTATCTACGCGTGACTTCCCGCGCCGAAACCAGGCAGATTATCGAACAACGAGCGTCCTGAGTTCTCTGACACGACAAGGAGTCAACCCAAACGACAGCGTAAAGTACTCAGCTGCTTCTCAAGAGCAATCGAACGAGCGACCAGCATCACATTACCCGAGCGATGCTACTCCTCTGAGAAATCACCCTCGACAAGCCCACATGCTGATGGACCGGAGTTGAGGCCGCGGATGATCATGACCGAGGACGAGTCGCAAACGCCCGCACACAGGCGCAGAAGCGGCTCCATGATGATGCAGGTTGCAGGCAGCCGGGATGGAAAGGGTCGTCAGATGCCTTATTATACGAGGGACGAAGGTCAAGACGGGATATCCGAAGAGCCGGACGCGTGGCCGTCAGGTTCCGACAGGGAGATGGAGGATTCCAGATCCGACGACGAGGGCGTGGAGGATGACGAGGAGACTGGGCTTACACATACCGAGCGCAAGAAGCGAAGACGACGGAAACAGAAGAAGCAACAACGGTTGGATGAGCGGATCGTTGGGGATGGAGACGGCAGGTCACCAGAAGAGAGATTGGCTGCTGCGAGCATGTTTCGAGATACGATCATCAACGTGCTACTCATCGGGCTATGGTACACATTCTCGATATCGATCTCGGTGTACAACAAATGGATGTTCTCACGCGACAACTTGGACTTTCATTTTCCCCTCTTCACGACTAGCATCCACATGCTGGTCCAGTTCATGCTAGCATCTGCGGTCCTCTACTTCATACCGCATTTCCGATCACGCATGACGGAGCAGGCCGAATACACTCAGCTGGACGGCGCCGCCGACGCCGAGCAGCCGAGCAAACCACCTTCCCGGCCTCTGATGACTCGCTGGTTCTACCTGACCCGCATAGGACCCTGCGGTACCGCGACAGCGCTGGACATCGGCCTCGGCAACTTCAGCCTACGCTTCATCAGTCTCACCTTCTTCACCATGTGCAAGTCCTCGACGCTCGGCATGGTGCTGCTCTTCGCCTTCCTCTTCCGCCTGGAAAAGCCGACGTGGAAGCTCTGCGCCATCATTCTCGTCATGACCGCCGGCGTCATCATGATGGTCGCAGGCGAAGCCGCTTTCAATCCTCTCGGCTTCGCCCTCGTCATGAGCGCCAGCTTCTGCTCCGGTTTTCGCTGGTCGCTCACGCAGATCCTGCTCCTGCGCAACGCCGCCACGAGCAATCCCTTCAGCAGCATTTTCTTTCTGACGCCCGTCATGTTCGCCGCGCTCATCGTCCTAGCATTTCCCATCGAGGGTCCCGCCGCTCTGATCGACGGCTTCCGCGCTCTGGCAGCAGCGAAAGGAGCTTTCGTCGGCACGGCCATCATCCTCTTCCCGGGCTGCTTGGCCTTTCTCATGGTGGCGGCCGAGTTTGCGCTGCTCAAGCGCACATCCGTCGTCACCCTGTCGGTGTGCGGCATTTTCAAGGAAGTGCTCACGATCAGCGCAGCCGGGTTGATCTTCGGCGACGAGCTGTCACCCATTAATGTGTCCGGCCTGGTGGTGACCATTGCGTCGATTGCAGGCTACAATTACGTGAAGTACTCGAAAATGAAGCAACAAGCGCGCGAAGAGGCGAAGGAAATACTTGACGAGAGCGCAGAAGCCGTGCCACTGCGATATTCGTCCGAGCAACCGGATAGCACTGGTATTCGGGAGGATGACAGGGGTGGCCGGGAAAGCACGAGCGCTTTGATACGCGATAGCCTGACCTTAGGGACAGGTATAGATGGTGGTGCAGCAAAGCACTTACCGAACGGTGTTCGGGAGAACGGTGTCATCAGTAGTCCGGTCAAGAGACTGGAGGATTTAGAGTAATTCCAACATTTGTATGAGTACACTACCACCTTCTGAAATTTGTACGTGGTCATGCGTGTAGTAGAACAATGATCTATATACTATACCGTCACTAAGGAGGATGTAGAGGTCCAGGCCATAGGCCTACAATGACCTCCACTAGTGGCGTTACGAACACTGGATCACTCGTCGACTATTTGTACCTACCTTCGGTGAGAGCTGAAGGGGAAATGTAGGTTAGTGAAGCGACGTCGAGTCGGCGGCGACGGCATTGTTGGCGAGGATGCTTCGAAGAACGACGAGGACGACGAGGACGACGAGGACGAGGAGGGTGCGGACGACGGGGATGGCGAGGACGATGAGGGCGGAGAGGACGATGAGGGCGGAGAGGACGATAAGGACGGCGAGGACGGCGAGGACGACGGCCGCTCGATGGGAGGCGGATGCACTGAATGCGAATGGTATAATCGAGGGAGGTCATCGTTTCGATCGATCGACTCGATTCGCTCGTATTCGGTCGCCAGATGCTGTGAAGCAAGCGCGTCAATAGCCCACCACAACAATCTGAAAGCTCCCAGGACCATGCAATTCCGTTCCCAGTACCTCGTGTTGAGCACCCTCGCGAAGCATAATCACTCTTTCAACCACCTTCCAGTGGCACGAAGTTTCCGTTGTCCACGGGGAGTGTCTTTCTAGGTGCTGCACTCTATTCAGCAGTGTCGAGATCATCATGCGCTGGCGGTGGTTCGTCGCGCGCTACTCGAAGGTCAGCTTGCTTTTCTGTTGTGAGTGCAAGAACGTGGACTGTACCCTTGCGGTCATCGCCATTGGCACCATTTTCGCGTTCAAAGTCACGGTCCCGTTCGCGGTCACGGTCACGGTCCTCCTCGCGGTCCCTGTCCTTCATGTCGCGGTCACGGTCGTCGGGGCTCCGAGTGCGGTCTCTGTCGCGACGGTCACGGCGATCGTAGTCACGATCACGGTCTGGACGGTCCGCACGGTCGCCACGGTCGCGCTCGCGGTCGTCGTCATAACGGCCACGCTCGCGCCGAGGCGGAGTTGCTGACCGACGACGTGGTGATCGGTCACGACGCGGCGGGCGCCCCGCGTCGAAGCGCCAGCTGGCGGATGGAGGGGTACGGGCCCACTGTGAACTGTTTGTCAGGCACCCATGCCTTCATACCACATTCGCGCCATCGTCATGCCATATGTATCACGCTTGGCTTACCTCGATCTTGAGCAGGTCGTCACGACCGATGCGCTGATTGTGCATCTCGTGATAAGCGTCGTCAGCGTCGCGGCGGCTCTCGTACTCCACGAACGCGAATCTGTCGAGGTATTAGGGTTCCCTTGTTTTCTAAGGACACGCGGAATGATCTTTGGGCTTGTACTCACAATCTGCTGCTCGCAGTACGCGGGGCCGGGATATCGCAGCGGACGAGACGTCCATAGCTGCGTGACTCTCAGTATATCATTCGCTCAATGTATAATATCGCTGTTTTATCGTCCATTTCTCGAGGAACACCCGAGGGGCGTCTCGAAGGATATGGCGCCGGGGCTGCGTTCAGGGGGTAAGGTCGGTTTGTAACTTTCGTCGCCGGCGACTCGCTCGTGTGCTATGCATGGCGCTCGACGGGGGCAAGTATGTGGGTAGAAGGCAGGCGACGGTTCGAGGGTAGAAGGGGAGGACGATCGCATCGCCGCAGGTGGTGTGGACTCGTGGATCGCTAGGTGACGTACCGTTCGAACTCGTAGGCAAGATCGCGTGCGCGCGTGCCTTGGCCGAAGCCGCTCACGTAGAGGGTGGTGCCGCCGCCGCGAGACATGATCTCGGTGGTGTGTGTGTGCGAGGGAGGATGGTGTGGTGAAGAGAGGTTGTTGCACGGAGGACGTGCAAGTTCAATGGAAGAAGTTCGAGGTCGAAGTCGAGGAGTTCAATGTGTATGAGAGATGCAGGGCAGGAACATGCCCCATGCGAACAGCTTCTAGCGGCAGGCTTGGCACCTCGCCCTGTTCAGCCCCATCACATGATCACGCTTTCAATTTACTACCCCAATCGTACATTACAGTATCGCTCGTTGCCTGTTCTTGACAACCGTATCGCTACTCGGGTGCCATCGGATAGTGCCATCGGATACGACGGCGATTCCGTTCTGTACTGTCTATCGCCCCAGGCTTCGGCTCTACACGCTCTCTGCGGTCACATACAGCAGCAAACCATGCATGTGAGTTCAGTGCACAGGGGTAGGACAGTCATGAAAATTGGGACCCACTGTAGAAGCTGTTCGTCAAGCATGTGTGCATTCTGCTATTGACTAGCTCCCAGATAAACGCCAGAAGTTGTCCTCACAAGATCGCTAAAAGCACCAAAGGAAGCCATCAAAAACCGACTTGCACGCCTTCATACTACTTTACGCAGTCACGGAGGTAGGCGCATCAGCCGGTAGCTTCTCGATCTCAATCTTCGGCATCGATGCACCAGTGCCACCAAGGTCAGTCGCCTTCGCCTTCGGGTTCTTCTTGTAGTAATTGCTGATCGCGGACTTGATGCCGTCTTCCGCAAGCATAGAGCAGTGGACTGTCTTTTGAGTTAGCCACGGTCAAGATAGTTGCACCGATAGAGCATGAAGAACTTACGCTTGACAGGTGGCAAGCAAAGCTCCTTGGCAATCTCCGTGTTCCTGATCCTGCCTGCCTGCTCCAATGTCATGCCCTTCACCAGCTCCGTCAGATATGAGCTCGAAGCGATGGCGGAACCACACCCAAAAGTCTTGAATTTCACATCGGTGATCGTCTCGTTATTGGGGTCGACCTTGATCTGGATCTTCATGACATCGCCACATGCCGGCGCACCCACCAAACCGGTTCCAACGTCTTGCTCGTTCTTGCCCATGCTGCCGACATTGCGTGGGTTGTTGTAATGGTCAAGCACCTTCTCATGATAGCTTCTCCGGCTGGTCTGTACGGCTGGGGTGATGGCCCTGGCGAAGGATGCAGTCGTGGGGCGGGAAGAGCTCTGGATCGCTCTGCTGACTTGCGCAGGCGCGGTGGCGAGGACTCTTCTGAACATTGTGATGGTGTGCAAGAGTGGCAGATTGGAGATGCTTGTCTTTCGTTTGATGTCGCAAAGATGGTCGATGGAGTAGAGGATGGGGCGAGGGTTAGTAGGACTATCCACATGCAGTGGGCAGATGCTTGAGCCGTTATGACGGAGGGACCTCACGGCCTTGGCAGCGGAAGCGGGAGGCGACAACACCCCGAGCCAATCAAACGAACAAAGGCCGCCGGCCCGTTGATCCGAAGACTGACCGCCACGTGACCTCGAACCTCTCGACTTCACGGAGGATCAAAAATATCAAACGAAGGACATCTTTGTACGATGGCCGCCTCGTACTTCGACGAAAGGGAGGCGTCGTCTGTTCCAAAGGGAGACACAGGTGTCTTCTCACCATCATCTTCCGTAGGCGCTGTCGCTCCACGAAGCAATGCACTACAGAACAGAATTACCAGCGTCTTGTCGGCTTCATACGCTGACCTGGAGATCCGCGATGCACTGTTTATCCTGGATCAACGAGGTCTCCAGAACACAGCAGACTCCCGTCGGAACCTGCGTCTCGACGTGCAACAGGAGCTCATCGAGTGTAATGGCGAGATTGTGCAAGGATTTGGCAAGGTCGCCGACCAGCTCAAACGCATCGGGGCAGCAATTCAGAATCTCAATGCCAGTTGCGCTGAGATGCGAAGGCATATAGGGGCTGCAAACCGCGAGACTGGACCGATGCTGGGTGAGGCGAAGGCGATCTTGTCCGATAATCGGGATGTGGAGACCAAGCAGCAGCTTTTGGCCGCGTTCAAGACGCATTTCGTGGTGTCCGAAGCAGACCTGGCGGCTCTAACGTCAGTCGCTGAGCCAGTCAATGATCAATTCTTCCCAGTCTTGGCACGAGCTAAGAAGATCCATGAGGATAGCCAAGTCTTGCTCGGGTCTGAAAACCAACGCCTTGGATTGGAAATTCTAGAGCAGAGCTCGAAGCATCTCAATGCTGCCTTTCAGAAGCTGTATCGTTGGGTACAGCGCGAGTTTAAGTCCCTCGATCTTGAAAACCCTCAGATCTCGGCTGCCATCAGACGAGCGTTGCGTGTACTCGCAGAGCGACCGACGCTGTTCCAAATTTGCCTGGACTTCTTCGCCGAGGCGAGAGAGCACAGCTTATCCAACAACTTCTACGCCGCATTGACTGGCGCGCCGGTAGACCCTGATCACCCCATCATGGGTAAAGCCATCGAACTGTCGGCCCATGATCCTCTGCGCTACGTTAGCGATATGCTTGCCTGGGCTCATTCAGCGACTGTCTCCGAAAGAGAGGCGCTCGAAGTGCTCTTCATCTCGGGAGATGACGAGATGGCGAAGACGATCAGAGCTGGGATCGAAAGTGAGCCATGGTCTCGAGCGGATGGAGCAGACAGCGCTCCTGCATTCGATGGCCGCCAGGCACTGAACCAGCTCGTCGACAGAGACTTGGCAGGCGTCTTCCGGCAGCTTCGGCAAAGGATAGAGCAAGTCATTCAAAGTCACGAAGATGCAACGCTGGCATACAGAATCTCGAATCTGGTAAATTTCTACGGCAGCATCTTCACGAATCTATTAGGCGAGTCATCTGCGCTGCTAGAGGCGCTCCGGCCGTTGGCGGAGACCGCAATGCGCAGTTTCAGACTGACGACGCGCGACCATGTGGCGAACCTGCAAGCTGATCTCGTCGTCTCTCCCGACGACCTATCGCCGCCTGAGTTCCTCACGGACGCTCTAGAAACACTGCAGATACTCATGAAAAGTTATGACACCTCCATTGTCACGACAGACCGCACGCAACGCATTGAAGGTTTTCAGCCAATATTGCAGGAAGCCCTCGATCCCTTCTTGGCAGGATGTCAGGATATCACAAACCGTCTGAAAACGCCCAACAGTCACATATTTGCACTCAACTGCCTACTGGCCACTCAAGAGACGCTGAGACTGTACGCTTTCGCCGACCGCACAGCAGACTTGCAGCCTCGGGCCGACGAACACGAGAGGGCACTCACAGATGCAACGCACTCGTGGTTCTTGCGGGAGTCTGGAGTGAGAACCCTCGTCGATCACGTGAATACTATAGATGACTTGGCCTCATCGTACAAGGATCACAAACAGCTGGCTTCTATTGCACAGCAGCTGGACGCCTTCCTGCCTTCCGCGACGGACGATGCTAGAACTTTCATTGGCCAGCTCGAAGACAAGGTGATGGCACGGCGGGTCATCGAACAGGCTGCCGAACGCTTTTGCGAGGACTTTGAGAGGATCGAAGGTTTGATCGTGCAGGCCGACGAAGTGAGGGCGGCTCAGGTCAACGGCGACACGGAGGAGGAGAGCTTCTTGCGTGACGTCTTCCCCAGGACGGGTGACGAGATTCGGGTTTTGCTGAGCTAGTGGTCCTCTCTTTTACAACAGACCATAGAACAGAAGACAAACGTGGCCCTCTCCACGACCGACCTCTCTAATCTTGCGCGGTTGGCTCGATTGTACCATTCTAGCCGCGACTGTAGCTGCCTGGACTCCCTCCTCCTTTTCCACATTCGGAACCGCCTGTCATGCAGCAAACATGGCATTGTATAGCGTAACCCCAGTCCTACCGGACCTCACTCAGCTCCCCGTCTTCTTCTTCTCCCACTCCTCCGGAGTATAGCACTTGGGCGTCCACGCATGTATGAGCGCAACCTCTTCCTTCAACGCCCCGTTGACGAGCCGGTGCCGGGCCAAAGTCGTCTTCTTGGCGAACTGGGGCGAGACGATGATCGCTTCGAACATCTGACCGCAGCCGCCTTTTCACCCCAACAACAATCAGCCCCTTGTTCCTGTGTCTACTACGGTCGCCATCATCGTCTGTGATTGTTTTCCTGATGTTGCATACCGGATAGATCAGCGATATCGACGTGGGACGCCTCGAGCTTGTCCTTTAGCGTCGCGCCGAGAGTGTCGGGGGTGATCCCACTCGAGGCCTGGTTCTGGGCCGCTTCGACGTCGGTTCTGGCGCTCATGGTCGCGGGATTGTGATGGCGAGTCTTTCGGGCGAACGAGGTACGTTCTCGAAAGATTATCGGTATACTTGAAGTTGACCAAGAGACGATAAAATGTCCGGCCAATGATGCAACGCGCGCAAAGCCACAGTACCTAGGCGTGCTAGGTATGTAGCCCGCCGATCGACGGGCTAGTTTCCTGCCGTAGCTTGCTCCAAGTCGCCAAACCAACCCCGTCTTTTTTGTTTGTTATCGTCTGTCGGTCGTCGCGTCGTTTTTCTCCTCGTTTGCGCCGAGTCGTCTGGAGCTGACATCTGCATGTTTGGGGTCACAGCGAGACGTGCATATGGTAGGATGACCTCTCCAGCCGTCACGGCGCCCTACACGAGGGCCGTCGTCAGTGCGATGCGGAAGCTGTAGGTGAATGTTCACCCCTTACAAAGAAGCGCGTTGAGAGCTTCTGCTGGAACGTCATCGATGGTTGACATTCAGGAAGGTATCCGGAGTCGCTGGCGGACAAGAGCTTCGATAATACTGGCCGTAAGAGCGTCGTGCTTGGATTAGGCAATATCCGCTCGTGCTTACATGCAATAGTGCTACTCGAAGCACCGTTCGATCCGCTGCGACGCCAGATGAACTCGGTCCTGCTCACGATCGACTTGACGAAAGCTGTCGCGGATGAGGCCATCGAGCGCAATGACTCTATCATCATAGCCTACCGTACGTGCTGGTCTATGTAACACTACAGGAAGAGAACCCCATCTGAGGTGACGAGAAGCGTAGATCCGATCATCTTCAGAGGACTCAAGAGTTTGACCTTACGAGACACTCAACAACAGAGTCTGCTCAGACTGGCAGCAGAGGGCATCAGTGTACGTGGTCCTCTACGCTTTTGCGCCGGTACGGGAAAGTTGAAACGAGTGGTCAGGTCTACAGCCCGCATACAGCAGTCGACTGCGCGCGCGGTGGTCTCGGTGACTGGCTTGCCGACATCATCACCGGCACACCAGCCGAAGCTCAAGATGCAGAGGAAGGCAAAACGGCGGAGGTGAACGGCTCGCCAGGGAAGCTGTCACCAACGAAACATGCTCCGGCGCAACCCTCGGCGGATGGCGAGTACCCCTTCCCGAACACGAAGCGTCCATCATACATGTTACAGCACCATCCCTCGCAACTGTCGTTGAAGGAGAAGGCGCTGCAGCTCGGCAATCGGCAGCACAAACGGTATCCCATCCAGAAGGCCAAGGTAGAAGGCTACCCGGGAGCCGGCATGGGCCGCATTGTGCGCTTAGCGGAGCCGGTCCCTCTGACCGACATTATCGACCGTATCGGCCTTGGCTTGGGCAATCCGAGGGGCTTCCCGATCGCCGTACCTCAGGGCAAGCAAGCGAGCGATATGATGATCCGTAGTGTCGGCATCTGCGCCGGCAGCGGCGGCCATCTGTTCTCGGAGATGGAGAAGAACGGGGAGGAGGTCGACCTCTTGTTCACCGGCGAGCTCTCGCATCATGAAGCGTTGGCCGCGATCGAGAAGGGCAAGTGCGTGATCTGTCTGTTCCACAGCAACACCGAGCGCGGCTTCCTGCACAGCGTGCTGCAGGGACAACTCGAGACGACGATTCATGAAGAGGTATGCTTTTTTTTACATCACAGCTCTGTGCTAATACCTCAGCGCTGACTGTCAGGGTTATAGTGGGAGCGGATACGAAACGAAGAGCGGCAGAAAGATGGCATCTCGGACGAATTCCGGGAGGCGCTCGATGACGACCACTTCGACGTACACGTTTCCGACCTCGACCGAGATCCTTACGGCATCATGATTTCGAAGGCGGAAGTTGAGGATGGTGGCCAGGAGTAATGAGTGTGGCCGTGCGTGGACACTACATTCACATTCGGGAGGTAGGGAGACTTGTATTCTCGGCATTGCCTTCGCGATCTATGATACCCCTTTTTGAAGTTCCAGCGGACTACCTACCGGTATGATTTTCACCTATCCGTGTTTGTTCCGTCCCGTAATTGAGTACATACATTCATGCCCTACATACCTAGTTACCTATAATCGCCTATCTGTCTCTGTAAGTATTGGATCCCGGCGTGTACTTCCCGGCTGCGGTCAAGTCACCAGCCGGACCTGGCAAAAGCAGGAACCGTTCGCTTCCGGTGCGACGTAGCCGCGTCGTGGCATACACGATCGTTTTCAATCGATCTCGATACCCCCATGCCTGTCGAGGCGGAGTCGCGGGATCAGAGTTGAAAACAAGCTTGCTGTAGTGGGTGCGCTCATGCCGTATCGCTGTTGTGATCGTACGAGGACAGCATCATCATCAGCATTGATGTCAAGGGTGAGATGGAAAGCGGTGGCTGTGCAATCCAGGTGTTTATTATGTATGCGTTCGGCTTGGTTCTGTTCCAGTCACGGGAAGCGAGAATGGGCGGATGACATGGCCCTTGGTCCAATCACGTGCCGTCCAGCGAAACGGTTCTTGTGGTGGGGTTTATTATGTAGGGTCCATGGGTGCGGCGGTGTCAGGCAGTTCGCGTTGCATATGTCTAAGACGATCGCATAACCACCTGCATGATGTGCCTTTGTGTTGGCAGTTTGGATCCGGCTCCCTCCACAACCGCGCCCTTCCATCGTATATGATAGCGACAGTCGCCGCTCCGCGAGGCATTGAGAGTACACGATCACTCTTAAAAGCCCCACGTCAGCCAAGCTCAGCCACCACGCGACGCCCGACGACCGCGGCGAGAAGTGAGCAGAGGGTGAGAGAAACCGTACCATATACGACGTTGTCTTCTAGCGCGACACATACTCTCCTCCGCACTTTTAAAGCGTCGACCTTCTACTACCCTGAAGTCAGACACCTCCGCGGCCTTGCGCCGCCGACCGTAAAACATGGAGGATTCATCAAGGCTTCGGCGCAAAGATACTACGAAAGGGCCACCCTTGCGCATCCTGTCCCTCGATGGCGGAGGAGTCCGAGGCTTTTCCATGCTCATAATCCTCCAAGAGCTCATGCACAGAACGTTCGTGGAGATCGAGGGTCGAGCGCCGAAGCGACACGAGATCCCGAAACCGTGCGACCACTTCGACCTGATCGCCGGCACCGGCACCGGCGGGTTGATCGCAATCATGCTGGGTCGGCTGCGACTGGATTTGGACACCTGCAAAGACGTCTACGTGCGTATGACCAGGCGGGTGTTTGAGACGGACAAGACCATCGTCGGCATACCCTACAAGAGCACCATGTTTAAGGCGAGCAAGCTCGAAGAGGCCATTCGGGAATGCGTGCGCGAACACACCGTCTTCGAGGACGAAGGGAACGATGCGCTGGCGAATGCGCAGCCCATGTCGGTCGACTCGCCCATCGCTGCCGCCAGCCCGACGGGTTCGAGCATTCCGCAAAGAAGTACGAGTCAAAGCAGCAGATACAGCCAAGTGGGCATGAGTCCCGTCATGCAGAGCAGATTGGGCTACGGCACGCTGAAGTGGGGGAACCCAAATACCTTACTCTATGACACGCGGGAGAATCGCACGAAGACGGCCGTCACTGCTGTGCTCAAAGGCGCGCCGGTCACGGCCTTGCTGCGGTCGTACGACTCGCGCAAAGAGACGGCAGCCGATCGCGACTGCACGATATGGCAAGCTGGGCGCGCGACGGCTGCGACTGCGATGGCGTTCAAGCCGATCAGAGTGGGTCAGTCGGTCTACCTGGATGAGGGTGGCGGCAAGTACAATCCGGCGCCAATAGTGCTAGACGAAGCGGCACAGAACGAGTGGCCGGGCCGTGAAGTCGGCGTTTTCGTCAGCATCGGCACCGGAAAGCGACCGGCGGGCACGAACAATCAACAATCCGAATGGTGGGAGGGCTTTCTTGGAGGCAGTATGGG